>Ga0207701_10006622_pt1 | contig 11554 bp, 11 predicted proteins | sample KBSSwiSSwithPhiX_FD_184294 | JGI IMG/M metagenome (GOLD analysis project Ga0207701, IMG submission 184294) | Switchgrass rhizosphere bulk soil microbial communities from Kellogg Biological Station, Michigan, USA, with PhiX - S5 (SPAdes) (version 2) | ecosystem: Environmental > Terrestrial >...
CGTTCGCGAGTGCCTGCCGAACGCCAAGTTCGACGTGGTGCTCAACGCCGAGCACTACACCGATCCCACGCGCCACGACAGCGGCAAGGCGGCGAACGCCGCGCTCGAGGCCCGCGCCGACGAGATCAAGAGCTCGCTGCACGCCGACATCGGGACGCCGGCCGACTACTGGGTGCGGGCACGGGTTCGCTTCGCGACCGGCGCCGACTTCAGCTTTCACGAAGTGACGGTGTTCGAGCTGGCCCCCGCGGCCGACACCGATGATCCGGAGATCCGGGTCGGGTTCCGGGGCGACAGCTCGTGCCAGCCCACCGGCGTCGAGCTGGGCATCACCGCGCAGCCGGGCGGCGAGCAGACCGGCTGCACCGGCTTCCATCCAATCGCCGATCGCTGGTACTGCTTCGAGCTGCACGTGATCCAGGCCGGGGCCACCGTGACCACCGACCTGGCCATCGACGGCGTCGACCAGTCGTACGCGGTGCACGGAACGCCCTCCGATACCGTCGTCGGCACCGGCTTCGCTGGCGGACGGTTCCTCAAGGTCGGCACCCGCTCGTACTCGAGCGCGTTCAACGTCCCGATCTACGTCGACGACCTGGCGGTCGGCACGCAGCGCCCGGGCTGCCCATGACGCGCGACGATCGCGGCACCATGGATGCCGACGAGATCGCCGACCAGATCACCAGCGCCGGTTTCGCCACCATCGAGGACGCCCTGCCGCCCGGCCTGCTCGCCCGGCTCGACGGCGGATGCAGCGACAGCGCCGCGGAGCACTTCCTCCCGGGCGGCGTCGGCCGCGGCGCCCAGCACACCCATGACGCCGGCGTCAGGGGCGACGTGATCAGCTGGCTGGATGACAGCAAGGAGGCCGACCATTCCTATCTGACCTTGATGGAAGGTCTGCGCGTCGACCTGAACCAGCGGCTGTACCTGGGTCTGTTCGACTACGACTGCCACTACGCGATCTACGGCGCCGGTACCCGCTACCACCGGCACCTCGACAGCCTGCGCGGCCAGCGAAACCGCCTGCTGTCGACGGTGACCTACCTCAACGACCAGTGGGCGGACGCCGACGGCGGCGAGCTGATCCTGTACCATTCCACCGACCAGAACCCGACCGCCCGCATCCTGCCCAGACCCGGCCGGATGGTCCTGTTCCTCAGCGAGGATTTCCCGCACGAGGTGCTGGCCTCACGAAAGCCGCGCCACAGCGTCGCGGGCTGGTTCACCGGCCACCCCGCCTGACCAGGCGTGGCTTGGCAGTTCTGTGACCCGCCGACCGTCGTGGTGGTCACTTAGAGCCAGCGCACCCGAGATCGCCGCCGGCCCAGCCGCGGCTGTGGGCGTTGCCGAAAGCTCTCAGGAAAGGGAATTCATGAACCTTTCGTCCATTCGATCGCCTCTGTCGTCGGTTCGCGTTGACACCTGGGCGCTGGCCGGTCTGCTGGTGATTCTGTCGGCTTGCACCGCGGGGATTGGCACCGGCGCCGGCGCCGGAGACGCCGGCACCGGAGGCAAGGGCAGCGGGGGCAGGTCGGGCACGGGCGGGGGATCGGGCACGGGCGGTGGCGCGGTGGGCAGCGGTGGCTTCATGGCCGGGGACGCCGGCGCGACCGGCAGCAGCGGCGCGGGTGGCAGGACGGCGAATGGCGGCGCGGGCGGTGGGGGCGGCAGCAGCAGCGACGGCGGCGGCACCACCACCACGGCGCCCAGCTGCGCCCCTGGCGGGCCCGGGATGACCGACTGCGGCCCCGAACACGACAGCTGCTGCAGCAGCCTGCGGGTGACCGGTGGGACCTACTTCCGGACCTACCAGAACAACGGAACTGGCCCCACGGGCGAGAGGGATCCCGCGACCGTCAGCGACTATCGCCTGGACAAATATCTGGTGACGGTCGGCAGATACCGCCAGTTTGCATCGGCGTGGACCAGCGGGTGGAGGCCGCCGGCAGGCGCGGGCAAGCACGCCTACCTGAAGGACGGGGCTCTGGCGGCGACCGCCGGCGGCGCCGAGACCGGCTGGGACGCCAGCTGGAACAGCGCGACCAACGTCAACCCGACCACCGCCAGCCTCACCAGAGGAAGCTTCTGTGACTCGACCCACGCGACCTGGACCGCGTCCGCGACGGGTGGCCGCGAGAACCTGCCGATCAATTGCGTCAACTGGTACGAGGCGTACGCCTTCTGCATCTGGGACGGAGGCTTCCTGCCCAGCGAGGCGGAGTGGGAGTACGCCGCCGCGGGCGGCGCCGAGCAGCGACGGTACCCGTGGGGGACGACAGCTCCGGGGTCGACGAGCCAGTACGCGATCTATGGCTCGTTCTATACCGGCAACGCGACGGGCCTGGCGCCGGTGGGGACGGCCACCAGCGGAGCCGGGCTCTGGGGCCAGCTCGATCTGGCCGGCGAGGTCTGGGAGTGGAACCTGGACTGGAAGCAGACCTACGTGAACCCCTGCACCGACTGCGTCAACCTGACGCCAGCGATGTTCCGCCTGGTCCGCGGTGACAACTTCGGCGGCTCCGTGGCCAACCTGATGCCAACGGTCCGCGGTGGCGACATCGCGCCCGAGGGCCGCGACAGCAACTTCGGAGTTCGGTGCGCGCGCGCGCCGTGAGCAGCACCTGCCGCGCGGAGATCCGAAGATCAGCGGCGCAGCGACGGTTTCGTGATGGGGGTGAGCGCGGGAGGAAGGGTCGCGATCGTCACCAGTCCGTCGCGATCCGGTGTGCGGCAGCGCTCGGGGCTGACCGCTATTCCGCGAAAACCGCGGGTCGCCAGCTCCGTGCTCAGCGCGTCCAGGCGCTGTTCACACAGCGAGACCGGGACCAGCTGCGGCTGACTGCTGCCGCCGGGGCTGAAGTTCGACGAGACCAGGAACTCGACGCTCTTGCGCCGGACCTTGCCCTCGACCCGGTAGGCCAGCGATCCGCCGCCTTCGGGTCCCCGGCCGCGCACCTCGTAGAGCGCGCTCCGCCCGTCGGCGGAGTGAGCCAGCAGGCGTCGCTCCTGCACGATGCCCATGGCCTGCGAGGCGCCCGGCGCGGCAACCACCGCCGCGAGAGCGGCCAGCGCGCAGACCGAAGTCGAGCGGGCAGACACGGTCAGCTGCCCGGCGGGTCGGTGTTGACCGGTTCCTGCTCCTCTTCTTCGGCAGGACCAGCCGGTACCCTCGATCGGGGTGCACCCGCCGCCGGTGGCGGCGCCTCCGGGTCACGGACCTGGCGGTTGGTCCGAGCGCCGCGCTGGGTGGCGCCGGCTGGCGACGCGACCCGCCGGCGCTGCGCCGGTTGCGATTCCGCACAGCCGCCGGCAAGCGTCGCGGCGACGGTCAACAGGCTGGCCAAGAAGAGCGGGCACCTCATCCTGCGACCGATAATACCCGAGAGTGGCCGCCGCCGGCGCGCGGCGGTTGGCTACAGCGCGTCGCCGGAGTGGGGCCCTCCCGCGTCGGCGTCCGGCACGGCCGCGCCACAGGCAAAGTCGCTGATGCCCACGCCGATGACGCAATCATCCTGGCAACCCACGGGAGTGTACGCGCAGCTCATCAGCACGCCGCGCTCGTCGTAGTGGAAGTAGACCATGTTCGTGCTGCGATCCTTGCCGAGCACCTCGCGACGGCAGTCGTCGTAGAGCTGGTCCATGGTCTCCGCGGGGGCGCCCATCTGGTGCACACCGATCTCGCCCGCCGTCTCGGCCCAGGTCGAGGTCACCGTGAACACGCCGGTCGCCCCATCGACATACCCCGCCGAGAACTGCCGCCCCACCGGCTGACCACCGGCGATGTCCACCGTCGTCGTGGTGTGGTACCCGCTGAACGACGAGGTGACGATGGTGTAGTGGTAATCGGGGCAAGTCTCCTTGGTGCGGGCCCACGCGGCGCGCGCGGTCGCATAGGAATCGAACTTGTCGCCACACCCGCCCAGCGCCCCTCCGGCGCCGATCAAAGCGACGACCAACCAGGCAGACCCTTTCCTCTCTCGCATGAGGGCAGCATAGAGCAAGCCCCAGGCCAGCTCATCGGCGTGGTGCGCGCGGCCCGCGCGCGGGGCCCGTCGTCGGGAATCCGCCCAGGCCCGGACAAATCTGTCGCAGGTCCGTCGCAGGCGGGGTCGCGCAGAAGACGTCGCCCCTGGGTTGCCTGACGCGTGTCGATAAGGTGGTTCCACACCCTCGAGGCACCCGCAACCGTTTCAACGATGAACAGCGTGATCGATCTTGATTGAGCACTGTTCCTTGATCACGCGCTGACGTGCCGTTTGCAGGACGCGGTCAGACGGTCTTGTCGGTCCACGTCGCCGGCTCTGGCCGCCGTTTGTCATCGATCTTGAGAGGCAAGATCATGAAGACCATAGCGTCACCAGAGCCCTCGGTGCGGTACCGGATGAGGGTGCCGTCTGCGAGTAGCGCCAGCCCGCCGCCGTGCGGATTATTGTCCTTCGGGTAGAGAGCCCGGAACGCGATGTCAGCCATGGGAACCTCCGTTCCGCATCGTACACCAGGGGTCCTACCGAGCGGCGAGGAGCTGTATGCCTTGCAAGAGTGCTTGAGGAATCCCTGGATCGGACGTTCGCAATTCGGTGATCCAAGGATTTCTCCTGGGTGGCGCCGCGCCATCCCGTGCGCACCATCTTGGGCGGTGCGATACCTGGCGCTGGCGACTGACTACGACGGGACCATCGCCACGCACGGGCACCTGGACGCCGGCGTGAAGGGGGCGCTCCAGCGGCTGCGGGCGTCGGGCCGGCGGGCCGTGCTGATCAGCGGCCGGTCCCTCGAAGATCTGCTGTCCGTCTGCCCCGACCTGGACCTGTTCGCGGCGGTGGTCGTCGAGAACGGCGCCGTTCTGCACGTTCCCTCCCGCCGCGAGACGCAGGTGCTCTGCCCGCCGGTGCCCGAAGCGCTCGCGCACGAGCTCGCGCGCCGCGGCGTCCAGCCACTCGAGCGGGGCCGCGCGATCCTGGCGACGCGACGGCCCCACGAAGTCGCCGTGCTGGAATCGATCCGGGACCTCGACCTGGAGCTGCAGATCACCTTCAACGGGAATGCGGTGATGGTGCTTCCCTCCGGCGTGAACAAGGGCACCGGCCTGCGCGCGGCGCTGCGCGAGCTGGACCTGTCCATCCACGAGGCGGTCGGCATCGGAAACGGGCAGAACGACCATTCGTTCCTGGACCTTTGCGAGTGCGCGGTGGCGGTCGGCAACGCCGTCGACGCGGTCAAGGCCAAGGCCGACTTCACCACGCCCGCCGCAAGCGGTGCGGGTGCCATCCAGTTGATCGACGAGCTGATCGCGACCGACCTGTCGCAGCGCCTGACGGGTGGGGTGGGAGACGTGGTGGTGCTGGCCAACCGGCGCGACGGCGCACCGGCCACCTTCCGGCCCTACGGCCAGAACATCCTCATCTGTGGGCCGTCGGGCGCGGGCAAGTCGACGTTCGCCACGGGCCTGATCGAGCGCCTGATCGATCGCGACTACCAGATCTGCATCGTCGATCCCGAAGGCGACTACGGCACCATGGACGGGATTGTCACCATGGGAAATCGCCTTCACCCGCCACAGGTGGACGAGGTTCTCGCCCGGCTGAGCCACGCGCGCGCAAACGTGGTCGTCAACCTGCTGGGGATAGCGCTCGATGACCGCCCCGACTTTTTCGCGCAGCTGCTCCCACGCTTGCAAGCGTTGCGCGCACGCACCGGCGGCCCGGACTGGATCCTGATCGACGAGGTCCATCACCTGCTGCCCGCGCAATGGGGGCCATCGGCCTACACGCTCCCGCAGCGACTCGGCGAAACCATCCTGATCACTCACCGCCCCAGCGAAGTCGCGCCGGCGATCCTGGCGATGATGGACAACGTCGTCGCCGTCGGGCCGTCACCGGCGCTCGCGCTGAGCGAGCTGGCCAGGTCGCTCGGACTCGAACCGCCGGCGGTTCCACGAAGCAAGCGCGACGAGGGAATCATCTGGGAGCGCAGCGCCGGGCTCGATCCCTACGCCGCGACCGTCGTTCCCGCGCGGTCGGCGCGCCTTCGTCACTTGCGCAAATACGCGGAGGGAAACCTGGGCCCGCGCAGCTTCTTCTTCCGAGGCGCCGCCGCGCGCATGAATCTGCGTGCGCAGAACTTGACCGCGTTCTGCGAGCTCGCCTCCGGAGTGGACGACGACACCTGGCTGTATCACCTGCGGCGCGGCGACTACTCGAGCTGGCTGGCCCGCACGATCAAGGACCCCGACCTGGCGGGCGAGGTGGCTGGCGTCGAGCAGGCTGCCCAGCTCACGCCCGCGGACAGCCGCCGCCTGGTTCGGGAAGCGGTCGACCGGCGCTACATGCTGCCGGGGTGAGGGATCTGGCAGTTGCCACAGGCGCTGGCCAACCGCGCGCGCCAAGAGCCGTCACGACGCACGAGCGACGACCGCGCGGTGACGTTGACGCGACGGACCGTGACACCTATTCTAGCGGGCGCCTTCAGTGAGGAGGCCGACATGGACCACCTACCCGTCAGGCTGGGAGTGCGAATCTCTTTGGATGGCAACCCTTCGGATGAAGAGCTCGATATTGCGGCACGCGACCTACAAAGCGAATTGCTTGATGCCGGGCTTGAACATGCGGACCTCGTTCAGGTCGCGCAGCCGCCTCCCGGTAGCAAAGGAACGACAGGCTCGGTCTTCGGCGATCTTGCCATTGCGGTCCTTCCCACCTTGTTGCCAAAACTCATCGACCTTCTGCGGGAATGGCGCGGGCGGTCCCGGGACCGTTCTCTCAAAATCCGCGCAGAAATCGACGGGAAGCCGGTCGAGCTGATGCTAGACGGCGCTGACTTCAGCGCCGATGCTATCGGCGCGCTCGTGGAACGGATGCAGGGAAGGCAGAACACCCGCGCGACACGCAACTAGATCGACCAGGGCCCAGGATGAAGGCTCGCGTTGCGCTCCTGATCGGAAATACCCGATATGAAGACAGCCGGTTGTCCCGGCTCAAGGCGCCGGCGGGTGACGTCGAGGCACTGGCGACCGTTCTTCGCAAGCCAACCCTGGGTGGGTTCGAGGTGCAGACGGTTGTCGACACCACGACCGCGGACGTCATGCGTGCCATTGCGCTCTTCTTCAAGGGGCGAGCCGCCGACGACCTTCTGCTTCTCTATTTCTCGGGCCACGGGTTGCTCGACGAATCCCGAAGGCTCTACTTCGCCAATTCCAACACCGACACCGATCTCTTGACGGGGACGGCCGTTCCCGCCTCATTCGTACGAGAAGAGATGGATCGTTCCCGGGCGAAGAGCCAGGTCCTTATCCTGGACTGCTGTCACGGGGGTGCGTTCAGCGGAGGAAAGGGAGCCGTGGGCGAAAGCATCGGAACCGATCTCATCTTCGGAGCCGAAGGCAGCGGACGCGTCGTATTGACGGCGACAAATGCCACGCAATATGCGTTCGAGGGAGAAAGACTTCTCGGAATCCCCAATCGCTCCGTCTTTACTCACTACCTAATCGAAGGTCTACAGAGCGGTGACGCCGATCTCGACGGCGACGGAAAGATAACGGTCGACGAGCTCTACACCTATGTGTGGGGCAAGATTCGCGATGCGACGCCCGCTCAGTCACCGATGAAGTGGACCTACGGAGCCACCGGTCAGATCGTGCTCGCGCAGGGGCTTTCCACCCGTCCGCGCCCCGACTTGATTCCCGCGGAGGTTAGCGAGGACATTTCGAGTCCTCACATTCATCGACGGCGGGCGGCGCTGACCGCACTCAATGAGCTCGCGATTTCGTCGCCGCCTGGTGCCGCGGCAGCGGCCCGGGAAATGCTGAAGCAGATGGCCCGCCAGGATGACAGCTTCACAATCCGGCGCGAGGCCGAGAACGCGCTAGCGGGGCTACCGCGTGCATTGGCTGTGGTCGAACCTGACCCCCAAGTGCGGCTGAAATCCACGTTCGTGCCGCCGGCGCCTCCCGTAGCCCCGGTCCGGCCGCCCCCCCTGCCCTTGGACAGCCGCCGGTCGTCTCCCGGCGGCGAGCCTCTGACCACGACGGTTACGCCGTCATCCCAGATACCGGCTATCTTGTTGTCTCCACGAGCGCCGATCCGTACCGATCTGCTGACGGAGCGGCTCGGAGGCGCTTTCCGAAAGTCGTCCCGACCGTTTGTCATTGGGATCGGCCTCGGATTGGCGATGTTCGTCACCACTGTAGCGTTAGTTGTTCTGCGTCGCTCCAGTCAAGACGTCCTGCCGACGACGCTCGCCACGGTTCCAGCCGCGTCGATTGGGCAACCCAAGGCAAAAGAAGAGACCTCGAATAAGCCCGTGTTGCCGCCAGTCCTTGTGCCACTCTCGGTGCCCCAAGAGAGTAAAGCGGAACAGGTCGCCCCGGTGGCCCAACCCGCCAAAGATGAGCTCCCCCGGCCAAAGACCGCGGTCCACGCCTCGACCAAGCCGAACGTCATTCCGGCGCAGGCCAACGCGATCGGGTCATCGGATGGGGAAACCGTTCGCCCGAAGCTCTCGCCCGCAAAGGGATCGCTGGACGACCTGATCGCCGGTGCACTGGCCCGCACGAAGACCAAGACCAAGACCAAGACCATCGACATCGACGAAAACGTTGACTCGCCAAAGAAGGCCGGGGACGAATCGACTGACGTAGCCGGTCCGTTGCCGAAGAGCGAGGTCGTCGCGGGGATGAACCGGGTCAAGGGCAAGATCGCAGAGTGTTTCACGCAGTACATGGTCCCAGGCATGGCGATGGTCAACGTCGTCATCGGGCGATCGGGCCGGGTCACCTCCGCGGTCGTCGTCGGAAAGTTTGCCGGTACGCCAACCGGTAAGTGCGTTGAGCAGGCTGTCAAGACCGCGTCGTTTCCACCATCTCTTGGCCTGACGACGCCGTATCCGTTCCAGCTGAGATGAGGGCATCGGAGAATGCCTCGCCGAATGAGGAACGGGAATCCCGGTGGCCACCCGATTTGCGTGCGATCCGAGAGGCGTGGCGACGGGGAAACATCCCGTCCCACGATGGTGCTGGCCGATGTCGGTCCGATGTGGGTCGCTGTTCGTTGGCCACCTGTCAGCTAACTGTTGGCCAGGCGATCGACGGTTGCGGGTTCTTGGGGGCGGCATCCGCTCGGCTGACGTCAGCGATCGCGCCCCAGGCGCCCGCCGGCGAGGCGATTGCGCGAGAGAAGCTCGGCCACGCTGGTGTTGTTCCTCTCGGCAATCTTGGTCAGGTACACGCCGACCTCGTCGTGGTTCTTCTGCGCGACCCGCAGGTTCCAGACCTGCGCTCGGTCTCGGACGGTGTGATGGCAGTTGTGACGGACGTCTAGATCCGTCCAGGCAGGGTCGATGCTCCGGATCGGCACCAACTCCACGAACGGAAGGAACTCCGCGAACACGGCCAGCACCGGTTCAGGAAAATTGTGATCGAGCGCGAAGAGCCGTCGGTCCACCGCCGCAGCGCCTCAGGCGACGTGCCGAAGGTTGTCGGCGAGCTGCCCCTCCAGGTCCAGCGCCTGTTCGATCTGCCCCGCGCTCACGTCGGGATAAAGGCGCTGGATGGCGTCGACCTGATAACCGTCCGCGGCAAGCGCTGCCAGGACCCTGGTTTCGAGGCGCGTATGGACCACGTGTGGCGAGCCGCTCACCTTGCCGGGGACGATGCGCAGGTCCGGGCGGGGCCTGACCAGATCGGGCCCGCGGGTGCCCTCGGCGGTCGAAAAGGGCGCAATGAGATCCAGAACCTCCTGGTCCGCGAGCTGCCTGTCCAGAGTCTCAGGGCGCTCCTGCGGCCGCTTCACGTAGATTTCTCCCGAGCCGTCGACAAACAGGGTGGGCTCGTTGGTCTGCCACAGCGGCAGGTCCAGGGCCCGCAGCTCCTTCAACGCCCGCCTCACGGCCGGCATGCTCGTCCGGGGAACATCGACACCGCGATCCGTCGTCTTTCGCTGCCGGAGCCAGTAGATCACCCGCAGGCTCATCAGGTCAGCGTAGGACCACAGCTTCACCTTCGTCGCCGAAACGTTGGGGACCAGGATCTCGTTCCGCGCCCACCAGTGGATGGTCGACTTCGGCACTCCAGAAAGGGCCGCCGCCCGATCGGCGGAGTACGCTCCTAGCGCGTCCATACTCGGTATGGGTAGCACGTGAGGGGGCACCTTTGCCCGTCGCCCTGCGCCTCATCGCCGCGATGAAGCGAAATGCAGCGCCCGTCGTCCGTGATCCAGCGGGATGGCAGCGCCTTCGGGAGGCGGGGCAATGACTGCGCCCCCCGATTCCCGTTCATCGGCCGAGTGGGTCGACGACATCGACCGGATCCAGTTCGAGATATCGGAAGCCGTGCGCGAAGCCGTGGCCGCTCACCGTCGCGCGGGGAATCCGGTGGCCGTCTGGCGCAACGATCGCGTCGAGTGGATCCCCCTGACGACGTCGCGACCGTATTGCAGACGCCATTGGCCAAACTGGTTGCTCGTGGCGTCACCGAGATACCGTCCTTCATCACCTTGGAGAATGAGCTACGCGCACCCCGTGGTGGGGGTAACTGGCGCACAGTATGATGCTGGAGCGCAGACCGCTGCGCTGCCGGATGCCAACGGCACACAGCATGCGCTGGCACAGTCTGGACCGCGACCGAAATTGGCTGCGCACACGGTCACCATGGCGGCACCTTCATTAATGCACGTTGAACCAGCGCAGCAGCTTCCCATCAGACAACTGTCGCCGGGTGGCGCGCATGTCGTCGTGGGGCAGTTTGTCGCTGCTGCACAGACGCCACCATTCTGGAGAGAAGCGCAACAGCCGCCTTGGTAGGGTAGGAGAGACCTGCGTCGGGATAGGTAACTCGAACTCCTGCTCTGCTAACTGCTCCAGTGGTCCACAGTGCGGGGTTGCGTACGGGGGAGATCCTGGCGCTCCAGTGGGAGGATATCGATCTCACCACGGGAACGCTGACGGTGATGCGCACCGACTGGCGCGGGCACATCGGGTCACCGAAGGGCGGACGAGCGCGGAAGATTCCGCTGACGCCACGGGCGCTGGCGGCGTTGAAAGCGCTCCGACATCTGCGGGGCAAGCTGGTCTTCTGCTGGGGCGATGGCAAGCGCTGGACGTTCGTCACCATGCGGGCGGGGCTGAAGCGACAGGAGAAGCGAGCTGGGCTCAGGATCACCGGCTGGCACATCCTCCGTCACACGTTCTGCTCGCACCTGGCGATGCGGGGCGCTCCCTCGCGCGCGATCCAGGAGCTGACGGGTCACCAGAGCATCGCGGCGACCAACCGGTACATGCACCTCGCGCCTGGAGAGCTCCGTAACGCGATCGCGCTGCTCGATCGTTCGGCGGTCTGAGCCGAGACGTCTGGCCAACAGGTGGCCAACGAACCGAAAACCTACCTTAAGTATTGGAAATAGTTGGGTGAGCGACGGGGATTGAACCCGCAACCCTCGGAGCCACAGTCCGATGCTCTACCAATTGAGCTACGCCCACCATGTTGGTGCGATGGGCTTGGTCGGGCCGGGCCCGTCCTTCCCCCCTCGCGGTTGTTATTCAGTTGTCAGGGTTTCCGGCG
>Ga0207701_10006625_pt1 | contig 11551 bp, 13 predicted proteins | sample KBSSwiSSwithPhiX_FD_184294 | JGI IMG/M metagenome (GOLD analysis project Ga0207701, IMG submission 184294) | Switchgrass rhizosphere bulk soil microbial communities from Kellogg Biological Station, Michigan, USA, with PhiX - S5 (SPAdes) (version 2) | ecosystem: Environmental > Terrestrial >...
CCGCCTCGCCGACGAGAAGATTCCAACCGCGCAGCCGCCGGAGATTGTGCGGCCCGACGCGATCGCGGCGCGGCTGGCGCCGGACGCCGTGCATCAAGGCCTTTATCTCGAAGCCGATCCTTTACCCTCGCCGCCGATCGAGGAACTCGCGACCGACGGCCTTGTGCTGGTGCTCGACCAGATCACCGATCCGCACAATGTCGGCGCCATCTTCCGTTCCGCCGCGGCATTTGCCGTCACCGCCATCGTGACCACGGCGCGCCACAGCCCGGAAGCCACCGGCGTGCTGGCGAAAGCCGCCTCCGGCGCACTCGAACACGTGCCGTTCGTCATGGTGCAGAACCTGGCGCGCGGGCTCGCGGCGCTCAAGGAGCGCGGCTTCCTGGTGATCGGCCTCGACTCCGGCGGCGACGACGACCTCGCCGGGCTGCCGCTGCGGCGGCCGCTCGCGCTCGTGCTCGGCGCCGAAGGCAAGGGCTTGCGGCAACTGACCAAGGAAACCTGCGACCACGTCGCCCGCCTCGACCTGCCTGGCGCGATCCAGAGCCTCAACGTGTCGAACGCCGCGGCGGTCGCGCTTCATGTCGCGGCGAGCCGCCTCAAGACGAGCTGAGCCTTAATCGTCGCTGTCGATCGAGATGATCTTGGCGTTCGGCGCAATCATATAAACTGACGCGCCGCGCTCCGCGGCGTAGGTGCCGTAGGGCCGATAGCCGTTGGCGCCATACGGATGATAGCTGTAGGCGCCGCAACGGCGCTGATCGCGCTCGCGCTGATCGAGCTGGCAGATTTTCCAGGCCGGATCGTGCCGCGGATTCGGATAGACCCGCACCACATCGTCCTCGGCGTAGACGGCGCCGACGCCGGCGACGACCGCGGGTGCCGCGGCGCGACGCGGCCGATAGGTGGCGGTCGGCGGCAAAGCCTGCTCGGCGCGAACCTCGTCCTCGGGCACAGCGTTGGTCAGGCGAACCGGTGCGGGCGCCGCTTTCAGCGAGCGCGGCGCGAGCCGCGCCGGCTCATGGTCGGCAAAGCTTTGCACCGGCGGACGCGGCGGCGCGGCGATCACTTTGACCGGCGCGGTTTCCGGCGTCGCCACCACCTGAGGCAGCGCCCGGGCCGGGGCAAGCTTTGGCACAGCGGTGTTTGCGTCTACCGCAGCACTCGCCTCTCCGGCGGTACGGCCTGCGACGGCAGGAGCGCTCGCCTCCGCGGCGAGGCTTTCTTCAGCAGCGGCGGTGGGCGGTACCGACGACGGGGTCGGTTCGGCGATCTCGGAGTGCCGGCAGGAATCTTCGAAGCATTCGCGGTCGGCGGACGCTTGCGTTGCGATCAGCGTGGCGGATACAGCCAGCGCGAAAAAAGTGATGCGGCGGGACATCGTATTCCCCGTTTATCGTCGTTCATCCGCATCTTGGGTTGCTTCGGTTTCGCCTGTTAGCCCGCGGTGGCCGCGCGGGGATTTCATCAGTGATAGCGGTAACGCCTGCCGTTGTTGCTGCCGATGGTATTGCGGCTGCTATTGTTGTTGCTGTTGGTATTGCTGGTGTTGTTGCTGTTCACATTAGTGGTGGTGGCGTTGGTATTATTGCTGTTGGTGTTGTTGTTGCTGATGGTGCTGTTGTTGTAGTTGGTATTTTGGCTGTTATTGCTGTTGGTGTTTGTGTTGCCGCTGTTTCGGTTGTTGCTGTTGTTGTTGATCAGCGCACCATTGATGCCGCCATTCATGTAGTTCGGGAACGTCGCGGGATCGGTGATCGTTACCGGCGCCGCCGTATCCGAAGATGTCGACCACTCGCGCGAGAAGCTCTCGGCCGGCTCGGGCAGCGCGCGATCGGCCGGGGGCTCGACTTCGTAGCGGCCCCGCTCCGGCGCGCGACCATATTTCGGAATGTATGAATTGCGCCGGCGATAGACCTCGTTCGGCAGGACCGGCGAGCCGCCGATCACGATCACCGGCACCGCGCCCGGGCGCGACAGACCCCAGTCGCCTTCGACCACGGCATAGGAGGCGTCGCGGCCGTTGATGATGACGGGAATGCCGGGCCGGCTCGGGATCACGATCACCGGGCCGCTGTCGGCGCGCACCGGCGCCGGCGCCAGGGCGAAGCTCGCCAGCGCCACCACCACGAAAGCCATCCGACCACGCGACATGAAACTCATCCGGTTAACCGAGGGCATTTTAGACGAAGTGTCCCGCTAATCGGTTGAGCGGCGCGGCTGAATCGCGGGGTAGGCTTAATTCACAGCTACCGAATGCCGCGCCCCTGCCCCGGCCCGCCAAATGAAATTCGCGCACTCTGTCAATGGGTTACGGAGCGACCACGACGTACGACCTAAGACGAATGGTGTACAGACGGTGAAACGTCCGACAATTACGAGTTAATCGGGGCGGTTTTCGGTACTGGTCTTGGGGTGCGAACCGCCCTTGTCACGAGCGCACACCAGCGCGCCAAACAGGGACGAACGCCTATGTCATCGACGACAGCAGACGCCGACGCAGTCAAAGCCGGCATGACGAAGGAGGAGAAGTTTGTCATCTTCGCCTCTTCGCTCGGCACCATTTTCGAGTGGTACGATTTCTATCTCTACGCGGTGCTGGCGCCGTTCTTCGCCGCACTGTTCTTCCCGTCCGGCAACGACACTGCCGCGCTGCTGTCGGCGTTCGCGACCTACGCCGCGGGCTTCCTGATCCGTCCATTCGGCGCGCTGATCTTCGGACGCATCGGCGATCTCGTCGGCCGCAAATACACCTTCCTGGTCACCATCATCGTGATGGGCGCATCGACCTTCCTGGTCGGCGTGCTGCCGACCTTCACCGCCATCGGCTGGCTCGCGCCGATCTTGCTGGTGACGCTGCGGCTCTGCCAGGGCCTTGCGCTCGGCGGCGAATACGGCGGTGCGGCAACCTACGTGGCCGAGCACTCCCGGGTGGGTGAGCGGGGCTATGCCACGAGTTGGATTCAGACCACGGCCACGCTCGGCCTCCTGCTGGCGCTCATCGTCATCGGGCTGTGCCGCCAATACATGGACGCCAAGGTCTTCGCCGACTGGGGCTGGCGCATTCCGTTCCTGGTCTCCATCATCCTGCTGGTGTTCTCGGTCTACATCCGGCTCCGGCTGAATGAGACCCCGCTGTTCCACAAGATGAAGGAAGAGGGCAAAGGATCGAAGGCTCCGCTGACGGAGAGCTTCTTCCACTACCCGAACAACAAGTACGTGCTGCTGGCGCTCCTGGGCGCCACCGCCGGCCAAGGCGTGGTGTGGTACACCGGGCAATTCTACGCTCTGTTCTTCCTCACCATCACGCTCAAGCTGAACTACGTCCTCGCCTACCTGATGATCGGAATCTCGCTCGTCCTCGGCACGCCGTTCTTCATCTTCTTCGGCTGGCTGTCGGACAAGATCGGGCGTTTGAAGATCATCCTGGCGGGCTGCCTGATCGCAGCGGTCACCTACTTCCCGCTGTTCATGGGCCTGACGCACTACGTCAATCCCGACCTTGAAGCCTTCGCGACAAAGAACCCGATCACGGTCACCGCGGACCAGTCGACCTGCAACTTCCACATCTTCGTGGGACCATGGTCGAACTTCACTGCGTGCGACCGCGCTCAGGACTTCCTCACCAAGTCGGGGCTCTCGTTCAAGATCGTGAGCCAGCCCGGAGCAAAGGGCGTCGACATGACCGTCGGATCGACCAAGGTCGAGGGATGGGATAGCGCGAAGTGGTTGGCCGCACTCAGGACCGCCGGCTACTCGCCCGTCGCCGACCCGGCCAAGGTCAACTGGCCGATGGCCGTTCTGATCCTGCTCATCATGGTGATCTACGTGACCATGGTGTACGGGCCGATCGCGGCGTTCCTGGTCGAGATGTTCCCGACCAAGATCCGCTACACCTCGATGTCGCTGCCGTATCACATCGGCAACGGCTGGTTCGGCGGCATGCTGCCGCTGTTGGCGACCGCCATCGTGGCCGCCACCGGCGATATCTACGCCGGCCTCTGGTACCCGATCGGGATCGCGGTGATGACGCTCATCATCGGCGCGGTGTTCCTGAAGGATACGCTCGGCGTCGATCTGCGGACCGGCTCGGGCGTGGCCATTCAGAAGACCTGACAGCAACCCCGGCCAGGCGGCCCCGACCGGTCGCCTGGCTTCGATCTCTCAGCGCCCCGCGCACCCTTGGTGCCGGGGCGCTTTTCTTTTTCCGAGCGCGGCGACAGCCGCCCATAAACGCGGCCAAAGAAAAAGCCGCCACCCGGCTTCGGGCGGCGGCTAAGTCGAGTTTGGGAGGAACTGAAGTAGATCGTGCGGCCATTATGCCCGCACAGCCCGAACTGTTAAGTGCGCAAAGTCACACATCGGGTTTGGCCCTCTCATGGGCCAGTAAGCTCCTGGGCCACTAAATCTAGTGGATTGACTTCGCATTGCTATGTTCTCTATTTGTTCACCTATGGGATTTAACCTCTGAACCTCGAACACCAGCTTGGTTTTGCCGTCGCCGGCCGGGGTCAACCCACCGAAACGACAAGCACTCTCAACAATAGGAAACTGTCATGTCACAGCCAGCCCTCGCCGCCCCGGCGCCCGTCTATCCCTTGGAAGACGAAGTGCGCGAAGCTCTCGAAATTTGCGGCGGCGATCCGATGAAGGCGCTGCGCATCACGCTGATTGCCAACGCATTCCTCGAAGCCCAGATCGAGCACCTGTCGGCCGCGGTGTCGCCGGGATTCGCGCGCCGCAAGCCACGCAGCTCGCGGAAATTCAGGCGCGATCTCGACTGAACACCCCTGTGCCGAAGGCCGCGAATCGTGCGAGCAAGTCGCTCCTTCGAAACGGAGCGGAGACGGTCGCTGATGCGAAAGTTCGTAGGCAACGTGGTGCGGTTTTGCCGGGACTGCCTTGAGGCGTTGCGCGACGACGACGAAGAGACCGTCAGACTGCAACAGCGCGCCGATGCCCGCCTGAAGCAAGAGCGCTGGCTGGAATACCTGTCGGGCTGAACGTCCTGGCATTGCGGAGACAGCGTCGTTGCCGAAATGCGCCGACGTCGGTACCGGGAACGCCAGCAAAAGCAGCACTGGCCCGTGAGCAAAAAACGAAGCAAAAAAATTACCGGTATGCAATAACCGCCCGATAAGCCGGGCTAGCTCAGCGGTAGAGCAGCGGTTTTGTAAACCGAAGGTCGGGGGTTCGATTCCCTCGCCCGGCACCACTCAATCAAAGATTTTGAAGCTTTCCGCTGCTCTTTGTGAATCATGCGCGGGCGGCGAGCCCGTCAGGTGCCAGACTTGGGTTTCTGCGTTATGCAGACGAAAGTCATCAATCCACTTTCGAAATCCATCTTGGTGATAAATCCCTTTTTGCCGAATTTTGCGCAGTGCGCGGTTACCATTTGGTATGCCGAGGACTGAGTGCCGCCGACGCCGACACTACTCGGAATGGTGCCGCCCTTTTCATCGCCAATGACGCTGAGTCCAGCCTGTCCTTCGAAGCTTCCTCCAGAGCTGGCGCACCCAGTCAGTAAAGGCAGCGCTGCCAGCACAGGGATCACAAAACCTATTCGCGACATCGTGTACAAATCCATCTGCATTTGTTGAACGCGGCATCGCCTAACACACTGCATCCGAGGGCGCCATACGCGCGAACGCCCGTCGAGCAGGCCGCGACAAAGCGCAGGAACTCTTTCATCACCGAACTCTCTTTCCACCGCATTCACACCTCCCGCCCGAAAGCGAATAGTGTTACCCATGTGGCCGGTACGAGATGTCACCTGTGTCTCAGGCCGCTCGCCAGGAGAGTGCCATGCGCGCGATTACGCTCGATGAAGCCGTCAAGATCATCAACGAGACCTTCGCCGAGGCCAAGCGCCGCAACGCCTATCCGCTGACCGCGGTGCTGCTGGACGCCGGCGGGCGGATGAAGGCGGCGCTCAAGCAGGACGGCGCGTCGCTGCTGCGCTTCGAGGTGTCCTACGGCAAGGCCTATGCGGCGCTGGCGATGGGACGTGAATCCCGCCAGGTGCTGCAAAAGGCCAAGGACAAGCCGCTGTTCATGCAGTCCTTCCTGGAGCTGGCCGACGGTCCGATGTTCCTGGAGGGTGGCGGGCAGTTGATCCGCGACAAGGACGGCGAGGTGGTCGGCGCCATCGCCACCACGGGCGACACCAACGAGGTCGACGATCTGTGCGCCATCGCCGGCATCCGCGCCGCCGGTTTCAAGACCGACCACGACTTCAGCGATTCCGACATGCGCCGGCTCAACATCAAGCGCGGCCTGCCGATCGAAGACCCGGAAAAGTCCAAGCCGCAGCTCAAGCGCGTCTAGCAAAGCCGCACGTCATGCCAAGGCCCCGCCCCCAGGACGTGCTGTTCGCAACCCTGGGCCTGGTTCTGATTGTTCTGATGGCGTTCGACATCCGGGTCGTCGTGCTGGCGCTGCTCGGCGCGTTTGCCTGCGGCGCGATCTACCTCTTCGCCGGCATGATGCCGGACCGCACCGAAAGCTTTTGGCAGCGGATCTTCATCTCCGGCTTTCTCGCGATCGTTATGTCATCGCTCGTCCTGATCCTGCCCGGCACCTTCGGCCTTAAAGGTCCGCACCCGGACCTTCAGAAGACGGTGGTTGTGGTTGCCGGCCTGATTCCCCTGGCTGCAATTGGTTTCGAGATCATTCGCACGCCCAGGGTCATCCAGGGCATCCTGCGCTGTTTTGGCTACCGTTAGCCGCGGCCCCAGCGCTGCTTCAGACGAACTGGGTCGGTTTGCATCGAAAGGCGCTGTTGCAGCGTCCTTTTCCGTCTCTGGGTCCTGTTTGGCGGCGGAACCGAAATGGAACCTGTTCGTTGATGGCCGTGCAGCCGGGCGACGGCGTTGGGCTGCAGCGTTTGCACGTCATTCAGGTTCTATTTCGCCAGCGCCGCGGCAAAAAGGGATCAATCATGTCTGCTCTCATCGGCATTCTTATTACCTTTCTGGTCGTCATTCTCGTTCTCTATCTCGTCAACATGCTGCCGATCGAAGGCCGCGCCAAACACATCGTCCGCGTCATCGTCATCATCATCGGCATTTTGTCGCTGTTGAAATATCTGGGCGTCTGGATTTGACCGGATCGCCCCAACGGGCTGACGGTCGGCCAAGGAGGTTGCGTTGAGCGTCACGCCCCAGCGGGAAGCAGGTTGGGTCGCACGGCGGCTGGCGCTCGAAGCCCGCGATCCGACTCCGTTCGAAGACGCCGCAAACTTCTGGCGGGCGACCGCGCAGGCCGCCACAATCGTGATGTGCGTCCTGATGCTGGGCGTGCTGCTTTATCTCGCACGCGGCCTGCTGCTGCCGGTGCTGTGCGCCATTTCCGTCGGCCTGACCATCGGTCCGATCGTCGGCATGCTGAAGCGGCATGGCATCCCGGACTGGCTCACGGCGCTGGTTGTGGTGGTCGGGCTGATCGCCGCGGTGAATATCGCCATCGTCATGCTGGCGGGGCCGGCCTCGACACTCATCAGCCGGGCTCCGGAATACGGCAAAGCCCTCGCCGAAAAGCTGCACTTCTTCGATCGCCCGTTTCAATCACTCAACGAGCTGCAGGCCGCGCTCGGCCTCAACACGTCCGACAAGTCCTTGGACTTCAATCCGTCGAGCCTGATTACTGGGTTTCTGACCATCGTCACGCCGGCCGCTCTGCAATTCGTGCTGCAGGTCGTGATGTTCTTCGCCACGTTGTTTTTCGTCATCATGGGCCGGAGCGGTTTTCGCAAATACGCTGTGAACTGGTTTGGCAGCCGCGAGTCGCGCTTGCGCGCTCTGAAGATCCTCAACGACATCGAGGAAAACCTCGGCGGCTATCTGATCGTCGTGACGGCGATCAATCTTGGGCTTGGCATCGTCACGGCGATCGCCGCATGGCTCATGGGGCTGCCGTCACCGCTGATCTGGGGCGTGCTGGCCTTCGTGCTGAACTACGTCCCCTACGTCGGGCCGGCGGTCATGGATGTGCTGCTGTTCATCATCGGGCTTGTGACCTTTCCGACGCTGCTCGGCGCGCTCCTGCCGCCCGCGGTGTTCATCGCCATCACGGTGGTCGAAGGCCAGTTCCTGACACCGGCGATCGTCGGCCGGCAGGTGCTCAATCTGCATCCGCTCGCCATTTTTCTCGGCATCGCGTTCTGGGCGTGGCTGTGGGGCCCGATCGGCGCGTTTCTGGCGACGCCGATCCTGATCATGGGCCGCGTCGCGCTGACCCATCTCTACCCAAGCCAGAAGTCAGAACTGCCGGGATAAGTTTTTCGCAGGCGTCTCTGCGCTACACGTGCTCGTCGAGCACTGCGGTGCGGACGTCGTGCTCGATCATCGTCCAGATGCGATCGACATAGGCGATGAACTCCGGCGTCCGCTTCAGCGCCAGTGAGCGCGGGCGCGGCAGCTTGATCTCGATGTTTTCCTGCAGCCGGCCGGGCCTTCGCGCGAACACCAGCACGCGGTCGGACAGAAACACCGCCTCGTCGATCTGATGGGTGACGAACAGCACGGTCTTGCGGCCCTGCTCCCAGATGCGAAGCAGCTCGGTCTGCATGATCTCCCGGGTCTGCGCATCAAGCGAAGCGAACGGCTCGTCCATCAGCAGCACATCGGGATCAATCGCCAGCGCGCGGGCCAGGTTGACCCGCTGGCGCATGCCGCCGGACAGTTGACGGGGATAGTAGTTCTCGAAGCCGCCGAGGCCGACCAGTTTGAGCAGATCGAGGGTGCGCTGGCGCTCGCGATCACCGACCTTGCCGGCGACCTCGGGACCGATCAGGGCGTTGGCAAGCACGGTCCGCCACGGCAATAGGCTGTCGTTTTGAAAGACGAAGCCGCGATTGTTGCCCGGCCCGCGCAGCGGCTGGCCGTCGATCAGGATGGTGCCCGACGTGGCGGGCTCGAGACCCGCCACCATGCGGAGAAACGTGGTCTTGCCGCAGCCGCTCGGCCCAACCACCGCGATGAACTCGCCCTGCTCGACGGCGACGTCGATTTGTCTCAGCGCTTCGAGCTCGCCGAACCACTTGCTCAGACCGCTGATCTCGACCTTGCGCGGCATGGTTCAGTCCTTGGTCCAGGGCACGAGCCGCTTCTCCAGCCAGCCGAAACCGGCCGTCATGGCGATGCCGGCAACGGCGAGAACGATCACGCCGGCAAACAGCTCCGGCATGTTGAAGGCGTCGGCCGACTGGCTGATCAACCGCCCCAACCCGGCGCGCGAGCCGAACAACTCCGCCACCACGACGCCGATCAGGCCGCGGCCGATGCCGAGCTTGAGGCCGGCGAGGATGAACGGCAGCGCCGACGGCAGCGATACCTTGAAGAAGATCTGGCTCCGGCTCGCGCCGAAGCTCTTCAGCATCTCGATCAGCCGCTCGCTGGTGGTGCGCAGCCCCGCCTCGGTGTTGATGGTGACCGGAAACAGCACCAGGAAGATCACCACCAGCACCTTCGACCAGATGCCGATGCCAAGCCAGAGAATGAACAACGGCGCGAGCGCGATGGTCGGCGTCGCGTAGAAGCCGGAAATCCACGGCTGCAACGCCTGCTTGCAGCGCACGCTGTTGGCCATGCCGAAACCGAAGGCGATGCCGATCACCGCCGCGATCACGTAGCCGATGGCGAATTCGATCGCGCTGATGGCGATGTGCTTTTCCAGCTCGCCGCTCCGCGCCAGCGTGTAGATCGCGTAGACGATCTGCGACGGCGCCGCGAGGAACAGCTGGTTGGCGATCAGAATGCGGCTGACAAACTCCCACAGCAGGAGCCCGCCCACGACCGAGAGCGTGCCCGCCAGATATCTGTCCCGAGCGCCGGTCCACATGTCAGTTGCCGACCTGGGTGATGCCGGCCAGGAACAGCCGCTCGGCCGTGAAGCCCGGCGGCAGATCGCCGAGTGCCTTGAGGGCTTCGATCAGCTTGCCGAGCTTTGCCGTGGGGATTTTTCCGGTCGCCTCGAAATACTTGCCGCCGATCAGAAAGTCATAGGCGCGGTCGATCTCCTCCCGTTTCAGGCTGCTCACCTTCATCAGGATGCGGATCGCCTCGTCGCGATTGGACGGCGTGTAGAGCCAGGCCATGCTCCGGTCATAGACGAGAATGAGCTTCTCCACCAATCGCCTGTTGGCCTTGGCCCAATTGGTGTTTACCGCCATGCCGGAGAACGGCATGTCGACGTAGTCCACCGCATTGCCCAGGTTGTTGAACCCGGCCGTCTGGGCGTGGAAGTTGAACGGCGGGGTGAGAAGCGCGGCGTCGACCGCGCCGGCCTGCAGGGCGGCGAAACGCGCCGATGTCGCGCCAGCGAAGGTCATGTCGAATTCGCCGGGCTTCACGCCGTTCGGCTCCAGCATCCGCTCCACGAAAATGCGGGTGATGTCCTTGGCGCCGCCGACCGAGACCATCTTGCCCTTGAGTTCGCCGATGCTCTTGATGCCAGGCTTGGCCAGCAGCGAATAAGGCGGCGCCTGCATCTCGACGCGAACGAGCGCCAGCGGCGCGCCCTTCTCGATGGCGCGGATCGGATCGACCAGGCCGGAGTTGGTCGAGACATTGACCGATCCCGCGGCGAGCTGCTGGATCACCGCGGCGTTCGACTGCGCGAACACGATGTCGGGAATCATCCCTTCGGCGGCGAAAAAACCCTTGTCGATGGCAACATAGGTCGGCCAGCCGTTGGCCGATGCCGACCCGACCGAACTCAGGATGACGGTGTCTTTGACGGCTTCTTGCGCCTGGCTTTGCGTCTGCGCCAACGCGAGGACGGCGGCACAGACGGACGCCGTTGCGGCCTTGTGAATGGCGATCAAGGACCAATCTCCGCCACGCCCGGCATCAGCAGCCGATCCACGGTGAATCCCGGCGGCAGATCGCCCAGCTCCTGCAGGACCTCGATGAGCTTGCTCAACGAGGCGCGCGGAATCTTTCCAGTCAGCTCGTAGAAATTGCCCTTCTGCAGGAAGTCGTAGCTTTTCTCGACGTCCTCCTGCTTCTGGCGGCCGGCCTCCATCATGATCTTCACCGCAGCGGCGCGGTTGTTGCGATCCTGAAACCAGTTCACGCTCTTATTGTAGGCAACGATGAAGCGGTCGAGCACCGGCTTGTTGGCCGCGGCCCAGGCACGGTTGACCGCCCCGCCGGAGAACGGCAGCTCCTTGGCGTATTCGACGGTCCAGCCGAGATTGGTGAAGCCCGCGGCCTCGGCATAGAAATTCTGCGGCGAGGTCAGGATCGCGGCATCGACCGCGCCCGATTGCAGTGCCGACAGCCGCGCCGAGGTTGCGCCGGCGAACACGTAATCGACCTCGCTCGGCTTGACGCCGTTCGGCACCAGCATCCGCTCGACGAAAATGCGGGTGATGTCTTTCGCGCCGCCGATGCTGATGGTCTTGCCGGTCAGTTCCTTGATGCTCTTGATCGCGGGCTTGGCGAGGAGCGCGTAAGGGGGCGACTGCATGTCGACGCGCCAGATCGCGATCGGGGCGCCCTTGTCGATAGCGCGGATCGGATCGACGATACCGCTGCCGACCGTCAGG
>Ga0207701_10006628_pt1 | contig 11548 bp, 12 predicted proteins | sample KBSSwiSSwithPhiX_FD_184294 | JGI IMG/M metagenome (GOLD analysis project Ga0207701, IMG submission 184294) | Switchgrass rhizosphere bulk soil microbial communities from Kellogg Biological Station, Michigan, USA, with PhiX - S5 (SPAdes) (version 2) | ecosystem: Environmental > Terrestrial >...
CCGACCCCATTCGGACGTCCGGTTCGACCGATGACGGCGGCGCTCCCCGCCGGCGCAACCGGCGGAGGAGCGCGGCTCCGACCGTCTTGGGCTGGAGCAGGTAGTCGGCGGCCACGGCCAGGGCCGGGCCGACGAGGTCGGACCGGCGGAGGCCCCGGCCGATCGTGGCCAGGCCCGCGCGGTGGTAGTCCCAGAACGCCGGCGGGAAGCGCCGCAAAATCGGAATACCGGTTCGAGACGAACGCATCCCGCGGATCGGCCCGCTCCGGGATGGCCGCGATGATGTGGCCTGCCTGCAATTCCACAGGAACGTCCTTCATCGAATGCACGGCGATGTCGGCGTGACCGCGCGCCAGCGCTTCTTCGAGCTCTTTCACGAACAGACCTTTGCCGCCGATCGTTGCGAGCGAGGTGCCCAGCTTGCGATCGCCTTCGGTCGTCATGCCGAGAACGCGGATTTCGATGTCCGGATACAGCTCGGCGATCCGCGCTTCGACGAAGCGCGCCTGCCACATTGCAAGTGCGGATTCGCGCGTCGCAATGACGAGTGTGCGGGGCAAAACTGCGGCGCTACGGCTGGCCATCGGGAGGAGAGGAGGCGGGACTTGTTACGCCTGTAATTTTACCATGCACGAAAAAGGCGACTTCGCAGGCTAGGGCTTCGAGAGCTCGCGCACGACATGGTTCTGGCGCCGGCTTACGGGAATCTTCTCGTCGCAGCCGCTGAGCACCGCAACCCAGTGCGTTTCACCTTCAGACCCGGCCCGTTCGAAGCCGCGCACCGCGGTGCGTGCAATGAGGCAATTGCGGTGAACGCGAACGAATCGCTCCGGATAATCCTGTTCGAGGCGCGCGAGTGTATCTTCGATCAGGTATTCGCGTTGCGCGGTGCGGACCGTGACGTACTTCAGCTCGGCTTTCAGATAGATCACGTCATCGATCGGCACGAGATGGATGCGGCCGCGCTCCTGCGCGGACAGAAACGCAGGCGGGCGATTGCTCGCACTGCGCAGCGCATCGATCCCCGGCGCACGCGCGGAACGCGCACGCAGCAGCGCGTCCTTCAGGCGCGCGGCTCTGATGGGCTTCAGCAGGTAATCGATCGCGTGCACTTCGAATGCACGGATGGCGTAGACGTCATATGCCGTCGTGAAGATCACCGAGGGCGGCTGCGGCAGCTTCTGCAGGTGTTGCGCAAGCTCGATGCCGTCGATCTCCGGCATACGGATGTCGAGCAGCACGACATCTACCGGGGTGGCTGCGATGAGATCGAGTGCTTCGCGTCCATTGCCGGCCTCACCGACGATTTCGTGCGCGATCTCGCCCGCGCAGTCCGCCAGGAGGTCCCTCAGGCGCGCGCGGGCCGGCGCTTCGTCATCCACGATAAGCAGGCGTAATGGTTCCGTCGTCATGCCGTCGCCTTCACGTATGGAAGCACGATGTGAACCTGATACACATTCTCTCGAATGCGTGTTTCGAGGCTCGCCTCGGCGTCGAAATGAAGTTGCAGGCGTTCCCGGATGTTGTCGATCGCCATCTTGTTGCCGGAGTGGTGCGTCGAGCGTTCCTCGAATGGATTGCGCAACACGGCATGTACCCGATTGCGCGAGGTGTAGATGTCGATGCTGATCTCTCCCGGTTCGACGCGCGGCTCGATGCCATGATAGACGGCATTCTCGATCAGCGGCTGCAGCACGAGCGGCGGCATGAGCGCGTCCGGCGGCATCTTGTCGATATGCCACGCTACCCTGAGCCGATCGCCCAGCCGGAGTTGCTCGAGCTCGAGATACCGGCGGCACAGCTCGATTTCACGCGAGATGGGCGAGAGCTCGCGATTGTCGCCCATGACGACGCGAAAGAGCTCCGCGAGATCCTCGAGTACCGCTTCCGCACGCCTCGGATCCTGGCGAATGAGCGAAAGAACGGCGTTGATGCTGTTGTACAGGAAATGCGGACGTATGCGCGCCTGTAACGCCTGGAGCCGCGCCTCCGAAAGCGCCGGAGATAACGCGCGTCCGTGCAGATGGAAGTAGGTCAGCAGCAGGACGAGCGTGAGCACGGTGAGCAGAATCGAACGCTGCAGGCGCGCGACGAGGTCATCGTCCGGTGGTTCGATGGCCAACACGACGCACGCTGTGATCGCTACGGCAAGAACGACGACCACCGTCACTCCGACGGGATACGTGAGACGATGGACGAAGTCGTTCAATGCGCCGAGCGCGAGCAGCGTCGCGATCAGCACCGGCTGCACGATCACCGAGATTTCGAGCAGCGCACTTCCGGACGAATAGAGGGTCGAAGCTCGCACGATCGCAGCGCTTACCGCCAACACATTCACGATCACGAGAATGCGCAGGATAATGCCCAGGTTCCTGAAGTTGGGCAGGGCGCTCGTGTGGGCGTTTTGATTTATACTGGGCACTCGCGAACGTTCAATCGAACACGAACTCACGCTTCCCGGCGCGTTCGGGCTTACGTCGAACTGAAGCCTGTGTGGCGCCTGCGTCGCCTGCCTCGGACACCGCGCCGCTTCGATTCTACAGGGCTCATGGAATCTCCGAACAAGTGCCGCCTGGAGCACGCTCCGTATTCGGAAATCCTTCATGCCTGCCAGTGACAAGTCATCGCCGCGGCTGTGGTCCGGGCGTTTCGATGAGCCCGTCAGCGAGCTCGTAAAACGCTTCACCGCGTCGGTGTCTTTCGATCAGCGGCTCGCGGCCTTCGACATCGAAGGTTCGCTCGCGCATGCACGCATGCTGCACGCATGCGGCATTCTCTCCGAGGACGACCTCCGATCAATCGAGAGAGGACTGGGAGAGATCCGGCAGGAAATCGAAAGCGGCGCCTTCGAGTGGTCGGTCGATCTCGAAGACGTGCATCTCAATATCGAGCGCCGACTGACGGATCTCGTCGGCGATGCCGGAAAGCGGCTGCACACCGCGCGCTCGCGCAACGACCAGGTCGCGACGGACATTCGCCTGTACGTCCGCGCCGCGATCGACGATATCCGATCGCTCATCCGCCGTCTGCAACGGGCGCTGCTCGATCTCGCCGGGAAGCACACCGAAACGATCATGCCCGGCTTCACGCATCTCCAGGTCGCGCAGCCGGTCTCGTTCGCGCATCATCTGCTCGCGTACTTCGAGATGCTTGCCCGGGACGCGGAACGCTTCGCGGACTGCCGCAGACGCGTAAACCGCCTGCCGCTCGGCGCGGCGGCGCTCGCGGGAACATCGTTTCCGATCGACCGGTCGCGAGTCGCACGCGAACTCGGCTTCGACGGCCTCGCCGAGAACTCGCTCGACGCCGTATCGGATCGCGACTTCGCGATCGAGTTCTGTGCGTGCGCAGCGCTGCTGATGACGCATCTGTCGCGCTTCTGCGAAGAGCTCATTCTGTGGATGACTCCGCGCTTCGGTTTCATCGATCTCGCCGACCGCTTCTGCACCGGCTCCTCGATCATGCCGCAGAAAAAAAACCCCGACGTGCCCGAGCTGGTACGCGGGAAGACAGGCCGCGTGAACGGACATCTCGTGGCGCTCCTCACGCTCATGAAAGCGCAGCCGCTCGCCTACAACAAGGATAACCAGGAAGACAAGGAGCCGCTCTTCGACACGATCGATACCGTGACGGCGAGTCTCGCCGTTTTCGCGGAGATGGTGAGCGGAATCGAAGTCAAAGCGGAGGCGATGCGGGAAGCCGCGCGCCAGGGCTACGCGACGGCGACGGATCTGGCTGACTACCTGGTGCGCAAGGGCCTGCCGTTCCGTGAAGCGCACGAAGCTGTCGCACAGGCCGTGCGCCACGCCGAGACCAGGGGGAAGGATCTTTCGGAGCTACCCCTCGACGAGCTCAAGCGCTACTCTCCGCTCATCGAATCGGACGTGTTCGACGCGCTGACCTTGGAAGGCTCGCTCGCAGCGCGCCGGCACGTCGGCGGCACTGCACCTGCGCAGGTGAGGGCGGCCCTGGCAAAGGCACGCCGGTCGATCGAATAGCGCGTCTCGAGCACGAACAACCGCGGTTATTCGCCCCCTTCGACGTAGCTCAGGACAGGCGTCGAGACGGCCCACCGGCCTCGGGGAAACGGTTATGGCGCGTACGTAAGGTTCGCGACGCTAGGCTAGGCGCTGAAATAAATATCGCGGTAAGCGGCGTAGATGGAGGCCAGCAGAACGGGCGCAAGCACGAGCCAGCCCAGGCCGAACGGGATAGCCGCGATCATGCCGAGCACGAGCAATATCACCCCGTAGATCAGGAATGGCACGATGTTGCGCAGGCAGCCCTTGAAGCTTTGCGTAATCGCGACAATCGCAGTCTGGTTTTGCAGCATGACGACGGCGGGTGCAAACCACAAAGCCATATTCACCGGTATTACAAGCGCCAGGACGATCAGAAACCCGAGCAGCGTGCTTGCGCCGAAAACGGGTGCGCCGATGAACGGGTTCGTCTTGGCAGCCATGAAGCTGCCGAATCCGATCAGAGTGAAGGCCGGCAGCATGATCAGAGCCGTCAGCACGAACCCGATGAGTCCGACCAGCATCAACTGGGCCGTGTTCTTGCGAAAGCCCGTGAACAAATGGGCGAGCTCGAGCTCGCCGCCACGCTCGATCGACTGACAACCGGTCATCAACCCACCGACCAGAACGGGGACAAGCAACGTTGACGCGATCCATCCGATCAGCGGTACCATGCGGACGACCACCACGATGGCGAAAAAGATGACGGTCAGCAGTATCCACAGCGCTATGCTGCGCGTGAAATAACGAAAGCCCTCGACGATCCATTCCCAGCCGCGGCCTGGATCGCGCGCCCGGCCGCCCTCGATGAAACCCGGTTGGGTGGTTGCGTTAACGTCGGAAACTGTCGCGGCGGCGAGCTCTGCGGATGGATCGTCCTGAATGGCCATGAGCCTCCCTTTCCGGATTGATGCTATTGGAATCAACTCGCGATGGCAATTCGTACACCGCACGTTAGAACCACCGCATCGACTTGACCATGCCCGGTCTTGAAGCTGGCGGAATCGCGGTCCTCACCTGGATCGTGCTTGTCATGATCGGCGCCGGTTTCGTTCAGGGCGCGCTCGGCATCGGCTTCCCCATGGTCGCAACGCCGCTGATCGCGCTCATCGCAGACCTGCGCACGGCCGTGATCATGGTGCTCCTGCCCTGTATAGCGACGGTGGTCGTCAGTCTTGTCCGCGGCGCGTCATTGCGATCGGCCGTTTCACAATTCTGGATGATGCCGATCTACAGCCTCATCGGCGCCGCAATCGGCACGCGCATCTTTGTCGCATTTCCGCAATTTCCATACGCGCTGCTCATTGCCGCGCTGATCTTCTGTTATCTCAACCTCGATTGGCTCGGCCGCACGGAATGGCCCCTGGTGAAGCGGCATCGATACCTCTTCGCGCCCGTGTTCGGCGTGCTCGGCGGATTGTCCGAAGGCACGGCGAACGTCGCGGCGCCGCCGCTGATCGTGTATTACCTCGCGCTGAGCCTTCAGCCGACGACGCTCGTACAGGCGCTGAACATCTGTTTTCTCACGGGTAAATCCACGCAGTTCGCAACGCTGACCATCGCCGGCGGCGTCACCGCGGCACAATGGGCATTCACACTGCCATTTGCAGCGATTGCTGCGGGCGGAGCGCTATACGGCGTGCGCGTGCGCAACCGCATCGAGGCGGCAACATATCGGCGGTGGCTCGTGCGCGCGCTACTGGCGATTGCGCTCGTGCTGTGCGTTCAGTATGCGTATCGACATTGGGCGGGCGCATAAAGCAAAACGGCCGGAGTAACCGGCCGTCTGCGCTTGCCGCCGATCGAGGCGGGTCGATCAGCCCTGAAGAACCTTCTGCAGCTCGCCGCTCTGATACATCTCCATCATGATGTCCGAGCCGCCGACGAATTCACCGTTTACGTAGAGTTGCGGAACCGTGGGCCAGTTCGCGTATTCCTTGATGCCTTGGCGGATGTCCGCGTCTTCGAGCACGTTCACCGTAAAGAATTCATCCACGCCGCAGGCGCGAAGAATGTTGCAGGCATTCGCCGAAAATCCGCATTGAGGAAAATCGGGCGAGCCTTTCATGTAAAGCACAACCTTGTTCCGAGTCACCTGGTCCTTGATATCGTCCTGAATCGCCATGGCTAATCCCATTACCTGAGTGCAGTGGTCGGGTATTTTAATCGTGCGTGGCCGGACGCGTCAACCGCCCCCCGGTCACACGCTCGATGCCGGCCAGGTCCGTCGCGGAGAAGACGCCTTCCAAGCCGTACTGGCGCATCAGCGCACGCACGCGCTCGGCCTGATCGTAGCCGTGCTCGGTCAGGAGCCACCCGTTCGCTGCGAGATGTCGTGGCGCGCCTTCGACGACACGCCGGATCGCGGCCAGCCCGTCTGCACCTGCTTCCAGCGCAAGACGTGGCTCGAACCGCAGATCACCCTCCAGCAGGTGGCGATCACTCACGGCGACGTAAGGCGGATTCGCGACGATCAGGTCGAAGCGTGCACCGGCCACCGCGGAATACCAGTCACTCGACACGAAATCAAGGTTCGCGGCCCCGAGCGCCCGCGCATTTTCGTGCGCGACTGCGATGGCCTCGCGCGAGCGATCCGCGGCCGTTACCGCCGCTTGCGGCCGCGCCAGCGCGACGCTGATCGCGATGCAGCCGCTGCCCGTCCCGAGATCGAGCACCGAGGCCTGGCGCGCGGCGGGCAGCCGGTCCAGGGCGAGCTCCACGACGAGCTCGGTTTCGGGACGCGGGATCAGAACTGCGGGCGAGACCCGGAAGCGCCGCCCGAAGAACTCGCGCGAGCCGGTGAGGTACGCGACCGGTTCACCTTGAACACGGCGCTCGACCAGCCGCTCGAAGGCGCTCGCTTCTTCCGGTTTCAGCGGCACGTCTGAATGCGTGATGAGGTAGGCCGCGTCACGGCTGAGAACGTGGCCGAGCAGCACGCGCGCATCGACGCGGTCGATACACGCTTCCGCGGATTTCAGAGCCGCGACGAGAGTGGGCGCAGCGCCCATCCGCGAAAGATCAGCTTCTGACGCCGAGCTCGAGCGGATTGTCTTCTCCGAGCTGCGCAAGCTGTTCCGCCTGGTGCTCCGCGATGAGCGCATCCGTAAGCTCGAAGAGATCGCCGTCCATGATCGCCGCTATCTTGTAGAGCGTCAGGTTGATCCGGTGGTCCGTTACGCGCCCCTGGGGGAAGTTGTAGGTGCGGATACGCTCCGAGCGATCACCGGTGCCGACGAGGGACTTGCGCGTCGCGGCGCGCTTGCTCTGCTGCTCGCGCACCTGCTTGTCCTTGATGCGCGCGGCGAGTACCGCCATCGCGCGTGCCTTGTTCTTGTGCTGCGAGCGGTCGTCCTGGCACTCGACGACGATGCCGGTCGGCAGGTGCGTGATACGCACCGCGGAGTCTGTCTTGTTCACGTGCTGCCCGCCGGCGCCGGACGACCTGAACGTGTCGATCTTCAGCTCCGCCGGGTTCAACACGACGTCCTGCACTTCGTCCACTTCGGGCAGCACGGCGACGGTGCAGGCGGACGTGTGAATCCGCCCCTGTGTCTCGGTATCCGGCACGCGTTGCACGCGATGCGCACCGGACTCGAATTTGAGCCGCGAATACGCTCCGTGACCCGTGATCTTCGCGATGATCTCGCGATATCCGCCGAGGTCCGACGCGCTCTGGGAAATGACTTCCACGTGCCAGCGGTTGCGCTCCGCGAAGCGCGAGTACATACGAAAGAGATCCGCCGAAAACAGCGCCGACTCTTCGCCGCCCGTGCCCGCCCGGATCTCGAGGAAGATGTTGCGCTCGTCGTTGGGATCTTTCGGCAGGAGCTGCTTCTGAAGCTCGGCTTCGAGCGCCGTGAGACGCTCGCGTGTTTCGCGGATCTCGCCTTCGGCGAACTCGCGCGAGTCGGGGTCCTGCATCATTTCTTCGGCCGTGTGCAGATCGTCCTCGGCCGTCTGATACGCCTTGTAGAGATCGACGACGGGCGAAATCTCGGCATGCTCGCGCGAGAGCTTGCGATAGTTGTCGATGTCGCTCGTCACGTCCGCAGAGGCGAGGAGCGCATTCAATTCGTCCACGCGCAACCTGAGCTGCCCGAGTCTTGCTGCGATGCTGGATTTCATTCCGGCCGATTGATGTTGTAGAGGCGCGACAGCGTGGCCAGTAGGGCGTCCCGCTCTTCTTCGCTCGCGTGATTGAGGGCGTGGGTGGGTGCGTGGAGGAGCTTGTTCATGAGCCCGCGCGAGAGCTCTTCCAGCACGCGCTGCGCGTCCTCGCCTTTGGCAAGACGCCGCTCCGCACGCTCCAGTTCGTGCCGGCGCGAGCGGTCCGCCGCGTCGCGGATCGCGCGAATAGCCGGCACAACGTCGCGGTTTCCGAGCCAGTGCATGAAGTCCGTGACATGATTTTCGATGATGACCTCGGCCTGCGCGACCGCGTTCTGACGCAGGACAAGTCCTTCACGCGCAATCTTCCCGAGGTCGTCCACGGTGTAGAGAAACGCGTCGTCGAGCGTTGCCACCTCGGCCTCGATGTCGCGCGGCACCGCGAGATCGAACATGAGCATCGGCCGATGCTTGCGTGCCTTCAATGCGCTTTCCACCAGGCCCTTGCCGATGAGCGGCAGCGGCGATGCGGTCGAGCACACGACGATGTCCTGCAGCGCAAGCTGCGCCGGCAGGTCGTTCAGCGATATGACCCGCCCGAGGAAACGTTCGGCCAGTTGGTGAGCACGTGCTTCGGTGCGATTGGCGAACGTGATGTGCTTCGGATGCTGGGCGGCGAAGTGCGCTGCGCACAACTCGATCATCTCGCCGGCGCCGACGAAAAGCACGTTCTGTCCCGCGACTGAGGGATAGATGCGCCCGGCGAGCTGGACAGCGGCGGCGGCCATCGAGACCGTGCTCGTGCCGATTTCGGTCTCGGTACGGACCGTCTTGGCGACCGAGAACGTTTTCTGGAAGAGCTTGTTGAGAACGAGGCCCAGGGTGCCCGCAGCTTCTGCGGTACGCACGGCCTCCTTGAACTGACCGAGTATCTGCGGCTCGCCGAGCACCATCGAGTCGAGTCCGCTCGCCACCCGGAACGCGTGCTTCACGGCCTGCTCGCGTGGAAGATGGTAGAGGTAAGGCTCCAGCTGCTGCGGCTTCATGCGGTGGTAGCCGGCGAGCCAGCCCACGGCCTGCGTCGGGTCGTCGGTGTTGCAGTAGATTTCAGTGCGATTGCACGTCGAAATAATCGCGGCCTCGTTCACGCGCCGGCGGTCCACGAGGTCGTGCAACGCCTGGATCAGGCGTTCAGCATGAAACACCACCCGCTCGCGCACATCGAGCGGCGCCGTCTGGTGGTTCAGACCGAAAGTGAAGAGTTGCATTGGCGAGCCGCGGCCTCCAGCGGCAAACCTCCGAGTGCCCACGAAAACACGCGCGCATTATACGCGCGGAGCTGCGTAGAACCTCAGAAGTGTCAATCTTTTAAGTACTTAGCTCACCAAGAAAACGGCAAAAAACAATTTCAGGTGCCGGGCTTGTCGCGCCGGAAGAGCGTGTCGAGTTTCTGCTCGTACGCGTGATAGTCGAGGTAGTCGTACAGGTCATCGCGCGTCTGCATGAGGTCGACGACGTTCTTCTGGTGGCCGTCCCGGCGCAGCGCCTCGAACACCCTGAGCATCGCCGCATTGCCGGCGCGCCACGCGGACAGCGGATACAGAGCAATCGCGACATTCGCCTGCGCCAGTTCCTGTGTCGTAAAGAGCGGCGTTTTTCCAAACTCGGTGATGTTCGCAAGGATTGGCACCTGCACCGCATCGGCGAACTTCTTGTACATGTCGAGCTCGGTGATCGCTTCCGGGAAAATCATGTCGGCGCCCGCCTCGACGCAGGCACACGCGCGCTCGACGGCGGCGTCCACGCCTTCGACCGCAAGCGCGTCGGTGCGCGCCATCACGACGAAGCTCGAATCGGTTTTCGCGTCCACTGCCGCCTTGATGCGGTCGACCATTTCATCCTTGCCGACGATCTCCTTGTTCGGGCGATGCCCACATCGCTTCTGCTGAACCTGGTCCTCGATGTGCATCGCGGCCGCGCCGAACTTGATCAGCGATTTCACGGTGCGAGCGATATTGAATGCGCCGCCCCAGCCGGTATCCACATCGACGAGCAGCGGCAGGCTGCACACGTCAGTGATCCTGCGGATATCGGTGAGTACGTCGTCGAGCGTACTGATGCCGAGATCGGGCAGACCGAGGGAACCGGCGGCAACCCCCCCACCCGAAAGATAAATCGAGCGAAAACCGACTCGCTGCGCGAGGCGCGCGGCGTAGGCGTTGATCGTCCCGACGATCTGCAGCGGTTTTTCCTGCGCAACCGCCTTTCGAAAGAGCGCCCCGGGGGAACTCAGCTCCGTTTGCACTCGCGTCGTGTCGTTCATGGAAAATACTCCTCAGATTGTGCCGGGGCTACGTCTCTACGCCTGCTCGGTCGCCCGCGCTATTGTCCGCTATCCGGACTGGATACTCCAGATGCCATACCGCGCGTACGCGATCGACACCCCGCGTTTCGGGCCGTTCTTCCACTGACTCCCGGCGAATGGCATAATCGGCACGCAGCTTTCACGATCCGGACTTCAACCACCGCTTAAATCAGATGCCGAGAAAATCTTCGACCGAAGAGGCGTCCCGCCTCTCCGGCACCCAGAGCATTGAACGCGCGCTGCTCCTCATGCGCGAAATCGCCGCCCACAACCGCACGGGCTCGCGCCTTCTCGATCTCGCGAACCGCACGGGCCTGCAACGGCCGACCGTGCACCGCATGCTGAAGTGTCTCAGCTTCGAGAACATGGTCCAGCAGGACCCCGATTCCCACCGCTACTATCTGGGTCCCATGGTGTTCGAGCTGGGACTCACGGCAGCGCCGCGCTACAGCCTGCGCGAGATTTGTCATCCGGCGATGGCTCGCATTGCAGAGGCGACCGGTGACACCGTATTCCTCACGCAACGCAGCGGTCTCGACGCCGTATGCCTCGATCGTCAGGAAGGCACGTTTCCGATCAAGACCTTTACGCTGGAAATCGGTATGCGGCGCCCGCTCGGCGTGGGCACGGGCAGCCTCGCGATTCTATCCGCCCTGTCGGAGGAGGAAGTGAAGCACGTCGTCGCGAGCAACACGGCGCGCCTGCCCGAATACGGGCTGACGCCAACGAGCCTGGTCGCTCAAGTGAAACGCGCGCAGAAGCTCGGCTACGCCGTACGCGAGATGCCCAGTCTCGCGGGGGTGCGTTCGATCGGTCACGCGCTGCACAACCAGAGCGGCGTCCCGTTCGCGGCGCTCTCCATATCCGCGATCTCCAGCCGCATGAACGAGAAACGCGTAGGCGAGCTTGCGACGCTGCTCCGGAACGAGGCGCGGCTCGTCGAGAAACAGCTTTCCGCAACGGGGGATCGGAGGTAGAACACGCATGGGACAACCAACCCGTTCCGGTGAGCGGGGGCTGCGGAGCAGCGGGCGCGCTGTCGCCTGGAGGAGGG
>Ga0207701_10006631_pt1 | contig 11547 bp, 7 predicted proteins | sample KBSSwiSSwithPhiX_FD_184294 | JGI IMG/M metagenome (GOLD analysis project Ga0207701, IMG submission 184294) | Switchgrass rhizosphere bulk soil microbial communities from Kellogg Biological Station, Michigan, USA, with PhiX - S5 (SPAdes) (version 2) | ecosystem: Environmental > Terrestrial > Soil...
AAGTCGTCCATCTCGTTGTTGAGCAGGAAGCCGAGCCCCGGGACGGTGATACCGTTGCCGTAGCCCCCGTTGAGCGTGTAGGTGACGGCGACGGCGTTGCCCTCCTTGTCGACGACAGAGAAATGGGTCGTCTCGAGCTTTTCGGTTCCAGCCGGCTGCCCCGGCTTGACCTGTGCGCTGGGCGTGGCGCGTTCCGGGTCGACGGTGGCTCGAAGCCTGGCGAGATATGCCTTATCGAGCAGGCCGCTGATCGGGTTCTTCACGAAGTCGGGATCGCCGAGGTACTCGTTGCGATCGGCGTACGCGCGGCGCATGGCTTCGGCCTCGTAGTGGATCGCCGATGCCGAGCCGGCCCCCGCCTTTTCGTATCCGGTGCCTTCCAGGATGCCGAGCATTTCGAGCAGGGCAATGCCGCCGGAACTCGAGGGCGGAGCCGTAAGTACGGTGTAGCCCTTGTAGGCGCCCTGGAGCGGCGTGCGCTCGATCGCCTTGTAATCCTTCAGGTCGGCAAGCGTGATGAGCCCGCCGTGCTTAGCCATTTCCTCCGCGAGCCGCTTTGCCGTCTCGCCTTCATAGAACTCGTTCGAGCCGTTGGCGGCGATTCGCTGGAGCGTCCGCCCGAGTTCCGGCTGGACGAGTGTGTCGCCGACGTCGAAGAAGCGGCCGTCGCGCTGGAAGATCCGTTTCGACTCGGCATCGCGCGCCAGGCTCCGCGACTCTCGCAGCCCCTCCGACAGCGGGTAGGACACGGCGTAACCCTTCGTGGCAAGTTCGATGGCCGGCGCCATGTTCTCGGCCCACGTGCGCCGCCCGTATTTCGTGTTCGCCATTTCGAAGCCGCGCACCGATCCCGGCACGCCAGCCGAACGCCAGCCCTCGATGCTGTCGTGCGTCAGGTTGCCCTGTGCGTCGAGATACATGTCGCGGGTCGACTTCCCGGGTGCGCGCTCACGGAAGTCGATGAACGTCGACCGGCCGTCCGCCATGCGAATCAGCATGTAGCCGCCGCCCCCGATGTTGCCGGCGAAGGGATGGGTTACCGCCAGTGCGAAGCCCACCGCCACGGCCGCATCCACGGCATTGCCGCCTTTCTCCAGCGCGCTGACGCCGACATCGGCGGCGATCGATTCCATCGCGACGACCATCCCGTGCCTGGCGCGAACGGGTTGCCGTGTGGCCTGGGCCGGAACAGCGAGGACGAGTGCAATGAGAAGCGGCAGGTAGCGGCGCATCCGTTGATTCTACTCAGTTACTAATCGCCAATCGCCAGTCGCGAATCGCGAATCTGACGTGCCGATTTACGATTGCCGATTTACGATTTGCGATGATCCCAGGGCAGATGGTGTGCGGTCGCTCCAGGTTCGATGCAGTGCCAGTGAACTCAGTGGGTCGCGACGACAGTGCGGGCCGCCGGGAGCTTTGATGCCGGTATGCCGAGCGCCAGGGCTATCGACCGGAGCGAACCCTGAATTGCTCTCATGTTGTCGGGACCGGTTCGCAGCAGGTGCTTCTGTGCATCAGTCAGCGACTCGAGACGGGGATCGTCGAAGGCGTAGCCCGTGCCCTTCACCGGATGGAGATGAATGGGACCTTCGACGACAGGCGTCTCGAGCAGGGCGACCAGCGCTCGTTCGAGCGGCTGGTCCACCGGGGTGTCCGGGTGGCCGAGGTCCTTGTACGCTTCGGCAATACGCGGTTTGAGGGTGCCGTACAGGCGCGCCGCTCCGTCGGCGTCGACTGACGCGACTGCCGACGCGATCCCGTCATACCTGCGATAACTCCGTGGGTCGAGCACAAGGCCGTTGGCGGTCGTGTCGACGGAGAATGCCGCGGCCGGACGGAGCGCCCTCAGGTGCCTGGCCGGCGTTGCGCCGTCCGCGGTGTTGACCATCACCACGGTGAAATTCCGGACCAGTCCGTCGGTCGCCAGCCATGCCGCAACCTGCGGATGCGACGTCAACTGGCGAACCAGCTCGCGAACGACGGGGTCGCTCTGATCCAGCGGTGGAACGACCACCGGCATCGCCGCGCTGCCAAGGTTGGCCGCCGCATCGGGAGGAAGAGCGCGATCCCGGCTGGTCGGCGCGGACGCAGGTTGTCCGGGTCCGCGGAACTCGATGTAGGCGACTGCGGCCACGCCGATGACGAACGCGGCTGCGATGACCCACGTGAGAACGGGAGCAGGGTGGTCTCCACTCTCCGTGGGAATTTCCTCCGGCGCCGTCCGCATGATGTCGACGTCGACCGGGCGGTCGCCTTCCTTCTCAGCCATACGACCTCCAGGGTTCCTCTATTCAGCTTCGGTGCCGCGTCCATGGCCGGCGGCTCTTGGCCCATTCATCTGCATTCCAGGAAGTGCGACGCAGTTTCAGACGAACACGCAGTAATTACACCCAGCCTCGTTCGCTGGGATGGAGCAGATGCCTTTCCGCGTCGCAGCCATTCGATCAATGATCCCGTTCCTAACCCATCGGCGAGGAGCCATCGTGCCCGACCAACTGACACCCGAGAAGATTCTGCAGACCGGCCTGGCGTTCTGGCCGGCGAAAACGCTACTGAGCGCCATTGAAATGGGAGTGTTCACGGACCTGGCCCGAGGGCCCGAAACGCATGACTTGCTGGCCGGCCGGATTGGCCTGCATCCGCGATCGTCGCGCGATTTCCTCGACACGCTGGTCGCTCTCGGATTTCTGACGCGGAGCGGCGACGTCTATGCGAATACGCCGGAGGCCGATCTGTTCCTTGACCGCCGCAAACCTTCGTATGTCGGCGGCATCCTCGAGATGGCCAATCACCGCCTGTATCCGTTCTGGGGCCACCTGACCGAGGCGCTGCGGACGGGAGAGCCGCAGAACGAGGTGAAGTCGGGCGCAGCGGGGCTCTTCCAGACACTCTATGCCGAGCCGGCGAGGCTGCGGGAGTTCCTGGCGTCGATGACCGGGATCAGCCACGGAGCGAATCTGACGATTGCTCGCTCGTTTCCCTGGAAGGACTATCGCTCGTTCGTTGATGTCGGTACGGCCCAGGGCGACCTCGCGACGCAGGTGACCCTCGCCAATCCGCATCTCTCCGGCACCGGGTTCGACCTCGCGGAAGTGGCGCCGATCTTCGAGGAATACGTGGAGAAGGCCGGCGTCGCGGATCGACTGTCATTCAAGCCGGGCGATTTCTTCAAGGACGACCTGCCGAAGGCTGACGTGGTGATGATGGGGCACATCCTTCACGACTGGGATCTGCCCACCAAGAAGATGTTGGTCGGCAAGGCGTACGATGCGCTGCCCGCGGGCGGGGCGTTGATCGTCTACGAGGCGATCATCGACAACGACCGGTCGAAGAATGCCTTCGGCCTGATGATGAGCCTCAACATGCTCATCGAAACGCCTGGCGGGTTCGACTATACCGGCGCTGATTGCGAAGGGTGGCTGAAGGGGGCCGGCTTCTCCTCCACGCGTGTGCAGCACCTCGTCGGGCCGGATTCGATGGTCGTGGGCATCAAGTAGGATTGGGCCATGAAGATCAGGCTTGTCGCGGCCGGGTTGCTGCTGTGCGCGGCAACGGTTTCGGGCCAGAGCGCCGACCAGAAGGTGCAGGCGATCGTCGCGAGCGCGGCATTTCGCGACGCGAAGGCGTTTCTGGATGGCGATCATGAACGCTTCGTCAAAGAGCTGATCGCGCTCACCGAAATTCCGGCGCCGTCCTTCAAGGAGCAGAAGCGCGGAGCGGCCTATCTCGAAATGCTTCGCGCGGCCCGGTTGTCCGACGTGGAGACCGATCCCGAGGGCAACGTGATGGGCGTCCGCAAAGGCACCGCCAACGGCCCGATGCTGGCCGTGCTCGCCCACCTCGACACCGTCTTCCCAGAGGGCACCAACGTATCGGTGAAGCGGAACGGCAATCGGGTGCTCGCCCCGGGCGTGGGCGACGACACCGGAGCACTCGCGCTGATGCTCAGCGTTATCCGTTCAATGGATGCGGCGAAAGTCCAGACTCCCGGCGACATCCTCTTTGTCGGCAATGTCGGCGAAGAAGGCGAAGGCGACCTGCGCGGTGCGAAGTACCTGCTCCAGAAGGGTAAGTACAAGGACCGCATCAAGAGCTTCATCTCGATCGACGGCGGGTCGCAGGACGGGATCGTCACCGGCGGCCTCGGCAGCCACCGATATCGTGTCACCTTCAAGGGGCCCGGCGGCCACAGCTATGGAGCGTTCGGACTGGTCAGCCCCGCATTCGCGTTGGGTAACGCGGCGGCCAAGCTCTCGCGCGTCCACGTCCCTGCGACGCCGCGGACCACCTTCAATGTCGGCGTGGTGGGCGGCGGCACGTCGGTCAACTCGATTCCAACCGAGATGTTCATGCTGGTCGACATGCGGTCCGAGTCGCCCGACGAACTGCGGAAGGTCGACGAGGCGTTCCAGCGGGTCGTCCGCGAGGCGGTCGACGAGGAGAACCGCGCGCGCAACGTCGGGGAAGGACGGATCGTCGCGGATGTGAAGCTGATCGGCGATCGGCCTTCGGGCACGACACCGAGTTCCGCCTACCTGGTGCAGGCTGCGGCAGCCGTCAGCCGCGCGTACGGGTTCTCGCCGACCTTCGAGATCGGGAGCACCGATTCGAACGTCCCCATCAGCATGGGCATCCCGGCCATCACGATTGGCCGCGGCGCCGGCGGGCGGTCGCATTCGCTCGACGAGTGGATGGACGTGACGAAGGAGAAGAACGTGCAGGCGGGTGAGATTGTGCTCGCGACCATCATGGCAGCGTCCGACGCGCGTTAGGCGACGGGATCTCGCCGGCTCCGCCTCTGTGTTGGTAGAATCATCTGCTCTTCCACCTGGAGCTGTCTCGGCGCGCAATAGGCGATGCCGATTAGCAATTAGCAATCAGCGATTAGCAATTCGCGATTCGCGATTCGATGAGCAGAGGTACTAGCGTCGATGGACACGATCAATTTCACCCGTGGTGTGCCCGCCAACGAATCCTTTCCGCTCGAGGAGGTGGCGTCGGCGGCCATCGAAGCGTTGAAAGCGCGCGGGCCGGCCATGCTCCAGTACGGGCCTTCGGCCGGGTTCCAGCCGCTTCGCGAGTGGATTGCGCAGTGGCAGGGTGTCACGACGGATCGGGTGCTCACCGGAAACGGTTCGCTGCAGATCGTCGAATTCCTGTGTCTCGGGCTGCTCAAGCCGGGAGACGTGGTGTTCACCGAGAACCCGACCTACGACCGCACAATCACGATGCTCGGCCGCCACGGGATGGAAGTGGTCGGCATTCCCCTTGTCGCAGATGGTCCGGACATCGCGGCGCTCGAAGCGGCCATCGCGAAGCGGAAGCCGAAGGTGTTCTACCTGATTCCGGATTTCCAGAATCCCTCCGGTACGACCTGCTCGGCTGACAAGCGACGCGCAGTCGCGGAACTGGCGCACAAGCACGACTTCCTGATCGTCGAGGACGCGCCCTATCGTCCGCTGCGCTATCGCGGCAGCGAAGAACCGTCGATCTACTCGCTGGCTCCCGAGCGCACGCTGTTCATGTGCTCGTTCACGAAATTGATTGCACCGGGCGTTCGGACCGGGTTCATCATCGGCAGGCCCGACCTGATCCACAAACTGGCCAAGGTCGCTGAAGACACCTACATTTCGCCGGGCTACCTCGCACAGGGCATCACCTACGAATGGTGCCGGCGGGGCCTGCTGCCACCGCAGATCGAGCGGCTGAAGGCGCTGTACCTCCCTCGGCTCGATGCCTGCCTCGCCGCGCTGGACAGCCACATGCCAGGTGCTGTCGAGGCGCGCCCCGATGGTGGCTTCTTCGTCTCGCTGACCCTGCCGGAGGGTGTCCTCACCAGCACCGTGCGCGCCGAAGCGGCGAAGCGCAACCTCAATTTGTCGGATGGCCTCGCCTTCTTCCCGAACGGCGGAGGCGAGCGCTTTCTCAGGTTGCCGTTCTGTGCGCTGACGCCGGGAGAGATCCAGGAAGGGGTCCGGCGGCTGGCAGAGAGCGTCGACGCGAGCCGGAAATAGAATTGCTAATTGCTAATTGCTAATCGTAAATCGCTAAATTCAACTTCTGAATTCTAAGTTCTCAATTCTCACTTCAGTGAGTCCGCCGTCGGCCCATACATGGCCGGCACCGGGATGTCGTTGAGGCGCAGGTACACTGACAGCTGACCGCGATGGTGAACGACGTGGGCCAGCACGAAGGTGCGAAACGCCGCAGAGCGGGGGAGCGAGAAGATCTCCTGCCCGCCCTGCAACAGCGACCACATCGCGTTCAGTTCCCCGTCGCTTCGTTCGAGCCGTGTGCGGGCCCGCCTGGTGCTCTCGGCGAATCCGCCGAGGAGTTCGGCGAGCGTCACCGGCTCGGTCGCCGCAGCCGCCGGGGCATGGTCCAGGTCGAAGCGCGCACAATCCAGGATCGGTTCGGCCCAGCGCGTGACCTCCATGATGTGCGCGGCCAGCGCGGCGATGGACCGCGATCGATCGTGCGGTCGCCACGCAAGCCTGTCCTCGGGAATGAGGGTCAGCAGACGCCTGGTGGCGGCCATCTCGTGATCGAACTCGGCGAGCAGTCCTTCGCGGGTCGCCATGGCGGCTAGTCTACCGCGCACGTACGCCTGCCTCGCGTTCGTCCTCGCCTGTGTGGCGTCGGGCTGCGGACGGCAGGAGCGGCCGAAGCCGCCGCCGCATGCCGCACAGACGACCGGAACACTGCAGGTGCAGGGCCTGCATGCGCCGGTCACGGTGACGCGCGATCAGTGGGGTATTCCGCACATCGTTGCGGCGAATACCGGCGACCTCTTCTTCGCACAGGGATTTGTGCAGGCACAGGATCGGCTCTTCCAGATGGATCTCTGGAAGCGTTCGGTCCAGGGACGATTGTCCGAGGTGCTGGGCGCGAACTTCATCCAGCGCGATTCCATGACACGCCGCATCCAGTTCCGCGGCGACCTCGAGCGCGAATGGGCGAGCTACGGTCCGGAGACACGTCGCGTGGCCGAGGCGTTCACGAGCGGGATCAACGCATGGGTCCGCATCGCCAGGCGCGATCCGCCGGAGGAGTTTGCGCTGGCCGGATGGCAGCCGGAGTTCTGGCGACCCGAAGATCTGCTGAACCGGACCGACGCGTTCCTCGCCAGCACCGGCGCGCTGGCGGAACTTCTCCGCGCGCGCCTCATTTCGGCCGTTGGTCTCCAGAGAGCGAACGCGCTCTTGCCGACGCCGGGCAATGGCGTGGTTGCGCCCGATCCGGAGGTCGACCTCTCCGCGATCACCTATGTCGTCTCCGACGCCGTTCGCCGCATCGGAACAGCGCCGTTCTTCCTGACCCTCGCAGGAGGCGTCAGCGATGCGCCCCGTCCCAGCCAGGTCAATCGAGATCCACGCCCGGAAACAGCGGACGCGCCGCGGAAACTGGCGAACCCCGCCACTGACGACGCCCTCGTCGAGCCACCCGCTGCCAGCATCCCTCGCATCTCCGCCTGGGTGGAAGGAGCCACACAGACTTCATCGGACGGTCCGACGGTCCGCATCGACGAAGCTGGTTCCCTCATCGCCCCGTCGCGAACCTACCTGGTGCACCTCACCGCGCCGGGGTGGAACGTCATCGGAGCCGCCCGGCCGTGGCTGCCCGGCGTCGTCGCGGGGCACAACGATCGGATCGCATGGGCCATGACGCCGATCGCGCTCGACACCCAGGACATCGTCGTTGAACGGGTGAACCCCGCGGACCCGCACCAGGTTCGGCGCGGGGACCAATGGGTGGACATGGCGGTCGACGTCGAGCGGGTAGCCGTGAAAGGACGCGACCGGCCGGTCGAGTACGAACGGCAGTACACCTCGAACGGCGTGGTCATCGCCCAGGACAAGCAGCGTGGCCTTGTCTATACGCTGAAGTGGACCGGCACAGAACCGGGCGGCGCCGGCGAACTCGCCGCGCTCGACCTCGGCCGCGCCGATTCCTGGAGCCGATTCAAGGAGACGCTCGACCGATGGACGGCACCACCTTCGGAGTTCGTCTATGTGGACATCAATGGATCGGCCGGACGCTGGCAGGCTGGGCTCGTCCCCCAACATCAGCCGGGTGGCGGCGTTACGCCGATGGCTGGTTGGTCTAATAACATAATATGGACGTCTCTCCAGCGGCCAGGCGCCAGCGACAGCGTTCCAGTCCGGCCAAGTGAGCCGAGTCAGGCCGACATTGCGAGCCAGACGATCCGCGCAATCGCCGACTCGCCCAGCTTAATTAGGGCGTTGCCAGGAGATATTGGAGCAATACGCGACAGACTGCGAGCCAGCGGGTCGCGCCAGGTCGTGCTGAGGTTCTTTTACACGCTTCGACGGATCGCTCTCGAGAAGGCAGGCGTTCCCAACGCATTGCGTGACGAAATGGTCTACGCAATCGACCCGGCGACGAGTGATGTCAATCTTCAGACCGCGATGTTCGCGGGGGAGAGTGAGCGCACCGACCTGCTGGCTTCCGCCTTGAGTGCCCTGGGTGTCGTCGGGACTGAGGAACCGCAGAGTACGCGTGTCACATTCGCGCACCCGCTGGCCATGTTCGACGCGTCCCGCCGTCGATTCAACGTCGACGTCGCTAGTGTCCAGCCAAGTCCGAGCCCGCCATTCCACGCGCGCTTCGGCCCGAAGGACTGGAATCGGTCGAGCGCCATAAACGCGCCCGGCCAGGCAGGCTCACCGGCCAGCTCGCATTACGACGACCTGGCAGCAAAGTGGGTCGTTGGCGAGGACATTTCTCTGGCGTTTACCCAATCGCAGGTGACCGCTGCAGCCCGCGACACCATGACGCTCGACCCGGCCCCCCGTTAATCGACTCTGACAACCTCGTGATGAGGCGCCAGACGGCAGCGCACTATATTTCTTCAGAGATGCGCGGTCAGCGGATCGTGCGTCCGGACGCCTGCCTCGAGGAAGGTGAGCAGGATATCCGGGGTAACCGGCGCTCTCCTGAAGGCATCTGCCCCAACTGCGTCGAGGATCGCGTTCATCACGGCCCCGTAGCCGGCGCCCACTGGCGGCTCACCCACTCCGCGCGCGCCGACGGGAGTCTCGGGGTCGGCCAGCCCCATCGCGTGCGTCTTCATCACGGATGGGATGTCGAGAATCGTCAACGGCTTGTTCTGGTAGAACCGCTTGGCCAGCGGTACACCGTACTGCTTGTCGTAGACCCACTTCTGCGTCAGCGCGTGGCCGATGCCCAGGCAACAACCGCCGAGCAGCTGGCCGTGCAGGCTGCGCGGGTTGACGACCGTCCCGACGTCTCCGACTGCGAGGAAGTCGATCAGGTGTGTCTTGCCTGTTTCCACGTCCACTTCGACTTCTGCGAAGCCGACGACGAAGGAGTAGGTGTCGCCGTCGTGCCGGTAGTTGTCCTTTGCCACGCCCATCAGTCCGAGGCCCGCCAGGGCCGACGCCGATGCCTTGGTCATCGGGTGGATGTCGTTCGGCAGGTCATGTCCGTCGAAGGCTCCGCCAAGTTCGATGGCGCGGCTCGCGGCCTGCGCGTAGGAGAGGCTGCGCGAGGGATTTCCCTTGCGGACCACTCGCGCGTTCGAGAGCGTGTAGTCGTCCGGTGCTCCGCCGAGATCGTGGGCGGCGATCTCCTTCAGCTTTCTGGCCGCGTCCTCCGCACCTGCCATGTTCGCCCGCGTCATCGCATGCGTCGTCTGGCTGCCGACCGACATGCAGCTCCACGGAATGTGCTTCGCCGTGCTGCCCCAGTTCACCTGGACCTGGTCCCACGGCACCGAGAGCACGTCGGCCGCGACTCGTGCGAGGTCGATGCAGGAATGCGTGCCGAGGTTGCCGACACCGGACTGCACGTACAGCTTGCCGTCGGGTTGAATCGTCATCAGGCCGTCGTACCCGATGGATCCGGCGCCGTGCGGCCCGACCGCCACTCCGAGCCCTCGCACCTTGCTCCCGTTGCGCTGCCCCGCGCGCGTCTTGCGCTCGTTCCAGTTGAACAGCTCGATGCCGCGGTCGATCGACTCCTTGACGTACGAGCTCGTAATGTAGCGACGCGTCGCTCCCACCGGCGGGCCGTAGGAAGCCTTGCCCTCAGGCGAATTGATCCGGCGGATCGCGGCCTGATCCAGGCCAAGCTGCTTCGCGGCCTTGGTGACGATCGGCTCCATGATGCCGTTGCCCTGCATGGGGCCCGGCGAGCGCTGCTGCGAACGTGGAGGCGTGTTGGTCAGCACTGCCGCACCGCGCCAGCGCATCGCTTTTGGCTGCCAGATGAGCGACGTCGCATTTCCTGCGGAGCGGAAGTCGCCCATCGGCCCGTACGCACCGTTGTCCTCGATGATGAACATATCGATCGCGGTGATGCGGCCGTCCTTCGCGAAGCCGACCTTCGCTCGCCCCACCATGCCCGTGCGTGCACGTCCGATGTAGTGCTCTTCCTCCCGGCTGATGCGCATCATCACCGGCGCGCTGGCTTTCTTCGAGAGCAGCGCGGGAATGGACATCGAGACCGAGCCGGCTCCCTTGCTGCCGAAGCCGCCGCCGGCGTACTCGCCAACGAGCACGAGATCCTTCGGATCGATTCCTACCCACGAAGCCAGCGGGTCAACCGTGCGTGCGACGCTCTGTGTCGAGCCATGAAGAAAGAGCTTGCCGTTCTGCCAGAACGCCATCGCCGTGCGCGATTCCATTGGCTGATGGCCAGTGGACTGCACCACGAATGTTTCGTCCAGGACCAGTGCGGCCTCCTGGAAGCCGGCGTCGAGATCGCCGTAAGACCATTCCTCTGGAACGGGGCCGATCGGCAGTTGACCGGGGGGTGCGGCGCCGAATTCAGCGTCGGTCCATTTCAACTCCTGGACCTGTGGCCGTGGGGCGCCCGGAGCATTGCCGGCTCCCGGTGCGGACCACACGTTGCCGGTCAGTCGCGCGTTGGGGCTGCCCGGTTTCAGGCTGTCGACCGGATCGACGACGAATGGAAGCGGCTCGAGATCGAGATCGATGCGTTCGATCGCCTCGGCTGCCGTGAGTTCGTCGACCGCCGCGACGGCGAGGATCGGCTCGCCCTGGTAGAGCGGTTCGTTGGTCAGCGCGCGTTCCGCGCCTTTGAGATCGGGAAGGTCGTCTGCGGTGAGAATCGCCTTTACGCCAGGCATTGCGAGCGCAGCCGCGAGGTTCATGCCGCGCACCCGTGCGTGGGGCATCGGGCTGAGCAGCAGCTTGCAGAACAGCATGCCGTCGGCGCGGTAGTCCTCGGCGTATTTCGCACGGCCCGTGACCTTGGCGATCAGGTCGGTCGGCGTGTAATTGGTACCGACGAGCTTTTCAGCCACGGGCGCCCTCCTGAGGCTGGCCATCCGGGCCAGGGTTCTCTGGGAAGTATCTAGCCGAAGGCGACATGGCCATCAGAATAAATGGCGACCGCGCGCCGAGCCGCTCATCGCCCGGCGCCGCGGCGTCCATGACGCAGCACCAACGCCGAGCGCCCGCCTGGCGCCTATCGCCTGGCGCCCATCGACCATTACCTATCGCCTATCGCCTATCGCCTATCGCCTATCGCCCATCG
>Ga0207701_10006632_pt1 | contig 11546 bp, 11 predicted proteins | sample KBSSwiSSwithPhiX_FD_184294 | JGI IMG/M metagenome (GOLD analysis project Ga0207701, IMG submission 184294) | Switchgrass rhizosphere bulk soil microbial communities from Kellogg Biological Station, Michigan, USA, with PhiX - S5 (SPAdes) (version 2) | ecosystem: Environmental > Terrestrial >...
CGCTGACGCTGGCCCCCAGACAGCTCGTCGGGCCAGCGGTTCGCATACGTCTCCGGGTCGAGGTCCATCAAGGCGAGGAGTTCGCGCACGCGGGCGGCGACGCGATCGTCCGGCCATCGTTCGAGTCGTGGAACGACCGCGATGTTATCGGCGACGGTCAGGTGTGGAAAGAGCCCAATCTCCTGGATCACGTAGCCGACCGAGCGCCGCAGCCGAATCGGATCCCACTCACGGGTGTCCTTGTCCTGCACGCGGACCTCGCCGGCGGCTGGCAACAGCAGTCGATTGACGAGTTTGAGGACCGTGGTCTTGCCGGCACCGCTGGCTCCGACGAGCGCGACAACTTCGCCGGCTCCGACTGCCAGGGAAAAGTCATCGAGAATGCGCGGCCGGCCGTTGCGGGCGAAGCACACGCCGCGAAACTCGATACCGCTCATCGCCTGACTATAGGGCGAAAATCAGGTGACTGCGCAGCCGGTAGGGAGGCGCGATGAGAGGTAACGACACATGATTCTTGACTGGGATGGCTACCGCCAGGAACTCTCGAAACGAATCGGCGATCTGGGTCGGCTCACGCCGGCGACCGTGCGCGGCTATCGGGAGCTGAGTGATGCCGGAAGCAAGACCGCACATCTCGATGCCAAGACGAGGGAATTGATCGCCATTGCGGTTGGCGTGACGCGTCAGTGTGACGGCTGCATCACGACCCACGTCGAGGCGGCCCGCAAGCAGGGGGCAACGGCGGAAGAGGTCGCGGAAACGCTCGGCGTAGCGATCGCGATCAACGCCGGGGCGGCGCTCGTCTACTCCGCCCGGGCGATGGATGCCTTCCTCAGTAAACCTGCCTCGGAGCCATAAGTGAGCGCGCCGGTTGCCATCGCTGCGCGATCGAACCCCGCGCTAATCTGTTCGCGTCCCGCGCGGGGGCTGACCGCGTGGATTCACTTTTCGATAGATCGACAGTTGCATCTGACTCCGGTTGGAGTCGCCGTCAACGGCCGTGATCGTGATGTCGTTCCGGCCCGATCGCAACAGCACGGCCGCGACCCACTGGTCCGTGCCTGTCGCCCGGCCCGAACCGCCGCGGCCATTGGTCCAATACACCGCGCTGACGCCACGGTCGTCAGAAGCAGTACCCCCGATCAGAATGATCACGTCGGAGGTGGTGAACGTTGAATCGGACGTGGGAATGGCGACGGACACGACGGGCGCCGCGCGGACCGGGCGCTGGATCGTCCAGGTGAAGGCTTCCGAAGCCGCGCTGCTGCCGCTCGACGCCGTGGCAGTCACACGATACGTGCCTTCGACACGTGGGGTGCCGCTGATCGAACCGGTGGCGCGGTCGATGCCGATGCCTGGCGGCAGTCCGTTGGCTGCATAGGTCAGCGAACCCGATCCAGGTCCCGTCGCCGTCAACTGTACGCTTGCAGCTGTGCCGAGCACGCTGGTCAGATCGCCGGGATTCGATATTCGCAGCACCGGCGCGACGTCGATTCCTCCTACGACCTCCGCGGACAGCGTCCCTACGACACCATCGGATCGGTACGCCCCGACCGCGAAGTAATACGTAGACCCTGGTTGCGCATCGCGAAACACGAACTGGACCTGATTGCCGACATTGACCGTAGTCGAATATCTACCGCTCTCGGTCCCGACGAAGACCGTGTAGCCGGTCACTGAACTGTCGTGACTCGGGTCCCATTGAAGGGTGAGGACGCCGCCGGCGGCGTCGCGAACTCCTGCGAGACACAGGAGGATGGTACAGAGACTCCACTTCCAGCATCGGGGGAAGAACATTGCCCTCCGTTTGAATTTGTGCGCGCACTCACACCTGCGTCAGTCCGCCGGCGAGCAGACGTACAGACCACGGGCTGAGGGCAGCGCGATTTAGAGTTGAAGGAGATCTGGCGGGCACGTCATACAAACGCTGTTCCCGCGCCACCGATCGATTTGCGGGAGTTCGCGGCTGCTGCCGGCGCGCGGACCGTGTAACCGTGTAAGACCTGCGCGCAAGTCCTGGCTTCGGGCGCGCGACCGACGTGAGTTGCCGCGCCGCGAGCGGGCCGCGCACCGGGGCTTTTGCAGTGACTGCGTACTGTAGAAATGACGCGGCCGCAGGACGAAATTTCGCGCCGACAGCACATCAATAAACGCAATCGTCACTTATACTTACGGGGATTCGTGGCCAGGGCGTTGGCATCACCGTTGCCACGGTGGTTGTGCCGCATCGCCCACGCGCCGCGGCTGTTCCAAAGAAGGTGACCCATGGTTTTGATGAAACAAGCGTTCTTGAGGTGTGTACTTGCGACGGCGATTGCGGTGGCGCCTGCGATGCCGGCGATGGCCGGCGAATCTCGCGTCACGCGTACGGCGATCACCATCGGCAACTTCGGTGAGGTTACGCCGACGTATTACCGCGGCGAACAGCCGGAGGGTGCGGAGTACGCCTCACTGGCAGCGTTTGGCATCAAGACCGTGATCGATCTGCAGGCCGACGGACAGAGCGGTGAGAAGGGTCAGGTCGAAAAGGCGGGGATGCAGTTTCACCGCATTGGGATGACCACGCACACGGCTCCGACCAAGGCGCAGATCGCCGAGTTCCTCAAGCTGGTGAACGATCCGGCGAATCAGCCGGTCTACGTGCACTGCGCCGGTGGCAAGCACCGGACCGGCGTCATGACGGCGATCTACCGCATGACGAACGACAAGTGGACGCCGGATCAGGCGTTCCGGGAGATGAAGCAGTACAAGTTCGGCGCGGACTTCCTGCACTCCGAGTTCAAGCAGTTCGTCTACGGCTTCCGCAACGAACCGTCAACGCCAGCCGCGGTCCCGGGTGGTGTGATCGCGACCTCCACGCCGGCAGTGACGGTCAACTAGCGCGTCTTCGAGCCAGGTATCAGGCCGACCTTCAGGTCGGCCTGATCGCCCACCTTGCTTCGTGATCTCGGCGGCTTCCTTGCCCTGCTGCTGCGCGATGCTCGTAGTAGCCGCCTTTAGGCGGATCTTGTAGTGTCCGCCTTTAGGCGGACCTTGTGGTGTCCGCCTTTAGGCGGACCTTGTGGTCCCCGGCTTCAGCCGGACCCTCAGATGCTGCCGGTAGCCAGGAGCTGTTGATAGTGCTCGGGCATGCGGCCATCGCGGATCGCCGCCGCTGCTGCCAGCATCACCTTCCGGCGTGCCTCATCCCGACCCTGAGCAGCTCGTTCGAAGTAGTCGATGATGGTCTGCCGTTCGCCATTCTTCAGCAGGTAGAAGACCAGCCGATACTCGTCCCCCGACGCCCATCGCCCGATCGTCGGCCGGTCAGGAGCGGGCAGCTTCGCCGCCGCTTGCATCTGTTCAACGGCACCCTTGCGATCCCCTTCGCGGAGCAGAGCAAGACCATACGTGATATGCGCGTTGAAGGCCTGTTCGCCAGCGCCCGTGCCAGTCAACGATGAAGCCAGGTCGATCGCTTCGCGCGCGTACTGCTTTGCATGCGCGAACCCCTCGGCGGCCATACGCTGATCCGTTTCGCCGTCGCGCGATGGGTTTTCGTTGCCTGCTGGTTGCTTCGCTCGCCAATCAAAGGACTCCGCCATCCTGTACTCACGGGCCGCAATCATGGTCAGCTGGCGGAGCTTGAGTTCGCCCGTTGATTGCTCAACGATTGAGCGCCATTCGGAATTCGGCGCTCCGATGAAGGGGGAGGTCTCCAGACGCTGGTCGAGCCGACGAAGTCGCTCGCGTGCACGCGACGCTGCCCAGCCCCCCTCCACACGACCTGCGCGTTCGATGTAACTGCGGCCCAACTCTGGCGTTTGTGGTCTCCTGAAAACCAGTTGTTCGCCGACGAATAAGAGAACCTCGGCATCGGCGCTTTCGTCGAGACGCTTTTTTGCCCAAGCCGAGAGCGTCGGATCTTCTGCTCGCCCCGGCAACGGCGCGAGTGCCGAGAGATAGAGCTCTGAAAGGCGTTGCGTCAACAGCGACCTCTCACCTCCGCCGCCGCCGGAATAGAAATCGACTGGCCGTCGGCGCTCGGGCTGCTCGAGTGCGCGAAGGAGCAGGCCCTCAGCGACGGTGATCTCCTGTGGCCCGGCGGGACGATTTGGATGCCGCTCGGGGAGGGCGAAGAACCACGCGGCGTTTCTGAGTACCGCGGCATTGACGTTCGCCGGAGCCGTCACCGCCAGCCACCGTTTGCGCAGCTGAGCGTATCCCTCAGGATCGGTCTCCTTCGTCACCGGCGCCCGCATCACCAGTCGGTTCTCCGGGTGATGCTCGACAAGCCAGAGCGCGTGACGGCGTCGCGCTGCGACGTTGTCGTTCCACGTTTGAGCGTTCTTGCCGGTCCATCGATAGAAATCGAGCAGCTTTTCACGTGTGGCCCAGTTTTCGGGGTTCCGCGTCAGCTCGCGCTCGAGCGCTGCCGCTTCGTCGAGGGACGTCGCTGTGCCCGGCCGCGGCCCGGTCATACGGGCCATCAGATCCATGTCCTTCTTGACCTTCGCCGTGACCTCTGGATCCTCGCGCAGCGGTTCCACCTTTGTTTCCTGCCGGCACGCCACGGCGATCCCAATCACAACCGCGCATGATGTCGCGACAAGCGCTCGGCGTGTCCGCGACGTCACCGGCCATGACGCTCCGCTTAGAACGCGATCGATGCGCTGTCCCAGCCGTCCGTTGCCATCGACGCCCACGCCTTGCCACACAAGACGCCCCTGATGGCGGCGGACGGTGGCGGCGATGTCGAGGAGGGTGTCGGCGTACTGCCGGCGCGCCACCTGCTTCAGCGCGGCGTCGTCGCAGGCATGCTCGGCCAGAGTGGCGAGCCTGGCTTCGAGCCACCAGGCCACCGGATGGAACCAGAAGATCGCGCAGTTGAGACGCGCAATCGCGGTGACGAGCGGGTCCCGCCGTTCCACGTGCGCACGCTCGTGCGCAAGCACGGCGGTCAACGTGTCGGCAGTCCATTCGCGCCAGCCGAGCGGAAGGATGACGCGCGGACCGAACAGTCCGACGGTCACCGGCACGGCGACGAGAGCGGATTCGAAGGCCGGAATGTTCGCTGTTTCAACTGATCGACTGTCTTTCCGAATCTTCGACAGCAGCACCAGCCCCACCACCCAGCGCGCGAGAAGCAAGACAACGCCTGTCAGATAGACCGAAAGGGCGAGAACGGTCCATCGCATGCCCAGCGGTGGCACCGACTGATCAACAGGCACAGCCACGTCGGCGGCGGGCGCAGTGATCGACGAGCCCGGTGTGATCCGTTCCCCAATTACCGCGGACGATGGATCCAGCGACCGAACTGGCACATCGATCCGTGGCGGCGCGGGCATGGGTACCATGCTCGGGAGCGGATCAGGAAACTGCACACGCACTGGAGGTACGACCCTCACCAGCATCGGCATCATCAGCATCGTCATGACGACCACCGCCCACACCGTGTGGCGGGTGCTGCTGTTCCGAATCCTGAAGACGGCAAGAATCAGTGCGACTGCTGCCGCGATGACCAGTGCGCGGATGGACGCGTCGGCAAGCAATGCCAGCCATCGATCGGTCATGATCGGTTCCTCACTTTTCGCGCGAGGCGTTCAAGGTCGGCCGCCGACAGTACTTTCTGATCGACCATGCCGACGAGCATCTGTTCAACGGAACCTGAGAAGAAGCGATTGAGGATGTGGCGCAGCGCGCTCGCCGCGACCTGCTGCGCTGGCTGCGCCGCCTCGTAGATGAAGACCTTGCCCTCGGTGCGGTGGCTGAGGAGGCCCCGAGCTTCGAGCCGGCGAAGCAAGGTCCGCATACTCGAATCCTTCAGCGGGTACTTGCGCTGCAGTCCCTCACGCACCGCTTCCGCGGAGAGCGGTCCCTTCGCCCAGAGGTAATCGAGGATGGCCTGTTGCAGTTCGGTCAGCGGATGCGTGGAGTCGTTACGTCGCGTCACGTGACGATCTGTAACACATTCCAGCCGCGGCGCGCAACGTCTTCCACCTGGAAGTGGAAGCCACCCTAAGATACGACCCCTATGAACACAAAAGGCCCGGCGTTTCCGCCGGACCCTTTCGTGCTCTCGTTTACTTCTTCCCTCCGCCGGAGCCACCACTGCCGCCGGAGCCACCACTGCCGCCGGAGCCACCACTGCCGCCGGAGCCACCACTGCCGCCGGAACCACCACCGCCAGCGGGCACGGTGCCTGCGGCGGCTGTTCGAGTGGCGATCTCCGTCACGGTCGTGCCGTAGAAACCGGTGACGCGATTGCCGATGTCATTGATTGCGATGACGGCCAGCGACGTGACGATGCCGGCAAGCATGGCGTACTCGACAAGATCCTGGCCGTGCGTGCGGTGAAGCAGCGCGCGGGCAAACGTCAACAGTCGCCGGGTGATCCGAGTCGTAATGGTCATGTGAGAACTCAGAGTTCTTCCGCTTCTTCGGCTGGCAGGTCGTCGCCGTTCAGCGAGTTGAGGAGCATCCCGTCGATTGCCTGTCGCCGGAGGTTCTCGGCGCGCTTCGCTGCAGCCGTCGGCGTGCGATGCGTTTCCTGAAGGACCACTTTCTTGCCAGCACGGACCGAAAGCCGATACTCCATGTCCCGCCGAATCAAGTGGCACTCAACGCGGTCCTGCTCGACGTCTGCAACAGATCTCATGCGCCAAAGGAGCATCCAGGGTCCTTGTCTGCGGCACTTAAGTGCCAGCCTTTCCCGCCATGGCAAATGGACTGCCACGGGGCTGAGGTAGTGGAATCGCTGGATAAGCTCCTTGGGGACTATCACTTGCCGGCAAAAAAGGTGCGGACGCGCGTGATGCTTGTCGACCGTAAGTCGATGACCAGCGCGCCTTTTTGGACCGCTGCGCCTGAACTCCCCAACTATTCGAACAACTGCGGCGACCTCCGTGTGTGCCGAAACCGCATTGAGTTCGTCGGCAGTCTCGGTGAGCGTGACATTCACGCAGGACTCGTTATTGCGTACGCGGGGCCAGCAACCGGCGGATGCTGTAGGGGAATGAGCGAACGCTCATGACCTTGGTGAGGGAACGTCGTGAATCAATCTGCACCCGATGTCGTCGACCTATCGAGTGAGCCGGCCCGTGCGCTTGATTGCTTTCAGTCGGAGACTCACGCCCGGAAGGAAGCTCAACCGCCGCGCGAGCGGCCGCACAAGCCGCCGCATATCGCTGCACCGAGGCGTCCAAAAACACAACGCTCTGTGCGCAAGCGCTTCGAGTGGGCGATCTTTGTCAGCGTCTTTGCGGGTGGACTTCTCGTTGGAGCGCTATTGACCGGACCCGCTTTCCCAGCCGGGTCGGCGTCGGCAACCACAACGATTGAGCCCGGCGCGGTGAGAACCGCGCCCAGACTGCCTGCGACATCGACAAACGTCGTGGCCGTCCGCAACGAGCAGGGGACGGGCGGATCGGAGCAGGTTCTGGCCGCAGGTGACGATGCGGGTGTTGAACGGACTGGCGCGTCATCTCACGCTGTGGTTCCGCGAGTGGCGTCAGGTTATCGTGGCACGCTGATCGTGACGTCAAAGCCGCGCGGTGCGAGCGTCTTCGTTAACGGCAAATTGAAAGGGCAGACGCCTCTCGTGTTGCGTGGCCAGTCTGCTGGCTCCCGCGCGGTGCGTCTTGATCTCGATGGCTACGCGGCCTGGTCTCGCGGCGTGCAGGTCGTCGCCGATCAGTCGACGACGATTGACGCCAGGCTAAGCCGCGAAGATTAGGCGCCCTGGAAGAGGAAGTCTTCGAGACGCTCGAGCGTACCTTGCGGGAGGCCCACAAACTCCACCGCGAAGCCACGACCTGGACGCGAATGCGCGATCCGGCCGGTCAGTGCGACGTCCGAGGCTCCCAGTCTGATCTGCAGCGTCAGTTGTATGCCTGCGGGAAAGCGGTTCGTTGTCGCGACGAAGCATCCGCCCTCGCTCAAGTCGATCACCTGCATCGGCCCGCAGGTATCCGCGCCTTCCACTCGACACGGCAGTAACACCACTCGACGGACGTGCTTTCGACGTTCGCTGGGGTCCTGGGGCATGTGCGGCACCTCGTAAAAGAGTGACTCGTGCTGTCTCTCTCGGAGGGAGCCTGACGCGGCGTTATGGGTGAAGTCACCTATCTGTGCAACCAGCTCTGCTGTCGCGACACCCTGTCGCATGGTGAGCGTTAGAGTCATTCGTTCGTGGCAGGTGAGGGAGGGTGGTGCGCCCGGCAGGATTCGAACCTGCGGCCTTTGGCTCCGGAGGCCAACGCTCTATCCAGCTGAGCTACGGGCGCGTGAGGAAGATTGACTGTTCGTGGCGCGCCCGGCAGGACTCGAACCTGCGACCTACGGATTCGAAGTCCGGCGCTCTATCCAACTGAGCTACGGGCGCAGCGAACGCTGATCATATCACCGCGTTTCGCCGCTTTATCGGGTAGCCGAGTCCGAACAAAGGCCGCGATCTCTATTTCGGAAACAGAGGGAACACGAGGCTACGCGGTGCCCATTACCTTCCGCAGCTCCGCCATCAATTGATCAGGGAAACACGGTTTCGCCAGAACAACATCCGCGCCGGCCCTCGCAGCCCGCTCGCGTTGCTCACTGACTGCGGTCACGACCACGATGGGCAGATTGCTCAACTCGCCGCGCACCCGCTGAATCAGATCGACGGCTTCAATCGAACCGGGGACCATCAGACCCGTGATCAGGGCATCGACGGTGGGGACCAGGGGCAGGGCTTCGTCGGTGCTCCCGGCGACGGTGACGGCGTAACCGTGGTGGCGCAGGTATTCGCAATACATGTCCCGATCATCTGAGTCGGAATGCAGCAGGAGGACGGATGCCTGACCCACTCGGGATACCTCTGGACCAGTATTTCTGGACTTGGCCCGCTCTCTTTCACAGAAAACGCGCGCACCCGCAGACAACCGTGCAGGTCCGACAGCAGCTAGCCGCTGAGCCGTCGTCGGCGTATCATCTGACCCAAACCACGAAGACCACGAAGGCAATTCGAAGGGCGCGAAGAGGGTTGTCCATTCTTCGTGGTCCTTTGATCTCTTCGTGCCTTCGTGTTCCAAGGAGACAATCGATGATTGCTCGCCTGCTTGTCGGGATTGTGATGCTCGCGTGTGCCACGCCCGCGTTCGCGCAAGGGAATCAGCAGCCGTCGCCGCAAAAACCCGCCGAAGAAGAGAAGCAGCCGACCTTCGAAGAGCAGGTCGTCGTCTCAGCGTCGCGCTCCGAGCAGGTACTGGTCAACGCGCCGGCCGCCGTCACGCTGATTACGTCGGAAAAACTCCAGAACTCGCCCGGCTCCAACATGGGCGATTTCCTCCGCTCGGTTCCCGGGATCAACATCACGCAGACGTCCTCGCGCGACGTGAACTTCACGACCCGCGGCGCCACCTCGACGCTGGCGACGTCGCAGCTCGCACTGGTTGACGGCCGCAGCATTTATCTCGACTTCTTCGGCATGGTCATGTGGGACCTGGTCCCGACCAATCTCCACGAGATCAAGCGAATCGAAGTTGTCCGCGGCCCGGCCTCGGCCGTCTGGGGCGCCAACGCCATGTCGGGCGTCGTCAATGTGATCCTGAAGACGCCGCGCGAGCTCGCGACAAACGGCGGCGAGTCGCTGACCATCGGCGCCGGCGCGTTCAACCGGAACGTCACCGGTCGCAAGCAGGACAGCGGCTCGCTGTTTTATGTGAACGGATCGCATGCGCAGGCGGTGGACAACCGCTGGTCCTACAAGCTGTCCGCGGGTTACTTCACGCAGGACCCGCTGCCGCGGCCGTTCGGCACGATCCCGAACGTCTTCAACACGCCGTATCCGAATTTCGCCAACACCGGAACCTCGCAGCCGAAGTTCGACGCGCGGGTGGACTACGACCTCCCGGGAGGCAACAACGGGAGGGTGATCATGTCCGGCGGCGTTGCCGGCACCGAGGGGATCATCCACAGCGGCGTCGGCCCGTTCGACATCGACAGCGACTCGCGGCTGACCTACTTCACCTCACGGTATGAGAAGGGCGGACGCCACATCGCCTTCTTCACCAACATGCTCGACGGCAACGCGACCAACCTGCTCGCGGTTGGAACCAACGGGCAGCCGCTGCCGCTCGTGTTCGACACCAAGACGTTCGACTTCGAGGCGAGCGACGTGCGCGTGATCGGCGCGCGCCACGCGCTCAGCTACGGCGGCAACTATCGCCACAACACGTTCGACATCTCGCTGGCCGCTGGCGGCGATGCCCGGAATGAAGGCGGCGCCTACCTCCAGGACGAGATCTTCCTCAACGATCACTTCCGCTGGGTCGTTGGCGGCCGCGTCGACAAGTTCTCCTCAATCAAGGATGCGGTGTTCTCGCCGCGGACGACGTTCATGATCAAGCCGGATGCGGCGCAGACGATCCGGGTGTCGTTCAACCGCGCGTTCCGGGCGCCGTCGTACATCAACAACAACATCGATACGACGATTCTCAACCAGGTCGATTTGCGCGCGGCGCATCCGCTGCTGGCCAACTTCGTCTTTCCGATCCACGCGCTTGGCAACGACTCGTTGAAGCAGGAGACGCTCACGGCGTACGAGATCGGCTACGCCGGCGTGGTGCGCAGACTGAACCTGAGCGCGTCGGTGTACTGGAACAACACGAAGGATGGGATCTTCTTCACCCCCGACATCTTCTACAACGCGTCGAATCTGCCGGTGACCTGGCCCGGTGTGCTGCCGGGAGCCATCCTGACGGCGCTCGCACAGCTCAATCCGCCGGTGGTGCTTCCTGCGCGATACACCTACCTGAATTTCGGGAAGGTGCGGGACAAGGGAGTCGAACTCGGCGTCGATACCTCGCTGAATCGCTACGTCAACGTCTTCGCGAATTACGCGCATCAGTGGAAGCCGGTCGCGCGGGACCTGCCAGCCGGCACGAGCATCGCCGACATCAACTGGCCGGCAGAGAATCATTTCAACATCGGGTTCGATTTCAGTTACTCACGATTCCTTGGCAACCTGTCGGTGCATTACACCGACGAGGCGTACTGGCAGGACGTGCTCGACGTGCGCTACGCGGGCCTGACGGACCCCTACACGCTGGTCAATGGCGCGTTCGGCGTCCGCTGGTTCGACAACAGGATCACGACAAGCGTCAAGATGACGAATATCGGGAATCAGGAAGTGCAGCAGCACATCTTCGGAGACATCCTGAAGCGTCAGGTGGTCGGGGAGGTCAGGCTCGGGTTTTAACCGAGACGGGCGCGACGCGCGCGAAGGATCACTTCTCCGGAAGACCGACGTAGGTGGGATGGCGCAGCTTGCCATCGGCCGTCATCGCTGAGAACTTCACGCGAACGGTGAGAGCGGGCTTCACCCAGTGGGCCCGCTCGCTCGTTCGCGGCACGGTCGCGAACGGGCACGTCCGCGTCTTGAGCGCGTGCAGGCGCTTCCAGATGCGGCCGATCTCGGCATCGTTGAATCCAGCGGAGGCGTGGCCCATGTAGCGGAGTTCTCCGCTCTCATCCTCGACGCCCAGGAGAAGGCCGTCGAAGAACGGCCTCGAACCCCGCGGTTCGGTCCA
>Ga0207701_10006633_pt1 | contig 11545 bp, 12 predicted proteins | sample KBSSwiSSwithPhiX_FD_184294 | JGI IMG/M metagenome (GOLD analysis project Ga0207701, IMG submission 184294) | Switchgrass rhizosphere bulk soil microbial communities from Kellogg Biological Station, Michigan, USA, with PhiX - S5 (SPAdes) (version 2) | ecosystem: Environmental > Terrestrial >...
GTACGCGAGCAGGACCACCACCGACACGATCCCCCACGAGATGCCGAGCATCGACAGCGCCGCGCGGAACCAGTGGTGGTACAGGCCGGTGAACGACTGCATGACGATATCGCGCAGGATGCCGCTGGAGAACAGGCCGCGTTTACGCTGAGCGCGACGTGGCGGGGCGACGTGATCGAGTGCGGCGGCTGTGACGTTCATCACTACATCTCGAACCGCAGGGCCTCGACCGGCGGCAATTCAGCGGCACGCCGCGCCGGGTAGGTCGATGTCACGATGCCGATGACCACAAGCGTGGCCAGAGAAGCCAAGGCGGCTTGCCATGAGAGGAACATCCCTTCGAATCGGGGCGGCATCGGCAGCAGATTTACCAGGCTGCACAGCCCGAGTGCCAGCAGCATTCCGGCGCCGCCGCTGAGCAGCGTCAGGAAGAACCCCTCCATGAAGAACTGCTGCTGGATGCTCCGGGTCGTCGCGCCGAGCGCTTTGCGGATACCGATCTCGCGGGTTCGTTCCTTCACGGCGACCAGCATGATGTTCATGACACCGATGCCGCCAAGCGCCAGGGTGACCACGCCCACGAGGGTGAAGAAGTCGCGCATGCGATCGATCATGCGCCCGAACATCAGGGTCTCGAGCGAGGTGTCCCACATGGTGACGGCGTCGCGATCCTTCGGGTCGAAGCCGTGGCGCCGCGCCAGCACCTCGCGCACGTTGTTCTCCAGCGGCCACACAATGTCTTCGATCCGGCCTTTGCGTTCGTTCAGCACCCTGGGCAACTGGTCGACGACCCACGGTTTGGGTGCCACAACGATGTCGGACAGGCTGCCGAGCGGCGCGTCCTTTCGCGGCATGTCCTGCAGCATCGCCGCGAACGGCACGAAGATCTTGTTGTTGTCGGGACCGTTGTAGTTGCTGTCCTGTTCCTTCTTGCGAATCTTTCCGACCACCGTGTAGTTGACGCCGTCGAGCATCAGGGTTTCACCGAGGATCCGCCGCTTTCCAAACAGCTGATCCGCCATGTCATACCCCACGATGGCGACGCGGGCCACCTGGCGCTCGTCGGTCCACGTGAACTGCCGGCCGTACTCGAGTTCGATCGTGCGGATCTTCTGGTAAGGGGGCTCCATGCCCGTGACGCGCGCGGACGCGGCGTTGTAGCTGCTCTTCGCGCGCACAGCGCCCTTTTCCAGCTCCGGGCTGACCACCGCCACCATCGAGGCTTCCGCGGCCACGGCGCGGGCGTCGTCAACCGTCAGGAAGACCTGGCGGCCTGCCCGTTCGCCGCCGGCCTGCAGGCTCGTGCGTCCGCCCCAGGCGATGCCGATGTTCTGGCCCAGTTCCCTCAGCACCTTCTCGTTGCCGCGCCTGAACCCTTCGCCGGTCGCGGAGAGAATGACGACCGAGATCATTCCCCACAGGATGCCGAACATCGTGAGGAAGCTGCGCAGGCGGTTGGCGCGCAGGTTCTCGAGCGACTGGATGAACGCTTCGAGCATGACAGGTGGATTGGTGTTGCCCGGTCTCTACGACGGGAGTACGACCTTGTCGCCTTCCCTGACCCCTTCGAGAACCTGGATGCGCGTGCCGTTGCCGACGCCGAGCTTGACCGGTACGCGCCGGCGTCCGTTTTTCGCTCCCGGATCGGCGAGGTCGACGAAGGCGTTCTTCTGACCGTCGTAGTTGATTGCCGCCTCAGGAAGAATCAGCGAGTTCGGGTGTTCCTCGAGCACGATCTCCGCGTTGGCCGTCATGTTCGCCCGCAGTTCCTTGCCCGGGTTGTCGATCGACACGCGCACCTCGAAGTTGGTGACGTTGTCCTTTTCGGCGCCCATCGGCGAGATCTGCGTCACGCGGCCGTTGAACACCTTGTCGCGGAAGGTCTCGACCCTGATGCGGGCGACCTGTCCCATCTGCACGCGGCCGATGTCCGCCTCGTCCACCTTGCCGCGCACGAAGACCTGGTCGATATCGCCAAGCGTCATCACGAGCGTCGCGTTGGCGCCGAGATTCAGGATGGAGGACACGGGGCTGCCCAGCTCGACGTCGCGCGTGAGCACCGTGGCGCGGATCGGCGCGCGAAGGGTGGCATTGGCCAGGTCCTCGGCCGCGCGGTCGGCCGCCGCCTTGGCCTGGGCCACCTGCGCCCGCGCTTCTGACACGCGTGCCTGGCTGACGAACAACTGCGACTGTGCGGCGCGCCGCTTGTTTTCCGCCACGTCCACCGCACTGTGCGCGTCGTCGAGGGCGGACTGCGCGATGAGGTGCTGATCGAAGAGCGTGCGCGCGCGCTCGTACGCCCGCCTCGCAAACTCGACGTCAGGACCTTCTGCTTCGACCGTGTTCTTTTTCACCTGCGCCTCGGCGCCTTCGAGCGCAGCACGCGCGGCGAGAAGGTTGGCTTCGGCGCCGCGCAATTGGGCGAGCGGCAGATCCTTGTCGAGCTCGGCAAGCACGTCGCCTTCTGCCACGACGCTGTCGACGTTCACACCCAGCGCCTTGATGATGCCGTTCGCCTTCGACTTGATTTCAATCTTGGTGATCGGCTCCACCTTGCCGGTGGCGACGACCGAGCGCACCATGGTGCCCCGTTCGACGATGGCGAGCTTCGACGGGTCGATGTCCACCGACGCGCCACGCAGGGTGACGAACCCCGCGGCGGCAGCACCGACGGCTGCAACACCGCCCAGGAGCAGGTAGAGACGCTTGCGAGTTCGCGGAGCCGGCATATTCAGCATTTACGAACGGGCCCTGACCGAAGTTCAACCGGGGAGGCGCGGTAAGATGGCGGACCGATGTGGATCCTGCAGAGTTCCGAGTCCCAGGCCGAGTTCGAACCCCTTACTTTTCGCATGTCACCCGGGACCATCAGGACGATCGGCCGATCGGCCGCCGCCGACCTGATTCTCGATGCCGCCCTCGTCTCCCGCATTCACTGCCGCCTCGAGGCCAATGACGAGACGCTCGAGGTCATCGATCTGGAGAGCACCAACGGCGTCTACGTGAACGGCGAACGCGTCTCGACGGCCCACATGATTCCGGGCGACCGCCTCAAGGTAGGACGCGTGGAACTCGAAGTCGGACGGAGGGCGTAACTACGTTCCGAATTCAGAACTTAGAAGTCAGAAGTCAGAAGTCAGAAGTTGATTCGGAACCCCCGGCCTTCGGGCCCGACCAGGCCTGACCGCCCCCGTCAGGCTCCCGGGCTAACGCTCAGATCGTCCTCGATTTTACCGCCTAGATTGCCTGCAGAAACGGGTTGGTGCGCCGTTCCCGGCCGATGGTCGTATCCGGGCCATGACCGGGGTAAACCCGGGCCTCGTCGCCAAATGGAAACAGCACGGACCTGATGGAGCCGATGAGGGTGGCGTAGTCGCCACCCGGCAGGTCGGTCCGACCGATGCTTCCGGCAAACAGTGTGTCGCCGACGAAGAGATCGAGCCCCTTCTCGCCCTTTCGCGCCACTTCGAGGCAGACGCCACCCGGGCAGTGTCCCGGCGTGTGGTGCGGGCGAACCTCGAAGTCGCCGAAGGGAATGGTCTCGCCCGGCGCGTAGAAGCGGTCGATCGGCGGTGGAGCCGGATCGACAACCAGCCCGAACAGCCTTCCCTGCTCCACGGCGTGGTCGTAGATGAAGAGGTCGTCCTGGTGCAGGTGAACCGGCACCCCGAAGGCGGTCTTCGCCGCGGCGACTCCGGTGACATGATCGACGTGCGCGTGCGTCAGCAGGATGTGCAGGACCTGGACGGTCTCCTGCGCAATGAACTCGAGCAACCCGTCCACTTCGTCGCCGGGATCGATGATGACGCCCTCGCGCGTGCGCGGACATGCGACGACGAAGCCGTTCTTGTGGAACGGAGCCACGGCCTGCGACTCGATTATGATCACGCGGTGATTCTAGCAATCCTCGATGACCTTCTCTTCACGTCGAAGATCCGTTCGACTGCCGGCCATGCCGCGGTCGCGATCGCCTTCGCGCGATCGCCCGAGGCCGCCCTCGAACAGATGCGCACCGGGCGGCCGTCCCTGGTGATTTTTGATCTCAACAATCCGCGCACCGACCCGCTGGGCATTCTCGCCCGGATGAAGGCCGATCCGGCCCTCGCATCCATTCCGACCCTCGGCTTCGTCTCCCACGTGGATACGGCAACCATCGAGGCCGCGCGAACCGCCGGGATCGGGGAGGTGCTGGCCCGGTCTGCCTTCGCGGGGAACCTGCTTTCCATTCTCAGCAAGGGAAGGTCGGATCCTTCCGCGTGAGTGCTCAGACCGCCATTCTCCGCACGAACCGGAACTTCCGGCTGCTCTTCATCGGACAGACCGTCTCGCAGCTCGGCGACTGGTTCAACTCGGTCGCCGTCTTCGCGCTGCTGCTCGACCTGACCGGCTCGGCCACGGCGGTGGCCTGGATGATGATCGTCCAGTTCCTGCCGGTGGCCATCATCGGTCCCATTGCGGGGGTGGTCGTTGACCGCGTCGACCGACGAAGGCTGATGATCGCGACCGATCTGTTCAGGGGCGTGATCGTGCTGGGGCTTCTGCTCGTGCGCACGCGCGAGCAGGTGTGGATTGCCTATGCGGTCATGGCGCTGACGGTGTCGGGATCTGCTTTTTTCGAACCGGCGCGCACCGCGACGATTCCCAACGTTACCAGCCGCGAAGAATTGATGCCGGCCAACGCGCTCTCGAGCGCGACCTGGGCAGCCATGCTCGCCGTCGGCGCCTCAATTGGCGGACTCGTGACGGCTCTTGCCGGCCGCGAGATCGCGTTCGTGATCAACGGCGCGTCGTTTTTCGTGTCGGCCTGGTTCATCAGCCGCACCAGTTACGACTCGACTCCTGCGCCGAAAGCGCCACTGCGCGGCTGGGTCGCGCTCAGCGGCCTGCCCGACTTGCTCGAAGGCCTGGCGTACGTGCGGCAACGCAGCCACGTGTCGGCGCTCATGTTCGTGAAGGCCGGCTGGGGACTCGCCGGCGGCGTCCTCCTGCTGCTCACCGTATTCGGCCAGCGCATCTTTCCCGTCGCCGGAAGCACCGCCGCGGGCATCGGCGTGCTCTACGGCGCGCGTGGAATCGGCGCCGGCCTCGGTCCGATTTCCCTGCGCTGGATGCTTGGCCAGACGCCGACGACGATGCGGCGGTCGATCGGCCCGGCGTACTTCATGGTGGGAGGCTTCTACGTCGCCCTCGCCGCCGCTGGCACCCTGCCGGCGGCCGCGGCGTGCGTCCTGCTCGCGCACTTCGGCGGATCGATCCTCTGGGTCTTCAGCACGGTGCTGCTGCAGATGGAGGTGCCCGACGAATTTCGCGGGCGTGTCTTCGCCGCCGAACTCGCACTGGTGACGCTCACCTCGTCCATCTCGAGCTACGCGACCGCGTATGCGCTTGACGGGCTCGGCTGGTCGCCGCGGTCACTGTCGTTCGCGCTCGGGACCGGTTTCGCCCTGCCCGGGGTGCTGTGGCTGATGATGAACGCCCGCTGGAAAGCGGCGCCGCACCTGGAAACGCCGAGTCCGACGCACTCGGGAGAGGAAGAAATGCTGGAGGGAAGGATCGGATGATTGCTGATTGACGATTGCTAATTGCTAATTGGAAATCGCGAATCTTCGCTGACGCCCTGTCACGGGTGCGGGCCGCGCGAAGCCTTTCACTTAGCAATCAGCATTTAGCAATTGGCATTTGACGATTCGCGATTACCGATTCGCCTTTATCTCCGCCATCGCGCTCTGAACGAGCTGCTTGGCGTCGCTCAGCTGCTCGAGCACCAGGGCGATGTCCATCTTCGGCTGGCCCGGAAACCGCTCGCTGCGGCAGTAGACACCGTGCTGCCCGACCAGCGCGAGCGAGTCGGTGAGCAGGTCGAGCGCCACTGCCAGCCGGCCACGCGCCGGCCCCATCATCGTCTCGTGCTGTTCGAGCGTGTCGCGATGCTTCTGGAAGACCGACATCTACTTCTTTGGCGGCTTCGAGGGCCGGAGTTCGATGTAGCTCGGAAGGCTGCGGGTGTCGAGCACGAGGAGGTCGATCACCAGCTCGCCGATGTCAGCGGTGGCTATCTTCCAGTCGGCGCCGTGCGCTTCGTCGCCGCCGGCAAACGCTGTGGCCACCGAACCCGGAGCAATGGTCGTGACCTTGATGTTGTCGTGGCGAATCTCCTGGTTCAGCACCTCGCTGAACTGGTTGAGGGCCGCCTTCGAGGCACAGTAGGCGCCCGCGCCGATGAAGGGGTTCTTCCCTGCGAGGCTGCTGATGTTGAAGATGTAGCCGCCGCCGCGCTGCCGCAACGCCGGGAGGGCGGCGTTGCACACGTTGAAGACGCCCGTCACGTTCGTGTCGATCACTTCTGCCCACTGCGCAGGTGTCATGTCAGCGATGTGGGCGAAGGTGCCGATGCCGGCATTGTTGACGACGACGTCGAGCCCGCCGAACGCGGCAACGGTCGCGCTGACGGTGCGGACGATCGCGGAGTGGTCGCGCACGTCGACGGCGTGGGTCTCGACACGACCGGGGCCGGCCGCCGCGAGGCGCCGCCGTGCTTCGGCGAGGCTCGATTCATCGCGTCCGGTAATCGCGACATTCACTCCGTGTTTCACGAAGGCCTGCGCAATCCCGAAGCCGATCCCCCGGGATCCGCCGGTGACCAGGGCCGCCTGTCCGTGCAATTCCTTTTTCATCGCTCCATTACAATAGCCCACACGCATGATCGACGTCGCCATCCTCGGAGCCGGTGAACTCGGCGGCTCGCTCGCGCACGTGCTCGCGCGTCGCGAGATCGTCCGCGGCATTCAGCTCATCGATCCTGCCGGACAGGTCGCGGCGGGCAAGGCGCTCGACATCATGCAGACGGCGCCTGTGGAGGGATTCAGCACGCGGGTTGCCGGAAGCACCGACGTCACTCGCGCGGTCGCCGCGGATCTCGTCGTCATCGCGGACCAGGTGAAGCCGCAAGCGACTGACGACCTTCTACTCCTCAGGCAGATCTCGCAGCTCGCGGCGCGGGCGCTCGTCGTGTGCGCCGGGCCGGACGGCCGCATGCTGGTCGAACGCGGCGTGCGCGAACTCGCGTATCGGCGCGAGCGATTGATCGGCTCTGCCCCCGAGGCGCTGGCCGCCTCGGTTCGCGCGCTTGTCGCGCTTCAGACCAACGGCTCGGTCCGCGACGTCGCGCTGACGGTGCTCGGCGTCCCGCCGCTCAACACGGTCGTTAACTGGGACGATGCCACGATCGGCGGGTTCAGGGCGACACACGTGCTGGACGAACCGACACTGCGCCGCCTCTCGGCGCAGGTCGCGCTTCTGTGGCCGCCGGGTCCGCATGTGCTCGCTCACGCCGCGGTCGAGACGATCGCGGCGGTGTGCGGTGTGTCCCGCAGGGCGATCAGCTGCTTCATTGCGCCGGACGACAGCGCCGGGCGTCGCACGCGCGCCGTCGCGCTTCCGGTGCGCCTCGGGCTCACGGGAATCACCAGCATCGATCAGCCGACGCTGAGTGGTGCGGCACGTGTGGCCCTGGACAACGCAATGCTGCTGTGAGTTAGCACCTTGCAGGATCCACCCGCACTGTGCGGTGCCCCCCGGCACCCAGCAGGTTCCACCCGGCACCGTGTGATAGAAGGCGGGTCTGAAGACCCCCGGCACGTTGAATTGATCCGCCCGGCACTGTGGGGTGACCCGCCAGCACCTTGCAGGATGGCTGGAGAACGCGGGTTGGTGGGGATTCAGGAGTTCCGGCGGGCGCCAATGCGGATTGATCGGGTCGGGGTGACCAGGGTGCCGCGGTCGGATACCGACCCGCAGCCCTCGATCACACTCGACCGGCGATCAAATCCGCAACTCGATACAGCAAGAAACAGACCTTATGCTGCGGCCTGGTGCAGAGTCAGGCCGCCCGCGAAGTCCGACAGCTGTTTGCGCAGGATGAGACGGCCGCGGTGCAAGCGCGACTTCAGCGTCTGATCCTTCACACGCAGAATCTCGCTGGCTTCCTCCGTGGACATTCCCTGGATGTCGCGCAGCATCACCGGTGCGCGGTAAATGGCCGGAAGAGCCAGGATCGCGCTGAAAACCTTCCGCCTCAGCTGTGAACGAAAGACCCGTTCATCGGCCATGTCCGACCAGTCGGCGACCTCGTGCCGCGCGGGTGCGGAGTCATCGCCTTCAGCGACCGTCATGGAGAGTTCGTCGTTCTGGGTGCGCTGGTACTTCGCCGTTCGCAGCCGCGACATCGCCGCATTGAACGTGATCCGGTAAATCCACGAAGAGAGCGCCGCATCCCCGCGAAAGGCGCCGACCTTCCGGTAGACCTTGTACAGGACGTCCTGCATTACCTCTTCCGCATCTTCCTTGTTGCGGAGATATCGGAACGCCAGCTGGTAAATCTTCGACCCGTATGCTTCAGCCAGATCGCGGAGTGCCGACTCTTCACCTGCCTGCAACCTGGCGAGGAGCAGTTCATCCTTCGTATCCCTCATTGATCCCTCGTTGGCATATAGAACACCAGCCCGGCCCGAATTATTCCGGCCCGCTGGTCTGAGCCAACTGGTTGCGTAATATCGACTTAGAGCTGACTTCAGAATGGGCGTGGCGTCGGGTCTTCAGACCCGACGATCGAAGGCGGGCCAAAAGTCGCACCTTCACATCCGCCAATTAGCGCAGGGCGAGCGCGATGAGCATGGTCGGCGCGAGCACGCCGAGCACCAGGATCAGGCCAAGAAGGGCGCCGGCGACCGGCCGGCCGAAGTTCAATGTCCACCGGCGGCCGTCGCGCGTGGGTACGAACAGCGCAGGATCCTCGGCGTTCTTGTACAGCTGCCCGAGCCGCCAGTGATCCGCGACAAAAGGACGTGGTTCGGGGCGTCCCAGGTGCCGATGCGCGCGGATGGCCACCGCCAGCGAGGCGACGACGCCGACGGCCTCGCCGAGGTTGTACAGCGGCAGCGTCGCGCGATGCGTGACCCAGAGGCGCACGAGCGTAAAGGCCGCGTATCCCTGGAACGCGACCCAGATGAGCGCCAGGAGGAGCACCGCTTCGGCGGCCGCTGCCGCCGCCCGGACGTCTGGTGCGTCCGCGTCCCGATCGCCGTGCGGGCGCGACAGCAGAAGACCGGCAACCGCCGTGAAGACCACCGCGAGCAGCAACTGCACACCCACGGGAATCAGCACGCGAGGCATCGTGCGGTACTGCCACCCGTTCGGAACACCGCGCCCGTTGAAGTGCACCGGCAGCAGGTCGGGCAGCGATCGATATTCGAGCAGAAGCAACAGTGCTGTCGCGCTGATGACGAGCAGCATCGCGAATGCCGCACCTCGGGCCAGCGGCGTGGGAGACACCGTTCTCGGGGCTCGCATCACGCTTCTGTTCCAACCGCCTGGGAAGCGGCCTGCTGGACCGTCCGGTCGAAGACCGCCGCAAAGTGCGCGGCGATTCGCGTCTCGACCTCCGCGCGCGACGCAGTGCATCCGAGCCGCGCAAGCGATGTGACACCGCGGTCGGCAATCCCGCACGGCACGATCAGATCGAAATGGGACAGGTCCGTCGTGTGATTCAGCGCGAACCCGTGACTGGTCACCCACCGCTGGATACGAACGCCGATGGCTGCGAGTTTCTCGTCGCCCACCCACACACCGGTGAGACCCTGCACGCGACCGGCCACGATTCCGTAGTCGGCCGCCACGCGAATCAGCACTTCTTCGAGGTCGCGCACGTACTTGTGCACGTCGCGTCGGTCGGGGTCGAGATCGATGATGGGGTATCCCACGATTTGGCCAGGACCGTGGTAGGTGATGTCGCCGCCTCGTCCTGTTTCGAAGACCTCGATGTGGCGCAACGCCAGCTCGTCGCCGGACGCCAGGATGTGCGAGCGGCCGCCGTCGCCGCGGACGCCGAGCGTCAGGACCGGCGGGTGTTCGACGAGCAGAAGCAGATCGCCGATCGTGCCTGCACGCCGCTGCTCAACGAGACGCTTCTGAAACTCGAGGGCCTCGGCGAAAGGCACACGGCCAAGTCGACGAACCTCGAGCGATCGCACAGCTGTCATATCGGCGGGAACCCTGCCGATCGTACATCCGCTGCCGGATCAGGCGCGGTTCGGATCCCAGTTCTCGAGCTGATGCTTGATCAGCGCCATGAACTGGTCGCCGACCGCTCCGTCGACGACGCGGTGATCGAAAGCCAGGGACAAATAGCCCATGAGCCTGATCCCGATGGCGTCATCGATGACGACGGCACGTTTCTCGATCGCGCCGACGCCGAGGATGCCGACCTGGGGTTGGTTGATGATCGGCAGCCCGAACTGCGCACCGATCCCGCCGGGGTTGGTCACCGTGAACGTGCCACCCGACACCTCGTCTGGCTTCAGCTGCTTGGCGCGCGCGCGGTCGGCGAGGTCGACAATCGACTTGCTGATGCCAAGCAGGTTCTTCTCGTCGGCCGACTTGATGACCGGCACGATCAGGCCCCAGTCGAGCGAGACGGCCACACCGACGTTGACCTGCCGGTGATACGTGACGTTGCCGTTGGCGTCGAGCGACGCGTTCATCACGGGAATCTGGCGCAGCGCGTCGACCGCAGCCTTCACGATGAAGGACAGGTAGGTCAGCTTCCCGCCACTGGCCTCGTACTGGGACTTCCTCGCCTTGCGAATCTGGTCGATGCGGCTGTAGTTCACCTCGAACACGGTGTGGACATGCGCCGAGGTGCGCTTGCTCAGCACCATGTGCTCGGCAATCTTGCGACGCATCACGGAGAGAGGCACCGTCTGGCCGGCCAGGCCCGCGCCGGTGGCCGGGGTCTGGCCGGACGCCGGTGGCTGGGGACGTGTTTCCGTTGTGCCCTGTGGAGCACGCGAGGGTGACTCGATGTACGCCAGGATGTCGTGCTTCGTGACCCGTCCACTGATACCGGTGCCGTGCAACTGCGAGAGATCGACCTGGTGCTCCTGGGCGATCTTGCGAACCAGGGGGGACGACTTCTGGCGCAGCCGTTCTTCGGTGGAGTTTGCGGACGGCTCGGGCGCAGCCGCAGGCGGCGGCATTGGCGCGGAGCGGCCAGGCGCGTCCGTGGTCGGCGCGCCGTCGGCCTGCGCCTTCGCGGCTGGCGGCGGCGCGGCATGCGCCTGTGCCGCCGGCGTCTGATCCGCTGCAGCGGCTGGCTTCGTTCCGGCCGGGGCGATCACGCCAACCACCGAGTTGACCGGAACGGTTTCTCCTTCGTGCGCGCGAATTTCCGTCAACACACCCGCGGCAGGAGACGGGATCTCCGCATCGACCTTGTCGGTGGAGATCTCGAAGAGCGGCTCGTCGCGGTCGACGCTCTCCCCGACCTTCTTGATCCAGCGGACGATCGTCCCTTCGGCGATCGACTCGCCCATCTGCGGCATCAGTACGTCGCTGGCCATCGTCTCCTGTCCCGTCGCGCGCCGGCGTCCGCTCTAGAGGTGAATCGCGGGGCCGTGCGTGGCGTGCGCCGCCTCGCCGACGGCTTCTGCCATCGTCGGATGCGCGTGAATGGTGCGAATAAGCTCTTCGACGGTCGACTCGAGCCGCA
>Ga0207701_10006635_pt1 | contig 11544 bp, 16 predicted proteins | sample KBSSwiSSwithPhiX_FD_184294 | JGI IMG/M metagenome (GOLD analysis project Ga0207701, IMG submission 184294) | Switchgrass rhizosphere bulk soil microbial communities from Kellogg Biological Station, Michigan, USA, with PhiX - S5 (SPAdes) (version 2) | ecosystem: Environmental > Terrestrial >...
CTGCCGAGGGCGTTCGCGAAGGTGGCCGTCGTTTCGCCGACGAGTTCGCTGATCTGACGAAACCCGGGCACGGCGAGTGCGGCGATCCCGAATGCGATTGCCATCGGACGGGATCGCCGGCGGACTGTGCACATCGACACTGAAGGAGTCCTGTGAAAATCGCCATCGCTGGCAAGGGCGGCACCGGCAAGACCACCATCGTGGGCACGCTCGCGCGAGTATTTGCGCGGCAAGGCCGGCAGGTGTTGGCGATTGATGCCGACTCGAATCCCAATCTCGCGCTGACGCTCGGATTGAGCCGCGAGCAGACGGCCGCGTTGGTGCCGCTGCCGCGAACGCTCCTCGAGGAACGCACCGACGCTGCGGGGGCGAAGACCGTCGTGCTGCGCTTGTCGCCGGACGAAATCGCGCAGCAGTTCGGCGTCTCGACTCCAGATGGCGTCCGGATGATCCTGATGGGAAAGGTCGATCATGCCGGCGCTGGTTGACTGTGCCGTGCTCATGCCCAGGTGCGGCATGTCATCGGCGCGCTGCTCGAACAGGACTCAACCGTCACCGTCGTCGACATGGAAGCGGGCCTCGAACACCTGAGTCGCGGAACGGGCCGTCACGTCGACACGCTGATCGTCACGTTGGAGCCGTACTACAAATCGTTGGAGACAGCTCGACGCTGCGCAGAGCTCGGGCGAGAGATCGGCATTCCTCGAATCGTTGCCGTTGCGAACAAGACGCGGGACGACGAGGATCGCGCGGCGATCCAGGAGTTCGCCGCCAGACACGGGCTGACGCTCATCGGTGAGATTCCGATGGACGACCGGCTCCGCAAGGCCGATCTCGCTGGACGGGCCCCGATTGACGAAATCGATTCTCCAGCAATCGAGGCGATTCGATCGTTAGTGGTCAGCTTGAACCAGCCGGCATGACGAAGGACGACCGGCCGGCGTAAGTGGACTCGTCGCCCGGGTCTTCACGGCGCTACGTCCCGCCATTCTGGCACCTCAGCGATTTCTGGCCAGAATTGATGAACACGCCGATCGCCAGACGACGGCGGCCGTCTGCGGGGCGCGACAACATTCAGGAAATCTCACGGCGTCTCACAGTTGGTGGGCGCAGTGGTGACGTGCCGAAGCATCGTCAACCGAACGTGCCGCACGTTGAGCTCGCCATGTTCGCGGTAACGGCGATGTTGGTCTGCTATGCGCTCGAGGATCGGAGCCCGTGGTTTGTTCTGTCGTTCGCGGGCGCATGCGTGTTGGGATCGACGTACGGCTTCTTACAAGGGGCGTGGCCCTTTGGGTTGGTTGAGGCCGTCTGGGCGCTGGTTGCGGCGCGCCGATGGTGGTACGTGCGGCATGTCGCCCGATAAAGGATCTCGTAGGGACCTCGCTCCGCTTGCACATAGAACGGTAGGGCAGCACAATCGAGGTGTGCACCGTCCCGGGCGCGCGTGGATCACGGCCGTCGTGCTGTTTGTCGGCAGTTCAGTTGCTGCGAACGCGTTTGGCGATCTCGTCGCGGTCGCGACCGCCTTGGCTTGCTGCCAGAAAACGGACTACGAATGCGCCGGCGTGAGCACGCCAGACGATTGCTGCCAGCACATGGGCCATGCGGCGATCTCGAGTGTCGCCAACATCGTGGCCAAGGCGCAGCCGCCGGGTCTCGCGATGATCGGCGTCATTCCTGCTCTCGCGGCGCAGACAGCGTCAGCACCGTTTGAGACGCACGCCGACCTCGCCTTCAAGCGTCCACACGATCCCCCTCACTTGCACCCGTTCAGCTTGTTGATCTAGTCCCTCCGGCGCGGGTCCACCGTCGCAGTGCGTCTGGATGTCGCATGGAGGGAATTGTGCGCGAGCGAATCGCCAGCCTGCTCGGGCTGACATCGTCGCTGACCACGCTGATCTGTTGAACGCTCCCGATTGTGTTGGTGAGCCTAGGTCTAGGCTCCGTCATGGTCTCGGCGTTTGAAGTCGCACCCTGGCTGGTTGAAGTCGGCCGGTACAAGACGACTGTGTTCGTCAGTATGGGCGCGATCCTCCTGTTCAATTACTGGTTCGCCATCGCGAGGCCGCGGCGCCTGAACTGCGCGCCCGGCGAGGTTTGTCACGTTGATAGTCCGGCGATGCGTCTCAATCGCGCGCTGTTTTGGACCAGCGTCGCCGTTTATGCCGGAGCCGTGGCGTTCACATACGCCGCGCTCTGGTGGGTACGGATGCAGTCATGATGACCACACGGCTAGCGGCACTCACACTCCTAGCCATCGTTATCGCTCCGCGCCTAGCGCACGCATCGGGCCACGGACCGGTGTTTGGCGCTGCCACGCCAACGCTCGGACGGGGAGGCTGGAGCATCGACGAAGCCTGGACGATGCGTTCCGGAGACGACCGCGATCGGCAGCAGATGCTCAAGACGATGCTGTCATTCGGCGCGACGGAGAACTTGCAATTGTCCGCCTCGTTTCCGCTCGCCATGCACGACGGACCGCTCGCTTCCGCGCGCATGATGAGCGCGATGTCAAACGACCGCGAGTTGGAGGGGCTCGTGGCCTACCGATTCCAGAAGCGAACCGTCGGCATCGGCGGGCGTCAGGAAAGCACGCTGTACGTCGGCGGAACGGGTCCGCTCGAAGCCCGCCGGAACGGCATCGGCGCCGGGCCGTCGATCGAAGCAGGTGCCGCCACTGGCTACGCGTCCCGCGCGCATTATGTCTGGGTAGGAGGAGGGGTTCAGCATTTCTTCGATCGCGGTAGCGATCGGATCGGCGCCTCAACGTTGTTCACGGTCGTGTATGGCTATCGTCCACCGCCGCTCCGAACGGAGGCTGGTAAGCCGGACCTCAGGTTCTTCGTCGAGGCCACCGCCGAGAATCGCACGCCGTCCCGGATTGGAACCGTCGAGGACCGCACGGGCGCGCGATCCGTCTTCGTCGGTCCGACCGCGTTGCTCTTGCACAAGGCTTTCGGCATCGAAGGCGGCGTGCTGTTTCCCGCGTATCAGAACGTGGGGGACCGTTCCGTTCCAGAGCGCGTTCGAATTGCCGTCAATGTCGCATACTTTTTCTGGCTGAAGTAGGAGACGATCATGAGACCGACCATCATCGCGTTCTCGATACTTGCCGCTGCGCTCCTCGTCCCGGCGTCAGCGTTCGCTGAATTGCGGCATGTCGAAATCAAGACGCTCGGCATGGATTGAGAGATCTGCGCCCACGCCGTGCGCGTGGCCATGCAGAAAGTCGACGGCGTTCAGGCGGTGAAAGTCAGCCTGAAGGAAGGCCTGACAATTTTGGATCTGCGGCCAGACAACACGATCACCTTGGCGAAGCTTCGGCAGATCATCAAGAACAACGGCTTTGTCTCGAAGGAAGCCACTGCTGTAGCTCGCGGCGCGCCGAACGCGGCGGCTGACCGCCAGTTCACCGTCAGCGGAACGACGGAGGAACTCACCCTCTCGGAGGCACCGAAACGGATCGGCGACGCCTGGCAACTTCAGATCCGTGCGCCGACAAAACCTTGATCCCGGAGACGAATGTTCTTTAACAAACGTAGGGAATCGCCGATTTCGCGTCGTCTGCCGCAGGAGATATCCGGCCTTGCGCGACGTCAAGATCTGGCGAGATCGCGAGAGGTCGTCCTCGAGTTTGCGTCGCTCGGCTGCGCAACGCTCTTGACGCCCTCGAGGATCAGGCGCGAGCTCGCGTCGGGCCCTTTGCGGCGATAGCGGTCGAGATCACGTTGCGCGACCGCAGCCCCGAACTGTCGCTCTGCCGCCGCGTACCCGACACAGCCCGAACAACATGCCATGTCGACTCAAAAGCTGACGACGTTCGACTCGGCAATCAGATTCGCGAATTTGATCGGATCCATGAACGAGGCGTTGAGTGCCTTGAGGTCGGCTTCCGTCACCCCACGGGCGACGCTACACGCGCCTCAAACGAAGACCGGGACCTTGTCTTTGATCTTCGCGAGCAACTCGGTGAGCGGCGGAAATCCGACGCCGTGAATGTTCTTGGCGACCGCTTCCTTCACGAGCGACACCGCTTCGCCGACCAGCGCGATCGTGCACGGTTTGTCGGCGCCGATCGCGCCAACTGCCGTGATGAAGGGCAGCGTCGCCATCGTCGGATCGTCGCTGGCGTGTAAGGCTACTGCCAGGATATTGGCCACAAGCTCCTCCCGGCGCGTTCACCGCGCCTTTTCGATGATGAAACGAAACACCGGCTGATCGCCGTCAACGAGTTCGCAGGGGTAGCCGAGCTCACGCATGAGCGCTGGAATGGTCTGACGAGCGGGATAGTAATCTGTGACGACCTCGAGGACCTCGCCAGGATTCATCTCCTTCAGCGTCAAGCGCGTGTCGACCGTCGGTCCCGGACAGACCTCCCCGCGAAGATCGAGGCGGCGAGTGATGGCGCGACTAGGCACGGCTCACCTCACAATCCGGCGCGGACGGCGGACAGGTTGATGCCTTGAACGCCGTACCGTCTCGCCGTCGACTCCTTCGTCGTCCCCTCGAAACAGTTGTACCGATGCGTGATGGTGACGTTCGCGAAGCCCGCTCCGGTGAAGACGTCAATGATCTCTGCGTCCAGCAGAGCACCGGCGATTCAACCGGTCCACAAGTCGATGTCGCGTAAGGCGCTGTCCGGCAGCATCTCACCGATGACGATGTCGGCGATCTGCACGCGGCCGCCGGGTTTGAGGATCCGTGCGATTTCGGCGACCGCGCGCTCTTTCTCCGGGACAAGATTCAGGACGCCGTTCGAGATCACCACATCAACGCTCGCATCGTCGATCGGCAGCCGTGTGGCGTCGCCGGGCCGGATGTCGATATTCGTGAGACTGCACGCGGCCGCACCCTCGGTGGCGCGGCGCCGCATCGCCTCGGTCATGTCGACGCCAATCGCCTGTCCTGTCGGTCCGGTCCGCATCGCGGCGACCAGCAGATCCGTGCCCGCGCCGCAGCCGATGTCCACCACCACGGCGCCCGCCGGAATCCGGTCGACCGCATGCGGATTGCCGACGCCCGCGAACGACGACGTCACGTCGAGCGGCAGGGCAGCGAGTTCCGCAGCGTCGTAGCCGAGCCGCGTCGACGCGTACACAGGACCGCGATGGAAATGAAACTCGCCATCCGGTGCCGCCGCAACACGCGAGTACATCGTCTGCACTTCGGCGCGAAGCCGGGCTTTGTCGAGGTCGATGGGACAGACGACAGCCACGGTACCTCCAAGAAAGTTTACGGGTGAATCGGCGCCGATTGTTCGAGCAAACCGTAAAGATTCGTTGCGCGGATCTGGTCCGCATGCGGCGGTTTTGGCGGAATGTCCGATAGCATCACGCGCACAAATGTGGCCAGGTCTTCGATGCGAAACGCCGTGTTGAATCGCCGTTCGAACCCGATCGTGGTCGCCGGCTTACCGCTTAAACCTCGGCCGCACACGGACCCGGCGAAGGCACCGGGCCACACTTCCACATAGTCCGGCAGCGCGCGCAGGCGAGCGGCACTCCGAAACAGCGCCTCGGCGCCTTCTTCGGCGCTCGTCGCCAGTTCCGTTCGTCCCATGTCGCCGACCATCAGCGTGTGTCCGGTCAGGACGAACCACGGTTCGGGGCCACGGGTGCGATCGGTGACAAGAAGACACACGTGCTCCGGCGTATGGCCAGGTGTGTGGAGCACGCGAATCGTCACGTTGCCGACGCTCAGCTCCTGCCCATCTTCGACGGCTGTTCCTCCCGCGACGGCTACGGATTGATGCACAAGGTATCGGGCGCCGACCTTTTCCGCGAGCGCGCGCCCGCCGGACAGGTGATCGGCGTGCACGTGTGTGTCAATCACGTCGACAATGCGCATGCCAGTCTCGCGACTGGCCCGGAGATATGGTTCGAGATCCTCGAGCGGGTCGACGACCACGCACTGAGCCTGGCCGCTGCAGCCGAACACGTAGGACGCTGCGATGGGGGAGTGGTGCAGGAATTGGCGGAAGATCATCGGAACCTCACAATCCAACCGCGGTGGCGGCGTCGCGCATCGGTGCTTCGCGGGCCGTGCTCCGTATTCGCAGGCGGTCGCACACGAGAATTCCGATCAAAAGGCCGGCGACGGTGAACAGGCCGGCGAACTGCCCTCGACCCAGTTGGGCGGCGACTGGCCCCGGGCATGTGGCTGCGACACTCCAGCCGAGGCCGAACAGGACGCTGCCGGCGACATGCCGCGTCGCTGGCGGTTCGACGTTCCAGTTGACTGGACTGTCGTCGACCATCGATGTGGCCTTCAAGGCGCGGAGGGTACGGACGCCAACGGCCGCGGTCGCGATCGCCGACATCATGATCAGAAACACGTCCGGCTCGCGCAGCAGCAGCATGTTGCGGATCACGTCGTAGTCGGTCAGCCGCGCCCATCCGAGCACGAAGCCGAACGCGGCGCCAAACAACAGACCGATTGCGTTCAACCTCATACGCCGCGTCCAAGCAGCCACGCGATCACATGCGCCGCGCCAATGGCGGTCGCCATGAACGTGGCTGTACTCACGAGACTTGCGGGCGAGCCGAACGACATCCCGCAGACGCCATGGCCCGACGTGCAGCCGCCCGCCAGCCGGCCACCCGCTCCCATCAATGCGCCGGCGGCAACCAGGACGACGGCCTTGACGAGGAGCGAGGTGCCGAACAGCTGATCGAACGATCCGTACGCGAAGGTGGCGTGCCAGCCGCCACCGGCCAACGCCGATAGCAACCCGCCGCCGACGACGCCAAGGGTGAAGTAGACGCGCCAACCGGGGCCCGGCCGGCCGCGTGCCCATTCGGTGAGCTCGATGTACCCGCCCAACGCTCCGAACGGCTTGTTCGCCACCCACAGGAGCAGCGTCACCAGGATCCCGATCACGGGACCTGCGACATACCAGGGGGCGCGAGCGATCAGAACCTCCATGCGTGCAGTTCGGAATCTACGCCCGGCCGTTGGATTCGTCCAATGAAATGATTGAATGCGTCTGATAATCTGGATGGATGGAACTGCGCCAGCTCCGCACCTTCATCGCCGTCGCCGAACTGCGGCATTTCGCGCGCGCGGCGAACCTGTGCAACCTCTCGCAGCCGGCGGTCTCGCATCAGATTGCCCTGCTCGAGGAGGAACTGGGCGCGAAGCTGCTCAACCGGGCGTCCCGGCGGGTCTCCTTGACAGTCGCCGGCGAGGTGTTCCTCGAGGAGGCGCGGCGGATTCTCGGCGCGGTCGACCGCGCGAGCGAGCGGATGGCGGAGGTCGCCCGCGGTGCCATCGGTCGGATTCGACTGGGCGCCACGGCCACGCCGGGACTCTATCTCCTGCCTCCGCTCCTGGCGAGGTTTCGCGCCGAACACGAAAGCTACGATCTGCGCTTCGAGATCGGGCCCGTTCACGTCATCGCCGAGCGCGTCGCGCGCAACGACCTGGACATGGCGATCATCGCCGGCGCGCTGCCTTCGGCCGAATTAAAGACCCGGACGCTGCTTGGCGACGATCTAGTGATCGTCGCGCCGATTGGCTCAAAGCTAGCGGGCGGCAAACCCGTCAGGCCTGAACATCTCGCCACAGAAACGTGGCTCGTTCGCGAAGAGGGATCCGATACGAGACGCCAACTCGCCACATGGTGGCATCGTCATCGCCTCGCTCCCGCGCGGACGATGACCTTCGATGGTCCTGACGCCGTCAAGCGTGCGGTGATGGCCGGTCTGGGCATTGCGATGGCGTCGCGGCTCACGGTCGAAGAAGACGTGGCCAGTCGCCGCCTGGCGGCCCTGTCGCTGAAAGCCCCGCTGCCAAGCCGGAACGTCTCGGTCGTCGACCATCCGCAGAAGCACCACGGGGCGGCCTGCCGCGCGATGCTGCAGCTCCTCGACCGGTCGTTTCCGGCGCGCACGCCGCCAGCGCGGCCGCGCAGACCGCGCGTCTAGCGATTCACGCACGTTATCGTTGTAATCGAGTCGTTTCATTGGACGAATGATCCGGCTGCCGCTACGCTCGGATAGTGACGCGATCGACGGACGGCCGTTCTGTGCGACTCGGCATCGGCGAGAACTGGCCACAGTTCTCGCTACTGGTGCTGATCAACGCGTGTGTCGGCGGCATGGTCGGTCTCGAGCGAACCGTGGTGCCGCTCGTCGCCACGCAGGAATTCCACCTCACATCGGACACGCTCATCTTTTCGTTCATCGTGGCCTTCGGCCTGGTCAAAGCGCTCGCGAACATTGCCTCGGGGATGCTGGCGGATCGGTTCACACGAAAAGCCATGCTCGTTGGCGGCTGGTTGATTGGGCTGCCCGTGCCGTTCATGCTCGCCTGGGGTCCGTCCTGGAACTGGATCCTGGCCGCGAATGTGCTGCTGGGGGCCAGTCAGGGCTTTACCTGGTCGATGACGGTCACGATGAAGAACGACCTCGTCGGAACGCGCCAGCGCGGCCTCGCGATGGGCCTCAACGAGTTTGCCGGCTACGGCGGCCTTGGCATCACGGCGTTGCTGACCGGATACATCGCCGCGCGTACTGGATTGCGACCGGAACCGTTCTATCTCGGTATCGTGTACGCGCTGCTCGGCCTCGGACTGTCGATTGTCGCCGTTCGAGACACCACCGGGTTTCTGCAACACGCGACGTCCGCAGCGATGACAGGTACAGCGACACCGGTCGCGCCAACCCGGGATCCAGCATCTGCGGGACGGACGATGTTCGGCGTGTGTCAGGCGGGCCTTGTCAACAATCTCAACGATGGAGTTTCGTGGGGCGTGCTGCCCTTGTTCTTTGTGGCGCACGGGCTGTCGGTCGATCACATCGGCATCATCAAGGCCGTGTACCCGCTCACGTGGAGCCTCGGACAGCTCGGAACCGGTGCATTAGCCGACCGCGTCGGCCGGCGGCCGCTGATCATGTGGGGCATGTTCGTGCAGGCGTTGGGGCTCGGCGTGATGGGAGTTGGTTTCCCGTCAACGTACGCAAGTGGCATGACAGGCGCAATTATTCTGGGCCTCGGCACGGCAATGGTCTACCCGGCGCTTCTGGCCACCGCCGCCGACGTCTCGCCGGCAGCGACGCGTGCGACGACATTAGGCTGGTATCGGTTCTGGCGTGACCTTGGATATCCTGCCGGCGCGTTACTGGCCGGCGTCGTCAGCGCAGCGTTTGGTCTGGTGTGGGCCGTGTATCTTGCCAGCGTTCTGACTTTCGTGTCCGGCATCATTGCTGCGTGGTCGATGAGAACGGCAACTCAATCCCTGATGCCCTCACCGCTCGCGCGGACTAGCGGCGTTAACCAACGCGCTTGAGATGTTCGCCAGCGAATCTCTCCGCACAAAAGACTGTCGATGTGAAACCGTATACCAAGAAGGACGGCACGCGGGTTGGAGGGCACGATCGACGGGCTCCAAATAAAAGGGGAACGTCGGCGCCTAGTCCCGTTGCCTCACGTACTGACACACAGTTAGACGAGCAGCAGCACTCATTCGCGGGACCGGCGTCCGCATTGGTGGGGTTGATGAACCTGCCTGCGTGGACTCTCTAACCGTCGAGCACCCGTTAGGCTGAGCTACTAGCGCGGCGGCGAGGAATTTGCTCGTTGCCCGGTATGACCCCTGGAGAAACATTTACCGAGGCCCGCCAGCAGTGTGGGCTGTCGCTCGAGGAACTGGCGACGCGGACGAAGATTCGTGTCGAGCGGCTGATCGCAATCGAGCACATGGACGCCGAACATCTGCCCGACGTGTTCTACGTCCGCGGATACGTGCGGACGATGGCCACCGAGCTCGGGCTTGATCCGGTCGCCGTTACGGAGCGCTATATCGCCGCGTTCAGAGAACAGTCACCGAGCGCAAAAATTGCCGCGCCGGAGCCGTCCTCGACCCGGCGCGTCATGACCGAGGAAGGTCGCGCTATCGCTCAGCTCGTCGAAGGCAAGTCTCAGGACGAGGCGCCCGCGATAATGCCTGAGGTGATTCGACTGGCGGCCAGCAGTCCGATGGTATTGGCGGCGTTGATCACCGCGACGGGAATTACGCTGGCGACCGGATTCTGGATGCTCGCCGGGTCGAACTCGGGCGGCGGATCGCGGGTGGCCAGGCGCGTGGCATCGAACACCGTGAAGGAGCCGTCTGCCAGATCTGCACTTGACGCCGCCACGCAGCCTGTTGCGACGACGGGTGAGTCTGACGCTGTAACAACGCCAATGACGATCCCGCCGGCGGACTTCGCTCCGGTGCCCCGACGTGCGTCGAAACCGCACGCAACGGTTCCTTCTATGCGCTCTCGCCCCAAAGTCGTCCGGCCACATTCCGCGACGCCGACCGGTACCCTCGCGGCGCAGGCAGGTGAGTCCGCCACCATCGTTGCGCCAGAAGCCGCCACGCCCATTGCGTCGCCCCCACCCGAGGCTGACCCGAACACGCGTCTTGAACCGAGTGCGAATCCGGAGATGCCCACCGGCGAGCTCAGTGGATCGTGGATGCTCATCAACCAGATTGAACAATCGAACGTGACGGCGTTCCACGACCTTACTCTGGGTTTTCGTCTGGAACTGAATCAGGACGGGAACCGCGTCCGCGGGCATGGCTTCAAATGGACAGAAAATGGCCGTCCGGTCCCGGGGACGGGCCAGACACCAATCAGTGTCGACGGTACCATTGAGGGAAATCGGCTAGCGCTGACGTTCACCGAACGCGGCGCCCGCCGGACCAGTCGCGGCAGCTTCAAGATGCAGGTGGCAGAGGACGGTTCGCTTCGCGGCAGTTTCTCGAGCGATGTCGCACGGTCGAGCGGCCGCGCGCGGGCCGTTCGCATGCCGTAGCGCCGCAGCGCGATTCGCAGTGACACCGTTGTTCAACGAAAGCGTTGGAGACCAACGGATAAAATCGGCAAAGAGTGAAATCGGATTCGAGGACTCCCACTCTCTCCGCCATTGCACCGCAACCCGCAAAGTCCGCGCGTTGGAGACCCCGCATTCGATGTCGAATGGTGCCCTGAGCGAGCGTAGCGAGTCGAAGGGCGCCGGCAGCGTCGCTATTGCGCGCGTGCCAGCGCGCTGACGATTTCCCAGTTGAGCCGGACGAACCGGTGCAGCTCGCCCTCGAGCAGGCGCTCCTGGTCGCTGTGCATCCCGAAGCCTCTCGCCTGATCTTCAATGTCGATCGCCGAGCCGATGCCGACGCACTGAACGCCCCGCGCGCGCAGCCCCCGCATGTCGGTGGCGTACGTGCTCATCCGCGGCACCGTCGGCACCTTGTACACCGCCGTGACCGCCGCTTCGACAGCTTTGAACAGTTCTGAATCCGTTCGAGACGCGGGGACCGTCGCGCCGCCCGCCCCGCCGGAGAACTGCACGTCGACCGCGGGATCGTTGATCGCGCGCTTGATCTGTTCGAGCAGCGCAGCCGGATCGTCCTCGGGCACCATGCGGACGTCGAGCCGGGCTTTCGCGTCGGACGGGATCACATTGGAGCGATAGCCTCCGTTAATGATGTTCGGCGACACGGACGTACGCACCATCGACGCGTGGTGCGGCTCGTGCTCGAACAGCCAGTCCGCC
>Ga0207701_10006638_pt1 | contig 11542 bp, 22 predicted proteins | sample KBSSwiSSwithPhiX_FD_184294 | JGI IMG/M metagenome (GOLD analysis project Ga0207701, IMG submission 184294) | Switchgrass rhizosphere bulk soil microbial communities from Kellogg Biological Station, Michigan, USA, with PhiX - S5 (SPAdes) (version 2) | ecosystem: Environmental > Terrestrial >...
GTACGATCCCCCCGAGGATCGCATATCTTTTCCGACCCCCCGGTCAGCCGTGAAACCGCGTGATGCGCTGGCGCACCGTCTTGCGCTGATGACAGAGATGGCATCGCAGCATCACGTTGCGTGGATCGAGTGGGGCACCACCATCGTTGAGCTCGACGATGTGGTCGCCGTATATGCGACCCTTCGATCGCGGCACATCGGACGGGTGATCGGGATCGTGACATCGATTGCCACGATTATGTTTAATCACAGCGATCAACTGCTTCCATTCGGTCGAGAGATAGAACGGCTTGGCCTGCTTCGGTGGCAGTGTGACCTTGGCCTTGCCAGGGCGTAGCTTGAAGAGGCGGGTAGGCTGCAGCGTCATGGCTGCTCACATCCAGTGCAGATGGATGGCTGATCGAGCTCAGGCGGGCGCGGACGTGGCAACGGTACCGTCTCCGAGAAACCCGATCACACGAACCGATGGCATGCCGAGCAACAACGCGACCAGCATGTACAGACCGATCAACGCCACGATGATCATGAACACCTTGCGGATCATCGCAGGCACGGGCAATCCCATCCAACCCATGAACCATTCGATGATCAATCCGATGATCACAAGAATGGCGATGACGATGGCGATGTTGATGATGCCGAGGAGGAGACCTGCGAGATTCATGCTGCTGGCCTCCCAATGCAAAACGCCGCCCTGCGTCAGCGGACGGCGTTCGTCTTTGCGGCAGTGTGGCGCAAAGATGCGCTTAGCACGAAATACACGTTAACTTTGCGGTCTGTCAACTGGTGGTATCAGGCACCGTGCGGGCGAACACATGTTGTGCCGCATCGAGCCAAGCCTGGCGTTGGATGCCGGTGACCATGTTGGCGAATGCAGCGTAATGGCGGATGCCGCAGATGATGGCGCGCGTGGTGCGTCTGTGGCCGTAGCCGATATCGGCGGCAATGCCTGCGATTGGTTGTTCATCGACAACTGCGGACCACACCACCTCAAGCATCGGGTTGCGCGTGCGCGCCCATTCGGCAGTCCAGTGGCGTTGCCACGCTTGGTAGTTCCGCACCGCTACGGCGAGAGTATGCGGCCAGTCACGTTCGTCCTGGCGTCCGTGGATGGCGCGCTCGAGCTGAACGGCGCGTAGAATGCCTCCCGTTGCCACAGAGAAGGCCGCCTGTGCGATTTGCTCGGCGGCGGCTAGTTCGTCCGGTCCGATCTTCCGCGTGTCCAGCAGCGTGCGCAGCGGCGACTGGTGGCGTTGCATACGGATGATGGTCTGGCCGGTTCCGCTATCGCCGGCGGTGGCCTCACGCGCCTCAGCCTCGACCTTGCGGACCTCGCGCCGCATCTGCGTTTCAACGGTACGCTGCTGCCGTCTGATCATGTTGCCCCTGTTGATATCTCCCCAACCCTTTGTTGGCTGACCCCTTTTGAGAAGTTTTCCACAGAGTTGTCCACAAACTGCCTCTCTCCAAGCTCTTCTAGTCTCTCAGTAAGTATCTTTCTTTCTTTGTAAGTGTGCATGCATGAGCATTGCTACGGCATTGCTTGGCGCATGCTCACCGCAATGCTCGGAGCATGCCCGGAGCATGCTTGGCCCACCGCTTCAGCGCCGCCTCTCTCGCTCGCTCGGATCGTTTTTCCATAAGCTTTGCAGCACGTTGCAGTTCGCGATCGATCCGCTTGTGCGAACGGAACCCTGGACGGAAGAAGGCTTCGAGAACAGGGCGCAGCTTTCTAAATTTTTGGAGCGGTAGTTTTGCAATTTTCGCCAACTGCCGCTCGTCCTCGGGCAGCTTGCCGGCGACCCAGTAGCCCATGATCAGGTGCAGATAGGCGCCGCTCTCCTCGGCATCGAGGTGAGTCGTGTCGCGCAGATAGTCGGCGATGTTCAGCGGCATCCACGGTGGGCTCATGGCGCCTCCCATGACAGCCGGCGCAATTCGGTGGGGCCAGCGTGCTCCCGCTCCCAAACAAACCACGCAAAAGCTATTGAGCTGCTAGCCTTATTGCCAGTCCAGCCGTCGCGATGGATCATAGGGAGACGATTCCGGAAGACGTGCACACGCGCGAGGTGACCACCGTCGAGCACCGCACGGCGCCCCTCGCTTTCGAGGAACGCCAGCCGCAGCAGCATGACGACCTTGGGCGCGATCATCAGCGCATGCCCGACGAACTGCGCCGCAAGCTTGTAGGGCGGGTTGGTCACGATCGCGCCGATGAAGTACGGCGCCGTCTGCTCCATCAGGAAATCAAGCCGCGGCGTGGAATCGGGGCAACTGTAGTCGACCAGATCCGTGGCATAGACCTCGTGGCCGTGCCGCCGTAGCACGTGCACGATCGCACCAGGACCACACGCCGGTTCCCAGATCGTCTTGGGCAGCGACTCGACGCGCAGCAGCGCCTCAACGGCAACGTCCGGCGTTTCGTACAGGTCGTTGCCGCGCTCGCTCAGCGAATGCCGGCCCGAATTCGCGGCATGCGAGATCATGGCTTGCGATGGTCTCGCGGACCACGTTTTAGCAGCATCAGCACGCTCAACAGCAGCCACAGCGTAAACAGGATCAGGATGCGTGAGAGCTTGTCCCGCATCAGCAGATGAAACACCATGAGCATCAGCATCATGCGGCGCGATCCCTTTCCGCCCTTTGCGCCATTTCCGCCGTGTGCTCGGCCCAGAACGCAGCCTGCTGATCGGGCGACGCCTGCGCCCACCATTTGTTGAGATGGTCGAGCGGTGTGCGCTTTTTGCTTTCGCGCTTCTTTCGCTCACGCTTCTTGCGAAACCCGGCTTCGATCATTCCGGCATGCGGCGATAGCTCGCCATCAAGCACACGCTGGTGAATATCTGGCCTATCCTCGCGCAACTTACGATGTGCGTATTTCTCGGAATTACCGGTTGGAGCCTTAACCTCTTTGACATCACTATTTGTGTTGTTGTCAAACAGGTCGGTCCGTTTACCAGGCCTGCTTTGCTCCTTGTTCTTTTGGTCCTTCTCATTGATTTCTCTCGCGCGTCGAGCGCGTTCCTCAATCTCGGCCTGTGCATTCTCTTTACTAATCTCGCCGCGCACGACCCGCGCATAAGTGTGCTGCAGTTGCTCCCATTCACCCCATGTCGATTCCAGTTCACGACGATAGAAATCCTGGAATGAGGAATATTGGCGCAGCGGCATCTTGCGCCAGTCGAAGAATTCGGACTCGACACGATCGCAGACAAAGAAGGTCGGCGACCAATCGGTTATCTTGCTGAGCCGCTGCAGCGCGCGCATGACGGGTTTGAAGGCAAAACGCTGTTCTTCCTTGAATATCGAGAGCAGCGCGACTTCCTTCGCACCATCGGCGACCAGCGGAAGATCATACAGGCTGCGCGTCTTGGTGACGGCAGCCTCGAATTTACGAGCCGGGCCAAGAATATCAGCCCATTCAGTCGTCGATTTTTTCGCCATGGTACCGTGCCAATGCTTCTAGGTTTGGCAGCATGCCGTCGCGCAGCAATAGTGAGCGGGCTAATGCCTTGATCTCGGTACGATATCGTTCGCGGATCGCGATGTGATAAGCGTGCTGATCCATCTCGTGATTTTCACCCGCGCTTTTGACACCGAACAGAATCTTGCACGCGGCAGCGGTCGCTTGTGCGACGTAACTGTATTTGGTCTTGTCAAAAGCACCGATTTTGACCAAGTGACCAAATAGCTCGCCGCTGACCTCGGAGATCACACCATTGTCACCACCCCACAGCGTCCAGAATTTGGGCGGTTCGTGATAGGTTAGATGTTGAACCCGCTGCAATTCCTTAGCAATGTCACTCTTGGTAATCTTATCGTTGTCACGCAGACGCTGGATACGCTCATTGAGATTTTCATCAGCATACTGGGCATCGTCATTCACAAACTGTTCTAATTCGCTAAGCGTATATTGATCGAGTTCCTTTGGTTTGAGTTGACGAACCACCGTGATCGGCTCGCGATCGAATTTCTCACGGACATCAAGACCGAGAATATGACGTACAGCCTTTTTCCCTTCGGGCTTGAGGAGGTTTCTGATGTACTCCATGCCCTGCGCGAGTTTGGCTGGCGTTGGGTCAGCGCCTTTAGCGCCGAGAACTCTAACAACTTCACCCATGTCACCTTCTGTCGGTTCGCCTTTAATGTTACGCAACTTGGCACCGAGCCTGTTAGCTAGAACTACCTTTTCTTCTGGTAACAATGGCGCTGGTGGATTGAATTCGGCTTCGGTCTTTCCGGGCACTTGGCCGTTGAGCATGCTCTCCCACGTTGGTAGGTTTTTGGATTCAACATAGGAGCGCAACCCTACGATTTTGTCCAACGCAACGCGCAACTCTCCCTGCCGCTTGATATAGAGTACCGGCGGCATAAAATGCATCGTCGTCAAGAATTGGCTCAACTCCGGATCGCGGTGCCATGCAACGCGATTAAGTGGCCAACGGCAGGCGCGACCAAAATCGAACTGGATGTCATCAGTCTCGCTGCTGTTCTCAGCAAAATTACAGACGCCAAGAATCGGCCACATGTTGAGGCCGCGCTTACCGATGTCGCACATCAGAAGAATACGTTTCGAGGTTTCGGTGGCGCGGCCATCGTTACTCTTGGCAATCATAAATGGATTGCCAGGCGACAAGTCACGTTCAGTCGCGGACTCTAGCGGCAGGCGCTTGTTGGTGGCGTGTCCATCATAGATCCAGGTAGGCTCCCAGCCCGGATTGACGAGATAACCGGTCGCATAGAGTTGGCGCAACTTCTCGCGTAGCGACGGTACCATCGATACGATTCCCTCGATGCGCCCAAATCGGCAGATCAGATGTGGGCTGTACCAGTCATCTGGCCGAGAGCGCCTCATCTTGACTTCCAGATTGTCGAGACGCTTTGCAGCGAGCAGAACCGTAGCTAAAAAAGAAGCGTGCTCGGAGACCTTGCCGCCCATCTCAAGACCGACACCACGACAGATGGCAAAATATTCTTCCGATGTGCAGTCGTTATGCACATCACCGAATTGCTTAAGACAGCCATCATATTCAACCGCACGCTGGTGATCACCGATAGCACTGTCGCTGATCAGAACGAAAGGTGGAGCGTTGAAAGACATGGTGCTTTTCTTTCCTCAAAACGGACATACGGCGCTCACGGAAAACTTTACTGCATTAGTCCAAAGGCTCGCGATATGCTGGTTCTGATGGTCCGCCCAATCGACTTCATCGAACACGCCCGTATCCCATTGGGCGAGCACACGACGCTTGTCGTCGGCGGATCGGGTTTTTGTTGATTTCTCTATCCGCCATAGTGCGTGCGGACAACTGACCGTCACATCGGCACCGTTCGGTCCCGCCATGAGTTGGTCAAAGCTCTTGGCGATCCTGATAACCGGTCTCCGATCGAAGATACCAAGTTTGTCGCCATCATTCCGAAGCTCAGTCGCGATCGAATCGCGCAAACCCGTTTCGGGTTCAAACCACAGTACATGCCCGATGCGCGGATAGTTCACGCCAATCACGCTGTTGAACGCCTTGAATAGCGCCTGCATCAGAATCGTCTTGCCTATGCCGGTAGTGCCTGGAATAAAAGTGATGACGCGAAGCAATCGATTGCGAAAACGCTCGTTGTTGGGATTCCTATCGTTGGTGCGTATCGTATCCGTAAGGCGCAACACTTCGTCGTAGGCAGCGAGCCTTTGTATAATCCTGAGCTTTTCTGGATGCAGTGGTTCGTCCCAAAAATTACGCGCGCTCCAACACGGTAACGGATCGTTGAGCCGATTGCGGTTGGCGAAAGCAGAGCCGGTCCTGCACAACAACCTCACATTCGCAAAACTATTGTCGCCACCCCACTTGCGCGGCTGTCTGTGATCGATCTCAAGATCTGCACAACAATAGTCGGTGTTGCCGGCCTGTTTGCATTCATAGGCCGCGCAAGCACACTCGCGCTTGTCGCGGTCCAGAATGAACGCCCATTCGTCGGATAAAATCTCGGCAGGACAATCGGGAAGATGCTGCTGCACGAATTTTCTTTCATTGGGCAACATGGTCACGCCTCCTGCCGTTCCGCCCTTGCCAGCGCGGCCTGGCCGAGCGGCAGGTCGGCTAGATCGCCCAACGCGTTGCGGATCTGGTCGAAGGTCTCGCGCTCGTCCTCCTGTAGCCCGTCGCGGATCGCCTCGATCTTGTTTTCGAGCTGGCGCGTCTTCATCACCGCCCTGATCTCGTGTTTGGGTATGCCGGCCTCCTCGGCCTCCAGCATCACGCGCTGGATGCCGGCGCGGATTCCGCGCGCGCGTTCCATGTACTCGTCCTTCTCGGATGCGAGCTCGTCGAGCAGGTTCTCGATGCGGCCGAAGAACTCACGGACCTTGTCGGCCGGCGGGATCGAGTTGTGACCGGCGCCGGGGCCATTGGGCGCGTCTTTGCGTTCGCGTGCCATGCGCGTCTCCAGTTCCTGTCTGTGGATCGTCTCAGCCGCCCAACCTCGGCCTTCGCATCACGCGCGCTTGGCGCGCTTCGGCTCGTCATCGAACGTTTTCGGCGGATCGAGATCCCACAAGCAGCGCGCCGCCACCGCGCCGCGAACCATCAATTCAGCCTGGATGCGCTCCATCAGCTTCGCGGGAAACCGGCCGCCGCGGGTGCGCCAATGGCACACTGCACCGGACGTGACGTTGGCCAGCTTGGCGACGTGCTTGATGCCGCCAAGCTCACAAACGACGGCGTCGAAGGTTGACAGGGTCCGCCAGGGCATATTGCCAGAATACTTTATTGCCAGTAAACCGGCAAGTGCGACTTCGTGCCGAGGATGAATCGTTCGATGAAATCTCGTAAGACTCGCCTCATGGCGAGACGGATTCGAGAGAAGTTGCTGGCGTTCGACACCAGCAAGAAGGCAGTAGGGAAGCGACTGAGACAGCTTCGCGAAGCGTATGGACTGACGCAAAAGGAAATGGCGGCAGCACTCGGCATCACGTCAGGTGCGCTGTCTAGTCTCGAAACCGGCCGGAACCGGCCGTCGAACCTGACCGCGATGGTCGCATGGCAAAAGTTCAATGCGCCGCTCGAGTGGATTCTCGCCGGTGTTGCAGGCACAATGTCGGATGATTTGCGGCGACGGTTGACTTACGGACCGCCGGCCGTTGCCGAGCATTCCTCGGAATCGTCGCCCTCCGATACCTCGTGATCGACCAGGAGGTACTGGCGCGCCAACGCCAACTCGGCGAGCGCGTTCTCCAGCTTGTCATCAAGCATAGCCCGGATCTCGTGGCCCTTGCGCATGATCTGCGGGATCAGTGCTTCGTCTGGCACACCAGGCATAAGTTCCCTCCACCACCTTCTAATGAGTTTGTGAGGCTGGAACGGAAACCGTTCACAGGGTTTACTAGTAGTAATTTTCTGCTTGCGCTATTTACTGTAAGGCAACTATCATAGGTGTCAACACATCGTCATCTACACTGCGACATTCGCGCACGATAGGGCAACAATCCTGACCTGAGTGCCCGCCATGGCCAACCGCCTCGATCCGACATTCGTCCGCGCGCAGATCGAGCTGCTGCGCCACACCCATCCCGGCATCTGGGACGCGGGCGACGAGATGCTGCTCATCGACATGCTCGAGGGCGAGACCGGCCTGAAGGAGTTTCTGGAGACCGGCCTCGACCACAAGCTCAAGTCCGACGAGTTGATCGAAGGGATCGGCGCCCGTATGGCCAACGCTAAGGCGCGCCGCGATCGTTTCGAACAGCGTAGCGATGCCATTCGCTCGTTGATGTTCAAGCTGATGACCCACGCCGGCCTGCGCAGGGTTGCTCTCCCTGAGGCGACCCTCTCGATCCGCAACGGTGTGTCCAAGGTCATCATCACCGACGAGGCCGCGCTGCCGCCGGACTGTATCCGCGTGCGCACCGAGCCGAACAGAGAAGAGATCAGGAAACGCCTGGCGCGCGGCGAAACGGTGCCTGGCGCCGAAATGAGTAACGCTGAACCCGTGCTCCAGGTAGGGACCAAATGAACACCGCCGTCGCACCGCAGAATGCCATCGGCCAGACCGTCGACGATGTGATCGCCCGCGGCGACCTCAGCAAACTGTCACCCGAGGATCGGGTCGTTCACTACCACAATGTTTGCAAGTCGCTGGGGCTGAACCCGTTCACCCAACCCTTTCAATATATTACCCTGAACGGGAAGCTGCAGCTCTATGCCCGGCGCGACGCTGCCGACCAGTTGCGCAAGCTCAACGGCATCAACATCGAGGTGGTCGACCGATCAGTGCACAACGACCTGCTCACCGTGCACGTGCGCGCCACCGACAAGACCGGCCGCCGCGATGAAGACTTCGGCGTCGTGGCGATCGGTGGCCTCAAGGGCGAGGCGGCGGCCAACGCTTTCTTGAAATGCATTACGAAGGCGAAACGTCGCGTGACCCTGAGCATTTCTGGACTTGGTTTCAGCGATGAGACGGAAATGGATGATGTTCCCGGCGCCGAGCCGCAGCCGTTTGCCCACATCACCCCGCCCGAGACGATGGCTGCGCCACAGAAACGCATAATCCCGTCGAGCGATGATTACGTGCTGCGCTGGCAGACAGAGATGGAGAACGCATCTTGCGCCGAAGACCTTGCCGTGCGGTGGAACGCCGAGCGGTCACTACGCAACAACATCGAATGGCGCGGTGCCACGCACGCAAACCTGAAAGCCGCGGTCACCCGCCGGATTGAGGAACTGAAGCTGAGTGCCAAGGCGGCCGATCTCGCAACGCAGCGGCTGGATGCGGAGGACGCATGAAAGACAAGAATATCAAGGATGCGACCTCGTTCGTGCGCGAGATAGTGCGCGATGCTTGGTGGCAATTTCGCTATCATGAGGTATTCTTTAAAATAAAGCACGCCAGACTGGAATGGACAAAAGAGTTGATCGAGCGCGGCGGCTTCGATGTGAACGCAGACCGCGCCGACGAAGACGAGAACGGTGATATTAAAGCAACAAACGTCCAAGATCTCGTCTTGAACGCTCTCGATGAGATAGCAGATTCAGTCGAATATCACGAAAAAGGTATGGCTATCTATGCCTCGAACTTTGCATTTGCAAAGTCCATGCTGGTGCGGGGCAAATACACCGAAATAGATATCGAGGAAATTAAACAAGAAGTCGAGAAAGAAGCAAAAAAGTGGGTAGAGGAGGCAGCATGAGCCAGTTCCTGCGCGACGCGCTGCTCGACTTGCTGTTCCAGCACATGGCGTTTCATCTGGATCGCGGCGTCGACTACGACGAGGCACTAACCCTCGGCGTGGACGAAATCAGGCGGCAGATCCGCGAGAGCCGCGGCGACGTGACAGAGATCCTGCTCAGCGTTGCCGTTTGCGATGTCCTCAACGCGCGCGAACGCCTGCACTAGGAGACGGCCATGCCGATCCCGCCCGACGAACTCAGCGCCTTCTTCGACAAGCTCTATGACGATTTGCTCGAGCAATGGGAGCGTGCCGTCGACTGCGGCGACATGACGGACATCGGCAAAGAACGCAGGCTCGCTCGACTGGACGACATCGGTGCGATCCTGCGCGCGCTCGGCGAAGGCCAGGCCGCGCTGACCTACCAGCAAGCGCCGCCGCGCAAGCCGGCGCCGCTGATCTTCCTCCGGCCGGAGACGATCGATGATCTATAACCAGGTTGCGGCCGGCGCTGCTCCCCAGCCCGCCGGTCGTGACGCGCCGGGACCGGAACATTCCTTGGTAGTTACTCCCCGAGGGCAATCCCCGGTCCCGGCTGCGCTATTGCTCGCCGTCATTCCGCTGCTGCTGTTCGCCCCAGCTGTGTCGCGACCGATGGCACCGGTGCCGGTGAAGCCGGTGCGAACCGAGACTGTTCGCGTAATCCGGATGGACGCGACGACATTCCGCGGGCGGTGGATGCCGATCAACGACATGCCGCCGGCGACCGTGATCCATGAAGTCCAACTGAAAGGAGGCGACGCACTCTCGCAAGAACTTACGGGCAAGCCGGTGGTGGCGGCTGCTAAACCGTCGCCACCGGCCGCCCGCATCGTGAGAGGAGCATCGCTACGACCAACGGATGTCTGCGCGCGCCACGGGCTTCGCCGCGTAACATATTCGGTGCGAGGGTACCAGCATTGGCGATGTCGGCGATAACCATGGTGGGGGTGTGTCGTGCCGTTGCCTTATCCGGCCAAGCGTTTGCGGCGCCTACATGATCGAATGCGAATGCGGCATGTCCGTTAGGATCACCACGGCCGGACGGCCGGACGATCCTCGTTCGATCAAGATACCCTGCAAGCTGCAATGAGGACTGACGTGCCCGAAAAGTTGGAAGCAGGCCGTGTCCGCAACGGCGGACTGGGCAGCGACGCGAGCTACGGTTTGGCCGGCTGCTTCGTTCTCATGGGGCCAACCGGAGCAGAGTTGAAGATCATCTCCGGTGGCAAGGACGGCAGCGGCTGGGAGCACGTCAGCGTCTCGCTCGATCGCCGCACGCCCAACTGGCGCGAGATGTGCTGGATCAAAGACCTCTTCTGGCCTGAGGACGAGTGCGTCGTGCAGTATCACCCGCCGGCCTCGAAGCACATCAACCTCCACCCAAACTGCCTGCACCTCTGGCGGTCGGTGGATGTCGCATTCCCAATGCCCCCGGCCATCATGGTGTGAGACATGACCGACATCGCAGCACGCTGCCGCATTCATAACATTGCGCCATCTCTTGGCACGCTTGCCAAACTTGAAGACGCGCTACACACGGAGTGGAAGACGTGAGCGACATCGCAACGCGGCTGCGCGAACCCGCGCCCTCGCCTCTCGCTTATGGCGAGCGAGAGGCGTTCATAATGAACGAGAACGAACGGCACGAGGCCGCAGACGAGATCGAGCGGCTGCGGGCTGAGGTGGCCGAATGGAAGCGGGCCACATACGCGAACACTCCGCAGGATTTCATCCTGCAAGTGAAGGCCGATGGAGAACGCGATGACTGACATCGCAACGCGGCTGCGCGCATGCGTCCCCTGCGACGAATACGAGCACGTCAAATGCGACGCGATCTTTACGGAGGCCGCAGACGAGATCGAGCGGCTGATTAAGAAAGGAGAGGCCGTCAGCACTATGGCAGAGAGCTACGGTCAGGCACTTGAAGCGATGGGCCGCGAGGTCGAGCGGCTCAAGTCCGAGATCGAGCGGCTGGAGAAGGACCGCGACCATTGTGTAGACATCGCGAGCGACCCGCGGCGACGCGTCGAGCAGCATGGCAAACGGGATGACCATTGATGCCATCAGTGCGTCTGCCGCCCGCCACGTTGTGGAGGGTGTGGGCCAGATCGCCCGCGCGGCATTGAAAGGAAGGCCAGCGGCATGAGCAGATCGATGCAAATACGTCTCGCATTGCGCGAGGAGGGCTATTTTTGGAATGCCTATCTCGCGCTTCCCAATACGATGGCCGACGCAAGGCTGATCGGTTCGATCATGATGGGCGCGGTCAGGAAAAACCCGGAGATCAAGGCCGGATTTCAGGCGCTCATGCAGCAGGTTCTTGCAGACGCCATTCAAGAG
>Ga0207701_10006639_pt1 | contig 11542 bp, 9 predicted proteins | sample KBSSwiSSwithPhiX_FD_184294 | JGI IMG/M metagenome (GOLD analysis project Ga0207701, IMG submission 184294) | Switchgrass rhizosphere bulk soil microbial communities from Kellogg Biological Station, Michigan, USA, with PhiX - S5 (SPAdes) (version 2) | ecosystem: Environmental > Terrestrial > Soil...
GGCCCGGGCCGCGCCGATCCGGTCCGGCTTTCCGGCGCGGCGGTCGTCGTCGCGATCCGATAGGTCGTTGACCGCGCTAACGAAAGCGGCTCCCGCGGCGAGTGCCACGACGTAAAGCACGCACATCTGCGCCACCTCGATCGCTCCAGCGCCGGTACGAAAGGCGGTGGCGTAAAGCACGGCAAGGCCAGGGACGAGCTTGTACTCCCACCATTCGCCAGCGCGCGAGAGCGAGGTGAGTCGCGCGAAAAGGCGTGGCGGCGATGGCGTTAGGAACACCGGCTGGTCGGGACCGGTCTGTTTGAACTCCTGCACAACACCTCCGGTACGCGACGCGGCATCCCACGCATTGCTCGCTAACAAGAAATCCTATTCACTGATAGCGGGTTAGGCGCTTAGACTGCCGAGCGATGGAGTCACGTTCCCAGTCGCGTTCGGAAATTGACGCTGAGGCGGCTGAACTGTGCCGCCGGCGATTTACCGCTCCCCAAGAGGTCATCATCACCGCCCAGCGTGAGCTCAAGGATCCGCATTCCTTTGCGGTACGGGCCGCAGAAGACCTCGGCCGCTCGCTAAGCTTGGCTCCGACCCTTTTTGCGATGCAGTTGCGTTCACGCAGGAGGGCAAGCCTTCTGGGCTGGCTATGGCTCGTGCTGCCGACACTCGCGACGATGTTCATCGCCTTGGTGCTTCAGCGGCAGTCTGTGCCGCTGCCGCGCACGCAGATGCCCTACGTAGCTTTTGCCACGATTGGAATTGCTGTCTGGCAGTGCGCCGCCGAGGCATTAAACATGCCGCTTCGGCAGCTTTCAGCGCACCGTTTTGCGATCACCAGGCTCAACATGCCTGTCGAGGCACCGATCTTCGCAGGCTTGATAGAGGTCGCGTTGAACTCCGCCATTCGATCCGCGCTGCTGCTGCTCATTCTTCTCCTGCTGGGGGTTCCGCCCGCGCCGACGGTGGTCGGACTGCCGCTGGCGCTTGCCGCTCTCATACTGCTTGCTGTTGCCATCGGTGCACTTGCCGCGCCCGTCGGAATGGTCGTGGAGGACGTCAGCCGCGGGTTGGCTATCATCGCGGCCCTGTGGATGATTGCGACGCCCGTCCTCTATCCGGTTCCGGATGCCGTTGCGACCTGGAACCCGGCGGCGCCATTGGTTGATTCGGCGCGTGGATCGCTAACCGGCGGCGAGTTCGCCGGCACCGCCGCCTTGCCCATGGTTTTCGTGTCGCTCGCGGCGCTGTTCGTATCGTGGATCTGGCTGCGGCTGGCGCGGCCCTATCTCATTGATCAGGTCGCATGAACAATTGCGCACCGTTCACTTCCGCGCCGGTCGACGTTCGCCTGCACGGAGAGCAACTCGCGCTCCGCCGCTGTCGGTCGCCCGCGGTTGGCGCGTTGCATGGGTTGCGCGACGTCGTAGGCGAGTTTGCCGGTCTGCCGCCGAGGAGCGGGCAGCTTCGGCGGCACGAGTTCCTCGCGCTCGATGGGGTCGACGTCAGCGTTACACGCGGGGAATCGCTGGCCGTAATAGGTCGCAATGGAGCCGGCAAAAGCACCCTGCTCAAAGTGCTCGGGGGCCTTCTGAAACCCTCCACCGGGAGAGTCCGCCGGACAGGTCATGTCGAAACGATCATCGAGCTCGGAGGCGGGCTCGATCCCTTTCTCACGGCACGCGAGAATTGCATCATCGCCGGGAAATTGCGCGGCTTCGATGCGGTCGACTTGAGACATTATGTGGCGGACGTGGAAGCGTTCGCTGAGATCGGCAATGCCTTCGATGCGCCGGTGTGCACGTACAGCAGCGGCATGCGAGCACGCCTTGCTTTCGGCTTGGCCGCAAAGGCGCGACCTGACATCCTCTTGGTCGACGAAGCGCTCGCTGTCGGCGATCATGCTTTCCAACGGCGGTGCGTCGAGTTCATCAATCAGCTGCTCGCGCAAGGCGGCTCGCTCGTCTTCGTCTCGCACAACAGCTTCCACGTTCAGACGCTGTGCCAGCGCGGCCTCGTTCTCGACGCGGGGCGTGCGCATTTCACGGGAAGCGCCGTCGATGCCGTTCGTGCGATGCTGGACCTCTCGCGCGAAAGAAAAACTGAAACTGCTCGATCGTCGCGGGTCGGGGCCCTTAGACTGGTCCGTCTTGGCAAACTCGACGGAGAACCAGCTGCGACCGGCGAACCCGCCGAGTTGATCGTCGAGTACCGCCTTGACCGCGATCACGAGGACGTAAGCTGGGGCTTCGAGGTCTGGACCGCCGACGAGCAGGCCTGCATCGCGGGGGCGCAGCAGATTGAGCGCCGGACGTTGCGCGCCGGCACTGGCTTATTGCGATGCGTCATCGACCCGCTGACGCTCACAGACGGGCGCTACGTCGTGAAGCTTAACCTGTCGGACATGATGGCGGGCACGTCCATCGCGCTAGCGGGCTTCGAAACCGCCGCGGCGGCGTTCGATGTCCGGACGCCCGCGACGGTGCTTTCAAACTACCATGTCCAGCGAGGACAAATGACGGTGCTCGAAGTGGATTGGTCTGACTAGCCGCCGAGCAGCCTGCCGAAGAATGAGCGGATACCCGCGCGGGGTGTCCCCCGCGATTCAAGCAAAGCGAGAAACTCGGCCTTATCAATCAGGCGATTGCGATTCCGGGCGCGGCCTCGGCCAATCCAGTCGGGCTGGCGCACGGCCAATTGAGTGACATGCTGGTCGAGGTAGAAATCGCTATCGGCGTCGATCAATTCGAAACCGTCGTCCTGAGGTCCGAAATAGAAAACCGGTCGGGATTCGTCTGGAACGCAGGTGATCTGCACGGCCAGCCGTGCCTCGTCCGCGGCATTGTCGGGAGAGCCGTGAACGATGCTGTCGTCGAAGATGAAGCCTGCGCCGGCCGATGCTGTAAGCGGCCGAAGGCAGTCCCACAGCTGATCATCGAACGCCGAGAAATAAGCCGGCGAACGTGGGCCTTCGACATGGGGGAGGAGCTTATGGCTGCCGGGCACCATGTATAGAGTTCCGTTGTCCTCGCTGACGTCCACCAGCGCGCACCAAACGGTGACCGAAGTCGCGTTAAGATCGTCGAGAACCGGCCAATTCTGGTGAACGGGGATGCGCCCGCGGCCCGACGGCTTCGAGTAAAAATTCGCGGAAAGTGGGCGATAGGCGTCCAGGTAGCGCTCGATGGTGCGCGAGAACGCCGCGGCGAGCAGGTCATATGCGGCGCGCTTGAACGCGCGATCTGTGTCCAGGAAGCTGCAATGATAGCTGTTCATCGCCGGTCCCCGACCGTCCGGCGCCCATGCGTCGGCCGGCCTGAGCGCCGCGATTTCCAAATGCAGCCTTGCTACTTCTTCTTCCGTAAGCATCGGCACCGCGACAAATCCATTGCGATCGAACTGCTTCTGGAGAGCCGGGTCACGAAAGACCTTGCGAGTCACGCGCCGATGCCGATGCGCGGCAAAATAGCGTCGGCCATCCTATAGAACGCGCGAGATCGCCGCTCCGCTCGAAGCTCAGCAAGCGGATCAAAATCCTCGGTCGCGCGGCGGCCTCGCTCAAGCAGCTTGCGAAATTCGCTGAAGCTGGGCTTCACGTCCCACGCAGGGAGGCGGCGCAGCACGCGGCCCGAAGGCCGGTCCGGCGCTCCGGGCACCATCGTGTGGCACTGAATCTCCGAATAGTCGTCGTCGATAACCGCGACCTCACCGCTGGCATCCAGCTTGTAAACCGTGTGGACTGCCCGCTCCTCCATCATGATGCTGCAGACCACGGGTCGCGGCCCGCCGCTGACATTCGCATACGCTCCGTGCAGCAGGCTGTTCTCGAACAGGATCCCCTCGCCAGCCTTTAGGCGGATGGGGACGGCCAGCCGCGTGATCTCTTCACGATACTCCTCGAAAAACTCTCCGGTCTCGAGCGTGCGCATGCGGCGGAGCAGGAGGTGGGAGCCGGGCACGACCTTCAGCGCTCCGTTGCTCTCGTCAGTGTCTTCGAGCGCGCACCAGCAGAAGATCGTAGGAGCGAAAGGGTCCGCGGTGAGAGGCACATGCTGGTGCAGGTTGAGGACGCCGGACTCTGACGGCTTATACAGGAGCGAGGTCTCGAAGACGCGCATGCCCTTGAGCAGAAGTTCGAGTGAAGGTCGGAGGATCGATTCCATCGCCTCCCGGTAACGGCCGCGAAATTCGCGATCCCCATCGAACATCGAGTTGAAGTAGACTAGCTCGGCGTCGTTCCGCTCGAACTGTCGTCCGGAGATCGTCTCGGCAAGCGCCTGCCGGGCGCGGTTCAGCTGCTCGGCATCGAGCATCCGTTGAACGACGAAGCCGTTGCGGTCGAACTCCTCCTGCAATACCCGATCGCGGAAACTCAGCAATGCGCACTCCTGCGGAAGAAACGTAAGAGGCCGAATCCATGCCCGGCGACGGACCTGCGCTCGGCCAGGCAACGCTCGAACTCGCGCTCGCCGATGCGCGCAACGCTGTTCTCGACGGTGGCGAGCAGTCGCCATTCTTGCTGCGGCGGAAGGCGATCGTGGAAAAAATCGGAATAGCAGAAGCCGTTGTCCGCGGCGTAGGCGGCGGCGTCATTCTCCGAGCCGACGAAAAAGGCTGGCGTGGCGTCATTCGGGATGAGGGTTGTCAGGGTCGCGATGCGTGCGACGTCCCGCCGGTTCGCGGTCGACCCATGCGGCATGCTGTCCTCGAACAGGATCGCATGGCCCGCCGGCACTGGGATCGTTTCGAGGTGACGCTCACGGACGGCGTCCACGAAGCCGTTCCAGTAATGCGGCGTCTGGGGCGTCTGCACGTGACGAAGCAGCTGGTGGCTTCTCGGTACGATTTGCAGGGTGCCGCTCATCTCGTCGCAGTCGATAAGCGGGCACCAGCAGTTGATCACCGTATCGCGGAAATCCGAAACGTACGGGGCATGCTGATGAAGCGCCATTTCATTGGCGCCCGCCTGCTTATGGAAGAAGGTTGCGTAGAGCGGCCGGTAACCAGGCAGTATGGACACGAGGCGCTCGTTGACGAAAGATTGGATGAGCGCCGACGCGCGTTCGCGCAGTTCGAGGTCGAAATAGGTAAGGTATGCGGACCCGTGCGGCTCGTTCGCCTGCGGGCTCTCCGGGAGGAGCCGCAGAGCCTCGGCCTCGAGCCGAGCTATCTCCTCCAGCGCGAGCAAAGGGACAATCACGAAGCCCTCACGCTCGAACCGCGACTGCAGCGCCGTATCGCTGAAGGCCTGCCGAACGGTCACGCGGCTCCTGCGACGGATGAGCGAAGCGTATCTATTGGATCGAAACCCGGCCGCACCTTTGCCCCGCTCTCGAGCAGGGCTGCAAATTCGGGCTCGGTCAGCTGCGCATTGCGATTGTCGATCACGCCAGCGCTTTTCAGCGCTGCTCGGTTGGCGTCGGCGATGCAGTAGAGAGTGGGGTCGATGAATGCGTCGCCGACTTCCAGCGCTTCGAACCGTCCGGGCTGGTGCTCCGCGAGGATGCACAGCCGGCTTTCGCTAGGGATCGCCGTTCCGAGCACCCGAAGGCGGCTCGTCGGCGAAAGGTTTGGCGCGGAGCCGTGCAGAAGCGAGCGCTCAAAAATCACAGCCTCGCCGGCGCGCATATCGAGATCGATCGCATAATGCTGCTCGAGTCGTTCGGCGAAGCTTGCGAAGAATGGCGGGGTCGCGAAACTCTGCACATGGCGAAGAAGTGCATGGCTTCCGGGTACGACGCGAAGTGCGCCGGACGATGAATTCACGTCGTCCAGCGTCAGCCAGCAATGCACGGACGGTTCGTAGATGTCGAAAGTGACCGGCTGGTGCTGGTGCATGTCTAGCCGCGGGGAGCCGGGCAACTTCGCAACGACATAGCCCCCTTCGTGACGGTAATCGTCGAGTAGGGAGTCCAGCAATGGCGTGAGCAGCTCGTCGCCGAGACGTTCGCCGGCGGGCCTTCGTTCTGGGTCGAACAGGGTCCCGTAAAGCGCGCCCTGCGGATCGTTGACGGCGGGTTCAGGAGCCATAGCAGCAACGGCGCGGCTGCGTGCTACGCGCGCCTGATGCTCGTCAAGGGCCGTGACGACGACATATCCGTCGCGCTCGAATCGAGCCTGCACCTGCGGGTCCCGGAAGGTCCTGCGGCCGGCCTCAGGCACGGGCAAGAACCCGTTGGCGGAGCGCATCCCTAGCCCGTGCGAGAAGTCCCGCACGTCTGGGTGCTTCCTGAAGCGGCTCACGGCGTGGCATGAGCGGATAGGTAAGCGAGATGCGTTCGCCGGACGTCAGGCGCTCAAAGAACTCGTCGGCCTCAACCAGTCGGTGCACGTCGTCGACGAAGCCGAGCGTCGGCCAAAGGCCGCTGGGGTCAAGCTCCTCCTGGCGCGTGTGGTATTGATAGCCGAAGTCCATGCCGGTGTCGCAAACCCGATACTGCCCGTTCCCTTCCCGAAAGAGCGTGATCGGCTGGAGTTTGCGCTTGATGCAGTGGGTTGCGAGCGCAATGCGGTTCCGCGCGCTGGGATTGGCTACGGATCCGTGGATCAGGCTCTCGTCGAACAGAACGGCCTCGCCAGCCCGCAGGTTAAGCGTCTCCATCCGCTCGGCAATTTGGTCGAAGCAGGGCAGGAAATATGGAACCTGACCGTACATCGGCATTATCTCGAAGAGCTTGTGGCTTCCCGGAAGAACCTGAATCGCACCATTGCTCTCGTCCGTGTCCTCTAGTGCGCACCAGCAGAAGACCGTCGATGCCGCCTGCTCCAGCGTGAAGATCGGATGGACGTGCGGTGGCACGGGCCGCTCGCCGGCCGGCTTGACGATCAGGGAGGGATGGAACCGCCGCATGTCGTCGAGAAGCGGCACAAGCGCTTCATCGACGGCGCGTCCGACGAGATCGTCGATCCACTGCAGCTCGGGCTGGCCGTAAGAGATAAACGTGACGTTTTCGTGCGGAGGCAGGTCGCGCGGAAGGTGACGACGGGCGGCGGCGTCAATCTCGGCCGCCTGGTCGGACTCCATCAATCGGACAACAACATAGCCGTCCTGACGGTAGGCGGCATCGAGCTCGTCGTCGACGAAGATTCTCATTTACGCGCCTACCTCTTGCCCTAAACGCCTAAGTTTCTTACGCAATCTGTCAAGCGCAGTCCTGCGCTGCCGCAACAGATTTTTCGTTGTCCCTCTCGCGTTGTTGAAAGCGTACGGATTGGCCGAAGTCCCGAGTTCCGCGCGCCGGCGCATTGCGATCCTCAGCGTTAACGGCACCCCTTGGGGCGGAAGCGAGGAGCTTTGGTTCCAGGCCGCGCTCGCGCTAGCTGCCGAGGGTGCGCAGGTCAGGGTCCTGAAGCCACGCCTGCCCATCGGCTGCCGTCGCGTCGCGCGCCTGAGAGCGGCGGGTTGCGCCGTGTCCGACCTCACCTCACCGATGCGCCTGCCGCGGCAAATCTACGAACAGATCACACGCTTCAGCAGGCAAGGCTCAATCGTCTGGCTGATGTTCTGGGCAGGGCTCGCTCTCATCCGCTTTCGCCCGCAGCTGGTGGTGTTGGGCCAGGGTGGGAACTGGGATGGTGTTCACTTCGGCTTCCTCCTGAAGTGCCTGAAGCTGCCCTACGTAATCATCTCGCAGAAGGCAGCCGAGCTCTATTGGCCCCCCGACAAGCTTCGCCGTCACGTGCAGAAACTCTACCGGGAAGCGCGCCACGCCTTTTTTGTTTCGAACCACAACTGGCAGCTGACCGAAATGCAGATCGGCGAACGGCTCACCCATGCCAGCGTCGCGCGCAATCCGTTCCTCGTCGATTTTGACAGGCCGCTCGCCTGGCCCGCTGAGCCAGATACCGTGAACCTCGCTTGCGTTGGGCGGCTCTATCCGATGGAAAAGGGCCAGGACGTACTGCTCCAGGTCATGGCGCTTCCGAAGTGGCGGAGCCGACGGATTCGCCTGACCTTCTACGGTGAAGGCGTGAACGAGGAGGGGCTGCGCGGCATCGCTCAGATGCTCGGGCTCGAGAACGTGCATTTCGCCGGCCAGGTGACCGACGTCGCGCAGATCTGGCGGGACAATCAGGCGCTGGTCCTCCCATCGCGCGCCGAAGGCCTGCCGCTGGTTATCGTGGAGGCCATGCTCGCAGGGCGGGTCGTCGTCACCACCAGCGCAGGGGGCAGTGCGGAAGTCATCGACGACAATGCCTGCGGGTTCGTCAGTGAAAGCTGCTCGGTCAGCGGAATCGACGGGGCGTTGGAACGAGCTTGGGCACGGCTGGACGACTGGCCTCAAATTGGATCGGCAGCTGCGAAGCATATCCGCGGCCTGGTGCCCGCCGATCCTGGCGCCGAGCTCGCTCGAGAGTTGATGCGGGTTTCGAAGGAATCAGGTCTCGCCTGGACCGAGCCGAAGCTCTCGAACCAGTCAGTCGCGAGTACCGCTCTAATCGACTAAACGGATCCTCACCTGCGTGGGGGCCGCCAAGTCTTTCGCTTAACGGGGGCGGATGCTGCTCGGCGCATCCAGAGCTGCGCTCACGGGAGCAGCCACGATTTCACGGAGATAGATTTTGGATCCTGATTTCACGCCTAGCTTAAGCACTGGAAGAGCAGCGAGCTAGGCGCTGAGAGCAGTCAAACGTCCGCTTTCTACCCATTGATGCCATCTCCAAGCGGTTCGCACTATTGTATCGAGGTCACTGATCCCTGGTGCCCAACCCAGTTCGCGTGCGGCATGAAAGGGCGTGCTAACCAGTAAAGGGGGATCGCCCTCACGCCTCGGCGCCATGCGATAGGGCAAACGCCGGCCAGTAACCCGTTCTACCGCCTTGATTACCTCAAGAGTGCTGGCGCCTTTGCCCGATCCAAGGTTGAAAGCGTCGCTGGCGCCTCCCGCAATCAATCGAACCAGCGCCGCTATATGCGCCTCCGCCAAATCGGTTACGTGGACATAATCACGGATACAGGTGCCATCAGGGGTAGGATAATCACTTCCGAACACTCGCAGAACCGGCCCTCGTCCGGATACCGCGTCGAGTGCAAGCGGGATGAGATGGGTCTCGTGGTCACGGAGCTCGCCAAGCTCGCCGTCCGGGTCCGCTCCGGCCGCGTTGAAGTATCGCAACGATGTCGACCTGAGGCCGTGTGCGGCCTCGAAATCAGCTAACATGCGTTCGACCATCAGCTTTGAAGCGCCATAAGGATTGATCGGCGACTGTGCCACTGACTCATCGATGGGCACCGACCGCGGCACGCCATATGTCGCACAGGTGCTAGAAAAAATGAGTATGCCGATCCCATGATCGCGCATGGCTTCCAGCAGATTGAGCGTCCCGACCACATTGTTCCGATAGTATCTCGCCGGGTCCGTGACGGACTCACCCACATGAGCATATGCTGCAAAATGGAGGATCGCCGCAGGCCGATATCGAACCATAACCGCGTCAAGAAACGTGCGATCGGAAATGTCGCCGCGCTCCAGTGGGCCCCATTTCACTGCCCACTCATGTCCATGGACAAGATTGTCGACAGCTATCGGCCTAAAGCCCACATTGGCCAGGGCCTTGCACGTGTGAGACCCGATATAACCGGCTCCGCCGGTGACGAGTACGGTGTCAGAACACTTGCTCATCAACTAGACGATCCCGTCCAACGCCGCACTCGGCAATCCGCCATGCGCATCCAACAGGTCCAAGGTCTCTGATGAGAGCCTGGGCATGATCCCAGGCGAAACTGCAAGACATCCGTACGCTTACCGGCCATACATACTCCGGAAATGAGCGTGCAACGCTGCTCCTAATCTCGCGGCATTTCAATCGTTTCAGATTAAATCGCTCGAGTTGTGGAATGGCACAGCAGAAGGACCTTCAAGAGGTCGCCATCGCAGCGTCACATCAGCGAAGGCGGGACCTCCTCGGTACGTTGCGCTCAGTTTTTAGACATCACGAGCACAGCGATTCCAATGGCCATTAAGAAGGCAACTGAACCGACCACGGAAATCAGGGTGAGATTGCTCACTCGACCTCTCTTGTCATGTGCGCGTGGGCACCACTGAGGGAACGCATTTCAGGCGCCGCACCTCTGTTAAGGTGAAGTTCGGCGGACAATATGTCCCCCCAACCCAGGAAAGGAACCCGCGCACGGCAGTAAGCGTGCCTCCCTGCAGGCGCTCCTATGGAAAGAGTGGATCTCCCACGTGATTCGTCAGCAGCAAGCCGCCTTGGCCGTTCGAAGCCATGACGAAGTCGGCTGTTTGGTATGCACCGAGCATCGCGATCTGTATTGATCGCGTTCCGTCCGTGATTGTCAGCACACCACTACCATTGCCATTGTCCAGATAGCTGAGGCCGGTATTCGGGTCGAAAACGACGTCGCGCAGGTCGATCTGATCATTGAAGTCGAAGCCTGAGATGTTGCCAGTGAAGGTGTCGGCGTCATTGAAGACAATGAGGCCAGAGGCCCCGGCATCAAGCACGACATCATTTCCCGAACCCGCGGCAAACTCGACCGACGAGATGCCGCTTACCAGGACGTCACCGCTGCCGGTTAAGTTGCCACCGATGAGAATGCTGCTTCCGTTCGTCAGGAGCGTTCCGCTGTTGACGATCGACCCGACGATCTCCAGCCCGCCCAGGCCCGTCGCCTGGATCGTGCCCGTATTGGTGATGGCGTTGGCCCCGGTGTCGATGACTAGCGCATTCCCGCCATCCGCTACAATCGTACCGCCGTTGATGAGCATCAGCGAACCGCCGCCGAGCTGCCCCGCCCCCGAAATGACGTTATCGACATTGTTGAATGTCACCGTCGAGACTGTTCCGGATATTACATTGCTTGCGCTGTCGGAGAGGACGAGATTACCCCCTCCCTGCAGTGTGATCCCATACTGGATCAATTGAAGCACCGTCGTGGCGCCGGTCGATTGAAGACTGATCGTCCCGCTATTGTCGATGGTACCACTGATCGGAAGCACCGCACCGTTCCCAACCGTGATCGTCCCGGCGTTGGTGATGGTCGGCGAGACGTTGAACTGGAAGTTCGCGGCTGTGAGCGATGACATCGATACGCCGTCCACGAGGATCGACTGGCCGTTTCCGAGATCGATCAGCGCTCCGCTAGCGGTGTCGCTGATGGAGAGGTCGGTGAAATCGTCCACTCCCGCATAACCAACCAAGTCGATCCGGTCCGCCGTAGCGTCGAAATTCCGGATCGCATCGGCTCCGATCGGCTGCGAGAAGACGAACAAGTCCGCATTTGCCGAGCCCGTCAACGTATCATCCGCGGCCCAGGCGAAGATCGGCGTGCCGCTCGCATAGGCGACGACATTGTCCTCGACCATTGCCGTTCCTGTGCTTCCATCGGCGTTCGTCCAGGTCTGGCTGACGGTCAGCAGAGTGGCCGACGTCGATCCTGACGGCGAGGTGGCGGTAAGATTGGTGAGCGCCGAATAATCGACCGTCCAGGTGCCGTTGCCATTGTCGACGCCCGAGCTCAGCACCCAACCCTGGGGCAGGCCGGAAATCGTGGTCGAAACACCTGCGACCAGGTTGGACGCATTCT
>Ga0207701_10006640_pt1 | contig 11542 bp, 6 predicted proteins | sample KBSSwiSSwithPhiX_FD_184294 | JGI IMG/M metagenome (GOLD analysis project Ga0207701, IMG submission 184294) | Switchgrass rhizosphere bulk soil microbial communities from Kellogg Biological Station, Michigan, USA, with PhiX - S5 (SPAdes) (version 2) | ecosystem: Environmental > Terrestrial > Soil...
CGGCGAGCATGCCTGGCGTGTCGTGATGGCGGCGCGCGTCGGACCCGTCTCCGCGCGCTTCAACGGGCGCATGTCGATGGCCGACATCCAGGAGCCGGAGACCTACACGCTGCAGTTCGACGGGCAAGGCGGTGCCGCGGGATTCGCGCGCGGCGATGCGCGCGTAACGCTCAAGCCGCTTCCGGGCGACCAGACGGAGATGTCGTACGTCGCGAAGGCGCAGATCGGCGGCAAACTCGCGCAGATCGGCTCGCGGCTCGTCGATGGCGCCGCGGCGAAGATGGCCGACGATTTCTTCGCGCGGTTCGTCACACGTGCCGCCGGTCCTGCCGCGAGCACTGCTGCTGCGGACGTCATGCCAGCGGACGACACGGCCACGCCGATCGCGCCCGCCGGCGGGTCGCCGTGGATACGTTACGTGGCGATCGTGGCGATCGTCGTCGTGCTGATAGTCCTGTACGTGCGCGGATACCGCTGAGCGCTGCAGGCCAGGGGACCACATGGACAGCGTCGACCTCGATGTGCTGAAGAAATGCGACGAGTGGCTCGAAGCGGGGCATCGCGCGCTGCTCGTCACGGTCGTGAAGACGTGGGGCAGCTCGCCGCGTCCCGACGGTGCGATGCTCGCCGTGCGCGACGACGGGCTTGCCGCGGGATCGGTCTCGGGCGGCTGTATCGAGGACGACCTGATCGAGCGAATGCGTCACGACGGCTTCCAGCAGACGCGCTGCGACGTTGTCACCTACGGTGTCAGCGCCGACGAGGCGCGACGGTTCGGATTGCCGTGTGGCGGCACGATAAGACTCGTGCTCGAGCCGCTTCATCGCGAGTCCGGCATTCGCGCGCTGCTGCGCGAAATCGAGGCGGGTCACCTGACGGCGCGCCGCCTCGAGCTCGCAACCGGTCGCGCGACACTGCATCCGGCGCGCGCGAACGACGGCCAGGTTTTCGACGGTGCAGTGCTGACGACAATCCACGGACCGCGCTATCGGATGCTCGTCATCGGCGCATCGCAGCTGTCCAAGTATCTCGCGCAGATTGCCGTGGGGCTCGACTACCAGGTGACAGTCTGCGATCCGCGCGAGGAATACATGGAGACGTGGGACGTGCCGGGCGTGACGCTCGTGCGGACGATGCCCGACGATACCGTGAACGCGTTGGCGCTCGACGAGCGCTGTGCCGTCGTGGCGCTGACGCACGATCCGAAGCTCGACGACCTCGCGCTGATGGAGGCGCTCAAGTCGCGCGCGTTCTACGTCGGTGCACTCGGGTCGCGCGCCAACAACGCGAAGCGCCGCGAGCGGCTGCGCGAATTCGATCTCAGCGACGACCAGATCGCCCGACTGCATGGTCCGATCGGTCTGTACATCGGCAGCCGCACGCCACCCGAGATCGCGATCTCGATTCTCGCCGAGATCACCGCCGTGAAAAACGGTGTCGATCCGCGACAGGTCGCGCCGATCGCGGTTGCGAAGGCGCAGATCGAGCAGTCGCCCGTTTGCAGCACGGCCGCTTGATGGCGATGCACGACGGCGCCCCGCTGCGGTATCAATCGGGATTCGGCAGCGAGCTCGCGTCGGAGGCGCTCGAAGGCGCGCTGCCGGTCGGTCAGAACTCACCACAGCGTGCACCGTACGGGCTTTACGCGGAGCAGTTGTCCGGCACGGCATTCACGGCACCCCGGCACGCGAACCGCCGTTCGTGGCTGTACCGGATCCGGCCTGCGGTGCTGCACGGATCGTTCGTCGAATATCCGCAGCCGGCGCTCATCAGCGCGCCGTTCGACGGCACCGCGACGTCGCCGAATCAGCTGCGCTGGGATCCGTTTCCATTGCCTTCGCGCCCGACCGATTTCATCGACGGCCTGACGACGATCGCGGGCAACGGCAACGCCGCGTCGCAAGCGGGTATCGCGATCCACGTGTATGCGTGCAACCGGTCGATGGAGGGCCGCTATTGCTACGACGCCGACGGTGAGCTCCTCATCGTTCCGCAACTGGGTACGCTGAACATCGCGACCGAGTTCGGCATCGTTGGCGTGGGCCCGGGCGAAATCGCACTTCTGCCGCGCGGCGTCCGGTTCGCCGTCGAGCTTGCGCAGGCGGATGCGCCGGCTCGCGGCTACATCTGCGAGAACTACGGCGCGATGCTCCGGTTGCCCGAGCTCGGCCCGATCGGCGCGAACGGGCTCGCCAATCCGCGCGACTTCATGACGCCGGTTGCGGCGTACAGCGATCGCGTGGGCGCGTTCGAGCTGATCGCCAAGTTCGGCGGGCGGCTGTGGCGAGCGCCGATCGACCATTCGCCGCTCGACGTCGTCGCATGGCACGGCAATTACGCGCCGTGCAAATACGACCTCGCGCGCTTCAATGCGATCAACACGGTCAGCTTCGACCATCCCGATCCGTCGATCTTCACCGTGCTGACGTCGCCCTCCGATACGGCCGGAACCGCGAACGTCGACTTCGTCGTGTTTCCGCCGCGGTGGATGGTCGCGGAGCGTACGTTCCGCCCGCCGTGGTTCCATCGCAACATCATGAGCGAGTACATGGGGCTGATCCACGGCGTCTACGATGCCAAGGCCGAAGGCTTCCTGCCGGGTGGCGGCAGCCTCCATAATGCGATGTCGGGGCATGGTCCCGACGCGGCGACGTTCGAGCGGGCCACAGAGGCCGCGCTCGCACCGCAACGGCTCGATTCGACGCTGGCCTTCATGTTCGAAAGCCGCTACGTGATCCACCCGTCGCCGCAGGCGCTCGCTTCACCGCAGTTGCAACCGGACTACCAGGCGTGCTGGCAGGGCCTTGCGAGCCACTTCACCGGCACCCGATGAATTGCACGACGCGCATCGTCGAGATCGATCTGCCGTGGACCCCAACGATCCCAAGCTGAAGTCTTTCATCCAGGTCCCGCGGGAATCGCATTTTCCGATCCAGAACCTGCCGTACGGCGTGTTCACGACACCGGCGAACTATTCGCCGCGCGTCGGCGTTGCGATCGGCGACCAGGTGCTGGACCTCTCGGTGCTCGAGCAGGCCGAGCTGCTCGACGTCGTCCCGGGCGAGCGGCTGTTCAATCGCGAGACGCTGAACCCGTTCATCGAGCGTGGTCCGGACGCGTGGCGACGCGCGCGAAGCACGATCAGCGAGCTGCTGCAGGAAAAGAATGCGCGGCTGCGCGACGACGCACGCCTGCGCGCGCGGGCGTTCACGCCGCAGTCGGCGGCGCGGATGCTGATGCCCGTGGCCGTCTCGGGCTACACCGATTTCTATTCGTCGAAGGAGCACGCGACGAACGTCGGCTCGATGTTCCGCGATCCGCAGCACGCGCTATTGCCCAACTGGCTCTACGTGCCGATTGCCTACAACGGGCGCGCGAGCTCGATCATCGTCACGGGCACGCCGGTACTGCGGCCCAATGGCCAGACGAAGCCGACTGCGGCCAAGCAGCCGGTATTCGGACCCTCGCGGAAGCTCGATTTCGAGCTCGAGATCGGTTGCATCATCGGCGTCGGCAACGCGATCGGCGAACCCGTTCCGATCGATGCGGCAGCAAGCCGGCTGTTCGGCATGGTGCTGCTGAACGACTGGAGCGCACGCGACCTGCAGCAATGGGAATACATTCCGCTCGGTCCGTTCAACAGCAAGACGTTCGCCACGTCGATCTCGCCGTGGGTCGTGACGATGGAGGCGCTGCAGCCGTTTCGCGTCGAAGGGCCCGTCCAGGATCCGGCGCCGCTGCCTTACCTCGCGACGAGCGGACCGCAGGGGTACGACATCCATCTCGAGGCGGCGCTCGCAACCCAGGGCAAGAAGGCGACGACGATCTCGCAGACGAATTTCAGCCGCATGTACTGGAGCGTCGCGCAGCAGGTCGCGCACCACACGGTGTCGGGATGCAATCTTCGCGCGGGTGACCTGATTGGCTCTGGGACCATCAGCGGCGACACGCCGGATTCGTGCGGCTCGCTGCTCGAGCTGACGTGGAACGGCACGCGGCCGCTGCGGCTGACGGACGGGACCGAACGCACGTTTCTCGAAGACGACGACGAGGTGATTCTCACCGGCTGGGCGCAGGGCAAGGACTACCGCATCGGGTTCGGTGACGTGCGCGGCAGGATCGTCAGCGCGCGGGGTTCATAAGCGCGGCGACCGTCGGCGGGATTGGATGCGCCCGGTGTCGAGCACCGCTCTCGTGGCGCGAGGCGCACGAATTGCGCGCGGTCGTTCAGTGGAAATCGCGCGAATGGGTGGGCAGCGCGCCGAGCAGCGGCGTCAGGTCGACGAGGCGACCGGCCAGCACATGCACGACGGTGCCTTCGCGCTCGACCTTGCCGTAGATGCCGAGGAGTCGCGAGCCCAGCAGCTCGCGGCGCTGGCGATCGCCGAGGTCGCGCCAGACAATGACGTTGGTCGCGCCGGTTTCGTCCTCGATCGTCACGAACACGACGCCGCTCGCCGTATCGGGCCGCTGGCGGCCGATGACGATGCCGGCCGTTCGCACGAGGCGTCCGTGCGGCGCGCGCTGGATCTCGGCGGCGGTTGCGAGCCGTCGCTCGCGCAACTGACGGCGCAGCAGCGCGAGCGGATGACGCCGCAGCGTCAGTCCGAGGCGGCGATAGTCGGCGACGATATCCTGGCCTTCCGTCGGCACCGGCAGCGCCGGCTGCGCTTCGTCGAACGCAGCACCCCCAAGCAGCGGCGGCATCCGCTCGATGCCGGCAACGTCCCAGACGGCCTCGTGGCGATGGCCGGCGAGTTGCGCCAGCGCATCGGCATCGGCGAGTGCCGCGAGGTCGCGCGGGTCGAGCTTCGCGCGATAAGCCAGGTCCGGCACGCTCGCGAACGCGCGGACATTGCGCGCTGCGACGATCCGCGCAGCACCCGCCTGCGTCAAGCCGCCGACGAGCCGCAGGCCGAGCCGCAGCGCCGGCTTGCCGGGTGCATCGGCCGACACGCCGTCGTCAACCGGCGCGCCGCAGGCGGCGGCCTCGAGCGCGCAATCCCAATCGCTGATCGTCACGTCGGGCGGCCGCACGTCCACACCGTGCCGGCGCGCATCGCCGACGAGCTGCGCGGGTGCGTAGAAGCCCATCGGCTGCGAGTTCAGCAGCGCGCCGCAAAACGCGGCCGGCTCGTAGTGCTTGAGCCATGACGATATGTAGACCAGCAGCGCGAACGACGCCGAATGCGATTCGGGAAAGCCGTACTCGCCGAACCCGAGGATCTGCTGGTAGATCTGTCGCGCGAACGCTTCGGCGTACCCGCGCGCGCCCATGCCGTCGACGAGCCGCTGCTCGAAGATCTGCAAACCGCCCTTGCGCTTCCACGCGGCCATCGAGCGGCGCAGACGGTCGGCTTCGCCCGGCGTGAAGCCCGCGGCGACGATCGCGAGCTGCATCACCTGCTCCTGGAAGATCGGCACGCCGAGCGTGCGCTCGAGCACGCCACGCACGGCCTCGCTCGGATACGTGACAGGCTCGAGGCCCTGTCGACGCTTCAGGTACGGATGCACCATGCCGCCCTGGATGGGTCCGGGGCGCACGATGGCGACTTCGATGACAAGATCGTAGAACGTCCGCGGTCTAAGACGCGGCAGCATCGACTGCTGCGCACGCGATTCGATCTGGAACACGCCGATCGTGTCGGCGCGCTGGATCATTGCGTAGACGGCCGGATCCTCCGCCGGAATGTCCTGCATTCGCAGCGTCGTGCCGCGCAGGTCCGACACCATCGCCAGTGCGCGCCGGATCGCCGACAGCATGCCGAGCGCCAGGCAATCGACCTTCAACAGGCCCATCGCATCGAGGTCGTCCTTGTCCCACTGAATGACCGTGCGGTCCTTCATCGCCGCGTTCTCGACGGGCACCATCCGCTCGAGCAGCCCGCGTGCGATGACAAAGCCGCCGACGTGCTGCGACAGGTGGCGCGGGAAGCCGAGCAGGTGGCCGGCCAAGCCGATGACGCGCCGGATGACCGGGTTGTCGGGATCGAAACCCGCTTCGCGGATCCGGTCGCGATGAATGGCGAGGCCGTCCCACCAGGCGAACACACCCGCCAGCCGGTCGAGCTGCGCCAGGTCGAGGCCGAAGGCGCGGCCGACGTCGCGCACCGCGCTGCGCGGCCGGTACGTGATGAGCGTTGCGGCGAGCGCTGCACGATCGCGCCCGTATTTCCCGTAGACGTACTGCATCACGTCCTCGCGCCGCTGGTGCTCGAAATCGACATCGATGTCGGGAGGCTCGTTACGTTCCTTGCTGATGAAGCGCTCGAACAGCATCTGCATCCGCGCAGGATCGACCTCGGTGATGGAGAGCGCGTAACAGACGGCGGAATTGGCCGCCGATCCGCGGCCCTGGCACAGGATGTTCTTCGAGCGCGCGAAAGCGACGATGTCCTGCACGGTCAGGAAGTACGGCTCGTAACCGAGTTCGGCGATCAGCGCGAGCTCGTGCTCGATCAGCGCGCGGACATTCGCGGGTGCCGTCGTGCAGCGGAACGCGCTGTCGCCGCGCAGCAGCGCATCGGAATCGACGCTGGACGCAACGGGCTCCGCCGTCACCGACGTCGTTTCCGGCATGCCGTAGCGACTGGCGAGGCCGCGCTCGACGAGCTTGCGCAGCCACGACCCGGCGGTTTCTCCGGGCGGCACGATCTCCTCCGGATACTCGTAACGCAATTCCTCGAGCGAGAACCGGCACTGCTGCGCGACGACCAGCGTCTCGGCGAGAAGCTCCGGCGGATAGACGCCGGCTAGACGTGCGCGCGAACGCAGGTGGCGCTCGCCGTTGGGGTGCAGCGCGCGACCGCAATCGGCCAGCGTTTCCTTCCGGCGGATCGCCGTCAGCGTGTCCTGTAACGCGCGGCGCGCGCGAACGTGCATGTGCGCGTCGCCTGCCGCAACGAGCGGCACGCCGGTCGCTTGCGACAATGCGCGGCATTGTGCGAGCCGCGCGACATCGCCCGCCTGCGCGAGCAATTCCACGCCGATCCGGCCACGGTCCGCGAACACGTCACGGATGAAGCCTGCGTCATGCAACGTGTCGCTGCCGCTCGCTGCGCGCAGGTCGAGCGCAGGAAACCACAGTGCGATGCACGTCGATGCGACGCTGGCGACGTCGTCGCGCGTCAACCGGTACGTGCCTTTCACCGCGTTGCGACGACCGCGCGTGATCAGCTGCGACAGGTCACCGTAGCTCGCGCGGTCGGTCGCGAGCAGCACGAGCTTCATGCCGTCGGCCAGCGTGAGCTCGCTGCCGAGGATCAGCGGCAGCGACGCGTCCTTCGCGGCGAGATGCGCGCGCACGGCACCCGCGAGCGAGCATTCGTCGGTCAGCGCGAGTGCCGCGTAGCCCTGGCTTTTCGCGCGCTCGACCAGTTCCTCCGGATGCGATGCACCGCGCAGGAACGAGAAATTCGACAGGCAGTGGAGCTCGGCATAGGCCGGCAGCAGATCGGGCGATGCCATACCGCATGAATATACGGTAGTCGGGGCTTTTTGGCCAGCCGCGGGCGGAGACTGCGTGCAAACCGGCAACGGTTCGTCCGCGGGCGATGACGTAAGATGGCACCCGTTGCAAAGGGCTTGCGACGTTCGTGCGCGGGCCTGCAAACTTCGCCTCGTCTTGCTCGCACACAATGTCCCACGTCGCTTTCGATCGCTTCTACCGTTACGCCGAGCTTACCGAGGTCCTCCACGCCTTCGCGCGCGACTATCCGGCGCTCGTGACGATCGAGGCGATCGGCAAGAGCCACGAAGGCCGCGAGATCTGGACGCTGACGGTGACCAACGGCGCGACCGGTCCGGCGAGCGAAAAGCCCGCGTTCTGGATCGACGGAAACATCCATTCGACGGAAGTCGCCGCGTCCGCCGCGTCGCTTTACTTTCTTCACACGCTCGTCACGCAGTACGGCCACGATGCCGAGGCGACGCGTGCGCTCGACACGCGGGCGTTTTACGTCTGTCCGCGGATCAATCCCGACGGCGCCGAATGGGCTCTCTCCGATCATCCGAAGTGGGTGCGTTCGAGCACGCGTGCGTATCCGTTCGACGAGGAACCCACCGAAGGCCTGTCGATCGAGGACCTCGACGGCGACGGCCGCATCCTGCAGATGCGCATCGAGGATCCGAACGGGCTCTGGAAGTCGCATCCCGAGCAGCCCGGGCTGATGGTGCGCCGCGACCCCATCGAAACGGGCGGCACGTACTACCGCGTGATTCCCGAGGGCCGCTACGACAACTACGACGGCTACACGCTTAAGGTCAAGCGACCACGCCACGGTCTCGATCTCAACCGCAATTTCCCGGCGAGCTGGCGCCAGGAATTCGAGCAGCAGGGCGCCGGACCTTACCCGACGTCGGAGCCGGAGATCCGCGCCGTCGTCGACTTCATCGTCCGCCATCCGAACATCACCGGCGGCACGACGTTCCACACGTGGAGCGGCGTGCTGTTGCGGCCATTCGAGCACCTGTCGGACGACGAGATGGATGCCGAAGACCTGTGGTTCTACCAGGCGGCGGGTCGCAAGGGCACCGAGCTCACCGGCTACCCGGCGATCTCCGTTTATCACGAGTTCCGCTATCACCCGAAGTCGGTGATCGGCGGCACGTTCGACTGGCTCTACGAGCATCTCGGTGCGTTCTCGTGGGTCGTCGAGATCTGGTCGCCGATGCGCGAGGCCGGCATCACCGACTACAAGTTCATCGACTGGTTTCGCGACCATCCGATCGACGACGACCTCAAGCTCTATCGCTGGAGCGAGGACGTGCTGAAAGGTGCCGCGCACCGGCCGTGGAAGCCATTCGAGCATCCGCAGCTTGGCAGCGTAGAGATCGGCGGCTGGGACCGTTTCCACAACTTCGGCAATCCACCGCTGCCGCTGCTCGAGCGCGAGCTCGCGCGGTTTCCGAGATGGCTGCTGTGGCAGGCGCTGTGCTCGCCGAAACTCGAGCTCGTTCATGCCGGCGCAATCGCCGTGGGTGCAGAAACGTGGAAAGTGACGCTGGTGATCCAGAACACCGGCTGGCTGCCGACGTACGTATCGAAACGTGCGCTGGCGCGCAAGACGGTGCGCGGCATCGTGGCCGAAATCGAGCTGCCGACCGGCGCAAGTCTTGCGACCGGCAAGTTGCGCGACGATGTCGGCCAGCTCGAAGGCAAGTCCGACAAGCACACCGGCGTGTCGTTCTGGCCCGATTACAACGTGACCGACGACCGGCTGAAGGTCGAGTGGGTCGTGCGCGCCGAGGCGGGCACCACCGTGGCCATCACGGCGCGGCATGAGCGCGCCGGCACGGTGCGCGCGAACGTTGCGCTGACGAGCGCCAACCCATGACGGCTGCGATGTCGCGTGCCGCCGCACAATGACGATTCTTCCAGGAGCGAGCATGACGCGTGCACGGGTGACGAAGCGCTTGTTGCAATGGACGACGGTTGCACTGGTCGCAGGGTGCGCAGCGCCACCGGTGCAGCACGCCGGCCTCGACCGCATCCAGCACATCGTCGTCATCTACGCGGAAAATCGCAGCTTCGACAACCTCTACGGCATGTTTCCCGGCGCCAATGGGGTCGCGAACGCGACGCCTGCGCAGTACACGCAGGTCGATCGCGACGGCAATGCGCTTGCGACGCTGCCACCGGTCTGGAAGGGGAAGGATCCCGATCCCGCGTTTCCGCGTGACCTGCCGAACCGGCCGTTTCGCATCGACGCGCCGCCAATCAACCTGCCGTTGTCGACGGCCACGCGCGACCTGATCCACGAGTTCTACCGGAATCAGGAGCAGATCAACGGTGGGCGCAACGACCGCTTCGTCGCGGCATCCGACGCGGGTGCGCTGACGATGGGCTATTACGACGGGTCCAAGCTACCGATGTGGAAATGGGCGCAGGAGTACACGCTGGCCGATAACTTCTTCATGGGTGCGTTCGGCGGCTCGTATTTGAATCACCTGTGGCTCGTTTGCGCGTGCACGCCAACCGACGACCATGCGCCGCAGAATCTGCGCGCACAGCTCGACGAGCGCGGCTGGCTCAAGACGCGGCCGACGTCGCCGGCATCGGTGATGACCGGTGCCGGCGAATTTCTGGGCGGCGAGGTGACGCCGGACGGGTATTCGGTCAACACGACGCAGCCGCCGTACCAGCCTTCACGCGTTGCACCCGCGAAGGATGGCGACGCGCGCTACGCCGATCCGACGAAGCACACGCTGCCGCCATCGAAACTCACGACGATCGGCGACACGTTGTCCAAGAAAGGAATTTCGTGGGCGTGGTATGCCGGTGCGTGGGACCAAGCGCTGAAGGACGGCATGCAGCCACCCGATGCTCCGCGCAAGGTGATCGCGACGCGCGCGGACGGCGCGCCGTACTTCGTCACGCATCACCATCCGTTCAACTATTTCGCACGCTTCGCACCGGGCACCGCAGATCGAGCCGAGCACCTCCAGGATTTTTCGCGGATGACCGCGGCCATCGCGGAGGGCAACCTGCCGCAGGTCGTCTTCTACAAGCCGACGGGGATTCTCAATCAGCATCCGGGTTACGCGGACATCCTGTCGGGTGACGAGCACGTGGCCGAGCTCGTCGCGAAGATCAAGGCGAGCCCGCTGTGGAATTCGACGGCGATCATCGTCACGTACGACGAGAACGGTGGGTTCTGGGATCACGTGACGCCTCCCAAGGGCGATCGCTGGGGTCCGGGCAGCCGCATTCCGGCGATCATCATTTCGCCGTACGCCAAGCGCGGCTACGTCGACCACACGCCGTACGACACGACGTCGATCCTGAAGCTGATCACGAAGCGCTTCGACCTCGAGCCGCTGCCGGGCGTGCGCGCGGGTGCCGGTGACCTGACCGCTGCATTCGATTTCTCGCGCTGACGCTCTTCGCGCAGTGATCGCCGCCTCGACTCGATGATGGGGGGCGAGCGGCACCGAATACCGCCGGGCGTGTGGACGCTTGGCTTCGTCAGCCTGTTGATGGACACCTCGAGCGAGCTCGTCCATGCGCTGCTGCCGCTGTACATGGTCGGCGCGCTGGGCGCATCGGTATTCGTCGTCGGTATCGTCGAGGGCGTCGCCGAGGCGATCGCGCTGATGGTCCGCGTGTTCTCGGGCTACTGGTCCGACGCACTTTCGCGCCGCAAGCCACTCGTGGTGCTCGGCTATGCGATGGGCGCCGTGTCGAAGCTCGTGTTTCCGCTGGCGCCGTCACTCGGTTTCGTCGTCGCCGCGCGCTTCGTCGATCGCGTCGGCAAGGGGATTCGCGGCGCGCCGCGCGACGCGCTGATCGCCGATCTTACCCACCCATCGGTGCGCGGCGCGTCGTTCGGGTTGCGGCAGGCGCTCGACAGCGTCGGCGCCATCCTGGGTCCGCTGGTCGCGATCGTGGCGATCGGCTACTTCGCCGGCGATTTTCGCGCCGCGTTCTGGCTGGCGATTCCACCCGCGGTGCTGTGCGTCGCGCTGCTCTGCATCGGCGTCCGCGAGGCCGACGACCGCGCGGCGCGTGCGCCCGATGTCAATGCGAAGCTTTCGTGGCGCG
>Ga0207701_10006641_pt1 | contig 11540 bp, 10 predicted proteins | sample KBSSwiSSwithPhiX_FD_184294 | JGI IMG/M metagenome (GOLD analysis project Ga0207701, IMG submission 184294) | Switchgrass rhizosphere bulk soil microbial communities from Kellogg Biological Station, Michigan, USA, with PhiX - S5 (SPAdes) (version 2) | ecosystem: Environmental > Terrestrial >...
CGCCGTCGAAACCTACTCGGTCGCGCCGCCGGCGAATTCAAATGCAAACACCAACACCAACACCAACACCAACGCGAACACTACACCGGTCAAATAACGTATAGTAGGGAAGAAATGCCGGAGCCTAAATTACCCGAACCAGAGATCGCCGTCGAGGAAGCTCATCTGCGCAGGGCCAATGCTGCTGACCGGCGCATTTATCTTGACTCGTCTGCTCCGTCGGTGCGGTCCATCCTGCGGGTTGTCGTCATAACGTTGCTGCTTATCTTTGTTGCGGGGTCTGTCCAGACCATAGTCAGCAGCATCGCGGCCCTTGTATTTTTGATAAGCCTATCGGTGTTTTTTGCCTATCTGATGGATCCGCTCGTGCGTATCATCCGCCGCCCTTTCAAAGAGCGAAACCTCGAGCGGCTGATGCCCAGGTCTATCGCAATAGTCATCGCCTACCTTTTCGTTTTTGTTGTCATTGGCATGGCCATCGCCTATATCGCCCCCAAGGCGGCGGACCAGGCGAAAGAGTTCGGGACCAACTTGCCGTTGTTCGCGCAGTCTCTCAGGACGCGTTGGAATGACGTCAACCAGCGTTTCGACCGCCTGCGTGTGCCCGAGGAGGTGCAGGCCGAAATGAACAAAAAGGTCACCGATCTGGGCACCGATATCACGACATCGGTCGGTAATTTTGTACTGGCGTCCGTCACCTACTTGCCCTGGCTTTTGCTGATCCCAATATTGGCATTCTTCTTTTTGAAGGATGCAAATATGTTTCGGCTATCGGTGCTCAGAATGTTTCCGGCCGGCCGCTGGCGTTACCGTGCCGAGTCTGTAATGGCGGACGTTAATACGACATTGGCGGCATATATTCGGGCGTCCCTGATCTCGTGTTTGATCATTGCGACTATCTGTACGGTTGGTTTTTATATCCTGGGACTAAAATACGCCCTGCTGCTCGGAATACTCGCCGGCATCTTTGAATTCGTTCCGCTCTTAGGGCCCGTCACTATCGCAGCCATAGTAATTCTGACGGCCGCCGCATCTGACCACCCCGGAAAAGCTCTTTATGCCGGAATTTTTTTGGGCGTTCTGAGGGTCATCCACGATTATGTGACCTATCCGCGGATCGTTCGGGGCGGCATACATTTGCATCCGCTGGCCATCATCCTCTCGGTGCTGGCTGGAGAACAGATTGCCGGAATACCTGGCGTTTTTCTTTCGATCCCGGTCGTAGCCGTAGCCTCGGTTTTTTATAAACACATTCTCGAACATCAGGGCCGGCAGGGTCTGCTCGCTCCTTGGCTCGAGGAAGTAGAGGCTGATAAAGAGGAGGCAGTCTGATGTCATCACTGGCCTGGCTAATTATATTTTTCTTTATCCTACTGACCCTGAGCCTGACGGTCTATATCCTGGTCGTGCGTACCTATTACTGGGGCGACAAAAAAGAACCGCCTACCAAAAAGCGTTAGATGAGGGCATCAAAAGCCTCGACATCGTCGATCACAGTTTCTATCTCAACAACAAAACAGGGAAGTTTTAGTTCAAGCCGGTCCAACTTAACCGCATCTTTAGCCGTGGTTAGAAATATGCCGGCGCTGACATTGGCCGCATCCCTTCTCAATTCGTCCATATCCTTTTGCGTATATGAGTAGTGATCGCGGTATGCCCTTGTCGCCGCTAGCTCAAAGCCATCTCTTCTCAACTGTTCAAAAAAACTCTCGGGATTACCGACTGCACAAAATGCGAGGGCCCGGTCATTGGCTGCCTGGTTCCACATTTTTTTGGGGTCCTTTAGTGGCCTGACGGCGTTGATCTTGTTTATGCATGTAAAGATGGGAGCGACCGCGTTCGATCGCGAGGCCTCTGATTTAATATCTTCGATCCCTTCGACCAGGTCCGCCCGCGTAATGACCACGATATCGGCTCGTTCGAGGGCTCGGGGTGACTCGCGCAAACGCCCAGCAGGAAGAGTCTTTCCACCTCCCCAGGGATCAGTGGCGTCGATGCAAACAATATCGATATCCCGCCTGACCTGCCTGTGCTGAAAGCCATCGTCCAGGATAAATACGGTGGTGCCAAACCTGCGTATTGCCCATTTGCCCGCCTCACTGCGATCGGCGTCTGCGACAATGACCGCTCTTCCAGCTAGTTTTTGTGCGAGTTCGAACGGCTCGTCGCCCGCCGATAACGCATCGGCAAGTATCTGCTCTCCATCAGACACCAGTACACGTTTCCCGGGATCCGCGCGCTTATAGCCCCTGGTCAGAATACAGACCTTTTCGCCCCGGGCCAGCAAGGTTCTCGCCACATGTGCAACAAGAGGCGTCTTGCCGGTCCCGCCGGTGGTGATATTGCCCACGCTTATTGTCTTGGCGCCGAGATCAACTATCGCCAGCCACTTCCGTTCGTAGAGACCGTTTCTAAGGCCCGTAATTTTTGAATATATCCAGCTCAGGGGCATTCGTGACCTTGCGGCGACGTTCAAGAGGTAACCAAGGCATTTCCAGAAAAAATATCTTGTTTCAGTCAGGAAATAGTTTTTTTAGACGTTAAAAAAACTAAATGGACGTCGCGAGTGTATTTTAACCTCTATGCCATTTGTGCGAGGCTTCAAATAGTTTTTTCAGAGCTTAAAAAAACTATTTACTTCTCAAACAACATTGTAACTGTTGCAAAGACAGTTATTTGGGTATAAAAACGAAAAGACCGCCATTCAGGCGATCTGAGGGAGAAAATCCGCTAATAATTGAATCTACGACTTCTTGTTGGTGGCCTGGATAAGCCTTTCGAGCTTGTATTGAGCCTGGCCGCTGTCAATGCTCTGCTCGGCAAGGCGAGCGGCCTGCATCGGCTGTTTGGCAACACCGCCGACGACAAGGGCAGCCGCCGCGTTAAGGACTATCAGGGACCGGGCCTCGTCCCGTCGACGGCTTGCGAGTACGTCCTTGATCATCTGGGCGCTTTGTTTAGGTGTCTTTGCCTTAAGATGATCAATGGGTCCGGCCTTTATTCCAAAATTGGTGGGCGATATCGTAAATCGCTTCACTTTACCGTTGGCGACAGTTGCGATCATCGTCTTGCCCGATAACGTCAGCTCATCCAGCCCGTCTTCGCCATGCACAACCCAGGCCGCATCGCTTTTTAACAGCGCCAGGGCTTGTGCCACGGGTTCGACCAGAGATGGGTGCCAAACACCGATTAGTTGACGAGACGCTCCCGCGGGATTCGCGAGGAGTCCCAGTACGTTGAGACAAGTGCGGATGCCGAGGCTGCTGCGTATCTCGCTGAGACGCCTCAGGGCCGGGTGAAACTTTGGAGCGAAGAGAAAGCACAGCCCGGTACCGCTGAGGCTAGTATGGGCGATCTCCGGGTCCGTCGCCGGCTTGACACCCAGTTCGCTGAGCACCTCTACGCTGCCCGAATTGCTTGTGACCCCGCGGTTAGATTGTTTCGCCACGGTCAGGCCTGCACCGGCTGCGACCAACGCTGCCGCTGTCGAGACGTTAAATGTTTTTGCATCGGAAGAACCCGTTCCCGCGATATCCAGCGACGTTTTCTGCGGCCGCTTGACGGGTATGGCCAGCGAACGCATGACACTTGCCATCCCTGCGAGTTCCTCGCCCGTTTCGCCCTTGGCGGTGAGGGCCGTTAATGCCGCCGCGATCTGCCTGGGATACGTGTTTTGGTCGGTCAGGATCCGAAAAAACTTTGCCGCATCGGTCGCGCTCATGTCCTCACCGCGTACCAGCCGCACCAGGTACGGAAAGAGCGGAGTGTCAGCCTTTGCGTTTGTAGCGGTGACGGGCGCCGAACGCAGCCAATCAGACCTGGACGTGGACATAATTTAGGGGAAGGAGCGGGTGGCGGGTCCGGGAGAATATCTCCAGTCTTAACTATGTCAGAGGTTTAGGAAGTTTTGCAATAACTTTTTCCCGTGTTCGGTCAGTATAGATTCCGGGTGAAACTGCACGCCCTCGATCTTTTCAGACCGGTGACGAAGCCCCATTATCAGCCCATCGGGTGATCGAGCCGAGACCTCGAGAGGGTCCGGAAGCGCACCTTGTTCAACAACCAGTGAATGGTACCGGCCCGCCGCAAACGGGCTCGGCAGGCCGGCAAAAATGGTTCTCCCGTCGTGCTCTACCTGGACAGGTTTTCCATGTATCGGTTCCGGCGCTCGCACGACTTTGCCGCCGAAAAACTGGCCGATCGCCTGGTGGCCGAGACAAACGCCCAGGATAGGCATCCGGCCGGCGAACCGCTCTATAACGCCCAGCGAAATCCCTGCGTCATCAGGTGTTCCCGGGCCGGGCGAAATAAGTATGCGTTCGGGTCGCAGTTCGTTTTCTATCTCATCCACGGTCGCCTCGTCGTTGCGTAAAACGTGCAAATGAGCACCCATTTCGCCCAGATATTGCACCAGGTTATAGGTAAACGAATCGTAGTTATCGATAACCAGCAGCATCCTAAAACTCGATATGCAAAGACAGACGGCCGTGCACGTTCAACATTTACTATTGCGCGGTATGACTCTATTATGAACAACTGACCGCCGAGGACCAAAATATGCCCCCAAAATCCCTTGTGATCACGTTGCTCTTTGTGTTTGCCGCTGCCCTGCATGCCCAAACTATTCCGGTTTCGAAAGATAAGGCCGCAGAAGACGAAGCAAAACTCAATATGGCTGCCGTCGACCTATTGCGTGAGACTTCGGTTGAGGTGGGCCGGCTCCGCACGATGGAGAACCGCATCAGCTTTAATGCGGAACTGGCATCGCTCATGTGGTTTCACGACGATAAAGAAGCCAGAGCGATGTATGGGACCGTTGTGACCGATTTCAAGCAGCTGTTGTCGCAGCTCGACTCTGATATGAATTCACCCGCGTCGGCCGATGACGAAGGCTCGCCCGGCGGCATTTTTGGCGGATACGGCAAATCCAAGGCCGAACGAAAGCTAAGGATCGCGATGGAGGTCCGCAAGCAGATCGCCCTTAGCCTCGCGGACCACGCACCGGACCTGGCCTTTAATTTTTTCTATGACAGCCTGTCGTTGATCTCTAATGCCGAGTTTAGAAAGGCACAGGAAATTACAGATAAATATTTTGAGATCCAGCTTATCCAACAGATCGCTCAGTCAAATGCGGCCAAGAGCGTCGAGTTTGGCAAAGAGGCGATCAAAAAGGGATTAGATTCGAACCATATCGAACTCCTAAAAAAGATATACGCCAAAGACACCGACAAAGGCATAGAATTTGGCGCCGCCATTCTCAGTCGTATCAAGAGCGATGACGCAGCTCAAAAAAACATTTATTTGGTGGGCACCCTCCTCTCGTTTGGAGATGAAACTCTCGATAAATCAAAGGGTGATCCTAAAAAGAAGCCCTTGTATGAGCGATCGGACCTTCGCGATCTCGCAGAACTGCTGGCCACGCAAATAATGAAGGCAGAAGCCACTGAATATTATCCCGGTGGACAATACGTCTCGATCATCGAGGAGTATGCGCCCGGACGAGCTGCCCAGATACGAGCCAAGTTCAAAAATCTTAACTCTAACGGCATGGCGTTCACCGGTTTGGTGAATACCGTCTCGAATTCGGCGATCGATATGGAAACCGCGCCGATGGACGCAAATTCCAATTCGGCCGCCGCTGCCGACCGCCGCGCCGTCGAGGAGAGAGATTCACGAGCCAAAGCCGAGCTGAAGTTACTCGAGGACATCAAAGATCTCGGAACCAAACCGTTACCTAAAGAGGAACGAGATAAGGTAGTCGCTCAATCTCGCAAGATAATTGCTCAGACACCTGGCAAGGACAAAAAGTTAATGGCGCTGAGCATGTTGGCGGCGCAGGTCGCTTATGCGGGGGACAAGGAATTGGCGAACGAGATAATGGGCGATGCTGAACGCTTTGTTAATCCGCAGCCAAAGAATTATCGTGATTTTCTGATGACCTGGCTTCTGGCCAGCGGCTATGCCGAGGCAAATCCGGACAAAGCATTCCCGCTGCTTGAAACTGCCATTCTCAGGGCTAATGACACGCTCTCGGCGTTTATCAAGGTGGCTGAGTTCATCGATATTAATGATGAGATCATCGACGACGGCGAGATACAGGTGGGGATGTTTGGCGGCTCGATGATGCGGGAACTTACCGGTGAATTGGGAATGGCCGACAATACGATCAAATCGCTCGCTAAGGCTGACTTTGCAAAGACCGTCAACCTGACCAACACTTTTGACCGCACCGAGATCAGGGTCCTGGCAAAAATGCTGGTGTTAAGGTCAGTAATGGCCGATCACTCAAAGGCCGAACCGGGCAAGGACGACATCGGCGGTTGATCAGGCAAGAGATGTTCCCAATAGCCAGCTGCCGCCGTCGACGACGAGCGTTACGCCGTTAATGTAACTGGCCGCATCAGATGCTAGAAACAGTGCCGCGTTCTCGATATCGGCGATTCGCCCGAACCTTTGCAGAGGTATCTTTTTCATAAGTTTCTCTTTGAGCTGCGGCATTAACAGCCGCTTCATTCCCTCGGTATCCTCGATGGGGCCGGGTGCAATGCCATTGACACGAATGCCATGCGGCCCCCATTCCACCGACAGATTGCGGGTAATAGCATCGACGCCGGCCTTTGCCGCCGAAACGTGGATCTGCATCGGCGTAGCAAGATAATGCAGTGTTGCCGAGATATTGATAATTTGCCCCTTTGAACTTTTCAGGTGCTCAAACGCGGCACGGCAAACGTTGAACGTGCCTTTGGTATCTATATCGACCACTGTTCCAAAACCGTTGGCCGAGAGCTGATCGGCGGGGCAAAGAAAATTGCCCGCGGCCCCGTTTACAACAATATCGATCTTGCCGTAATGCTCAGCGGTTTCGGCAATGGCGTTTACAACCGCGGCATAATCTCTAACGTCCGCGGCAACGGCCAGACATTCGCCGCCATTCTCCTCAATGAACTGCTTCATCGGGATCAGGTTTTCCTCATTCCGGCTCGCGATCGCGAGCCTCGCCCCATGCTCGGCCATCGCCCGGGCGACGCCGGCCGTGATCCCGGTGCCGCCGCCGGTTACAAACGCAACCTTACCCTGTAAAATATTGTCAGCGAATATTTTGTCCATGTGAGCCGGATTTTACCATAGCTGATGAACCGCAGAGACGCAGAGGAACAGAGAACTAATCCCCGGTATGGAAACGCAACACCCACCTCCGGTTTTGCCTTTTGCCTTTTACTTTTTGCCTTCCTTCTCCAGCTCTCTTGCTCGACCAAGCCGACGGACATGCGGTCGCTTGTGCCCGCCGATACTCTCGTCTATCTCGAGACAAACGATCTCGGTGCCGCCATTCAACCGATCATCGACAGCAAGCCTTTCAATGAGGTTGCTAAATACAAGCCCGACATCTCAGCCATCAAGGGCGTACAGCTTGCGGTCGCCGTTACCGGCTTTGAGACCACGGAGGAAAAGCTCACAGACGAGCAGTCTGTAGGAAATATTCGTCCGCACTTCGTTGCCATCGCCGATACCCATGCCTGGAATTGGCAGGCGGTCGGGTTTGCAGAAAAGAAGCTGGGTTCATTTGTAGGGAACATCTACAACAGCGAGCCAACAGTTGAACAAACGGACAAGAATGGCGGCAAATACTTTACCTGGACTGCCAAAGACGGACGCAAAGCGTACGCCCTGGTCATCGGTAGCCTGATCTATTTCGCCAATGACGAGAGTTCAATAGACAAATGCCTCGCCGTAAAACGCGGCGAAACCGACAGCATCGCCAAAGCCGGAAAAGTCACTGTATCTGAACCGGGGACACTCGCCTCAGGGTACGTCGGCCCCGACGGCATTGCCCAGATCGCCAACATCGTCGGGCTTAAACTAGGGAGTGAGGCTTCTGATGAATCTGAAGTTCAAACCGCCATTGTTTCCATACTTCCCCAGTTACTGCGGAATTCCATTACACGGATCAGCTGGACAGCAAATAAGACCGATCTGGGCATAGAAGATAAGTATTCGATTGAGATGCCCCCGGAGTTGGCGTCCACTCTTCACAAGGCGATGGCACCCGTCGGCCAAATGATTTTCGAACACACCGAAATTCTGAAGGCGGTGCCCTCAGACGTCTCCAGCGTTACACTTTACAACCTGAGGGATCCCCTCGAGGCGTGGCAAACATTGATCTCAACGGCACAAAAACAGTCCGGTCCCATGGAAGGGCAATACATCCCGGAGTTTGCGAGTCTACTTCTTGAACCCTACGGGATTCGCGATCCGCAGAAGTTCCTGTTGCGTCTGCAAGATTATATTGTGACGGCAAAATTTGGCGATGACAGTGAAAAAGTTGTAGCGATTGCAGAGGAGATAAGGGATGGGGAAATTTCGAAGAAGTCCGAAGAAATACATAAAACGCCGCTGATCACGTTGATCGAACCGAACATCAAGACAAATAACGAAGCGGGCCACGAGGTTTACACCAGCGAAGATGGAGATCTCAAGGCGATGATCGAAGGGCCGATAATTATCGGCGACAGCGGCGGTGTTTCTAAATGTCTGACGAGCTTGAACGCGCCCGATAATTTCTCAACTCTCCTCAAAGACCGCTGGCTGGCATTTGATAATGATTATCCATCCGTCCTTTCGTTTGGAAAGGACCGAGAATCATTCGGCCTGATCGCCCGCGCCATCTCAGACGTGAAAAGCGATGGATCACAAGCCGAATCCAAGTTCACAACCGAGACCAAATTCAATAAGGACGGCATCGAGCGCCGTTCGTTCTCCGACTTTGGCCTGATCGGGTCTATCATTGCTCAGTTAAATTCTGATTGAGCTAGCTCGACTCTTATTTCTTCTTCGCCTCTTTCTTCAACCGCCTTACGTTTCGTTCGATCCAGCGTTCGGCCTGGTCGTAGTGGGCAAACTTCTGTTCGTCGCGTTTGAAAGCGGCGGTATGGTTATAGCGGCGGCCGTTGACGTGCTGGGTTGGGTGGGCGATGTGGAGCATTTCGTGAAAGAGGACATACTCAACGACATACCGCGGCACGCTGGCAGAATCAAGAGACCGGCTGATCGCTACGTGTTCGTGGGTGGCGTCGTGATGGCCGAGGATGCGATAGGTCTTTTTCGCTGACCAGGTCAGGGCCGGTTTTGGAATGGCTCCGCCAAAATACCCGGCATTTATCGACTCAAATATCTGGTCGAGGTCATAAACCTCTCCCTTGGGGGTGGTCACCACCTTACGCCCCCGCGTTCGTTTATTCGCAGCCGCCCGGTCGCGGACCTCGGCTGACTTAACAAATTCCGAATATATATCGCGGGCGCCCGCGGGGATCTTTTTGCGTAAAAGCTTGCCGACGAGAATGTAGGCCAAACCCTTGTGCGAGGCGAGCGGCATATCGCGGCAGATATCGCCTATTCGCACAAAAATCTCTTCATCCCGTATCCTTATCGTATGATTAATGCCGATATACGGGTAAAATGAAACGTGGATCGGGGGAACGGCCCGTTTGGGGGCGTACCACCTCAAGGCTTCGGCGTACATATCTCTGATCTGGTCGATTTGATCGGTCACAAGAATGTTTAACTATATTTAACTATTTTCTTGACACTCTGGCGGGCAAAATGCTATCCCTTTATATGGGAAAAGCATACAGCCGAATGGCCGCATGCGACAAACTCACCCAAACCAGATGTCTGTCCCCAAAGGGAGCGAGAAAACAAGTGGTTTCCCAGATTCTCGCGGACAGATAATTCTAACAGCCATTATCAACGAACACTTTGTCACGGGCGAACCTGTGGGATCTAAGGTCCTTGCAGAAAAGTTTGCCAACCAGGGCGGAATGAGCTCGGCAACGATCCGCAATGTGATGGGTGAATTGGAAGAACTGGGGATGCTCGAGCAGCCTCACACGTCCGCCGGGCGTGTTCCGACAGATAGCGGCTATCGATTTTACGTTGACAACCTCTTGGGCGTCCTGAGCATTTCGAACGAGGATCTTTTCCGCATTGGCGAAGAATACGGTCTGAATGCGACGGACCTTTCGGAAACGCCCGACCGGTTGATGGAACGTACCTCTCACTTGCTCTCGGCTCTTTCTAATAATGTGGGCATCGTTGTATCGCCGTCTTTGGCGAATGATCGCCTGCAGCATATTGAGTTTGTCAATCTCAGCGACAACCGCATCCTGGTTGTTCTGGTCTCGGCGCCGAACATTGTCCATAACAAGATAATTCGGCTCAACGTGACCTTTACCAGGGACGAGTTGGAACGGACGGCCAATTACCTTAACGCGGAATTTGCCGGTAAGAACCTCGCTGAGATACGGACCGAGATCCTCGCGCTCATGCACGAGGAAAAGGCCCTTTTTGACAAATTGCTTCAAACGGCGGTGATCCTGTGCTCGGAGAGTATTGAGGATGAGGAGCTGCCGGGCGAAGTTTTCGTGGACGGCGCGTCAAACATCCTGACCAAACGCGATTTTGCCGACCTCGAACGCCTGCGTGAGCTATTGCTCACGATCGGCGAAAAATCACGTCTTATGCACATCCTTACCGAATGCATAGGACGCGACGCGGCTGCCAAGGGCGACGTACAGGTCGTTATTGGTACCGAGAACCGGACGCCGTCGTTTCAAAACTGTACGCTGATCTCGGCCCCATACCGGATCGGCAACAGCTCGGCGGTCGGCACCCTAAGCGTGCTGGGCCCAACGCGGATCGAATATGCCCGAATGATCTCGATCGTTAGTTATGTGGCACGAACACTCGAAAAAATGATGTCACAGGATATTGCAGCAAACTAAGTCCAACCTGCGATCTCCCCTGCCCAATGAACCCAAAAAGCGAAATTTTAGAGCCGGAAGATTCCGTGGAAGAGGTCGCGACCGATCCGACACCGACGGTTGATGATTTCATTAAGGAACTCGAGGCAAAAGAGAAAGATCTGCACATCTCGCCTGAATACCAGTTCGAGATAACGGAAACGGAATTTGACCGGACGGAAGCTCCGAATGTCATAGAACGGCCCGCGGCCAGGGAACATAAGCCGCCAGTACCCGTGGACGTTGACGCATCTGCGACCGCCGGCCAAAAAACCCGCATTTATGAGCTGGAGCGGGAGATCGAGGTCCTGCAGGAGCGAGTTAATACGCTTAGAATGGAACGCGATGACATCCAGGAAAAAAGTGATCGCCGCCTAAAGGATTTTGAAAGCTACCGGTACCGCATGGACCGCGAAAGGCGCGGGGCGTTCATTAATCAGATCGGAAACCTCGCCTCGCAAATGCTGCCCGTATTGGACAATCTCGATAGAGCAGTAGGATCGATAGCAGACTTGCCCGAGAAAAAACGCGAGGAGTTTCGACAGTTTTTCGACGGGGTGGCACTGGTTCATCAACAGGTGAATGAGGTTTTTGCAGAGATGGGCGTTCAGCCTATAGCGACGGTCGGCGAGCCGTTTGACCCGAATTTTCACGAAGCGGTCGCCGCTGAGGAAACCAAGGACCAGCCGCCAAACACGATCTCGGCCGAGATGCTGCGGGGTTATCGTATCGGCAATCTCG
>Ga0207701_10006642_pt1 | contig 11539 bp, 9 predicted proteins | sample KBSSwiSSwithPhiX_FD_184294 | JGI IMG/M metagenome (GOLD analysis project Ga0207701, IMG submission 184294) | Switchgrass rhizosphere bulk soil microbial communities from Kellogg Biological Station, Michigan, USA, with PhiX - S5 (SPAdes) (version 2) | ecosystem: Environmental > Terrestrial > Soil...
CCAGCCCGCAAGCCACCGTGTACCCACCTGCGAACGGCGGCTTGCGAAAGAACAGGTTGAAGACGGCCTCGTCGTTCGCTCGACCCGTCTTCCAGTAGCCGTAGGCCATCGTGAGCTGATAGAGGTCGGTAAGTAGCGCTTGCGAGCCGGCGATCGTCATGGTGTACTTTGTACACTAACAAACCATGACACGTCAACTGACGCGCGGCGAGGCACGGCCGCCCGCACCGCCGCTTCAAGGCCCCGGCGGCAGCACCCAGTCGATCGCGGTGTATGGGGGCACCGTCACCGAGAATTCACTGCTGATGCCGTCGACGGAGGTGGGGCCGGTGACGGAGCCGTTGGCCGCCGGGCCGTCGGGCGCGTAGTCGAAGCGAGAGCCCGATGGGCCGAGCGACGCGCCGTTGATGGTCACGGTCACCAGGGTGCTGATCGCCGGCTGCTTGTTGATCAGCATGACGCCGACCGTGCCGTCGGCCCGCGCCGCCGCGTGCACCGCGATCGCGCTCTGGTCCGAGCTGGCGGTCACCAGGGTGTCGCCAGGCGCCGACAACAAGTGCGCCATGCGGATTCCGTTGAAGGCCGGCCCCTTCACCTGGGTCTGCTCGACCAGGAAGCTGCCGTTGTGAAGCTCGAGCCAGTCGACGTTGGCGAAGCCGGCCTCCAGCAACGACAGATAGGCGTCGGCGGCGAAGAGGCCTGCCGCCTGCGCCTGCGCGGCCGGGACCGCGAAGTTCGGCCCGAGCTCGGTCATCATCAGCTCGACGTTGGCGGCGTTGTCGCCGCAGTAGGTCGCGATCAGGCTGCGCAGCTCGGCGGTCATCGCGGGCACTCTCTGCGGGGGTGCGCGCAGCAGGGAGGCCGCGTTGCGGCCGGTGTAAAGGTGGACGATCACGAAGTCGATGACCGGTCCGGACGCCTGCAGGACCTCCATGTTCCAGGTCGGGCCCCACGAGTAGTCGTTGGGCGGCGTGTTGAGAACCGCGCCGATCTTGATCGTTGGGTCGACCGCCTTCATGGCCTGGACGTAAGCGCGGACTCCGGCGCCATAGGTGCTGCCCGACAGCGCGGGATGTCCGGAGCGGGTGGTCCCGTCGTAAGGCACGTGCAGGTCTTCTTCGTAGCCGACCGCGGCCGCACCGGCGTCGGTGGCTCCCGCCGCCGGCACGCGGGTGTAGTAGCCGTTGCCGAAGACCTCGTTGCCGATCTCCCAGTAGCGGATCCCCAGCGGGCTGGGGTGGGCGATGCGTAGAAAGTTCTTGCCGTCGTCGACCGCCAGCCGATCCGCGGCGCGCAGCGACGCCCACGAGCCGACGGTGCCCCAGTCCCTCCCGGTCGAGTCCGGGCCGATGGCCACCTCGCTGGCGGGATCGCCGTTGGCGTAGGCTACCCAGGCCGCGGCCTCCTGGGGCTCACCCGGCCCGTCGCCGGCCAGATTCGAGCCGTAGTTGACGGTGATCATGGCGGCCCCCTGGAAGCTGGCGAGCAAGGTCACGAAGCCGCCGAAGTCGCTGCCGGCGCCCAGGTACCCGGCTTGCGCGGGATTGTTGAACCAGGGGGTCATCCGGTGCAGCGACCAGTGATAGTTGTCGGCGTAGCCACCCCCTGGCCAGCGCAGCAGGGCAACGCCCGCTTCCTTCAACAGCGCGGGCACTTCGGCCGCGTGCAGCGCGTTGTCATAGACCGAGGCGTGCAGACCCATTCCGAAGGGCGGGACCACCGCCAGCGGCGCGGTCACGTCGATCGTGACCCTCGCCGCCAGCACCGGCGCGGGGCCGCCGTCGGCGGCGTCACCGCCACCATCGACGGTGCCCGCGTCGGGATCCAGCGATGCGGGGCGATCGGCGCCGGCGTCGTTCCTGGCAGTCTGGTTGACGCAGCCGCCTCCCAGCAGAAACCAGACCAGCGACGCCGCTGCGACGCCGACCGTCGAACCAGATCTCCGTGTCGTTTTTGGGACGGGCAAGCTGTGGCCTCCGGCAGTCTCCGGGAGCCAAGATGCCACGCCGGCCGGCCAGAAGCGACGTCCGTGACGCTACGGGTAGCTCGGGGTGCAGCTGACGCAGCTGAAGTTGGTGGTGTTCGCCACGGTCCAGACCTTGCTCTGGGTGTTGCTGCTGAAGCTCACCTTGTTGAAGATCGAGTTGGTGAACTGATCGATCGAGGCGCCCTTGGTGCTGGACAGCGTGATGTTGGTCAGGTTGATGGCGCTGTCCCGGGCGTTCGACAGCGCGTGGATCCAGATGCCGTAACCCTTGGCGGTGCTGACCGTGATGTTGGTGAGGGTGACGTTCTGGAACACCCCCGGGCTCGAAGCCGGGGTGTAGCCCGTGCCGGCAGGGTAGTTGCTGTCGAACGAGATCGCGTCCGTGCCGATGTTCTTGATGATCAGGTCCCGCGCGGTGACCTGGGTGGCGCCGCCGCCGCGGTCGGAGCCGGTCTTGAAGCGCAGGCCGATATCGGTCCCGTCGAAGGTCGAGTCCTCGACCAGGATGTTGCGGATCCAGCCGGCTGTGAAGCTGCCGAAGACCACGCCACCGTGCCCGCGCTTGGCGGTGATGTTGAAGACCCGCACGTTGCTGAGCGACCGGTTCTCGATCACGCCGGGGGCGCTGGTGCCGGCGTTGAAGTTCACGCAATCGTCGCCGTTGTCGAAGGTCGAGTTGAAGACGTACCCGTTGTCGCTGGTGGCCAGGTCGATGCCGTCGCCGTTGTGGATGCCGTAGGTGCTGACGTTGATGCCGCTGACGGTGATGTTGCTGCTGTAGCTGACGAAGATCGCGTGCTCGGCCGGGTGAACCACGGTCACGCCGCCGCCCAGATAAAGGCCGTTCACGCCCTTGATGGTGATCAGATCGCCGCGCGCGGTGTCGCCCTTGGCGCTCGACTCGGCGCTGCCCAGGGTGGTCAGGGCCGCCCCGCTGCTGTAGCTGCCGCCGTCGATGGTGCCCTTGCCCACGATGCGGACGTTGCTGATGCTGCCGTAGGTGGTGGTGTACGCGTTGACCAGGCCCATGTAGTTCCCGTTCGGGTAGTAGGGGAAACGGCGGCTGGTGAAGGGATAGTCGGCGATCGCGTCGCTGCCCTTCAGCGTGCCGTCGACCTGCAGGGTCATGTTGCTCTTCAGGAAGATGGCGCCGCTCTTGAAAGTGCCCGACGGGATCAGCACCGTTCCGCCGGAGGGACAGGCGTTGATCGCGGCCTGGATGGCGGCGGTGTTCAGCTTGCTGCCGTCGCCGACCGCCGAGTAGGGCGAAGCGGTGACGTTGACGACCGTGGGCGCGCTCGGCGTCGAGACCGTGACGGTGTTGCTGTTCGACGACTCGACGCCGCTGGTGTCCTTGGAGCGGACGAAGAACGAGGTCGAGGTGTTGGCGCCGAGGCCGCTCACCGCATAGAAGAGCTTGCTGGTGTTGCCGAGCAAGGCGCCGTTCTTGTAGACGTTGTAGCTGGCCACCGTGGAGTACGACGACGGCTTCGACCAGATGATGGTCGTCGCCGTGCTGGTGGTCGCCAGCGGCGGAACCATCACGTTGCCGGGCGCGGATGGGGCCGCCTGCGCCAGCGAGGCGACCAGGCTCACGGCGCTGCCGCACAGGGCCGCCCAGGTCGTCGATGTCCCGATCCGCCCCCGGATCGACCTACGCAGCTCTCGAGACAGTGTGCGGCTGAACATGCGATGCCCCCTTTCCAGGTGTTCCGGATCGGCTCTCGAGGCGGTGTCAAAGCAGTAACCGAGCCAACGGAATCCAAGCCCAGAGGTGCGTGAACACGCGTCCCCACGGGCACCGCTGTTGTGGGGGCGGCACCGAGATGTTGTGGCGAAAGCAACAGGCTGCATCGCGCCTTTACGCGATCAGGCAACAACGCCCAGCCCGGTGCGTCGGAGGGGGACGCTACTGCGCGTCGTACGCCGGAGCCCCGCCGTTGGTCACCGGCGCCTCGTCCGCCGCGTTCTCCAGCGCCTCGCGCTTCGCCCTCTCCTTGCGGTGGTCCTTGGCGATGAGGACGTAGACCGATGGCACGACGAAGAGGGTGAAGAGGGTACCGATGGTCATGCCACCGACCAGGACCACGCCGATCGAGTTGCGGGCGACCGCGCCGGGACCGGAGACCAGGGTCAAGGGGAAGTGGCCGGCGACGGTCGCGACGGTGGTCATCAGGATCGGGCGCAGGCGGATGCTCGCCGCCTCGCGCACGGCGTCGAGCTTGTCCATTCCCTCGAGCTGCTTTTCGTTGGCGAACTGCACGATGAGGATGCCGTTCTTGGCGATCAGGCCGGCCAGCGTGACCAGGCCGACCTGCGAGTAGATGTTGAGGGTGGTGGTCCACCCCTCGGTGAGGCCGAAGCGCATCCCCGGCGGGCCCTCGAACTTCAGGAAGGTGAAGATCAGCGCGCCGAACATCGCCAGCGGGACCGAACCGGCCAGGATCACGAACGGGTCGCGGAACGAATTGAACTGGGCGGCCAGCACCAGAAAGATCACCAGCAGGGCCAGCCCGAGCGCCGGCAGGAAGCGCCCCGACTCCTGGCGCAGCTGCCGCGACTCGCCGGTGTAGTCCAGCCGCGAGCCGGGCGGCAGGATCTTCGCCGCGGTGGTCTCCAGCACCTGCAGCGCCCCTTGCAGCGATCGCGTCGGCAGGCCGGAGATCTTGATCGCGTTCAGCTGTTGAAACCGGTTCAGCGTCCGCGGCTCCAGCCCGGTGCGGATGCTGGCGATGGACGACAGCGGGATGAGCTGCCCGCCGGGGCCCGACACGTGGATGTCGGACAGCTGCGACGCGGTCAGGCGCCCCGCGCGCGCGATCTGCGGGATCACCTTGTAGCTGCGGCCGTCGATGTTGAAACGGTTGACGAAGTTGCCGCTCAGCATCGACGACAGATCGGAGCCGAGCTGCTCCATGGTGACGCCCATCGACGCGGCCTTGCTGCGATCGATGACGATCTCGGCGTTGGCCTGGTCGATGCGCACGTCGACGATGGGTGGGAACGCGAACTGGTGGCTGGCCATGGCCTGGATGACCAGCTGATCGGCGTATTGCACCAGCTGGGCGTGCTCGGCGGTCGACGACAGCACCACCTCGACCGGGAACAACCCCGGATTGGGCAGCGCCGGCGGCAGGAACACCGGCGCGCGGATGCCGGTGATGTGGGACAGCTTCATGTTCAGCTCGGGCTCGATCTGAAAGACCGTCCGCTTGCGCTCGGTCCACGGCTTCAGCGCCATGCCGCCAAAGCCCCCGGTGGGGAAGCTGATCTGGAAGTAGTGCTCGAACTCGGGCGTGCTCTGGAAGGCCTTTCCCACCTGCGACGAGTAGGTGGTCACCTGCTCCAGCGACGCGTTGGCGGGAACGTCGATCGCGCCGAACACGAAGCTCTGATCCTCGTGCGGCGCCAGCTCGCCGGCCGAGAACATGTACAGCGGCACCAGCAAGATCGCCAGCAAGACCCAGACCGCGTACACCGCCGGACGGAAGCGCAGGGTCCCGTCCAGCATCTTGGTGTAGCGCGTACGCATACCGTCGAACGCGCCTTCGACCTTGCGGGTGAACCAGCGATGCTGGCGCTGGCCCCGCAAGAGCCGCGATGACATCACCGGCGACAGCGTCAGCGCCACCACGCCGGAGATGAACACCGCCCCCGCCAGCGTGAACGCGAACTCGCGGAACAGCGCGCCGGTGAGCCCGCCCTGGATCCCCACCGGCACGTAGACCGCGGCCAGCGTGATGGTCATGGCGATGACCGGCCCCACCAGCTCGCGGGCGCCGATCAGCGCCGCGTGGTAAGGCGTGCGGCCCTCGCGGATGTGGCGTTCGACGTTCTCGACCACCACGATCGCGTCATCGACCACCAGGCCGACCGACAGGACGATGGCCAGCAAGGTCAATAGATTCAGCGTGAAGCCGAAGGCCTGCATCAGGAACACGGCGCCGATCAGCGACACCGGGATGGCGACCACCGGCACCAGCGCCGAGCGGAGCGATCCGAGAAACAGGAAGATCACCACCATCACGATCAGGACGGTCTCGCTCAGCGTGCGGACCACCTCGCGCATCGCGTCCCGGATGTACGCGGTCGAGTCGTAGGCGACGCTGGCCCGCATGCCCGACGGCAGCTCGGCACGGACGCGGTCGATCTCCTTGTTGACGTCACCGATCACGTCCAGGGCGCTGGCGCTGGGCAGGACCCAGACGCCCATGAACACCGCCTTCTGCCCCGAGAAGCGCACGTCCTGGTCGTACTCGTCGGCGCCCAGCTCGACGTCGGCGACATCCTGCAGTCGGACCAGGGCGCCATTCTGTTCACGGATGACCAGCTGCTTGAATCCGTCCAGCGAACGCAGGTCGGTCGACGCGGCCACGTTCAGCTGGGTCAGCGCGCCCTTGGTGGTGCCCGCGGCGGTCAGATAGTTGTTGGCGGCCAGCGCGCGCCGCAGCTGCGACGGGGTGACGTTCAGCGCCGCCATGCGATCCGGCTTCAGCCAGGCGCGCAGCGCGAAGGTGCGCGCGCCCAGGATCTCGGCGCGCTGCACGCCGCTGATCGCCGACAGCCGCGGCTGCACCACGCGGATCAGGTAGTCGGTGATCTGATTGTCCTGCAGGACGTCCGAGGTGAAGCTGAGGTACATCCCGGCCACCTGCGCATCGGACGGTTCGACCTGGATGGCGGGCACCTGGGCCTCGGGCGGCAGGTCGGCGCGCACCTGGTTGACGCGCGAGCTGATGTCGGCCAGCGCCTCGGCCGCGTTGAAGTTCAGCTTCAGCCGGACGTTGATGGTCGACAGGCCCAGCACGCTCTGCGATTCGATGTAGTCGATGCCGTCGGCGGCGGCGATCGCGCGCTCGAGCGGGGTGGTGATGAAGCCGCGCACCAGGTCGGCGCTGGCGCCGACGTAGACCGTCCTGACCGTCACCGTCGCGCTCTCCAGCTTGGGGTACTGGCGCACGTTCAGGGTACGGATCGCCTGCAGGCCGGCGACGATGATCAGCACGCTGACCACGATCGCCAGCACGGGCCGCCTCAGGAAGACGTCGGTGAGCCTCATCGTGTCAGCGGTTTTCGGGGTTCGGCGCCAGCTGGGGCTTGGCCTGCACGCTGTTGTCGACCAGCACCGGTGAGTTGTTGCGCAGCTTGAAAGCGCCGGCGCTGACCACCTGCTGGCCGGCGGTCACCCCCTTGGTGACCGCGATGAAGTCGCCGCGCGCCGCGCCGGTGCGCACGAACTGCTGGCGCGCGTTCTTGACTGGCTTGCCGTCGGGGGTCTTGTCCGTGCCGGGCGATCCCGGCTTCTTGTCTTCGATGACGAACACCGAATCGCCGTACGACGCGTGCACGATCGCCGTCGCCGGCACGGCCACCACGGCCTGCTCCGTCGGCTGGATCACCTCGACGTTCACGAACATGCCGGGGCGGGGCTTGTTGGCGGGCTCTGGGATCGCGGCGCGGACCTTCACGTTGCGCGTGGTCGGATCGATCGTCGGCTCGATGGCGCTGATCGTCCCCTTGAGCTGCTCTTTGCTGCCCTCCATGGTCACCCGCACCGGCAACCCCACCTTGACGGTGGCCAGCTGTTCCTGGGGCAGCGAGAAGTCCACGAACGTCCCGCCCATGGAGTCCAGGGTGGTCACCAGCGTCCCCGGCGTCAGGTACTGGCCGACGTTGATGGCGCGGATGCCCAGCCGCCCGCGAAAGGGCGCGCGGACCACCTTGCGCTCGACCTGCGCGCGCAACGCGGCCGCGTCGGTGGTCGCCGATTTGACCTGGGACTCGGCCTCGTCCAGCTGGGAGGGGCTGATGGCGCTGCCCGCCGCCAATTTCTTGGAGCGCTGCGCGGTCCGCTCCGCCAGGTCACGGCGCGCTTCCGCCGACGCCAGCTGCGCGCGCTCGACCCCGGCGTCCAGCTCGACCAGCACCTGGCCCTCGCGGGCGATCTGCCCCGACTCGAAGCGGATCTTGCTGACCGTCCCCGGGATCTCGTTGCTGACGCTGACATTGCGCAGGCCGGAGATGCTGCCGACCGCCGAGACCGTGGTCTCCCAGGTCTGGGCCTGCGCGACCGCCGATCCGACCGCCTCGGGCGGCGGACCAGACGCTTGCATCTGCTTGCCCATCGCCATCAGCTTGCCGATCTGGGCGGCCTTGATGCCTACCAGTAGCCCGACGACGACCAGCAAGCCGACCGCTACCAGCAGGTACGTTCTCAGTCGTCCATGCTTTGCCACGGGGCAAATCTAAACCGGACCGGGCAAGCTGCCACCTGTCGGTTCAGGGCCCTCACCTCTTCTTCAGCCTCGGACGGGTCGAGGGCCGGCGGGTGGCGGGCGGGACGGACCGCGCGCCCCTCGGGGAACGACCCGAGGGCGCGGGACAATTACCTCAACGAGGACGGGAGTTTTGACGGCGGCCGCTCTTGGGAGCCAGCAGGCGCATCGCCTTGAAGAATGCTTTCGCGGACTTGTTGTCGTTCTTTGAAACCCAGGTTTTTGCCATCGGAACAGCCTGCGCGTTCTGGACCGATAACGCTACCTTTGTTATCGCGAAACGACACGACGCGTTCGAGGCAGAGCCGGCCCGGCGGCCTCAACCAACCCGAGGAATGAGCCGCGCCGTCACCAGGGCGGCGAGGTACATCCCGCAGCCAAAGACCAGGTGCGTGACCAGGCTCTTCAGCGAATTGAAGAGCGGCCTGGCGGTCTTCGAGGATGCGATTCCGGCACCCATCGCCGGCTGCAGGATGAGCAGGGGCGCCACCACCGTCACCACCCCGACGACCACCGCGGGCAGCAGAGACGGCGAGCGCGCCCACGGCAAGCCGAACATCGAAAGCAAGAGAGCGGCGAAGGCGATGCCAATCGAGTAGTGCGCGCACCATCCGAGCAGGAGCTCGCCTCTGACCGGCGCCGCCTGGGCGACGCTGTCGTGCCTCCATTGCCCGTGCGGCAGGTGACCGATCCACCGCCCCAGGAAGGCGAAATTCAGCGAGGGGACTCCGAACCGCTTGAGGATCTGCGCCCACAGGTCCATCACCAGGGTGGCGCCGACACCGATCGAGACGACCCGCAGCAAGAGCTCGATGGTCACGGTCATGAGCTGCTCATGGAGCGCGTCTTCCTCAAGGCAGGTAGTCTTGCACGGCGTGCGGATCCTCGCCTATGTCTACCCGGGCTGGCATCCCATCCCGGAGCGCGACCAGCGCTACTACCCGGGATTCACCGAGTGGGACCTGGTCTTCGCGAGCCGGCCGCGTTTCCCGGAGCACGTGCAGCCGCGCCTGCCGCTGTGGGGCCGCTACGACGATCGCGATCCCGCCGCCGTCGAGCGCCGGGTCGCGCTGTGCCGCGACCATGGCGTGGACGGGCTGGTGTTCGGCTTCTTCTGGTGCCGCGGCAAGCGGGTGTTCCAGGAGGCGCTCGACCTGGGCTTCCTGGGCAGCCCCTCGGGCCAGAGCTTTCCCTTCGCGCTCATGTGGGCGAACCGCATGCCCCGCCGGGTACTGCCGGTGCGCCGCGCCGACCTTCCGGTGGTCGACCCGGAGCGCCTGGTGCCCACCGACGTCGACGACTTCGTCGCCCTGGTCCGCTACCTGGCCGAGCGCTACTTCGTGCGCGACGGCTACATCCGGGTGGACGGCCGCGCCTACCTGTCGATCTTCGATTCGACATTTTTCCTGCGCGAGCTCGGTCTGGACGGCGCCCGCGCGGCGATCGCGGCCGCGCGGGCGATGCTGGCCTCGGCCGGCCTGCCACCGTTGCACCTGGCGGCGATCGACCCCAGCGCCGAGGTGATGGCCGAGGTGGCCGAGGCGGGCTTCGACAGCGTCACCCACTACGTGCTGCTGCCCGACTGGAAAGGCCCGCTTCTGCAAGACTACGCGGAGCGGGCGGCCCTGCGGGCGGGTGAGTGGCCGGCGTTCGCGGCGCGGGCGCGGCTCCCCTACCACCCCTCGGTGTCCCCGAGCTGGGACGCCTCGCCACGCGGCGCCGACTTCGGCGTCACCCGCCCCGACCGCTACCCCTGGTCGCCGGTGATCACCGGCGAGCACCCCGATCGCTTCCGCGTCGCGGTGGCGCGCGCGGTGGCCTATGCGCGCGCCAGCAGCCTGCCGCCCGACCAGCGGCTGGTGTTCGTGGCCTCCCTCAACGAATGGAGCGAAGGACACTACCTGGAGCCCGACACCCGCTTCGGGCTGGCCTGGATCGAGGCCGTGCGCGACGGACGCGCCTGACGCGCGCAGCCCTCACCGGTTGATTCGACGCAAAACCTGCTGCGCGCGGCTCTGCACATCCCCCTGCACGCGCAAGACCTCGACCTCGAACCCGTAGCGATCCTCGAGCAGCGTGTCCTCGATGGCCTCGTGGACGGCCAGGCGAAGCTCGCGGTCCTCGTGCGCGGGCACCGGGATCCGATCGGGGTCTTCCACCGGCACGAAGACAATCAGGTCCAGGGTTCTCATCGCCGGGACCACCCGCTCGAGCCACTCGTCGGCGTCGAACCCGGCGCCATCCTGGTGCGTCTGCAAGTAGGCCAGGATGTCGGCCGGACAGCGGTCGAAAAGGACCTTGGTGCCGCCCTCCTCGAGCGACACCAGGGATCGCGCGAGCTGGGCTTCGAAGTCCTCGACCGAAGGACGCTCGGCGGTCTCGTAGCCCTCCTCTTCCAGCAGGTAATACGGCTCGTCCACCGTGGCGTACTCGGGCAGCAAGCCGGCCAGCTCGCCAATCAGCGCCGACTTTCCCGACCGATGGGTGCCCGAGAACGCGACGCGCATGCCGCCGCCGACTGTACCCGACCCGAGCGAATCGGCTAGTCTCCGGCGCCAGGATGGAAGCCTACAAGCAAGAGTTCGTCGAGTTCATGGTGCGGTCGCAGGTGCTGACCTTCGGCGACTTCGTGACCAAGAGCGGGCGCAAGACGCCGTTCTTCATCAACACGGGGCGCTACAAGACCGGAAGCGAGCTGGCACGGCTGGGGCGGTTCTACGCGCAGGCGATCGTCGACCGGCTGGGGACCGGATACGACGTGCTGTTCGGTCCCGCCTACAAGGGAATCCCGCTGGTTGTGACGACCGCGATGGCGCTGGCCGAACGCCACGGGCACGACGTCGGCTTCTGCTTCAACCGCAAGGAGGCCAAGGATCACGGTGAGGGCGGCGTGCTCATCGGCCGACCGCTGCGCGACGGCGATCGCGTCGTCATCGTCGAGGATGTCACCACGGCGGGGACGTCGATTCGCGAAACCGTCCCCATCCTGCGCGCGGCCGCCAAGGTCGAGATCGCGGGGCTGGTGGTGTCGGTCGACCGCATGGAGCGCGGGACCGGCGAGCTCAACGCGCTGGCCGAGGTCCGCCAGAGCCTGGGCGCGCCCGCGTTCGCGATCGTCACCATCGACGAGGTCACGGCGTGGCTGCGCGGCCGAGCGGTGGACGGGAAGGTCGTCATCGACGACGCCACCCACGCGCGCATCGAGCAGTACCGCCGCGAATACGGCGGCAAGCAGGCCTGAGCGCGCCTGAGCCGCCATCGCTGCCCCCGCATTTCG
>Ga0207701_10006643_pt1 | contig 11538 bp, 8 predicted proteins | sample KBSSwiSSwithPhiX_FD_184294 | JGI IMG/M metagenome (GOLD analysis project Ga0207701, IMG submission 184294) | Switchgrass rhizosphere bulk soil microbial communities from Kellogg Biological Station, Michigan, USA, with PhiX - S5 (SPAdes) (version 2) | ecosystem: Environmental > Terrestrial > Soil...
ATCTTATCTCTGTGTTGGGCTGGATACCGATATTAGTAAGATACCTTCTCATTTGCTGAGTCAGCGGGACCCTGTATTGGCTTTCAACAAAGCCATCATAAATGCCACTAAAGATCTTTGCGTGAGCTATAAGATCAATACAGCATTTTATGAAGCAATGGGAGTAAAAGGGTGGGAAGCGATGGAAAAAACAGTTCGTTATATCGGTGATGAACATTTTAAAATTGCCGATGCCAAAAGAGGTGATATTGGAAATACATCTGATCAATATGCAAAAGCATTTTTTGAAACATTGCCATTTGATTCAGTAACGGTTGCACCTTATATGGGTGAAGACAGCGTAAGGCCATTCCTGGAGTATAAAGGGAAATGGACAATATTACTGGGCCTTACTTCTAATCCAGGTGCGAAAGATTTTGAATTGATACAATCAGAAAACACTTATTTATTTGAAGAAGTATTAAAAAAAGCTGCGGAATGGGGCAATTCCGACAATCTCATGTTCGTTATTGGGGCCACTAAGCATGAAATGGTAAGAGCTATAAGGGATACTTATCCCGACCATTTTTTCCTTGTTCCTGGTGTGGGGGCACAGGGCGGCAGTCTTTCTGAGATCACTTTAAGCGGGATCAACAGGGATTGCGGCCTGCTTGTAAATGCCAGCAGGGCAATCATTTTCGCTTCTGAAGGTGAAGATTTTGCCGTTGCAGCAATGCTTTCAAGCCAGCAATATCATGAAGAGATGAGCAGTTTTCTTTCCCAAAATGCTAGGTGATTAATTTTAATGGATAAAAACTGATTTGGTTCAGTTTTTGTTATCAAAATTGTCCCTAAACTGACGAGTATGAAATTTTCTACCCTATCCCTGATCGTATGCTTATTATCAGTTCAAGCATTCTCTCAGACAAACATTACCATAGCATCCCTCCGTTCATCTACAAGTGTTTCAACTACAGCTTCATATTTGGTAAATGACCAGGGCAGAGAGGGAGTTTTTTATTATGATTCAAAAGACGTGACCAGTATCGACAATGGCGGTACGGTGATCGTGAATGGTACCAAGCGTTTTAAAAGAATGTACTCAGGGCCACTCGATGCGAGATGGTTCGGCATGAAAGGAGACTGGAATGGCGTTGCCGGAACAGAGAACAGTGCCGCTTTTAAAGCCGCTATTGCTGCCGCGAAGAAAGATGAAGTGTTGCTTGTGCCTGCCGGTCAATATTATGTGAACAGCAGCATTGAAATGCCTAGTGTGCTCACCAAAAAAGTAAACTTTCTCATTTATGGAGATATATATTTTGGAAAAGGTTATGGTTTTATAATATCTGGACAGAACCAGGAATTTAAATCTTACGGATCAATTATAGGTGCTAATACAGGAGCTTCAACAGAAGCCGGATACCAGGCATATTCCGGAACTGGTGTTTACCTTAAAAACCTTTATAATTCTTATATCCAGGTAAATGAAATAAAGAATTTCAGATATGGTATCGAACAATCAGGCGACAAAAATGGTGGCGCTCCTGATGGGTGTCAGTATAATAAAATTTATTTCCGCACCGTTCACAGCAATTATGTACAGATACGTGTTTCCACAAAAGGAACAACAGATCAGTCGGGTAACTGGAACAATGAAAGCTACTGGTATGGAGGCCAATTAGGAAGAGGAATTCCTACAATTATTAATGGCAAAGGAGGATGGATTGGACTTCAGATTATAAAAGAAGGCACAAGCACTTCCGCGATCAATGGTCATATGTTTCATGATATAGGTTTTGAAGGAGTTGAAATAGGAATAAAAGCTGCCAACGCTGAACATAACAGCTTTATTGGTGGGGGTTTCGAGTCCCAGGCTGTTCGGTATGCAATAGATCTTGATCCGGTTACCTGTATAGGCAACAAATTTATAGGACTTACATGCCTTAGTGAAGGCTTATTTGTTGCCGGACGGCTTGGATCGAACACGGTAATAGAAGGAACTCCATTCTGGACAGGGCCTTTTCCAAATATCGTTGTGGCGGGTAATTCTGCAATGCAGTCCATAACTCCCAACAAATTCCTCATCACAACAAATAAGTATACACCTACAAGTTTCCTTGTAAATAAAGCGCATGATCTTATTAGTCAGACAGGCGAATTTCCTACAGTTCAGGCGATGATGTACCGCATCAACGGCGTGATCAGATCTGTACCTTTTAAAAATACTTTCATACATGTTACTTCATCAACAGCGGCCAACCCTGTTACGCTGCCACCAAATCTCGGTTTGATAAGAGTTGAAGCCACACAGGCAAAAACTTTTACAATAGATGTGGGCGACCTTGCGAAGTATGGTGAGAATTTTATAGTTGAATATTTAACACCTGCATATCCGATAACATTTACAAGATCGGACAACGGTGCTACCGTAATTTCTTCTTCAAATTTTCCATCCGGAGGAGTATACAGGTGCCTTTGGGTAAATGGTATGTATAAAGTGTCGAAGATCGGTGCCGAATTCAGAACATTTACACAAGGTGGTGCCACATATACCATTAGTGAAGGAATAGAAACTCATTATGTAAATAATCCTTACCAGAATTCATCCTGCACATTGCCTTCGGCAGCATCATGGCCAGGCAGAGTGATAGTGATCAAAAACCTGATGTCGAAGTATACATGCCAGGTGATCGGCATATCTGCAAGTGACGAAAGCCTCATACCGGCAAGAGGTGCAATGACAGTAAAGAGCGACGGTACAACATGGAACATCATCAGTTTCTATAAACGCAATGTGTCATTATAAGTAATCCTTACATTTGTACACATGGCTGTACGAAGTGATCTTTTTATCGCGCCTGATTACTATTTAACAGATGAATTATTAACGGAAGAACAGAAGCTGGTTAGAGACAGCGTGCGCTCATATGTAAAGAAAGAGATCTCTCCGATCATTGAAGACTATGCGCAACGGGCTGAATTCCCAACACACATCATCAGGCAATTAGGAGAACTGGGATGCTATGGTCCAACCATTCCCGTCAAATACGGTGGAGGTGGACTTGATTATATTTCTTACGGTTTAATGATGCAGGAACTTGAACGTGGCGACAGCGGCGTAAGGTCAACTGCATCCGTACAGGGTTCGCTGGTTATGTTTCCCATTTACGAATACGGCAGTGAAGAACAGCGCATGAAGTTTCTTCCAAAGCTGGGTTCAGGAGAATGGCTTGGGTGTTTCGGACTAACCGAACCTAATCATGGTTCTGACCCGGGCGGCATGACCACTAATTTCCGGGACAATGGGGATCATGTAATATTGAACGGCGCAAAAATGTGGATCAGCAATGCTCCATACTCACAGGTGGCAGTTGTGTGGGCTAAAGATGAACAGGGAGAAGTGCGGGGAATAATTGTAGAAAAAGGCATGAAAGGATTTACAGCGCCATTTACGCATAACAAATGGAGTCTGCGTGCAAGTGCAACCGGGGAGCTTGTATTCGACAATGTAAAAGTTCCTAAAGAAAATATATTACCTAAGGCGCAAGGGCTCAAAGCGCCATTGAGCTGTCTTACAAAAGCGCGCTATGGTATTGCCTGGGGCACGGTGGGTGCCGCAATGGATTGTTACGACACCGCATTGAGATACAGTCTCGAAAGAGAACAATTCGACAGGCCTATAGCAGGGTTTCAGTTACAACAGAAAAAACTTGCGGAAATGATCACCGAGATCACGAAAGCGCAGCTGCTGAACTGGAGGCTTGGAGTACTGATGAATGAAGACAGGGCTACACCGCAACAGGTTTCCATGGCAAAAAGAAACGGCTGTGAAATTGCCGCCAGCATAGCCCGTGAATCGCGTCAAATACTTGGAGCAATGGGTATCACCGGTGAATATCCTGTTATGAGACATATTATGAACATCGAGAGTGTCATTACCTATGAAGGCACGCATGATATACACCTGCTGATAACAGGCATGGATATTACAGGTATTAATGCATTTAAGTAGATGAGAATTTTTCTTATAGGTTTTATGGGTTCGGGAAAATCGCACTGGGGGAAACAACTTGCAAACCAGTTGAAGATACCTTATTTCGATCTCGACGAGGTGATCGCCGAAAGAGAAAATAAATCGGTGTCGCAGATATTCGCTGAATCAGGTGAAGAAGCATTCCGGATCAGGGAAAGGGAAGTGCTTGAATCGCTGATAGATGAAAATGCAACAATGGTATTATCATGTGGCGGTGGAACACCCTGCTTTTTCAATAATATAGAAAAGATGAAAAAGTACGGCGTGGCAGTATGGCTGAACACCCATATAGAAGTGTTACTGAAAAGACTGGTAAACGAAAAATCGTCGAGGCCGCTGATAAAAAATATTGGAGATAGTGACCTGCGTTCCTATATCGTCAGAAAATTAAATGAGCGCCGTATGTACTATGAACAGGCAGATGTGACCATCGATAATGAAGACAGTATCTCTATGAACGAATTCATTCAAACCGTTTTGCATGCATAAATCATTTTTGATAACAGCGTGCATACTCGCCGCACTTGCGGTAATACTTGGCGCATTCGGAGCGCATGGACTTAAGCAAATCGTGCCTCCGGAAACGATAAGCACTTTTGAAACAGGAGTGAGGTATCATTTTTATCATTCATTTGCTTTGATCGTGACAGGGATGCTGTTTGAAAAGGGAAAAAGAAGCTGGATGAAATTTGCGGGCGTTTCTTTCATTTTGGGGATAATACTTTTCTCAGGATCACTTTACCTTTTAACAATCTTTAAAGCAACCGATACGGTAGGCTTAAGCAAGCTTGGAATCATCACGCCATTCGGCGGATTGTTTTTTATAGCCGGATGGATAGCTCTCGCAATCGCCTTATCTTTGTCGCCATGGCGAACCGCTTAAAATCTTCCCGAAGCCAGAAATCCGATACAAACACGCTGCGAACCGAAAAAGAGGAAAAGGTTAGCGTAAAGGAACTCGTTAAGGATGAACGTACTCATAAAATTGTCGGGGTACTATTGCTGCTTACCTGCATTTTTCTCTTCACATGTTTTTCATCGTATCTTTTTACATGGCACGAAGATCAAAGTGCTGTTTTAAATGGCTCATTGCTTTTTCCTGATAAAAAAATTGAAATAGCTAATATCCTGGGAATGCTTGGCGCCTGGGTTTCTCACCAGTTTTTTTTCAATGGGTTTGGACTTTCATCCTACCTGCTCTGTATTCTTTTTTTTGTCGGTGGAATGAATATTCTTACCGGAAAAAAAATGTTCAGATTCAAAAGGCACCTACGGTATGTGATTGCCGGATTAATTTATTTCAGCGTGTTGCTTGCATATATTGGTAAAAGCAGCGCTTTTCCATGGGGTGGCGCATTCGGCAACATGAGCGTTAACTGGCTGAACAGTTTGATCGGCTGGTTAGGCACGGCGGTTGTGTTAATTGGTGCGGGACTTGCCTATTTCATCTGGCGTTTCAATCCGGCATTTAAAATGCCGCAACGCAAACTTGCCGGTGTGAAGGAAATTATATCACAGGATCAGCCGATGATTGATGATGTTGTTGAAGAACCGAAGAAAAACAGGTTAAAGAAAAACGAATCGATGCTCGTGCCTCCTAAACAACCGGAAGAAATACCGCTGGATATTTCACTCATAGAGAAAGAAGAAATACAGGAAGTAAGCCCTGCATTAGATCCGATCACTACGGCAGGATTAAATATTATAGAAGAACCTACTCCTGAACCCAAAAAATCTAAAAAGAATGTTCCTGATCCCCAACTGGTGATCAATGACGTTTTACCGGCCGAAGAAAAAGAAGAAGAGGAAGATGAAATTCGGGTGGAGATGGAACCATACGAACCCACACTCGATCTGCGCGATTATAAATATCCTCATCTCGATCTGCTCGAAGTGCATGGCAGCGAAAGAATTATTCAGGATCCGAATGAGCTGGAAGCGAACAAGAACCAGATCATCAATACACTGAAGAATTATGATATCCTGATTCAGAAGATCAGTGCTACTGTAGGTCCCACCGTTACCTTATATGAAATTGTTCCGGCCGCCGGGGTGCGTATTTCAAGGATAAAAAATCTTGAAGATGATATCGCTTTGAGCCTGGCTGCATTAGGTATCCGCATCATTGCGCCGATTCCGGGTAAAGGTACCATCGGTATAGAAGTGCCTAATGTAAAGAAAACGGTAGTAAGCATGCGTACACTGCTTGCATCCGATAAATTCCAGCACAATAATTACAGCCTTCCGATTGCCATTGGTAAAAAGATCGATAACGAAAATTTCATAGTTGATCTTACCACGATGCCGCATCTGCTGATGGCCGGAGCAACAGGACAGGGAAAATCTGTTGGCGTTAACGCGATACTTGTTTCCTTACTATATAAAAAACATCCGTCACAGCTTAAGCTTGTTCTTGTAGATCCGAAGAAAGTGGAATTGAGCCTTTACAGAACCATTGAAAAACATTTCCTGGCCAAGCTTCCTGGTGAAGAAGAAGCGATCATCACCGATACAAAGAAAGTGATCAACACGCTGAATGCGCTTTGTATTGAAATGGACAACCGTTATGATCTGCTGAAGGAAGCCGGCGCAAGGAACATCAGGGAATACAATGAAAAGTTTATCAAAAGAAAACTGAATCCACTGAAGGGTCACCAGTTCCTTCCATTCATTGTTTTGGTGATAGATGAGTTTGCAGACCTGATCATGACAGCGGGCAAAGAAATTGAAATGCCAATTGCAAGACTTGCCCAGCTTGCGCGTGCTGTGGGTATACATTTGATCATTGCTACGCAGCGTCCTTCAGTGAATATTATTACCGGTACGATTAAAGCAAATTTCCCTGCCCGTATTGCATTTAAAGTTTCGTCGAAAATAGATTCACGCACCATCCTGGATACCGGTGGTGCAGAGCAATTAATAGGAAAGGGAGACATGTTGGTGTCATACAATGGAGAGGTCACCAGGTTGCAATGTGCTTTTGTTGATACACCTGAGGTAGACAGCATTTGTGAATTTATAGGTGACCAAAGAGGATATCCGCAAGCGTTTTATCTACCTGAGTATATTGATGAGAAAGATTTGGAAGGAAAGGATTTCAGTTTGCTTGACAGGGATCCTTTATTTGAAGATGCGGCAAGGCTTATTGTTCAGAACCAGGTAGGATCTACTTCACTAATACAGAGAAGAATGAAACTCGGCTATAACCGTGCGGGAAGGTTAATGGATCAGTTGGAAGCTGCAGGTGTTGTAGGTGGCAACCAGGGCAGCAAAGCACGCGATGTGCTGATTAAAACCGAATCTGAACTGGATCAGCACCTGGTGACCTTAGGATGAGGATTTTTTTTTGTGTGGTGTCTCTACTGTCTAAGGTCAACCTCCTCCACACCCGGATATTTTGCTTTATTAAAAGTAAACACATCATCACTAATCGCTGCCTTTCCATTCAAAGAGTTCACAGTATAAGAATACTTGTTCCCATTCTTTTCAAGCACTTTCGTTTGATAAATAGTCTGCGATTTCTTATCTACAAGCAGGTATACTTTATGAAATGCTTTAGTCTTATCAACAGGTGTCATTTCGATTTCCTGCATAACCTTTCCACCAACCTTCTTCTCTCCATTCAGTTTATAGAGGAAGTCCTTGTCGTAAAATGAAGTAAAAAGTTTCTGTGGTGTAATACCAGAACCGGATACATCAAGCTGGGTGATGGTTACTTCGTTTGCGCCTTTATCGTAGGTCCACACATCCTTTCCATCGCTGTAAATTTCCTGTCCGGTAATGTTCACCCTGTATTTTTGGCCTTTCATAAACACTGTGCCCTTTTTGCTTCCCTGCACCTTGCCATTCCCATCTTCGATCTGGAGGGTGAAATTTGACTGAACCGCCTTGTACGACTTGAATTTTTTGCTCACCGCGTCAAGCACTTTCTTGGCTGCCGGGTCGTTGCTTTGGGAGAAACCTGTTAACACCGTGAGTACCAATCCTAACAATAAACTGATTTTATTCATTTCTTACTAATTAATTATCAGAGCCTCTTTTAATAAAGCCGCAAAGATATTGGTAATGCAGCAATCCTTAGACCGTAATAGAGTGTGGAAAGTTTGCAGTGGAAAAGATTTATTTATGTTAAACATTGATTAACCACCCCATCTGAAAGCTTTAACATCAAATCCGGCGAGGTCCAGCACCCTGTCCACAACAGTATTTGCTACCTCCTCGATCGTCTTCGGCCTGCTATAAAAGGATGGAGTAGCGGGACAAATAATACCACCGGCTAGCGTTACCGTTTCCATATTTTTTATGTGAATAATATTATAGGGTGTATCTCTTACCACACAAATAAGCTTTCTTCTTTCTTTCAGAATCACATCCGCTGCCCTGGTAATTAAGTCTGTTGAAACTCCTGAAGCTATTCTTCCTAATGTGCCCATCGAACAAGGCACAATGATCATTGTATTATATTGGCCTGATCCGGAAGCAAAAGGCGCCATGAAATCCTGCGTGGTAAAAAATTTTAAGGGATATTTTTCAAAAGAGCGGTCGGTAAGCTCTGTTTCCCAGACCGTTCTGGCGTTTTCTGTCATCACTACTGAAACATCCTGCCACTGCGATTTCAATCCCAATAATTTTTCGATCAGTTGCCTGGCATAAATAGATCCGCTGGCGCCCGTGATAGCAAGAACAACCTTATTCTGCATAAGAGAGTATTAAAAGAGGTTCATCCAAACTCTAAATTGACAGGCATCAAATAATTATAAAAGGCCCTAAAAAACAAATTAATAAAAACACTATGTATTAAATCTACATTAACTTTGGTGCTTTCATAGGATAAGGTTTAATGGTTAACGGTATTCGATTAGAATGTGCCTCCTCCCCGGAGGCATTTTTTATGCATTTGCCATATGAGGGATCGCATCAACCTTATACTCCCCTGCATCAAGTTTTTGCTTGGTTGCTGAAAAAGCTTCAAGTGTTCGATGAATATCTTCATCAGTATGCGAAGCTGTAGGTATAAGGCGGTAAATGATATGTCCCTTTGGTATTACCGGGTAAACAACTATAGAACAAAATATATGGTAGTTTTCGCGTATATCCATTACCATGGCGGTTGCTTCTTCAACTCCACCATCCATATAAACCGGTGTTACTACTGAATCTGTTTTACCGATATCAAATCCTCTTTCTTTTAAACCGTTCTGTAATTTTCTTGCATTTTCCCACAGCTTATCTTTCAGTTGAGGTTGTGTACGCAGTAGTTCAAGTCTTTTTAAGTTACCGATCACGATGGGCATCGGTAAGCTCTTTGCAAAGATCTGGCTACGGATATTGTAGCGCACGTAATCGATAATCTTTTTATCACCGGCTATAAATGCACCGATAGATGCCATCGACTTTGCGAATGTAGAAAAGTATAAATCTATTTTATCCTGTATACCCTGTTCTTCACCGGCACCGGCGCCTGTTTTGCCGAGCGTTCCGAAACCATGTGCATCATCAACAAGCAGCCTGAACTGGTATTTATTTTTCAATGATACAATTTCTTTAAGTTTGCCCTGATCGCCTGCCATTCCAAACACACCTTCGGTGATCACCAGTATGCCACCTGCTTTTTGTTTATGTATAAGAGCAGTTGCACGTTGTAACTGTTTTTCGAAATCTTCTGTATCGTTATGTTTGAATACATACCTGTGACCAGGATGTAGTCTTAATCCATCGATAATGCATGCATGGCTTTCCGCATCATACACGATCACATCATGACGGCCGCATAACACATCTATCAAACTCACCATTCCCTGGTATCCGAAATTTACAAGTATGGAATCTTCTTTACCAACAAAAGTTGCAAGTTCAGATTCAAGCTGTTCATGATGATTACTATTGCCGCTCATCATGCGGGCGCCCATCGGCAGAGCAAGTCCAAACTCTTTTGCAGCGTCAGCATCAGCTTTCCTTACTTCAGGATGATTCGCCAGCCCGAGATAATTATTAAGGCTCCATACAATCATTTCCTTTCCTCGGAACATCATGCGGCTTGAAATGTCTCCTTCAAGTTTAGGGAATGCAAAATAACCGTGTGCCCGTTCGCGATGCTGACCGATTGGTCCGTAATTTTTTAAAAGACGTTCGAAGATATCCGCCATAAAATATTAAAATTTTAAGTGCCGCAAAGTTACCATTAAAAAATTGTAAACACCAGCTGGTTTTCAAAAGCTGAATTACTTAAATGTTTACTTTTAACCTATTGATAATCTTTACAAAATAATATTTAATGCGATTATTACTGTTGCTGTTGTTCGTACCTAATGTTGTAATCTCTCAACCCGCGAATGCGGTTAAAAATCCATTAAAAAGACCAAAACTCGTGGTGGGTATCGTTATCGACCAGATGCGCTGGGATTACCTGTACCGTTATTATGACCGCTATGCTGCAAACGGCGGTTTTAAAAGACTCATCAACCAGGGTTTCAGTTGCGAAAATACTTTTATCAATTATATACCAACAATAACCGCATGCGGACACACCTGCCTTTATACAGGTTCTGTTCCGGCGATTCATGGGATTGCCGGTAATGAATGGTACGATCCGCAAACTAAACAGATCGTTTATTGCGCTGGTGATAATACTGTTGAAGGTGTCGGAACAAATTCAGCTGCGGGAAAAATGAGTCCGCGAAATATGCTCTCAACAACCGTTACCGACGAATTGAGGCTTGCAACAAATTTCAGAAGCAAAGTGATAGGCATTTCCTTCAAAGACCGCGGCGCTATTTTACCCGCAGGCCATTCAGCCAATGCTGCCTACTGGTTTGATCCCGTTACCGGAAATATTATTTCTTCTACCTATTACATGAAGAATTTGCCCCAATGGGTAACCGATTTCAACAATAAAAAATATCCGGACCAGTATTTCAAAAATGGATGGAACACTTTATATCCGTTGAATACATATGTCCAAAGCACTGCCGATGAACAGCCCTGGGAAGGCAAACCTTTTGGTGATGATCAAAAAGGATTTCCATACAAGCTTGACAAATTCATTGGCTCGACAAATTATAATACGCTTATAAGTACTCCTTTTGGAAATACATTTACAAAGCAAATGGCCATTGCCGCAACTGATGCGGAACAACTGGGTAAAGACAGCATTACTGATTTTCTGGCCATTAGTTTTTCTTCACCCGATTATATCGGTCATACTTTTGGTCCGAATTCAATTGAAGCAGAAGATGGATTTCTGCGGCTCGATAAAGATTTGGGAGATCTTTTCAACTATTTCGATAAGCAGGTTGGCAAAGGACAATACCTGGTTTTTCTTTCAGCAGATCATGGTGCCGCGCATGCGGGAGGATTTTCAAGAAACTATAAAGTCCCCGGTGGCTATCTTCCCTATGGTGTACTTGAAAAAGAAGTGGATTCAGTGCTGAGAAAGCAATATGGAAATTTTAAATTTCTTGCTGCCTCCGATAATTACCAGCTCTATCTCGATCATGATCTGATTGATTCATTAAAGTTGAACAGAT
>Ga0207701_10006644_pt1 | contig 11537 bp, 6 predicted proteins | sample KBSSwiSSwithPhiX_FD_184294 | JGI IMG/M metagenome (GOLD analysis project Ga0207701, IMG submission 184294) | Switchgrass rhizosphere bulk soil microbial communities from Kellogg Biological Station, Michigan, USA, with PhiX - S5 (SPAdes) (version 2) | ecosystem: Environmental > Terrestrial > Soil...
CGCGCCGGCGCTGGCGGCGGCCGAGGCCGCGCTGGGCGGGCTGGACACCGTGGTGGTCAGCGGCGCGCTGTTCGCGACCCAGGACGCCCTGGAGGCCGACGCCGAGCTGACCCGCCGGCTGCTGACCGTCGACTTCGCTCACACCGTGGTCTTCTGCGAGGAGGCCCGCCGCCGCCTGCTGGCACGCGGCGGCGGTACCCTGTGCGTGTTCAGCTCCGTGGCCGGCGAGCGCGGGCGCAAGCCGGTGATCCTGTACGGCGCCGCCAAGGCCGGCCTGACCCGCTACCTGGAGGGCCTGGACCACAAGTTCCACGCGCGCGGCCTGCGCGTGGTGTGCGTCAAGCCCGGCTTCGTGCGCACCGGCATGACCGAGGGCCTGCGCGCGCCACCGTTCGCGGGCGACGCGGAGGGCGTGGCGGCGCAGGTGGAGCGCGCGATCGATCGCGGCACGCCCGTGGTCTACGCGCCGGGCATGTGGCGGATGATCATGCTGGTGATCCGCTGGTTGCCGCGGTTCGTGATGCGGCGGATCGGGTTCTAGGAGAAAGTCACGCCGTGCCGCCAGGAGATGTCCCGACCGACGGAGTGGCCGGACCCCCGATCGGAGAGGAGTCGGCCCGGGTGGCGGCCGAGAGCATGGCGTTCGCGGCCAATGCCCTGCCCGCGCTGCTCGCCTACGTCGACACCAGCCTGCGGTATGTCTGGGTGAACGACGTCTACGCCCGGTGGTTCGGTTGCGCCCGCGAAGAGATCCAGGGGCGGCACGTCAGCGAAGTGCTCGACCCCGCTGCATGGGCCGCTGCCAGACCCTACGCGGAGCGGGCGCTGGCCGGCGAGGAAGTCGCCTTCGACAACACGTTGGTGATAGGGGAGGGCACCATCCGCCACGTGCGCGCTTCGTATGTCCCCCATCGCGACGAGGCCGCGCGGATCTGCGGCTTCGTGGCGCTGGTCACCGATATCACCGAGACGAAGGTGATCGAAGGTGCGCTGCGGCGAAGCGAGCGGCTGCTGAAGCATTCTCAAGTGGCCGCGCAGGTGGGCAGCTGGGAGGTGACCTTCGACGAGAACTTCACGGAGGTGCCCGGGAGCTATTTCTGGTCGAGCGAGACCTATCGCATCTTTGGGCTCGACCCCACCACCCCCATCAACTTGCCGCTGTTCTACTCGCGCGTACACCCCGACGAGCGCGCGGCGATGCAGGCCCGGGCCCGGCCCAACTTCACGCGCGGAGAACTGTACCAGGGGGAGTACCGGATCGTGCGCCCCGATGGCAGCGTGCGGACGCTCCACAGCTGGCTCGACTTCGACCGCGGATCTGACGGCATGATCCACGTGTTCGGAACCTGCCAGGACATCACCGACCGCAAGCGCGCCGAGATGGAGATCCTTCGTGCCCGCGAGCAGCTGCAGCTGGTCGTCGATACGACGTCTGCCTTCATCGCCCGCTACGATCGCGACCGGCGGCTGGTCTGGGCCAACGAGCGCTATGCCGCGCGCCATGGAAAGAGGCTCGACGACCTGGTGGGTTCGCGCCTCGTCGATCTCGTCGGCGAGGCCGCGTTTCGGGTGATCGAGCCGGTCAGCACGCGCGCGCTCGCCGGAGAGTCGGTCCAGGTGGAGCTGGAGGTCCCTTATGCCTGGGGGGCCCAATGGGTCCACATGGCGGCGGCGCCCACCCTGGACGCCGCCGGGGTCCCGGACGGCTGCGTCGCGGTGCTGACCGACGTGACAGAAGGTCGTCGTCTGGAGGAAGAGCGCGAGCGTGCCCTGAACGACCTGCGCGAGGTCGATCGCCGCAAGGACGAGTTCCTGGCGATGCTCTCGCACGAGCTGCGCAACCCGCTGGGGCCCATCCTGAACGCGGTGGAGGTCCTCGACCAGCTGGAGTCGGGCGACCAAGATCTCGGCGCCCAGTTCAGGCAGATCATCGCGCAACAGGCGAAGCACATGAAGCGCCTTCTCGACGACCTGCTGGACGTGTCTCGCGTGAACCAGGGCAAGATTCAACTCCAGAAGCAGCGCATCGATCTGACCGTTCTGCTTCGGCAGGCGATGGAAGTGAACGGCCCGATGATGGCCGAAAAGCGGCACCAGCTGTCGATGACGCTGGTGCCGGAGCCCATCGAGATGGAGGGCGACCCCACGCGTTTGCTCCAGGTGTTCAACAACCTGCTTCACAACGCCGCCAAGTACACCGACCCCGGTGGGCACATCGCGATCGTCGCGGCCGTGGAGAAAGAAGACGGCCAGGTCGTGGTGACGATACGAGACGACGGCATCGGGATGCCGCCGGACCTGCTGGCGCGGGCTTTCGACCTGTTTGTCCAGGGCACGCGGTCTCTCGATCGCTCGCAGGGCGGCCTGGGGATCGGCCTCACCCTGGTGCAGACGCTGGTCAGGATGCACGGCGGGTCGGTGCGGGCGTTCAGCGAGGGGGCCGGGTGCGGGAGCCAGCTGGTGGTGAGGCTTCCGCTGGCCCCTCCGCGCCAGGCGCAGCCAGCCAGCCCTCCGCCGGTGGCGCGCGTCGGGGCGGGCGCGCCCCTGCGCGTGCTGGTCGTCGACGACAGCGTCGACGCCGCGAAGACGCTCGGGCACCTCCTGAAGTTGGCCGGTCACGAGGTATCACTGGCGCACGACGGCCCCGCCGCCCTGGCCGCGGCGGCCGCCGCTCTTCCGGACCTGGTGCTGCTCGACATCGGGCTGCCGGGGATGGACGGGTACGCGGTCGCCCAGCGTCTTCGCGCCGCGGGCCACGCCGGCACCACGCTGGTGGCGCTCACCGGCTACGGCCGAGAAGATGACCTTCGCCGCTCCGCCGAAGCCGGCTTCGACCACCACCTGGTCAAGCCCATCGACTTCGCGCAGGTGCGTCGGATCATTTCCGAGGTGCGCGGCCGGCGTTCGTAGAGCGGGAGATCAACCTCGGTGTGGGTCTCAGCAGGGGGGGTGGGGATGCGTATTGTCACAATCCTGCCACCATTTCGCGTTCCCGCTTCGTTGGATAGAACTGCCTCTTCTCTTCTAGTCCACAAAAAAGGGTTCCATGGATGCCTCGTGCATCCTTCTTGTCGACGCGCGACGTGAAGAGGCTCTGGAAAATGGCCTGGGCCGCGTCGCCCTCGCGGGCGAAGAAGTCCTCGACGAATTCGATGTCTTGATCGGGTTCCGGGAACAATCGAGCAAATGTCTCGTGGGTAACCGAAAAAATATCGTAGGCACAGGGCACTATCGATGACCTGAACGAATTTCATACGGATCATCGTACTCTCCCGCCTGAGTATGGGAAAAACCGAACCGAGTTAATTTCTCTCGGCACTCCCAGAACAACTTTGGTCCGCTCCTTGGGGGGGGACAACTTTCCGGGTGGTTCCGCCGAAGGAGATGGTAGAGAAACCTCCCGGGAGGGCGCGAATGGCGGACGAGGAGATTGCGGTGATCTTGTATGGGAACGGTGCGGGGTTGGGTGACTTTCGACTCTTCGCGGACGATACGGTCGCCGAGATGGTCAGGATCCGGAAGTTCGCGAGGCAGAACATCCTCGTGAAGGAGACGCTCAACCGAGCGTCATTCTTCGGGACATTGTCCACCATCCCAGTGCGCTTCAAGATCGCCGCTGGCGCTTCCATGAAGATTTGGGGGTGCAATTCGGGAATCACCGGCTGGGTCTATACGGACGACGATTCCGCCACTCACCACTCTGTATCCGATCAAAACGCATCTGCAGATTTCTACTATTGGCGAACGCTGAACACCAGGAACGTACCCAAGCCGAGCATCGCACAGGCCCTGGCTGACTACTTCGGCATAAGAGTGTATGGGGCGGGAAGCGGTTCCCACATCGAAGTTCAGCGCCGGTGCGAATGGATTACCTCGGACAAATTCAAGGCGGAAACTGGCCGGTGGCCGGGTGCCCCGCAGACGTTGCGTCTGCATCCCGACAGGGGTGTCTACAAAAAGTTCGATCCGAGGACGTAAGCGCGGTGATCACGATCGCGGTCTCATTCGTAATTCGCGCGCTGCTCGTCGCAGCGAACACGACTGCCTGCCCTGAACCACAGGTCCCCCAGGGCCCATGGACGGGGACGGCGCTCCACCGGGCAATCCAGCACAACGATGTCAAAGCAGCACGCCGCCTGATGAACGCTGCCACGGTGAATGAGCGTGACAGTTTGGGCAACACGCCGCTTGTCGCAGCGTTGACGCCTTCGGTGTTGCTTGAGCCCGCGGGTATAGTGGGCGCGCGTCAGCGCCGCGCGCAGATCGAAAGCGAGAGCAGGGCCCGGCAAGCGATCGCTTTCTCGCTACTCACCAAGGGAGCATCTGCAACCGAAGCAAGCGCGACTGGAATACGACCACTGATGCAGCTGGCCGCTTGGGGCTACTCTCCTGCAATTGATCGTCGGCTAGCGCAACAACTGCTCCAGCGAGGCGCCGACGTCAACGCAATCGACGATTCAGGAATGACCGCCCTGATGCTCGCTGCCAGGCGGGGTAAGACTGACCTGGTGAACCTGCTCGTCTCGAAGGGCGCCGACCTCTCGCTCAGGAACTGCCACGGCCACGACGCGGCATCGCTTGCCAAGTTTGGCGGGCATGCAAGGCTAGCGGAGGAGCTGGCCCGTCCTCAGACGGTCAGGTCCCGATGAGAAGAGTCCCGGGAGCGAACCGCTCCGAGGGAGAACAGCGCAGGGCTTGATTGTGAGGCAACCGCGGGCACAGGGCGCCGAAAAGGGAGGGTGTCGCTTGCTCGTGAGGTCCTCCCCGGTCGGACGTACATGATCACGAGGCGTTGCACGCAACGCCAGTTCTTGATGCGGCCCGACCGAGAGACCAACAACGCCTTCATCTATTGCCTGGCCGTCGCCGCGCTCCGTTGCCGGGTTCGCGTTCTGTTCACCGTGGCGATGAGCAACCACCACCACACGGGCATCGAAGACCCGGACGGCAACTATCCAGAGTTCCTCGAGCACTTCCACAAGCTGTTCGCCAAGTGCCAGAACGCACTGCACGGCCACTGGGAAAATTTCTGGTCCTCCGAGCAAGCCAGTGTGGTTCGACTGGTCGAATCCGACGACGTCATCGACAAGATGGTCTATGCACTATCGAATCCGGTGAAAGATGGTCTGGTTGAGAAGGCTCACCACTGGCCGGGTGTCACCTCTCTGATGGCCACCATCCATAACAAGGCTCTGATCGCCTCACGGCCCCGGCACTTCTTCCGCGAAGAGGGCCCGATGCCCGATGCCATTTCTCTGTCGTTTGCGCGGCCCCAAGGGTTCAAGGACCTTGACGCAAAGGACTTCGCCGCCCGTGTGCTGGAACGCGTTCGGGAAGTCGAGGAGAACGCGGCGGCCGAGCGCCGACGCACTGGAGCCCGTGTATTGGGGCGCCGTGCCGTTCTTGCACAGAAATGGAGTGATCGACCTTGCTCGCGTGAACCTCGGCGGAATCTCGACCCGCGTGTCGCTGCGCGAAGTAAGTGGAGCCGCATTGAAGCGTTGCTGCGCAACCGTGCCTTTCGGGACGCATACGCCGCGGCCCGGGCCGCCTTCGCGATGGGCATGCGGAACGTCACTTTTCCAGCAGGAACATACTGGCTCCGAAGATTCGCCACGGTCATGTGCGAGCCGAACCCATCGCCAACCTGACCGTGGCCACGCGAAGGTAGAGAACTAGGCTCTCGTACGGCTCGCCGCATCGGCGAAGGTGGTCGCCTGCTTTTCGGAAGCACGTACCGTCCAGGATAGGCCCCGAGCGGCGACCGCCCGTGCCCCAGCGGTCTCCGCCGCCCGCCTCCGGCCGCTTCCGACGCGCAGGTGCCTCCCGGCGAGCCCGAGCTTTCGGTGCCATTGCTAGAGGCTCCCAAAATCAACGTCGGTCCGGATCTGGGGTGAGAGGCTCCCAAAATCAACGTCGGTCCGGATCTGGGGTCAGATCCCAAAATCAACGTCGGTCCGGATCTGGGGCGATCTCAACGTCGGTCCGGATCTGGGGCGGACCTACCGCCGCAAGTCCAGCGTCAGCGGGAACCCCGGCGCGTTCCTCGGCTCCTGCTTCCACACCGTCTCCGGCAGCGCCCCCGGCGAGTGCCCGAACGGAAAGAACCGCGCGCTCCTGCGCCCCTCGGCCTCCAGCGCATTCCGCGGGCGGTCGTCGTGTGCACGCCCGCCGGGGTGGGCGACGTAGTAGGTGCAGCCGCCCAGCGCGCGGCCGGCCCAGGTGTCGATCAGGTCGAAGGTCAGGGGCGCGTGGACGCCGATGCGCGGGTGCAGCGCGCTCGGCAGCTGCCAGGCGCGGAAGCGCACGCCGGCGACGAACTCGCCGCTGGTGCCGGTGGGCTGCAGCGCGACCGCGCGCTGGTTGCAAGCGATCAGGTAGCGCTCCGGGACGAAGTTCCGCACCTTGATCTGCAGGCGCTCCAGCGACGAATCCACGAAGCGGGCCTGGCCGCCGGCGGTCGACTCCTCGCCCATGACCGCCCAGGGCTCGATGGCCTGGCGCAGCTCCAGCGCGATGCCGGCGGCGTTGACCCGGCCGGCGACCGGAAAGCGGAACTCGAAGTGGGGAGCGAACCACTCCTTCTGGAAGGGGAAGCCGGCCTGGCCCAGGTCGTAGAGCACGTCATCGAGATCCTGCGCCAGGAAGTGCGGCAGCATGAAGCGATCATGCAGCGCGGTGCCCCAGCGCACCGGCGGCCGCCGATACGGCTGGCGCCAGAAGGTGGCGACCAGCCCGCGCAGCAGCAGCTGCTGCACCAGGCTCATGCGCGCGTGCGGCGGCATCTCGAACGAGCGCAGCTCCAGCAAGCCCTGGCGCCCGCTGGCGCTGTCGGGGCTGAACATCTTGTCAACGCACAGCTCGGTGCGGTGGGTGTTGCCGGTCACGTCGACCAGCAGGTTGCGGAACACCCGGTCGACCATCCAGGGCGGCACCGAGCCGGTGTGGTTGTCGATCTGCTGGAAGGCGATCTCCAGCTCGTCGACGCTCTCCTGGCGCGCTTCGTCCAGCCGCGGCGCCTGGCTGGTCGGCCCCACGAACATGCCGGAGAAGAAGTAGGACAGCGACGGATGGTTCAGAAAGTAGCCGACCAGGCTGCGCAGCAGGTCGGGCCGGCGCAGGAAGGGGCTGTCGGCCGGCGACATGCCGCCCAGCACCACGTGGTTGCCGCCCCCGGTGCCGGTGTGGCGGCCGTCGACCATGAACTTCTCGGTGCCGAGCCGGGTCAGCCGCGCCTCCTCGTACAGCGCCGTGGTGTTCTCCGACAGGTCCTTCCACGAGGTGGCCGGGTGGATGTTCACCTCGATGACCCCGGGGTCGGGGGTGACCGCGAGCTGGCCGATGCGCGGGTCCTTGGGCGGCGCGTAGCCCTCGATGCGCACCGGCGTGTCGTGCATGCGCGCCGCTTCCTCGATCGCCGCCACCAGCTCGAGGTAGCCTTCGGTCTGGGCCAGCGGCGGCATGAAGATGTTCAGCACGCCGTTGCGGACCTCGACGCACAGGGCGGTGCGCACGGTGGCGTCCCAGCCGCGGCCAGAGCCGGGGCCGGTGCCGGTACCCGCCTCTCCGCCCAGTCCCGGCTCGGAACGCCAGGGCGCGCGCGAGCCCTCCTGCTGTAACAAGTGTGCCGCCGGCAGCGCCGCGTAGCTCGCGAAGGGATCCAGCTCGTGGATCACCTTGCGCTGATCCTTGGGGATGTAAGGCAAACCCTCGAGCGGCAGGCGATAGCCGAGCGGCGAGTCGCCCGGGATCAGCAGCAGCCGCTCGCTGCGCAGCGGCCAGGATCCGGTGCGCCAGCGGTTGCCGCTCGACGCCCAGTCGAGGTAATCGATCGGCAACACGTAGCCGGTGACCGAGGTCAGCCCCTGCTCGAAGATGCGCGCCAGCCGATCGCGCTCCTGCGCGTCATCGAGGCGCGCGTCCGACGGCGATACGTTGACCGGCAGCCGCCGTTCCTTCCAGGCGTAGTAAAAGCCGTCCTCGTACGCCGGCAGGATCTGCCCGGGGTCGACGCCCACCAGCTGGGCGATCGATCGGATCAGCGCGCGCGGGACCTCGGGCCGCACGCTGGGCGCCGGTTTTCCGGCCGGCGGATCCTTGGCCGCCAGCTCGTCGCGGCGCCAGATCGGCGTGCCGTCCTTGCGGAAGTAGCAGGTCAGCGCCCATCGCGGCAGCGGCTCGCCCGGGTACCACTTGCCCTGTCCGTAGTGCTTGAGGCTGCCGGGCGCGAAGCGCGCCTGCAGGCGCTCGAACAGCTCGCCGGCCAGCCGGCGCTTGTGCGCGCCCAGCGCCGCCGTGTTCCACTCGGCGCCGTCCGGATCGTCGATCGAGACGAAGGTCGGCTCGCCACCCATCGACAGCCGCACGTCGCTGCTGTCCAGCGCGGCGTCGATCTGGCCGCCCAGCCGGTCGATGTGGGCCCAGCTCTCGTCGGTGTAGGGCTTGGTGACGCGCGGGTGCTCGCGCGTGCGCTCGACCTTCATCTCGACCGCGAACTCGGTGCTGTCCGGGTCGTGCGGTTCGCTGAGCGGCGCGTACGACCCGGTGACCGGCGCCGCCGTGGCCGGGTCGGCGGTGCAGGCCAGCGGCAGGTGCCCTTCGCCGCACAGCAGCCCGCTGGTGGCGTCGAAGCCGATCCACCCCGCGCCGGGCAGGAAGATCTCGGCCCAGGCGTGCAGATCGGTGACGTCCTCGCCCACGCCGCTCGGCCCGTCCAGCGCCTTGACGTCGGCCTTGAGCTGGATCGAGTAGCCCGACACGAAGCGCGCGCCGAACCCCAGCCGGCGCACCAGTTGCACCATCAACCAGGCGAAGTCGCGGCATGACCCGTGGCCGCGCTCCAGGGTGTCGTCAGGCGAGAACACGCCTGCCTCCATCCGGATCTCGTAGCGCAGCAGATCGCGGATGTGGCGGTTGATGTCGACCAGCACGTCGATGGTCTTCCGGCCGGCGCGCGCGACCTCGCGCTTCATCTCGGCGGCCAGCTTGTCGACCCGGCCCGACGACGGCAGCAGCACCAGGTAGGGCTGAAGCGCGATGCGCTCGTCATCGGTGTACTTGAACGGGTACTCCTGCGCGTGCTCGTCTATGAAGAAGTCGAACGGGTTGACCGCGGTGAGCTCGGCCACCAGGTCGACCTCCAGCTCCAGCACGCGCGCCGGTTCGTTGAACACCAGGTGCGCCTGGTAATTGCCGAACGGATCTTGCTGCCAGTTCAGGAAGTGCTTCTCGGGCCGCACCTTCAACGAATAGGCCAGGATCGGCGTCCGGCAGTGGGGCGCGGGCCGCAGCCGCACCACGTGGGTCGCCAGCTGCACCAGCTGTTCGTAGCGATAGGTGGTCTTGTGATGGAGAGAAACCGTGATCGACATGGATCCCTAACCCGAGAATAGTTGCGCGCGACTCATGTGCCCTGCGCCGCGCTTTGTCAAGCGTCGACGATGCACGACAGATCCGTCTTCTCGGGTTGGATGTGCCAGATCTCGTCCGCGTAGCGTTTGATGGTCGCGTCGCTGGAGAAGCGCGCCGCGCCCACGATGTTGTAAAGCGCGCTGCGCGCCCAGGCGCGCGTGTCGCCAAAGCGTCTGCCCGCGTGCGTCTCCGCGGCGAAGTAGGCGTCGAAGTCGGCGCACACCAGGAACGGGTCGTGGTGGCGCAGCGAATCGATGATCGGCTTGAAGCGATCGACCTCGCCCAGGCTGAAGAAGCCGCCTTCGATGAGGTCCAGCGCCTCGGACAGCGCGGCGCTGCGCGCGATGTAGGCGCCCGGATCGTAGCCGGACGCCCACAGCGCGGCGACCTCGGGCGTGGTCAGACCGAACAGGAAGAAGTTCTCGGGCCCGACGGCCTCGCGGATCTCGACGTTGGCGCCGTCGAGCGTGCCGACCGTGAGCGCGCCGTTGAGCGCGAACTTCATGTTGCTGGTGCCCGACGCCTCCTTGCCGGCGGTCGAGATCTGCAGGGACACGTCGGCGGCCGGGATCAACGCCTGCGCCAGCGACACGCCGTAGTTGGCCAGGAAGACCACCGACAGCCGCCCGCGCACCGCGGGATCGGCGTTGATCACCGTGGCCACGTCGTTGAGCAGCTTGATGTGCAGCTTGGCCATCGCGTAGCCGGGCGCCGCCTTGCCGGCGAAGATGTACGCGCGCGGCGGCGTGTCGCCGTCGGGGTTGCGCTTCAGCTGCATGTAGCGGGCGACGATCTCCAGGCAGGCCAGCAGCTGGCGCTTGTACTCGTGAAAGCGCTTGATCTGGATCACCACCAGGGCGTCGGCGGGCAGCTCGATGCCGCTGCGTCGCTGCACCAGCGCCGCCAGGTCACGCTTGTTCTGTTGTTTGACCTGCGCCAGCTCGTCCAGGAAGCGCTCGTCGTCCGCGTAGGCCAGCAGCTGGTTCACCTGCGACAGGTCGCGGTCGATCCACTCCGACCCGATGCGCGAGGTCACCAGCTTGGTCAGGCGCGGGTTGGCGTACAGCACCCAGCGGCGCGGCGTGACCCCGTTGGTCTTGTTGTTGAACCGCTCGGGCCACATCTGGTGAAAGTCCGGCATCAGCTGGGTGGTGATCAGGTCGGTGTGCAGCGCCGCGACCCCGTTGATGCTGTGCGAGCCGACGGTCGCCAGGTGGGCCATGCGCACCTGCTTGTGCTTGCCGTCGCCCTCTTCGATGATCGACATCCGGCCCATGCGGTCCATGTCGCCGGGCCAGCGGGTCTGCACCTGGCGCATGAAGCGATGGTTGATCTCGTAGATCAGCATCAGGTGGCGGGGCAGCATCCTCTCGAACAGGGTGACCGGCCAGCGCTCCAGCGCCTCCGGCATCAGGGTGTGGTTGGTGTAACCAAAAGTTCGCTCGCACAGGTCCCAGGCCACGTCCCAGTCCATGTGCTCTTCGTCCAGGAACACCCGCATCAGCTCGGCGACCGCGATCGCCGGATGGGTGTCGTTGAGCTGGATCGCCACCTTGTCGGGGAAGGCGTCGAAGGTGGTGTGGCGCTTCTTGTAGCGCCGCACGATGTCGGCGATCGAGCAGGCGACGAAGAAATACTGCTGCTTGAGACGCAGCGCCTTGCCCTCGGGGCTCTGGTCGTTGGGGTACAGGACCTTGGAGATGTTCTCGGTGTCGATCTTCTCCTCGACCGCGCGCCGGTAGTCGCCCTCGTTGAAGAACTGCAGGTTGAAGTCACGGGTCGCGCGCGCCGCCCACAGGCGCAGGGTGTTCACCGTGTCGGTGCGGTGGCCCACGATGAACGAGTCGTAGGGGATCCCGACCACCGGGCGGGTGTCGACCCAGTCGTTGACCAGCCGCCCGCTGTCGTCGTGGCGCATCTCGACCCGGCCGTAGAAGCGCACGGTCTGCGCGTCCTCGTGGCGCGGCAGCTCCCAGGGGTTGCCCAGGCGCAGCCAGTTGTCGTGGCGCTCGATCTGCTGGCCGTCCTCGATGCCCTGCTCGAACATGCCGAAGTCGTAGCGGATGCCGTAGCCGACCGCGGGCAGCTCCAGGGTGGCCAGCGAGTCCATGAAGCAGGCGGCCAGG
>Ga0207701_10006646_pt1 | contig 11537 bp, 7 predicted proteins | sample KBSSwiSSwithPhiX_FD_184294 | JGI IMG/M metagenome (GOLD analysis project Ga0207701, IMG submission 184294) | Switchgrass rhizosphere bulk soil microbial communities from Kellogg Biological Station, Michigan, USA, with PhiX - S5 (SPAdes) (version 2) | ecosystem: Environmental > Terrestrial > Soil...
ACCGCCTATGGCGAAGAGCGGCAGCCCCCGCCTTCCACTCGCGCCCACGGCTTCCCGCCCGGACGTGACCGACAGGTTGCCACCGGCGGCCGCGACGGTGTCGATCACCGTCTGGGCCCGCGCTTCGAGCTCGCGCCGCGTGATCCCGGGCCGCATGGCGGCCGCAACGATCGCGGTTGGCAGCACCTTGTAGAGCCGGCCGATCGTATCGCGCGTGAGATGGGCGAGCGCCATCACGTCCCGGCGTGAATCGGGGTCGTAGTCCTTGAGCGCGATCGGCTCGCCGAAAGTGACGAAGGCGCGCGACTGATATCCGACCGCGTACCGCACCATCTCCGCCACCTCGCGGCTGAACGGCCGCGAACCGCGCTTGATGCCCTGGTGGGCGAGGATCCGATCCTCGAGCACGAGATCGTAGGACACGGCCATGGGGACGATCACGGACGCGCTGCGATCGGCATTGAGCGCCGCGTGCAGCAGCCCGGTCTTGGGTGCTTTCAGCTCGCCGGAGTAGCTTCGCCCGCCTTCGATATAGAAGAGGAGGTCGTGGCGGCCGAGGATCTCGGCCACGTACGCTTTGAGCGTGACCAGATAGGCCGGGTCCTTGGTATTGCGGCGAATCGGGATGGCCCCGGTCACGTGCCGGTGGATCAGCCCCAGCGGACCACCGAACAAATTGATCCCGGCCGCGATCACCGGCGGCCTCACGCCGTTGTCGTCGAGGACCAGCGGCTCGACCAGATAGTCGAGATGGCTCTTGTGGTTCGAGATGTAGATGACCCGGCCTTCAGCGGTCGCCTTCTGGGCGATCTCGACGTGCTCGTGAATGCGCTCGATCTTCCGGAGAATGGGGTAGAGCGGGTGTTTCAGCGCGCGGTAGATCGGGTAGCGCTGGGTGGTGCGCAGCTCGTCGAGATACCCGTGAATGCGCTCGCGCGCCTCGGGGCCGGAGGTGCCATGTCCCCCGCGCAGATACCGCGCTACATCCTCGCGCGCCAGAACGGCCTGCGTGATGTCATCGAGGAGCACGGCTGGAATATACCACGCGGTGGATCTTCCGGCTGAAGCCGGAAGCCACACCAACCTGACGGGTGGCTTCCGCCTGTTAGGCGGACGTCTCCAGCTCCCGGCACACCGCGTCGGTGAACTCCGTCGTGGTCGCCGTGCCGCCGAGATCGCGGGTTCTGACTACCCCGGCGGTGAGCACGCGGTCGAGCGCCTCCCGGATGCGGGTGGCGGCGGCCCGCTCGCCGAGATGGTCGAGCATCATCAGGCCTGACAGGAGCAGCGCGGTCGGATTGGCGAGGTTCTTGTTGGCGATATCCGGTGCGCTTCCGTGCACCGCTTCGAACACGGCGGCTTCCGTCCCGATGTTGGCACCGGGCACGACACCCAGCCCGCCGACCAGACCCGCACACAGATCCGAGACGATGTCCCCATAAAGATTCGGCAGGACCAGCACGTCGAACCGTTCCGGGAACATCACCAGCTGCATGCACGCGGCATCGACGATTCGCTCGTCATAGGCGATCGACGTGTGATCGCGCGACACCTTGCGCGTGCTCTCGAGGAACATGCCGTCCCCGAGCTTCATGATGTTGGCCTTGTGCACCGCGGTCACACGCTTCCGGTCGTTCGCCGTGGCGTGCTCGAACGCGAACTTCGCGATCCGGGTCGACGCGCGCTCGGTGATGATCTTCAGGCTCTCGACGACCCCGGGCACCACCTCGTGCTCGAGCCCCGAGTAGAGGTCCTCGGTGTTCTCGCGGACGATCACCAGGTCCACGTTGCTGAAGCGGCTGGGCACACCGGGCAGGTTCCGCACCGGCCGCAGGTTGGCGTACAGATCGAGCGCCTTGCGCAGGCCGACGTTGACGCTGGTGATGCCTTCCGCGATGGGGGTGGTCACCGGGCCTTTCAACGCAATCCTGTTGCGGCGGATCGAATCCAGCAGCTCGGCCGGCAGCGACTGATTGAACCGCTTGAACGCCATGACGCCCGCGTCGTAGCGCTCCCACTCGATCTCCAGGCCGGCGACGTGAAAGATGCGAACGACGGCTTCGGTGACTTCCGGACCGATGCCGTCGCCAGGGATCAGCGTGATGACGCGCGGCATGGCTCAGCGGCTCCGCACCGACATCCGCGCGGCGAGCTGCGCCGCCACGGCTTCGAGCAGCGTCTTGTCGGCCGCACCGAAGGCGGCCTGACGATCGCTGTCGATGTCGATCTCGCCGAGGACCTCGCCCCCGGCCATGATCGGCACCACGATCTCCGACTTCGTCTCGATGCTGCACGCCAGATAGCGCGGGTCCGCGTTCACGTCGTCGACGATGATGGTCGCTTTCTCCGAGGCTGCGGCGCCGCAGATCCCGCGTCCGAGCGGGATGCGGGCATGGGGCGACGGCTTGCCTTCGAAGGGCCCGAGCACGAGCTCGTTGCCGTCGAGCAGGTAGATGCCGACCCAGGAATAGTCGGGCATGCGCCGCTTCAGCGTGGCCACGGCGGCGGCCATCGCGCGATCTTCATCGGCCTCGGACTGAATCTGGCGGGTGATGTCGTTGAGTACGTCGTTGTGGCTGGGCATGCGTCGCTCGGCAATCAATCCTTTAATTCGAACAACAACAAGGCGAGTCCGCCCAGCAGAGGAATGAGCTGTACGGAAACGGATCGTGCGTGCAGGCGGCCGAATTCGATGCGCCGCGGATCGGCAGCGTCGAGCGTCGACGGGGACGCGCCGATCGACTGCTGGGCATGGGCGATCTGGGGGGCCACGACGAAGCCGGCGTACAGTGTCGCCGCGGTCATCAGCAGCAGCCCGGCGACCCTGAGGGCGAACCGCCGCGGCCGCGGCCCGAGCACGCCACGGGTCGTGAGGCTCAGGAGCACGACGGCCGCGCATGCATAGGTGACGATGTTGAAGCGCCGCAGCGTTTCCCCGACGACGCTGCCGGCCAGCGTGCGTCCCTCGGGGCCACGGGCGCCAAGCACCTCGAATGCCGCCGGCGCGGCCAGCGCGCCCAGCGTGACGAGCCCGCCAATCCAGACCACGAGGGCCAGCACAGCGGCAAACCGCAGCGCGAGCATCGCGTCATTATAATTGAGCGTTCATGCCCGCCATCGCCTGGCTCCCGTGGAGCGCGGCGTCGTTTGCGCGCGCACGCACCGAACGCAAGCCCGTGCTGCTCTCGATTGCGCCGACCTGGTGCCGCAACAGCGTCGAGATGGATCGATCGAGCTTCGCGGATCCGGACGTCGTGGGGCGCGTCGGGCTGCGATACGTGCCGATTCGAGTGGATGCGGATCGGCGTCCGGACATCTGCGAGCGCTACAGCCTCGGCGGCTGGCCGACGACCGCCTTCCTGACGCCCGAGGGTGGTCTCCTCGGCGGCGGCACCTACGTCGAGCACCAGCGCCTCGCCGACGTCCTCGAACGCGTCGCGGATGCGTTTCACAAGGGCGGTCACGCGACGGTCGGCGACACCCCACCGCGGCCGCGAGCGGCGCTGCCTCCCGCCCTCACCGCCGAGCAGCTCATCGAACAGATCGACGGATGCTACGACCCGGCGCACGGGGGCTTTGGCGGCGCGCCGAAGTTTCCTCACGTCGCGCCGGTCCATCTCGCGCTGGCGCGCTATCGCCAGCAGCAATCCGAGGCTCTCCGCGACATCGCGATCAGGACCCTCGATGCGATGGGGTGGGGGCCGCTTCACGACGATCGTGATGGCGGCTTTTTCCGGTACTCACGGAACGGCGACTGGACGTCGCCCGAGCATGAGAAGCTGCTCGATGTCAACGCCGCGCTCCTCGACCTGTACGTCGATGCGTTCGAGACGCTCGAGTTGTCCCGGTACGGTGAGCGCGCCGAAGACGTACTGCGCTACGTGCAGACCTGGCTGGCGGACCCGGTCGACGGAGGCTGGGCGGGATCGCAGCGGGCCGATCCCGACTACTACTCGAGCCCGCCTCGAGGCGCCGGCCCGGTCGCTCCACCGATCGACAGGACTCTCTACACCAGCTGGAACGCCGCGATGGCCTCGGCCGCGCTGAAGGCCGGACGCGTGTTCGGCGACGCCGGTCTGTCCGAGTTCGCGATCCGCTCGCTCGAACGGATCGCCGAGCTGTCGTATGAGCCGAGCGCGGGCATGGCCCACTACCATGACGGGGCTCCGCAGGTGCGAGGCCTGCTCGGCGATCAAATCGAGATGGCCGATGCGCAGCTCGATGCGTTCGAAGCCACCGGCAACGTGACCTACCGGATGTTCGCGGAGGAGCTCGTGCTGCACACGATGCGCACGCTCTGGGACGAGCCGGAGGGCGGATTCTTCGACCGCGCGCCGGATCCTGAGAGCGACGTCGGATTGCTGCAGGATCGGCTGAAGCCGTTTGCCGCCAACTGCGTCGCGGCCCGACTGTTGTACCGCACGGCGCGCCTGTGTGGCCGCGAGGCGCTGGCCGGGGCCGCCGGTCGCGCGCTGGCCGCAGTGCGCCACGAGGCGGCCGATGCCGGGCCGCTCGCGGCGGAGCTCGTACTGGCGCTCACGGCCACGGCCGGGTGATAGACTGCCCTTTTGACGGTCGAACCACTCCACGTTCAGGCCTGCCTCGCCGACGCGCGTCAGCGCGCAGGCGGGTGAAAGCAAAGACACCATGGCTGCTACTTCAGTTGCTGCGCTTCGCGACATCGCCACCCAGCTCAGGATCGACTCGGTTGCCTCGACCAGCAAGGCCGGCAGCGGGCACCCGACCACATGCCTCTCCGCGGCCGACATCATGTCGGTCCTGTTCTTCTCGGAGATGCACTTCGATCCGAAGAATCCGCAAAACCCCGACAACGATCGCTTCGTGCTCTCGAAGGGGCACGCCGCCCCGATTCTCTATGCCGCGTGGGCCGAGGCGGGCCTCTTCCCCCGCGAGCGACTGATGGAGCTGCGGACGTTCGAGTCCGACCTCGAAGGCCATCCCACGCCACGGCTGCCGTTCGTGGACGTCGCCACCGGGTCGCTCGGGCAGGGCATCTGCGCCGCGGTCGGTATTGCCCTGAACGCCAGGCGCATCGGATCCGGCTATCGCACCTACGTGCTGCTCGGCGACGGCGAGATCGCGGAAGGATCGGTCTGGGAAGCGGCGGACGCGGCCTCCCACTACAAGCTGGACAACCTGTGCGCGATCGTCGACGCGAACGCGCTGGGCCAGAGCCAGCCGACCGAGTTCCGGCACGATCTCGATCGGATCGCCGCCCGCTGGAGCTCGTTCGGATGGAAGGCCATCGTGGTGGACGGGCATGACATCGCCGACATCCAGAAGGGCCTCGAGACAGCGCGCGCCACCACCGGCCAGCCCACAGCGCTCGTGGCCCGCACGATCAAGGGCAAGGGGCTCTCGGCGATCGCGGGCAAGGAGGGATGGCACGGCAAGGCCCTCAAGAGCGGTGAAGAAACGGACAAGGCGCTCAAAGAGCTCGAGAGTCAGCTGACGAACACTCCTGCTGAAGGGCCGATTCCCGGGCCGCGCAACCGTGGCCGCGCGGACGTGCCCCCCGATTACAGCACCCTGCCGGCACCCAGCTACAAGCTCGGAGACGTCGTCGCCACACGCGAGGCGTGGGGCACCGCGCTCGCCGCGGTCGGCAAGCTCGATACACGGATCGTGGCACTCGACGCGGACGTCAAGAACTCGACGTTCAGCGACCGCTTCGAGAAGGTGGCGCCCGACCGCTTCTTCGAAATGTTCATCGCCGAGCAGGGGATGGTCGGCACCGCCATGGGCTTTGCGGCGCGTGGCGCGATTCCATTTCCCTCGACGTTCGCCTGCTTCCTCTACCGCGCCGCCGATTTCATCCGCATGGCCGGCATCTCGATGCTCAACCTCAAGCTGACCGGCTCGCATGCCGGCGTCTCGATCGGGGAGGATGGCCCGTCGCAGATGGCGCTCGAGGATCTCGGAATGATGCGGGCGATTCCCGGCGCCGTCGTCCTGTATCCCTGTGAAGCGATGAGCACCGAACGGCTGGTTGCCGAGATGGCGCAGCACAAGGGGCTCAGCTACATGCGGACGTCCCGGCCGAAGACGCCGGTGCTGTACGGGCCCGAGGAGCGGTTCCCGATCGGTGGCTCGAAGGTGCTGCGTCAGAGCGCGGACGACGTGGCCGTGGTCGTCGGCGCCGGTATCACCGTCTTCGAAGCGCTGAAGGCGCACGATCTTCTCAAGGCCGAGGGCATCCCGATCCGGGTCATCGACGCCTACTCGGTCCAGCCGATCGACAAGGGCCGGTTGACCAGCGCCGCCCACGCGGCCGGCGGCGTCGTGATCACCGTCGAGGATCACTATTCGGCCGGCGGACTTGGCGACGCGGTGGCCGAAGCGCTGGCGGACGCGAACGTTGTCGTCCAGCGGCTGGCGGTGCGCGACATCCCGCGCAGCGGCGAGCCCGACGAGCTCGTGGACAAGTTCGGCATCTCGGCGCGGCAGATCGTCGAGACCGTGAAGCGCAGCCGCACGACCGCGAGGGCCTGAGCGCTTGCGCGGGCCGCGAGTGCGCGCGTTCGCGGCTCTCGTCGCGCTGGTCATTCTCTGCGCGGCGCCCACCATGCAGACCGGTGGCGCCCAGGATCCGGCCTGGTCGCCGGACGGGCGCCGCCTCGCATTTTCATTCCTGGATCAGATCTGGATCGCCGACAAGGACGGCGGCCATGCACGGCCGCTCACGGCCGATGGCACCGCCGTCGAACGTCATCCCGCGTGGTCTCCAGACGGCAGGTCGATCGCGTTCGCGGAGGACCGCGGCACCGGCTACGTGATCGTCGTCGTTGCCGCAGACGGTACGGGCCGGCGCGCGATCAGTGGTGATGGCGAAGCACGATGGCCGTCCTGGACGAGGGACGGCCGCGTGATCTTTTCGCGCCGCCACGAAGGGCGCTGGCGGCTGTATGCGTCGGCGCTGGACGGCAAGGCGCCGGTGCGCCTGTTCGGAGAATCCGATTCCGACGACCAGCGCCAGGCCGCCGTTTCGCCGGATGGCAAGCAGGTCGCCTACATCTCCGATCGCGGGAGCGAGGATGGCGACGTCGACGTGTGGGTCGCGAGCCTGTCGCCGGCAGGCGGGACACGCGCGCATGCGCAGGTGACGCGGATCCGCGGCGACGAAGCATCACCGTCGTGGGCCCCTGACGGATCCCGGATTGCGTTTTTCGGTGTGCGCAACGGTGTGTCCGGGGTGTGGGTGACCTCAATCGACCCCGGAGCGCGACCGGCGGATGGCCCTGTGCTCGTGTCGAGGACGGGCGGAACCCCCGCCTGGTCCCCCGACGGCCGGCGGATCGCCATCGCCGATGTGCCGTCCATCGAGCCCGCTTACAACGGCAACCCGCTTCGCAACCAGGATGATTCCCCGCCGCTCTTCTCCGAGTCCTACCACTTGCGGTTCGTCGATGCGCCGCTGCCCGTCGACTCGGGCGCGAGAACCGTCAGTCTCCCGAAAGCGTCTTCGAGCCGATACACGGCGGCCTTCGATCGCGTCTGGGAAACACTGCGCCGGCTCTATTACAGCGATGGCGCTGGCGCCGCCCAGTGGAGCGCGCTGAAAGCCAAGTATCGCCCTGCAGCTGCCGGCGCAAGAGACGACGGTCAACTCGAGACCGTCATGGATCAAATGATCGCCGAACAGCCGCTGATCAAGCCGGCCGTCACGTCGAATCGCGCGGTCGTCGTGTCAGGCCACCCGCTGGCCTCGCGTGCCGGCGCAGACGCGCTCGAACGGGGCGGCAATATCGTCGACGCCGCGATTGCGGTGTCGTTCGCTCTCGGCGTGCTCGAGCCCGACGCCTCCGGCATCGGCGGGGACGGCATGGCCCTGCTCTACCTGAAAGGCATGAACGAGCCGGTCGTGATCGACTACAAGGATCAGGCGCCCGGCCGGGCGACGCGCGACAATCCGTTGCTCCAGCGCGGCAGCGCCGACGGCCCCGCAGCCGCGAATATCCCGGGCGTGGTTGCCGGCCTCGATTACCTGTACCGCAGGTACGGGAGCAAGAAGATCTCCTGGGCCGATCTCCTCGCGCCGGCGATCCGTCACGCCGACGAGGGTTACACGCTGGATACCGCGTTGCCGACGACGATTGGAGAGGGCCGCCGGTATTTCGCCAAGTACCCGGCGGCCGCGAAGATCTATCTTCCCGATGGCCAGGTGCCGGCGGCCGGTCAGCGGTTCGTCAACAAGGACTACGCCTCGACGCTCCGGGCGATTGCCAGGGATGGGGCATCCGCGTTCTATCGCGGCGGGATTGCGCGTCGAATCGCCGACGACATGGCGCAGAACGGCGGCCTCATCACGCTCGACGATCTGGCGCAGTACCGGGCGATCGAGCGGACGCCTCTGACCGGCGACTACCGCGGTTACCGCGTGTTCTCGGCGCCGCCTCCGGTCGCGACCGGCGCCGCCCTCATCGAGACACTGCAGATCCTTCAGAACTATCCTGCGAAGCCCGGCGCCGCGTACAGCCGGGACCCGGGATTTCTCCATCACGCGATCGAGTCGTGGAAGGTTCGCGACACCGGTCCGCGGATCGCGGATCCGGCGCTGTGGGATGTCACGCTCGGGCCGCATCTCGACCCGTCGCATGCGGCGACATTGTTCAAGCGCATCGATCCGTCAAAGGCGAGTCGCACGGGGTCGCAGGAAGGCGAGGGGGGGACGCCCGAGCGGATCGGCCGGGGAACGACGGCCTTCACGGTCGCGGATGCCGACGGCAGCATGATCGCCGTGACGCAGACGCTGAGCACCTGGGGCGGCACGTTCTACGTCTCGAACGGGCTCGGCTTCCTCTACAACAATCACCTGCGCTTCAATGCGGGAACGGCCGCCGGACGTTTCCTGCCGCTCGCGCGTTCATCGTCCACGAGCGCTCCAACGCTGCTGTTCAGGAGAGCCACTGGCACTGAGGGTCCCGGGGTACCGGTCCTGGCTGTTGCTGCAGCGGGCAACAACTGGATTCCGGCGTCGGTCTACAACATCATCCTGAACGTCGTCGACGCCGGCATGCCGGCGCAGGCCGCCGTCGAGGCACCGCGATTCCTGATCGGCCGGGACCCGGCCGATCCCGACGGCACCCGAATACAGATCGAGGATCGCATTCCGCGGGCCGTCCTTCAGGATCTCGCCGGCCGGGGCCATCGGTTCCAGAAGATCGGCCGCAAGGGGGAAGTGCGGTACGGCTATGCCGCGGCGGTCGTCATCGATCCTGAGCGCCGCGAGCTCCAGGCCGGCTCCGAGCCGCGCCGCTCGCACGGCGCGGCGGCGCCCTCCGGGCAGTAGATCAGCTCTGGTTTTGGTGCCTTTCCTCAGAATGCCGACAACCGCGCCGTGTCGACGCGGAACATCCCCGAGAAAATCTGACGGAGCAGTTCAGGGCGCTCGCCGAGCAGCGAGTAGAGATCGTCGCGATCCAGCCGCAATGCCGTGCCTTCCTCGATGACTTCCGCCTGAAGTCCGAGCGAGCGGCCCGACATGACCTCGAGTGAGCCGATGACCTCGCCGCCGCGAGCGGTGACCGGCGGCGCTTCAGGGCCGTCCTTGAGCACGACCGAGCCCGACAGCATGAGCCAGAGCGCACCAGGAGCCGACGTCGTGAAGAGCGTCGTCCCCTTCTGCATGGACACGATCTTTGCCGCGTCGGCGAGGTGCCGCATCTCGTCGGCCGAGACGCGCGCGAACAGTGGCACACGCTGCAGCGCGAGGACTTTCTCGACCGGGGTGAGTCCTTTGGCCGCGAGTTGACCGAGATCGGCCGCCGCGGCCGTGGTCTGGATCGTCCCGCTCACGCCTGGAGGCGTGGACGACAACGTCGCGAACAGGCCGTTGACGAGGTCGGTGTTGTCGGCCAGCAGCGTCCGCAGCTCGCTGCGGCTCATCGCGAGCGTGACGACCAGGCCGTCCGTCCGGATGGTGCTGGTCATGGGCATTCCCGACAGCGCTTCGGTGAACCCGAGGGGCGCGGGAGCCTGGATCGCCTGCGGCCCCGACTCGCGTCCGGTCGCGATGACCCTGCCATCCAGCAGGAAGTGGAGGGTCTCGGGGATCGCGCCTTCAGTGAGCAGGACCGTGCCGGGATCGTGGCGCACCTGTTTCGCGGCCGACGCGATCCGGTACAACTCGGCGATGGTGACCGTGGCAAAGAGCGGAAGTTCCCGCAGGCGGGTCGCGAGCTCCGCGGCGGGAAGCGGCTCGTTCCACAGCTCCCGCCGCCGCTCCGCCGGCATCCGTTGTTCGGCCAGCGCCCATGACGCCGCCTCGAACACATACCAGTCGCGCACATCGCGGTGGGCCAGCACGTGTTCGATGTCGTTGGCCAGCGCCCAGACCTTGTGTTCCCGCGCCGTATCGATCGCGGACGCCGCGATGACCTGATCGTCGTCGTTGATCAGCTGCAGCAGGGTTTCCTCGACGTCACGCGGGCGCGTCTTCAGGAGAACGTTGCCTCGCCGGACTTTTTCTTCGATCGGCAACTCTTCGAGCACCGGCATGATCCGCTTCCGCAGCGCCCCTTCGAGGAGGTTGTCGAGGTATTCCGACGCGTTGGCACGGTTGCGCGAGTCGCCGTGGGTGATCGTCCATTGTGCGGCGCTGATGTCTCGCCACGGGTAGATGAGCGTCAGGAGGCGGTAGATCCGATCCTTGGTCCGCTGAATCTTCTGCTCGAGCGCGAGCGCGAGCGTCGAGCCTCCCGGCAGCCGGTTCTGCCCGAACAGGTTGTAGCGCAGCGACAGATAGTTGAAGTAGGTGCGGGCTTCGTCGAGCGCGAGGTGTTCGATGGGCTCGCGCGGGAAGGTCAGGGAATCATGCTCACGGCGCAGCCGTTCGAGCGCGGACACGACCTTGTAGCGCAGGAAGCCGTCCTTCTCGGCAAGGGCTGCCGCGAGGACGTCCACGGTTTTCTGGCTCGGAATGAGCGCCAGCGTTGCCGGGATGTGGCGCCGCACCCAGATGTCTTCGTCAGGTTCGCGAAGGAAGTGGGCGAGCGCGTCCACGACCGGCTCGCCGTAGCTGACGAGCACAAGCCGCGCACTGCCCTTGAGCCGCCGGTGCCTCAGCAGCGCAATCAGCGTCGGCACGAACACGAAGTCATCCGTGCCGCCGGCCTTGACGCTGTCCATGGCTTCGTCGGCAACCTCGGACGCCGGATCGTAGAGAAGAGGGATCAGCAGCCGGCGGAAGCGCGCCTGCGACGTCTGTCCGAGCGCGGCTGCGACGTCGCGTCGGGCTGGCCGCGAAAGTAGCAAACCTCGTCGGGCGGCCAACCAGAGGAGTAGCCGAGATCCGAATGCGCCGCGTCCATCTCGGCTAGGAACTGCCTCCACGCCGGCGAGGAGCTGCAACACGCGCTCACCATCGCCAAACAGATCGACTACCTGGGCGGTGACCCGACGGTGACGCCCGTTCCCGTCAAGCAGTCAGACGATCCGAAAACGATTCTCAGGGCGGATCTCGAAAACGAGAACGACACCATCCGCAACTATCGGCAGCGGGTCGCCCAGTGCGAGGC
>Ga0207701_10006648_pt1 | contig 11537 bp, 6 predicted proteins | sample KBSSwiSSwithPhiX_FD_184294 | JGI IMG/M metagenome (GOLD analysis project Ga0207701, IMG submission 184294) | Switchgrass rhizosphere bulk soil microbial communities from Kellogg Biological Station, Michigan, USA, with PhiX - S5 (SPAdes) (version 2) | ecosystem: Environmental > Terrestrial > Soil...
CGAGGTCAGCGATTTCGATCGCGCAGGCGAGCTCGCGGCCACGCTTCGCGCCCTGCCCGGTGTAGAAGCAGCGTATCCGAAACCAGGCGAAGCGCTGCCGTAGAACGCTTTGGACGCGGTTCATGGGTGCGTGTCGGCGCTCGATGCTCGGATTAGCGCGCCGCTCACCCGCATCGACGAAGGTTCTCAGTTCATAACGGAGAGGGGACATTCCATGGCACAAAAAAGAAGGACGCGCAGAGCCGCGCCGCCCGCACAACCGAAACGCCCGGCACCTGCATCGGACCCGGCGGCCGCACCCGAGCTGATCGTGATGACACGCGCACATGCAGCGCTGCGCGCATCCGCGGGGCGTTTCACGTCGGCGGCCGGGCAGAACGTAAGCGACATCGAACGGACGCTCTCGCGTCATCGAGCCTCGCTGGTTCCGGTATTCGGCCCGACCGAAGAACGCGTCATGGCGCGGCTGTCGCGCCAGAGCGAAAGCGCGCAGGCGCCGATGCAGGACCTGTCCGTCTTCTATCGCGTGGACGCGCCTGCCGAACGCCTCGAGGCGCTGCGGGGCGAGCTGGCATCGCATGAACTGGTGGAAGCGGCCTATCTCAAGCCGCCGGTCGCGTTGCCGCAGATCAACACGATGACGGCGGCGCCCGAAGAGCCGCCCCCCGCGACGCCGGATTTCAGCGCGCGCCAGATCTATCTCGACGCGGCGCCGAGCGGGATCGAGGCGCGCTGGGCGTGGACGCAGTCGGGCGGTCGCGGCAAGGACATCCGCATCATCGACGTCGAAGGGAACTGGCGCTTCACGCACGAAGATCTGACCCAGAACCAGGGCGGGGTCGTGGCCGGAACGCCGGTCGCCGGCGTTGACTGGCGCAATCATGGTACGGCGGTGCTGGGCGAGTTCAGTGGAGACGTGAACGCGATCGGCATCACCGGCATCGCGGCGGATGCCATCGTCAGCGCCGCCGCGCACGGCGGCATCGGCTCATCGGCCGCGATCAACCAGGCAGCGACCCGGCTGCGTGCGGGCGACGTCATGCTGCTCGAGATGCACCGTCCCGGGCCGCGCTTCAACTTCACACTGCGCAACGATCAACTCGGTTATATCGCCGTCGAATGGTGGCCGGACGATTTCGCGGCGATCCTCAATGCGACCAGGAGCGGCATCATCGTGGTCGAAGCCGCGGGTAACGGGGCCGAGAATCTCGACGACGTGCTTTATCAGACGGCGGGTCCCGGATTCCCCGCGGGCTGGAGCAATCCGTTCCGCCGGTCCAACCGTGACTCGGGTGCCATCGTGGTCGGCGCGGGTGCGCCGCCGCCGGGAACGCACGGCCGCGACTGGGGCCCGGATCGCTCGCGCCTCGATTTCTCCAACTGGGGCCCGATCGTCGACGCGCAAGGCTGGGGGCGCGAAGTAACCACCTGCGGCTACGGCGATCTGCAGGGCGGCACCAACGAGGATCTCTGGTACACGGACACCTTCAGCGGCACGTCGAGCGCGTCTCCTATCGTCACGGGCGCGATTGCCAGCCTGCAGGGCATGGCGAAAGCGCGCGGGCGCCCGGTGCTGACGCCGGCGCAGGTGCGCAGCTTCCTGCGTTCCACCGGATCGCCGCAGCAGGACGCGCCGGGACGTCCGGCAACACAGCGCATCGGCAACCGCCCCGATCTTCGTGCACTCTCGACCGCCGCATTCGGCAAGGGCAAGGAGCTCTCCAAGGAACTCATCAAGGAGACGAAGGAAACCTTCAAGGATACGAAGGACAGCAAGGACAGCAAAGAGCGCAAAGAGGTCGCCAAGGAACAGGTGAAAGAGCAGCTCAAGGAACAGATCAAGGAGCAGTTGAAGGACATCAAGGAGAAAGAGCTGAAGGAAGGTAAGGAGCTCAAGGAGAAAGAGCTCAAGGAAGTGAAGGAGTTCAAGGAAGGCAAGGAGATCAAGGAAAAGGACAAGGACTTCGAAGGCAAGCCGACCGACAAGCTGGGAGAGGTCGGCGGCCAGTTCGGCGTTCAGCCGGCGGCGGTGCCTGTCGAGCAGCGTCTCGGTGCGCTGGAGCAGGCCGTGCAGCAACTCGTCCATTTCATCGGGCAAGAACTGCGGCCCGACCTCAGCCGCTCGGCGCTGCAGACAAGCGGTCAGGCCGCAAAGGACGAGAAGGATCTGAAGGACGCCGAGAAGACGTCGGACGCCTGATGCATGCGGGCGGTGCGGCCGCCGCTCGCAGGCGCGTGCTGAAATGATCGTTCTGCTCTGCCATGATGAAGACGCGGCCGCGTTGTGGCTGCACCGCGCGTTACGCGAGCACGGGCTGGCTGCGCTCGAACTTGTCAGCGTGGAGCAGCTCGTTTACAGCCGCAGCATCGTGCACAGGCTCGACGATCGCGGCGACCGTGGGGAGATCCGCCTCGCGGACGGCCGCGTTCTGCGCCCGCAATCGATAGATGCTCTTCTGAACCGCGTGCGGTACCTGCCCACGCAGCACTTCGCGCGCGCGGATGAAGCAGATCGCACCTACGCGTCACAGGAGCTGAACGCGTTCGTGCTCGCGTGGCTCGACAGTATCGCGGGTTGTGTCATCAATCCTGCGCTGCCGTTCGCGCTCGACGGCGGCACCTTCGATCCGATTACCGTCATGCACTACGCAGCCATGGCGGGCCTGCCCACCGGAGGTTGGCGTGGCGCCAGTGAGCAGCGCGCCAGCGCAGCCGATTACGCGCCTCGCGCCACGCACGCGACGATCGTCTTCGGCCGGCAGATCTTCGGGGCCGCCGTGCCGCATGAGTTCCATGAAAGCTGTGTGCGACTCGCAGCGTTGGTCGGTGTTCCGCTCCTGCAGCTCGTGTTCGAGGCTTCGCCTGCGCAGTGGCGGTTCGTTGCGGCGACGGGCGTCGCGGATTTCCGGGTCGGCGGCGAGCCGCTCATGCGTGCGCTTCACGCCACACTCGTGAACGCCGCGTGATTCTCGTTGCCGGCATCGCGGATGAAGGACCCACGGCCCGTGTGATCGACGCGCTGGAGGGAATGGGCGCGAACTATCGCGTATTCGATCAGAGGCGCGCCGAAGATGCCGACATCGTGCTCGACATCAGCGATGAAATCAGCGGCGGTGCGATCGGCGGCGCACTGCGCATCGGAAGCGAATCACTGCCGTTGCGCGAGATAAGCGCGATCTATCTGCGCGTGATGGACGACGGACTGCTGCCCGACATCGCGGCTTTACCGCCCGAGGCGCCGCTGCGCCAGCGTTGCCGCCGGCTGCACGATCTGCTGCTGCGCTTCGCCGATGTCGCGTGCGCCCGCGTGCTCAACCGGCCGAGCGACATGAGCTCCAACCACTCGAAGCCGTATCAGGCTCACGCGATCCGGGCGGTGGATTTCGGCATCCCGGAGACGCTGATCACGAACGATCCCGCCGTCGCACGCGAGTTCATCGAGCTCGTATGGGCGGAAAGCGGCAGGGTCATCTACAAATCGCTGAGCGGCATCCGCTCGATCGTGCGCGAGGTCACCGCGCACGATATCGCGCGCCTCGATCATATCCGCTGGTGTCCGACCCAGTTTCAGCGGCGTGTCGCGGGCGTCGACGTGCGCGTTCACGTGATTGGGCACCGCACGCTTGCGGCTGCCATCGCGAGTGATGCCATCGACTATCGCTACGCCGCGCGGGACACGGGTACGCCACCCACTTTCGAGTGCATCGAGCTCGATATGGAGACGCATAACCGGTGCATACGCCTGACCGATCGCTTGCGCCTGCCGCTTGCCGGCATCGATCTCCGGCGTACGCCTGATGGCCGCTTTGTCTGCTTCGAAGTGAATCCGAGTCCGGCGTTCAGCTTTTACGAAACGCATACCGGGCTCCCGATCGCAAATGCGGTGGCACGCTATCTGACGGGCGACGCCGACTGACGGCGCATGGCGTCCCGTCGAGGGACTTAATCCTTCGCTGACCTCAGCGCAGCACCTATGATGCGTCGCCGCGTCACAGGGGCATGTACGCGCTCGGGACAAACGGCCGTGCGAATGTGGGCGGTCAAGTAGGAAACATCACGGGAATTTCACATAGGTGTATTCATGATCCCGTGAGAGGAGAGCGTCCGCAAAAATGCACATGGCATCCGAAGAATCATCCGGCGCGACGCTATCCGCGCTTCTGAGCGCACGTGCGGAGTCGCACGCCAGCGCGCCCGCAATTCTTTCCCCCGGCCGGCCGCCTCTCACCTACGCAGCGCTGTGGCGACAAGCGCGACGCATCGCAAGTGTGATCGCAGCACATGCCAGCGAGACGCCGCCGCGCGTCGCCGTTGTGCTGCCCAACGGCCCGGAGCTCGCGACGGCCTGTCTCGGCGTTGCCGCGTGCTCGGCATGCGTGCCGCTGCACGAACGCTCGAGCGAAGCCGAGCTGAGGATGTACCTGCAGGACGCGCGCGCGCAGTTTGCCGTCTTCCTGAGCAGCGAGCGCGGCCCGATCCGGGACGTCGCTCTCGACATGGATCTCCAGGCGCTCGAAGTCGAGTGGGACCCGGCACTGCCCGCGGGTGAGCTCCATATCCGCTCCTCACGCCCGGCAGGCACTGCGACTCAACGCCGCATCGAAGCGGACGATGTCGCACTCGTGCTGCATACATCGGGCACGACGGGGCAGCCGAAGATCGTGCCGCTCACGCACCGCAACCTGCTCGCCTCGGCGCGCGCCATCGCGGAACATCTCGCGCTGACACCGGCGGACCGCTGCCTCAACGTCATGCCGCTCTTCCATATTCACGGACTCGTGGGCGCGCTGCTCGCGAGCATCGAAGCCGGCGCGAGCATCGTCTGCACACCGGGATTCGACGAGCGCATGTTCTTTCAGTGGATCGCCGCTTTCGATCCCACGTGGTATTCCGCGGTGCCGACCATTCACCAGTCCGTCGTGGCCAATGGTGCGGCTTATCGTGCAACGGCGTCCGGTCATCGGTTCCGTTTCGTGCGCTCGTGTTCGTCAGCGTTGCCGGCGAAGACGCTTCATGCGCTGGAAGCGCTGACGTGCGCACCGGTAGTCGAAGCCTACGGTATGACGGAAGCGTCGCACGAGATGGCCAGCAATCCGCTTTCGGGCGCGCGCAAGCCGGAAACTGTCGGTATACCGACTGGTGCCGAGATCGCGATCATGAACACTGCCGGAGAGTTGCTCGATAAGCGCGCAACCGGAGAGATCGTAATCCGCGGTGCCGGCGTCATGCGCGGCTACGAGCACGATGCGGCTGCGAACGATGCCGCGTTCAGCAACGGCTGGTTCAGGACCGGAGACGAAGGACATTTCGACGCAGACGGCTATCTCCACATAACCGGCCGACTGAAGGAAGTCATCAAGCGCGGTGGAGAAACCATAGCGCCGCGCGAGATCGATACGGCTGTGCTCGAACATCCCGACGTAGCGCAGGCGATCGCTTTCGCCATTCCTCACCCGACGCTCGGCCAGGACGTTGCGGTCGCGGTCGTGCTGCGCAGAGGCGCCCGAGTGACGGAAACCGAACTGCGACGCTTCGTGCTCGGGCGTCTCAGCGCCGCCAAGGTCCCTTCGTGCGTCGTGTTCCTCGATGAGATTCCGAAGGAAGCGACCGGCAAGGTTCAGCGCACGAGTCTCTATGAAAAACTACGCTCGTCCATCGTCAGAACGGGTCGTGCAGCCGGTACCGATCTGGAACGCTCGCTCGAAGCGATCTTCCGCAACGTGCTCGGGTGTGAGCGTATCAGCATCGATGACAATTTCTTCGCGCTGGGGGGCGATTCGCTCAAGGCGGCGCAACTCGTAGCGCGCATCCTGGCGCAGCACGACGTCGAGCTCGCGATCCCGGCGGTGTTCGCGCACGCCACGATTGCAGAGCTCGCGGTCCTCGTCGAGGCCGCACGCTCGGCCCAGGAACGGCGCAGAGACGAACTCGCCTCCGAAATCGACAGGATGTCGGACGAGGAAGTCGAGCGTCTTCTTGCGGAACGGGAGGCCGGCGAGGGGGCTGCGAAATGGACGCGGCGCTAAATCCCCGCCGTTTGCTGCTGGAGATGCTCGAGGCGAGCGAACGCCGCGGCCACGACGTCGTCGCGCGTGTGCTGCGCGATCTCGGGATCACCCACGTCTTCGGTGTCGGCGGTGTACCGGTCGATGCCACCCTCGGCGCCTGCGCGCGGCTCGGGCTGCGCGTGATCGGTGTGCGTCACCAGCAGGGCGCGGTGCTGATGTCGCTCGCGTTCAACTATGTGTCGGGTGGGCTCCATTCAGCCGTGATCGTCTCGGCCGGACCGGCCGTCACGAATTGCGCGACCGGCCTGCTGGTAGGAAAGGAGAATTGCTGGCCGCTGCTGGTGATCGCCGGCCGGCGCGGGCTCGCCATCCCTGGTGCGTTCCAGGCTTTCGATGGTGCCGCGTTTGTCTCTCCCGTCGCGAAGTGGACCGCGCTCGTAGCCGACACGGCTGAATTGAGTCATGTCCTGACGCAAGCCGCCGTGACTGCTATCAGCGGAGCGCCAGGACCCGTTTATATCGATGTTGCCGAAGAAGCGCTGGGCGGCTATGCGCAGGCGCAAGTGTGTGCGGCGTCCGTGCGCCCGGCGCGCCAGAACGGCGCACGCGCTCTCGCTGCCGCCAGCGTGGAACAGGCGGTAGCGCTCATCGCCGATGCGCGCAGGCCCGTCATGCTCATCGGCAAAGGCGCGCGGTGGAGCGAGGCGACGGCGCTGCTCCGGCGTCTCGCGGACGATTACGGTGTCGCGTTCGCTTCCTCGCCGATGGGGTGCGGACTCCTGCCGGATGATCATCCTTTGTGCTTCAGCGCAATCCGCGCTCGCCTGCTGGCCGAAGCCGATCTGGTGCTGGTGATCGGCGCGCGTCTGAACTGGACCTTTCGCTTCGGCAACGAGATTTCGCGCCATGCGCGCATCGTGAGAATCGATATCGATCCGGTCGAAGCCGCGAACGTGCTCGGTCGCGGGATCGGCGTGCAGGGGGACGCCGCTGTCGTGCTCGAGAGCCTCCTCGGCGTGCTCGATGCGCACCGGCGCAGCACGATCGAGCGCGATGCCGGATGGCTCGTGCGGATGAAAGCGTGCCGTGACGCGCTCGGCATCGGGACGGTGCCGCCGGCCGAGCACGGTCTCTTGCCGATGTCGCCGTACGAGTGGCTGGGCGAATTGGCTGGTGCCTTGCCTCAAGACGCCATTACTGTCCTCGACGGCAATACCGTCATGACCGCAGCCCAGCGCATGCTGCCGGTTCGCCACCCCGCGAGCCGACTCGGACCCGGAACGAACGGCTGCATGGGCGTCGGGATTCCGTTCGCCATCGGAGCGAAGCTGGCGCGTCCAGAGCGGCCTGTGATCGCGATCGTCGGCGATTTCGGGTTCGGTCTCAGCGCGTTCGAGCTCGAGACCGCGGTGCGACATTGCGTGCCCGTCGTCATCGTGGTGGCAAACAACGCCGGCGCCGGCGGCGCAACGCGTCAAGGACAGTTCTTTCCCGCCGCTCACCCCGAACGCGTGAGCCGCTACGGCACAGATGTTCGACACGATCTGACGATGCGCTCCTGCGGCGGGAGAGGCTATCGTGTCGAATTTCCGGGTGAACTGCGTTCCGCACTCGCGGATGCTTTCGCGTCCGGCTCGCCGGCTTGCATCGATGTCATGACCAACGAGCACACTGCTGTGGGAGCCGCGATATGAATTCCCGCGAAAGAGAACCTCCGGTCTCCGCGGCGAGGCACGACGGCGCCGACGCGAGACAACGACTGCTCGCCCTGCGCCTGCGGGAACGCGGACTCGGAACGGCCGAGGAATCCCTGAAGCCGCGATTGCCGGACGAACCGGTCCCGCTGTCGTTCTCCCAGGAAGGCCTCTGGTTCCTCGATCAGTTGGATGGACCCGGCAGTGCGTACAACGTCACGCGCGCCCTGCGGCTCCACGGAAGGATCGAAGCGACGCTGCTGGAACGCTGTCTGCGCGCGCTCGTGCAGCGTCACGAGAGCCTGCGCACGGCATTCGACACGCGCGAAGGTTCGGCCGTGCAGATCGTCAGGCCCGCGCGGGAAGCCGCGGCGGCTTTTCGCTTCGAAACGCTCTCGCTGGACGGTTATGGGAGCGCGGAGATAGACGATGCGCTCGACGCTGCATCTCGTGCGGCCGCTGACGAGCCGATCGATCTTTCACGTCCCCCGTTGTTCAGAGCGAAGCTCGTGCGCATCGGCGACGACGATCACGTGCTGATCCTGGTCGTGCACCACATTGTCTGCGACGGCTGGTCAATCGGAATACTGCTGCGCGAGTTGGGCGCGCTGTACGCGGCGCGCGCGGATGGTGCCGCATTGCCGCCTCTGCCCGTGCAGTTTCCGGATTTTGCGCTCTGGCAGCGACGACGGCTGACAACGGCAACGCTGGAGGCGCAACTGCAGTACTGGCGCGTACAGCTCGCGAACACGCCCGATCTCGAGCTGCCGACAGACAGGCCGCGTCCCGTCCATCCGAGCCGACGCGCTGGCACCGAGCCGCTCATCGTGGCCGGCACGCTGCTCGACTCTCTGCATGCGCTTGCACGCGGTCACGACGCAACACTCTTCATGGTGCTGCTGGCGGCGTTTCAGGTGCTGCTCATGCGCCAGTCGCGGCAGGACGATATCGCGGTCGGCGTACCCCTCGCGAGCCGCAATCGGCTGGAGACCGAGGGAGTCGTCGGCTACTTCGTGAACACGCTGGTGATGCGGTCGGCCCTCGCTGGAGAGCCCGGGTTCGTGGAGTCGCTGCAGCAGATGCGCAAGACGGTGCTCGATGCGTTCGAACATCAGGAAGTACCGTTCGAACGTCTCGTCGCCGAGCTTTGCCCGCAGCGCGATGCGAGTCGCAACCCGCTCTACCAGGTTGCGTTTTCATTGCAGAGCCAGCCGCCGGCGGTGCTGACGATCGAGGGTGTGCGGACGGAAGCGCTGGCGCTCGCCGGAAACGAAGCGAAATTCGACCTCCTGCTGACGTTGACCGAGACCGGCGGCGCGCTGCACGGAACGATCGTTTATGCCGCCGACCTGTTCGACGCGGTCTCGATGAACGGTTTCGCACGGCAGTTCCAGACCCTGCTTGCGGCGATCGTCGCCGATCCCACGACCAGCATCCGCCGTCTGCCGTTGCTCGACGATGCCGACCGTGAACACGTGCTGTGTACATGGAATGCAACCGGGCGCCCGTACGATCCTGCCTTGCCGGTGCACACGCTCATCGAACGACAGGTCCGGCTCACGCCCGAAGCGGTTGCGCTCACATTCGGCGAGGAGTGGCTCACCTATCGCGAGCTCGACGCAAGGTCCAATCGCCTCTCGCGTCATCTGCGTGCGCGAGGCATTCGCCGCGGCATGCTGGTCGGCCTTGCCGTCGAACGCGGCACGGCGATGGTCGTTGCCCAGCTCGCGATCCTGAAAGCGGGCGCGGGTTACGTGCCGCTCGATCCGTCCTATCCGACCCAGCGTCTGGCGTTCATGATCGACGATGCGCAGCTTGCGCTCCTGGTCACCACGTCGCATCGGCTCGACACATTCGCGCAGCCGCGCGAGCGCTGTGTGCTCGTCGACGTAGACAGAGCCGCGATTGCGGCGCATTCGGAAGAGCGACTTCAGGCGGACGAGGCCGTCGACAGCGGCCCCGACGATCCCGCTTACGTGATTTACACCTCGGGTTCGACGGGCCGTCCGAAAGGCGTGGTCCTGCGCCATCGTTCGCTGTCGAACCTCGTTGCAAGCGTCATACGCGAGCCGGGGTACCGCTCGTCGGATCGCGTGCTGGCCATCACCACCATGAGCTTCGACATTGCGGCCATGGAATTGCTCGTGCCGCTGACCGTCGGCGCCGAGATCGTGATCGCGAGCCGCGACCAGGCGCGCGACGGCCAGGCGCTGCGCGAGCTTCTGGAGCGGTCGGGCGCGAACTTCATGCAGGCGACGCCGTTGACGTGGCGCCTGCTGGTCGATGCAGGATGGGAGGGCGCGCGGAATTTCAGGGCGATCACCGGTGGCGAAGCGCTGTCGCAGGTGCTGGCGGCAAATCTGCTCGAGCGCGTGGGCGAGCTGTGGAACGGATACGGCCCGTCGGAAACCACGGTGTATTCGACGTTCTGGCGCGTCAGCGAGCCGGAACGCGGCATCAGTATCGGGCGCCCGATCGCAAACACGGTCGTGCGCGTGCTCGACGCGTACGGCCAGCTCTGTCCGCCGGGCGTGTCGGGCGAGATCTACATCGGCGGCGACGGACTTGCGCTCGGTTATCTCGGACAGCCCGGGCTCACGGCGGAGCGCTTCGTTGCCGATGCGTTCAGCGATACGCCAGGTGCGCTCCTGTACCGCACCGGTGATCAGGGACGCTGGCGTCATGACGGGCTGCTCGAGCATCAGGGGCGCCTGGATTTTCAGGTGAAGCTTCGCGGGTATCGCATCGAGCTGGGGGAAATCGAAGCGCATCTCTCGGCGCATGCGGATGTCGCGCAGAGTGCGGTCGTCATGCGCGAGGACGCCTCGGGTGATCCGTGCCTCGTCGCCTACGTCGTCGGCGGCGACAAAGCGCCGAGCGCGCGCGATCTGAGGACACACCTCCGCGCGAGACTGCCGGACTTCATGGTGCCTCAGCATTTCGTTCAGCTCGACGCGCTGCCTCGACTGCCGAACGGCAAGACGGATCGAAAAGCACTGCCGGCACTCAACGCAGCGCCCGTGCGGCAACGTTCGCAGTCACGCCCCTCCGGCCTCGAAGAAACGATCGCGCGTGTCTGGTGCGAAGTGCTGAACCTGCCGCGGGTCGATGCGCATGACGATTTCTTCGAGATCGGAGGCCATTCGATTCTTGCCGCCAGGACAGTCGCGCGACTGCGGCAGGCATTGGGCCGCGATGTCCCTCTGCGCCTGCTGTTCGAGTCGCCTACTGTCGCGGAGCTCGCACGCAGGATCGGTGACGACGCGGTGTCCGAACAAGATGTCTGCCCTCCGCTTTCAGCCAGGGCGCGGAGCGGCGTCTTCCCCGCGTCTCTATCTCAAGCGAGCCTGTGGTTTCTGAACGAGCTCGCAGGGCCCAGTGGTGTTTACAACATTCCCCGCGCGTTCCTGCTCTCGGGTGCGCTCGACCTCGCCGCCCTCGCGGCGAGCGTACAGGCGCTCGTCGAGCGACACGCGAGTCTGCGTACCGGATTCGAACTGCGCGATGGCGCGCCCGTGCAGGTCGTACGGGAATTCGATCGAAGCGTTCAGGCAGTGCCGATCGAGCTGGTGCCGGTGCAGGACCCCGAGGCGGTCATCCCGATGGTTGCGATCTGTCCGCCTTCCTGCTTCACCAGTGACAGATCGCCCGCGGCTTTCCCTGCACGTATCGGAACCGACCACAAATCAAAGCTCGCCCCTTTTCGGTTGCTGACGAAAAGCAAATGGGAGCTGTCCGGAGTCCATGCCGGACCGTAATTGATGCTGGCCCCTCCGACCACCTCCGCTTCGGCTGACCCGTCCGCGGCTATCACGTATATGTGTTTGTCGGTCGA
>Ga0207701_10006649_pt1 | contig 11537 bp, 7 predicted proteins | sample KBSSwiSSwithPhiX_FD_184294 | JGI IMG/M metagenome (GOLD analysis project Ga0207701, IMG submission 184294) | Switchgrass rhizosphere bulk soil microbial communities from Kellogg Biological Station, Michigan, USA, with PhiX - S5 (SPAdes) (version 2) | ecosystem: Environmental > Terrestrial > Soil...
CACCCGGCTCGACTCGCGCCAGATCCAGCTTGGAGCGAAGCTGGTGTTCTGATGTTCGCTCGTCCGGCGCCCTTATTTCGCAAACGAAGGAGCTAAGCATTGCCGTAAACACGTCCGGATTTCGACGGGAGGAGAGAGATGCGTACGCTCGCACTCGGTCTGATCCTCGGCGTCTCCCTGGTTGCACCGCCGCTGGCGCGTGCACAGACAGGCACTTCCGAAATCGGTGGCAAGGTCACCGATCCGCAGGGCGGCATCCTCCCGGGCGTGGCGATTGTCATCACCAACCAGGACACCGGCGTCTTTCGCGAGCTGGTCACCGGCGCGGACGGCAGCTACTTCGTCTCCCACGTTGTTCCAGGACGATATCGAATCAACGCGAAGCTCTCAGGCTTCCGGAGCCTCGATCGGCGCGACGTCATCCTGACGGTGGGGAAGATGCAGACCCTGGACCTGACGCTCGAAGTCGGCGGCGTCAGCGAGACCGTGACGGTCTCGGCTGAATCGCCGCTGGTCGACTTGAGCTCGGCCGAGGTCGGCGGCCATATCTCGGCCGAAGAGCTCAACGCTCTGCCGGCCGGCAACCGCAGCTACATGGCGTTTGTCGGCAACATTCCCGGCGCGCAGTTCGTGCCCACCACCGGCTTCCTCAACGACACCATGCTCGCCAACGGCCAGTCGGCGGCGGCGAACAACGTCGTCTTCGACGGCGCCGGCAACGTCGACGATCTCCGCGGCTCGAATGTCGGCGGCCAGACGCGCACCGCTAACGAGTCGGTGCAGGAAGTCCAGGTGATGACCAACCAGTTCGACGCCGAGTACGGCCGTGCGTCTGGCGCCGTGATCAACGCGGTAACCAAATCGGGCACCAATCAGTTCTCGGGCTCGCTGTTCGATTTCTTCACCGGCAAGAACGTGACGGCCAGGGATTACTTCGCGAAGCAGAGCGATGCGCCGAAGCCGGACGTCAAGAAGCAGGAATGGGGCGGCACAGTCGGCGGCCCGATCGTCCGCAACCGGCTGCACTACTTCGCCAGCCTCGAGCGCCTGGTGCAGAACCGGAACCAGTCGCGCACCTTCCCGACCCGCCCCGAGTACAACTACGCCACCACCGACGACGTGTCGGCCTGGAACACGCTGTGGCGCATCGATCACCAGATCAGCGCCGGGACCACCTGGGCGTTCCGGTGGCTGCGCGAGTCGGCGCCGCAGTTCAACGTGCTCGACGGCGTCAACGACACGCTCGAGAGCAATGACGACGAAACGGATCTCGATCAGACGCTGGTCGGGACCTTGACCAGCGTCGTCTCGAACACCAAGGTCAATACGGTCCGGGCCAGCCTGACGAAGGAACAGACCACGCACGCCAATGCACAGTGGCGCGGACTGGAACCGGAGTATGGCCAGTGCACCGTCTGTCCGATCGAGGCGATCGCGGATCAGGCGCTGCTTCCGCCGGTGTTGACCTACGTCAACAACATGAACCTGCAAGCCGACGATACGATGGATTTCTCCCTGAACGACAACATCTCGCTCGAGGACACGTTCTCCTGGTTCGTCCCCGACAAGAAGGGCAAACACGACCTCAAGGTCGGCGCCAGGTACTCGCACATCTGGATCAGCAATCCCAACAATGCCAATGCGAACGGCACTTACACCTTCGGGCACGACCTTGCCTTCAATGCCGCCGACCCGAGAACGTATCCGGAACGGCTCAGCATCCGGGTACCGGCGCCGCTCGAATATGAACTGACCGCCCATGTCTGGGAGATCTTCCTGCAGGACAAGTGGCAGCTGAAGTCGGGCCTCACCCTGAGTCTCGGCATTCGCTACGATCTCGAATACATGCCGATCGATGAAACGGGGAACGCGCTGTTCTCCGATCCGAATGCATATCCAGTCGACAGGAACAACGTGGCGCCGCGGCTCGGCATCGTCTGGAATCCCGACGGCCAGGGCAAGTCGGTCGTGCGCGGTGGCTATGGAATCTTCTACGACCGGACCCTGCTGGGGACGGTTGACAACTTCCTCTTCGACACCAAGTACGCCAACTCGTTCATTGCCCAGTTCCCCCAGAACGCTGCCGACCCAGGGCCCGCCGCCGGCCGCTTCCCGAGCGATCCGACTCTGAACACTCCAACTGTCAGCGAGCTCACGCCCGCGGTCCGCGCCTACATCAATTCACAGTACCCGACGGGGGCCGTCCGCCGGAACACCGGCACGGTCACCTGGGACGACCCCGATCGCGTGCAGCCCAAATTCACACAGATCAGCGCCGGCTACGAACGGGAGGTGGTGCGCGGTCTTGCGGTGGCTGCCGATTACGTCCGGATGATGGGGCGGGATCAGTTCCTGAGCCCGAACCTCAACATCGGGACTCGCGTCGACACCACACGCACAGGCAGGATCAACTTCCTCGATCCTTACGACATCCTGAACAAGAGCCTCGCGCCCGGCGAAGATCCGTACGTCGCGGTCGTGCGGCTGATCTCCAACCAGGGCTACAGCAACTACGACGCGCTGAACGTGTCGGTGGAAAAACGCTACAGCCACGGGTGGAACCTCCGCGGCGCGTACTCCCTTGGCTACTCGCGCGGGGTCACGCTGACGCAGGCCGGCGCGGCAGGCCAGCCTCAGCTCCAGACCGGAACCGACCTCCACCTCGACGAGTACTACGCGCCGGCCGATACCGACCGCCGGCATAGCCTCGTCGTCAGCGGTCGCATGGACATTCCAAAGGCTCGCGGCGTGACAGTCAGCGGAATGCTGCGGATGCTGAGCGGGACGCCGTATACGATTCAGGATCAGAATATCGACGCCGATCGGAACGGCGTGCTGTTCGATCCGCTGCCGGCGGGCACCTATAGCGGAACCGCGCCGGGTTCGCTGCAGAATGTCGAAAACAAGGGCGGCCGCAACGGCGCGATCGGCCCCGGGTTCGTGCAGCTCGATCTGCGGGTCGGCTATCGGGTGAGGCTCGGGACGCGCCGGACGCTCGACACGTTCGTGGACGTGTTCAACGCGACCGATCGTGCGAACTTCATCAACCCGATTGGCGACCGCCGGAACACGGCGGATTTCCTCCGGTTGCAGGCGCTCGTCGCGACGTCGGGGCTGCCGCGCCAGGCGCAACTCGGTATTCGTCTGGGGTTCTGAGGAATATGGAACGCAGAGACCGCGGAGACCGCAGAGAAAAAAGACACAGGAATTCTCTGCGTGCTCGGTCAGCTCTGCGTTCCAGCGTTGTTCGCTGCGATCGCTCTCTCTCGACGCCGATCCCGATCACCGTCGTGCTGAACTGGCACGCGTCATTGAAAAGGTAAGGCCCGTCGCAGCGCGGAGGCCAGCATGAGCGAGAAGTTGCCCCGGGTGGGAGTGAGCCGCCGTGACCTGTTCCGTTCCGGACGCGACGTCGGCAGCCTTCTGGCTGTTTCCGCCTTTCTGCGAGAGCTCGGGATCCCGCCTGTCATGGCGGCCGGCGCAGCCGCCTCCGAGCTTCGCGCCGGTCCGGACGTCTATCAGTCGATTGGCGTCCGGCCGCTGATCAACGCGCGGGGCACGTTCACGATCATCAGCGGCTCGCTGATGCTGCCGGAAGTGCGCGCGGCCATGGATGCGGCCGCAAAACACTACGTGCACCTCGACGAGCTGGCAGAGGCCGCCGGCGCGCGTCTGGCCGCGCTCACCGGAGCGGAGTGGGGTCTGGTTACCTCCGGTTGCGCCGCGGCGCTGACACACGCGACTGCCGCCTGCGTCGCCGGCGGCAATCCGGATCTTCACATCCGCATCCCGAATCTCGCGGGCTTTGCCAAGGACGAAGTGATCATCCCGGCGCACAGCCGCAACGTCTACGAGGCGGCGGTCCGCGCCTGCGGCGTGCGCGTGCTCCAGGTCTCGACCGTCGCGGAACTGGAAGCCGCCTTCGGTCCGCGAACGGCGATGGTGTACATCCTGGCCGGTCCACGCGCTGACGAAAGCCCGATCAGCCTGAAGGCGATCGCGCCGCTGGCCCGGGCCAGGGGTGTTCCGATTCTCGTCGACGCGGCGGCGGAGATTCTGACGATCCCCAATGTGCACCTGCAGAACGGCGCCACGCTTGTGGGCTACAGCGGCGGCAAGTGCCTGCGAGGACCACAGGCCGCGGGTCTGCTGCTCGGCCAGAAGAACCTGGTTCGCGCCGCGTGGGTCCATAGTGCGCCGCATCATGGCTTCGCCCGGTCGATGAAGGTCGGGAAGGAAGAAGCGATCGGTATGCTGATGGCGGTCGAGATGTGGGCGAAGCGGGACCACGATGCCGAGTGGAAGCAGTGGACTGCCAGTCTCGACCACATCGCGCGGCGCGTGTCCGCGATCGAAGGCGTCACCACGTCGATGGTGCAGCCGGCCGGCCTCTCCAACCGGACGCCGTCGCTGCGCGTGTGGTGGCCGCGTCAGCGGTTCGGCATCTCAGGCGAAGAACTGGCCCGCACCCTGCTCGACACCGATCCACGAATCGCGCTGTTCCCCGCGAGCGGCGCCGGCGATCCGCCCCTGACTGGTGTTTCAATCACGCCGTACATGCTGTCCCCTGGCGAGGAGAAGATCGTGGCGGATCGGCTCTATGTCTTGCTCTCTGGCCGATCCCCGCGCGATGGAGCGGCGTCGGTCGCCGCGCCCGTGCAGGATCTCACTGGCCAGTGGGACGTGCGCATTGAGTTCGCGGCCAGCGTCTCAACCCATGTGTTCCATCTGCGACAGCAGGGCCGCGAGATCGACGGCGCTCACCAGGGCGATTTCGTCGCTCGAAACCTGTCCGGCACGCTGGATGGTGACGCGGTCCGGATTCGCAGCACTTACGGCGAGCAGCATGGCGACGCCCTCAGCTTCAGCTTCTCGGGCCAGATGGCGCCGGGGAGTAAGGACGAGATCGCGGGAACGCTCGACATGGGCGAGTATCTCAGCGCGCGGTGGACGGCGAAGCGGCGGCTGCCTTCGCGGGCCTGACCGGTGCCAATCCGATCCGCTTTCGCGGCGCCGCTCCTGGCGCTGGTCGGTTTTGTTCCCAGCACCGCTGGCCAGCCTGCGCCCCCCAAGTACGAGTTGCTCCTGCGTGGCGGGCATGTCATCGATCCGCGCAACGCCATCAATGCGCCCAGGGACGTCGCGATCGTCAAGGGGAAGGTTGCGGCGGTTGCGCCCGGGATACGTCCCGCCGACGCATCGAAGACGATCGACGTGGCCGGACTCTATGTCGTCCCCGGGCTCGTCGACATCCATACCCACGTCTACGCCGGCACAGGCGAGAAGGACTCGTACGCGGGCGACAACAGTGTGTACCCGGACGGCTTCACGCTGCGCGCCGGCGTGACGACGATCGCCGATGCCGGGAGCTCCGGCTGGCGGAACTTCGAGGACTTCAAGCAGCGCATCGTTGATCGATCCCAAACCCGCGTGCTCGCCTTTCTCAACATCGTCGGTCATGGCATGCGCGGCGGTGCGTTCGAGCAGGACCTCGACGACATGGCCGTGCAGCCGACGGTGGAGATGGCCCGACGCCATCGTGGACTGATCGTCGGCGTCAAGACGGCGCATTACGCCGGACCTGAATGGACGCCAGTGGAGCGGGCGGTCGAAGCGGGAACGCTCGCGGACCTGCCGGTCATGGTCGACTTCGGCGCGCGGCGTGCTGAACGCCCGGTCGCCGAGCTCCTGACGCAGAAGCTCCGACCGGGCGACATCTATACGCACGTGTTCTCGGGACTTCGAGGCGAGCAGGATCCGTCCGGACGTCTGAACGCGGCGCTGTGGGACGGCAGGAAGCGTGGGGTTCTCTTCGATGTCGGCCATGGCGCCGGCAGCTTCGCGTGGCGGATCGCGGTACCGGCGCTCGAGGAACGATTCGTCCCCGACTCGATTTCCACCGACCTGCACGTCGCGAGCATGAGTGGCGGGATGAAAGACATGCTCAACGTCATGAGCAAGTTCCTGGCGCTGGGGATGCCGCTCGAGAGTGTCGTTCAACGCGCCACGTGGAACGCGGCACGTGCGCTCAAGCAGGGAGGGGTTGGACATCTTTCCGTCGACGTCAATGCTGACGTCGCGGTGTTGCGCCTGGAGCGCGGCGATTATGGCTTCGTCGATTCGTCCGGCGCGCGGTTGAAGGCGGCACAACGGCTCGCCTGCGAGCTGACCCTGCGCGACGGGAAAGTCGTCTACGATCTCAATGGTATCGCTCAGCCGGATTGGAGATAAGCCATGGCAAAGTCGAATCGGAGACGCTTCCTCGCGCGGGCGTCGGTGGTGGCGGCGGCAGCAGCCATGCCGTCGCCCGCGCGAGCGCAGCAGAGCGCGATCGAGAAGCCGGCCAAAAAGGTCCACTGGAGCGGGGGCAAGCGGCCGGAGAAGACACCGCTCTTCAGCGGCGCGGTTTCCTACGGTCACCTGATTTTCATCGCCGGCATAGGCGCCCATTTCGATGGCGACATCAGAGCCCACACGAAACACGTGTTGGATGAGATCCAGAAGCGGCTCGAAGGACTCGGATCGTCGATGGAAAAAGTTCTGAAGGTCAATGTCTATCTCCACGATCTCAAGGACTATGCGGGAATGAACGACGTGTTCCTCGGGCGGTTCGGTCAAGATCCTCCGGTTCGGACGACAATCGCCGCCCCAGGAGGGATCCCCGGGAACTCGCTGGTCGAAATTGATTGCATCGCATGTCTCTAACGGACACTCATTGGTGGAGCTCCAGACTATGTGCAACAGAATGAGGGTCGCGTGCCTGGCGTTTGCGGTCTGCGTGTTCCAGCCGCCGACGGTGTCAGCCCAGCCCACGCTGGAGCTGAGGGACTTCGTCGCGATGCCGATGACCGGGCTGGTCGATGGGAAAGGGACCAACGATCTGCTGCTGTCGCGCGTCAACACGCTGCGCGAGGAAGTCGGCGGCGCCAGGCGACTGTTCATCAGCGATCTCAACGGACCGCTCTACATCCTCGACAAGGACTCGAAAGCGCCGAGGGTCTACCTCGACTTCAACGGCCAGCCGGGCCGGAAGGGGATGTTCCGCAGGCTCGCGATCGAGCAGGGATACGGCAACGGGTTGAACGGCTTCTATCTCGACCCGGATTACACACGTAACGGAAAGTTCTACACCACCCACATCGAGGATCCGGCGCTGCCCGGATCGAACCTGCCCGACAACACGAACGTGCCGGCATTGAACGTCGCCGGATACACGACGACAGCGGCAATCAAAACACCCGGGCCGCTGCAGCACGAGGGCGTGCTCGTCGAGTGGACCGATTCGAACCCGTCGAACTCGACCTTCGAGGGAACGGCCCGCGAGCTGCTGCGCGTGCAGCTGAACACCCGCAGCCATCCGCTCGGCGACCTGATTTTCAACCCGGCAGCGCGACCCGGCGATCCCGACTGGCGTGTCCTTTATGTCGAATGCGGCGACGGCGCGTCGGGCGAATCGAGCAACGTTGCGATCCGTCCCAACCCGCAGCGGCTGGACAACCTCGAGGGAAAAATCCTCCGCATCATCCCGGACCTCAGCCAGCATGTCGCGACCAGCACGGTGAGCGAGAACGGGCGCTACCGGATTCCCAACGACAATCCGTTCGTCGCCACGGCCGGCGCGCGCAAGGAGATCTGGGCATACGGCTTCCGCAATCCGCATCGGCTCAACTGGGCGATCGATCCGGTCAACCCGGCCAACAACCGGCTGATTGCCAACTCGGTCGGCCTGCGCACCTGGGAGACGGCCTACATCGTCCACAAAGGCGCCAACTACGGCTATCCGCTGCGAGAAGGCACGGAGCTGCTGAAGGTCGACAACACCACGGCGCCGCTGCCCGAGGTCGACAGGATTCCGCTGCAGGTCGGCGAAAACCCCACCGAGACGATGGTCGTGCCGCGGTATCCTGTCATCCAGTACGGGCACGATCGCGGCGGCGGCGACTCGATCGGCAGCGGGTTCGTGTACAACGGCAAGCTGATCCCGGCGCTTCGTGGAAAGTACGTCTTCACCGACCTCACGACCGGCCGGATCTGGTACGCCGACTACAAGGACATGCTGGCGGCCGACGATGGTAAGCCAGGCACGCTGGCGCGGCTGCAGCCGGTGCGCCTGCTCTGGAACGACCCCCAAGATTCGCCCGACGCCGGCAAGAAGGTGTACGACTCGATGTTCCCGATCGTCGAAGCGGCGTACCACGCACGCGGCGGAAAACACCCGAAGCTGCCGGGCCGCCCGGAGCTCGTGTTCGGCGGCCGCGCCGACGTGCGGTTCTCTATCGACGCCGGCGGCGAGCTATTCCTCTACAGCAAGAGCGACGGTGTGATCCGCGCCGTGGTCGAGGCGATCGGTTTCTGATACAGCGGATTTTCGGAATGGTGAAGCCATGACGCTGCGAATGCTCGTCGTCGTGATCGCCTTGATCGCTCAGGGCCTGGTCGTGGCGCAGGCGCCGAAAGGCGCGAAGGTGTGGACGCTGCCGCGCACCGCGGACGGCCAGCCGGATCTGCAGGGCATCTGGGATTTCCGCAGCGCGACGCCGCTCGAGCGCCCGGCCGCGTTCGCAGGGAAGGAAACACTCAACGACGATGAGGTCGCCGCTTATGAACGGCGCGCGGCCGAGCGTGAAGACGGCCGTCCCCCCGACGATCCGCGGACAGAGCAATCGGTCCACCCGACGTGGTGGCTCGACTACGGCAAGACCGTGATCAAGACTCGACGCACGTCGCTCATCGTCGATCCGGCCGACGGACGGATTCCGCCGCAGACGCCGGAAGCGCAGCAGCGCCTCGCCGCGCGCCGTGCCGCGGCGCGCAGCCACGGCCCGGCCGACTCGTACGAGGATCGCAGCCTGTTCGAGCGCTGCCTAACGCGCGGTGTGCCCGATGGGATGCTGCCGGGCCCGTACAACAACAACATGCAGCTGCTGCAGGCGCCCGGCTACGTGATGATCTTCACCGAGATGATTCACGACGCACGGATCATCCCGACCGACGGGCGCCCGCACGCCAGCCCGGACATCCGCAAGTGGATGGGCGATTCTCGCGGGCGGTGGGAAGGCAGCGCGCTGGTCGTCGACACCACCAACTTCACCGACAAGACCAGCTTCCGCGGCTCCGGTGCGAACCTGCACGTGGTCGAGCGCTTCACGCGGCTCGACGCCGACACGCTCGAGTATCGCTTCACCGTTGAGGATCCGACAACCTGGACGCGGCCGTGGACCGTGGCGTTTCCAATGATCAGGACGGAAGGCCCGATCTACGAGTACGCCTGCCACGAGGGCAATTACGGCCTGGTCGGGATCCTGTCGGGCGCACGCTCTGAGGAGAAAGTGGCAGAGGAAGCCGAGCGGAAGAAGCAGCGATAATCGTCGGATGTCGCTGCTGCAGGCGCCGCGGTTCGATGCCGCCGGCGCGGAGCATCTTGCGCGCGAACTGTTTCGCGTGAACGCCGACGCCTCGCTCCTCCCCAGCGAGCGCGACCAGAATTTCCTGCTGACGGCGCCATCCGGCGACCGTTACGTCCTCAAGATTGCGAACGGCGGCGAACACCGGGCGATGCTCGAGGCGCAGAACGCGGCGATGGCGCACGTGGCCAGACGGGTCGCCTTCTGCCCGCAGGTCCTGGCGACGACGGAAGGCGACACGATCGCGTTCACGCCGGACGGCAACCATTTCGTCCGGCTCGTGACCTACCTGGACGGCACGCCGCTCGCGAAGCTGACCGCGCGCACGCCGGCTTTGCTCGAAAACTTCGGCCAGGCGATGGGCACGCTCGATGCGGCGCTCGCCGACTTCGATCACCCGGCGATCCATCGCGATTTTCACTGGGACCTGGTGAACGCGGCCCGTGTCATCAGCGAGCACCTGCCGCTGGTGCGCGACGCCGAGCACAGACGGCTGATCGAGGCGGTCAGCGGGACCGCGTTCGAGGCGCTCGACCGTTCGAGGAAGGCGCTCCGCCTCAGCGCCGTGCACCACGACGCGAACGATTGGAACGTGCTCGTCTCCGACGCCGAGGCCAATGCGCAGGCGCCCGAGATCGTTGGCGTAATCGATTTCGGCGACCTGGTCTACAGCTGGACCGTCGCCGATCCCGCCGTCGCGGCCGCCTACGCGCTGCTCGACCGACCGAATCCGGTCGAGACGGTCGCGGCGATCGTGCGCGGCTATCAGCGCCAATACCCGCTGCGCGATGAGGAGTTGAGCGCCGTGTTCCCGCTGGCGGCGCTGCGGCTGTGTATGAGCGCGTGCATCGCCGCCTGGCAGCAGCAGCAGCGCCCGGACGACGAGTACCTGGCGGTGAGCCAGGAACCGATCCGCCGCACGCTGCCGATGCTCGCCGCGGTCGATCCGGCCGTTGCAGAAGACGCCGTTCGGCGCGCACTTCGATGAGCAGACTGAGCCACGCTGTTGATCGCGCCCACGGCAACAACCACGGAGGCACGGAGGACACAGAGATCCGAAGCGCACCGCTGCAAAGACGACAACGCAACGCACGTCGGCCGGCCTTGCCAGCCGACTAGGCCGCAACGCGGCGGCGTGCGACGCGTTGCCAGCGCTGTGCCTCTGTGCCCTGTGCCCCTGTGCCTCTGTGGTTCGGATCTCGCAGCGGCGGTAAGATACGCAGTGCCGCGCCTCACGGTGTGTCGATGTCGCGAAAGATTCTCTCGTTTCTAGTTGCGCTCCTCCTCCTGGGTACCGCGCCGTCGGTTGCACTCGCGCAGGCGGGCCCGGCCTCGTGCTCCATCACGGGCAAGAACCTCTACGTCCGCGACGTGATGAGCGATCTCTACTTCTGGTATCACGAGATGCCGGACCTGAACCCGGCGTCGTTCGACTCGCCGGAGGCGTACCTCGAAGCGGTGCGATTCAGGCCGCTCGACACCACCTTCAGCTACATCACCTCACGCGCCGCGAACGATGCGTTCTTTTCCGAGAGCCAGTTCATCGGCTTCGGCCTCTCGACCTCGCTCGACGGCGTCGAGATGCGTATTACGCAGGTCTTTCCCGACAGCCCGGCGTCCGAGGCCGGCCTCTTGCGCGGCGATCGGATTGCCGAGATCGGCGGTCGGTCAGTGGCGGCGATGGTCGAGAGCGGCGAAATCGGCGGCGCCTTCGGGCCGACCGAGATCGGCGTCGAGACCGATGTCGTGTTGATCGACCAGGCCGGCGCCAGCCGCAGCGCGCACATGATCAAGCGGCTGGTGACGATTCCCACCGTCTCGCTGACCCGCGTTTATACCGTCGACGGGCGGCGCGTCGGCTACATCTTCTTCCGCAATTTCGTCCAGCCGTCCTTCGCGGCCCTCGACAGCGCGTTCGCCGAGCTCGCGGCGGAGCGGGTCGACGACCTCGTGCTCGACCTCCGCTACAACGGCGGCGGCCTGGTCAACGTCGCGCAGCACCTGGCGAGCTACATCGGCGGACAGCGGACCGAGGGGCTCGTCTTCGCCGAGTACTTCCACAACGACCGGAACGCGTTTCGCAACCGCACCCTGCAGTTCGACACCAAGCCGGCGCAGCTGCGGCTCGATCGG
>Ga0207701_10006651_pt1 | contig 11536 bp, 8 predicted proteins | sample KBSSwiSSwithPhiX_FD_184294 | JGI IMG/M metagenome (GOLD analysis project Ga0207701, IMG submission 184294) | Switchgrass rhizosphere bulk soil microbial communities from Kellogg Biological Station, Michigan, USA, with PhiX - S5 (SPAdes) (version 2) | ecosystem: Environmental > Terrestrial > Soil...
CGGTGAAGATCGCTTCATAGGCGTCGGTGGCCTGGACTTCGTCCATGCGATATATTTAGCGCCGATGCTAAATATGAGTCAATGGCGTTGCATGAATTCGTCGATCGCGCGGAGCACGGGCCCCGGTTTCTCCCAGGGGATGAAATGGCCGGCATCGGGGACCTGGACGAGCTTGAGATCGTCGATCAGGTCGTAGAGCCCGCCAAGCTGGACCGGGAGCAAGGCCGTGTCGCGCATCGCCCAGACGACCAAAGTCGGCACCTTCAGCGCCGGGAAGGGCATTTTCGTCCACGCCGGCGCCTCGGCCGCCTCGCCGACTGCGGGCACGAGGATGTCGCTCGCCCGGTACCAGTTCAGCATCGCGGTCAGCGCACCGGGCGCCCCCCAGTCGTCGAGATAGGCCTGCCGCTCCTCGTCGGAGACCTTGGCGATGTCGGCATGGCTGGCGAAGGTCTTGGCGTAGAAGGTCTCCAGCCCCATCGCCGCTAGCCCGGCTTCCATGCCCGGATTGTTCGTCAGCTGCTTCGGCTGGCTCTTCAGGTAATACGTGACGATCGGGCGATCGAGGCCGCGCGTCGAGTTCGCCGGCTTGAACACCATGACGTCGGTCGTCGCCGTCGTTCCGAACTGCCGGAGCGCCGCGATGTCGTCGAGCACGTAGAAGCCGCGGCCGTGCGTGCCGATCACGAGCGCATTGTCCTCGACCACGAGATCGGTGGTCGGCGTGTCGGGCAAGCCGCTCTTCAGCGGCAGCCAGCTCTCGCCGTCGTTGTACGACACATAGACGCTGTGCTGCGTGCCCGCGTACAGCAGTCCGCGCCGCGCCGGATCTTCGCGCACGGTGTGCACGTAGTCGTTGGCGGCAATGCCGGTGACGATCTTTTTCCACGTCTTGCCGTAATCGCCCGTCCGGAAGATGTAGGGCGCGCGATCGCCGAGCAGCATCTTCTTGACCGCGACGTAAGCAGTGCCGTTGTCAAATGACGAGCCGTCGATCTGGCTGACGCGGCCGAGGTCCGGCATCTCGGCAGGAGTCACATTTGTCCAGTTCTTGCCGCCATCGCGCGTCAGTTGGACGATGCCGTCATCCGACCCGGACCAGATGATGTTGACGTCCTTCTTGCCAGGTGCGAGCGAGAACACGGTCCCGTAAATCTCCGGGCTGTTCATGTCGTGCGTGATCGGACCGCCCGAATCGCCCATCGTCTTTGGATCGTGACGGGTCAGATCGCCGCTGATCGCTTCCCAGGTGTCGCCGCCATTTGTGCTCTTCCATACGCGCTGCGAGCTCGTGTACAGCACGGTCGGATCGGCGTAGGCGAGGATGATCGGATACGTCCACTGCCAGCGCTCCTTGACCTCGCCCGAGTTCTCGCCCGAGAAGAAGCGCGGATACGCGCCAACTTCCTTGAACTCGCCGGTGCGGCGATTGAGCCGCGTGAGGAACGAGCCGTTGTTGGCGCCCGCCCAGAAGATGTCGGGGTCGGTCGCATGCGGCGCGATGTAGCCCGGCTCGCCGCCGCCAACTTGGTACGGAGCCACCGGCGGGTTGCCGCCACCGCCACCACCGCCGCCGCCGGCGTTGGTGTTGCTCGGCACGCACAGCGTGCTGTTGTCCTGCTGCGCGCCGCAGACGTGGAAGGGCAGGTGCGCGGTCGTGATCACGTGGTACCACTGCGCGGTGGGAAAGTCCTGCGCGCTCCAGTTCGGCACGCGCGATGCGACGTCGTATGTGATCGCGCCGCCGCCGTCGTTGCCGTCGATGACGTGCAGCGGATCGTCCGGATCGACCCAGAGGTCGTGGTGATCGCCGTGCGTGTTCTGGCCGATCTGGGCGGTGGTCTTGCCGCCATCGGTCGAACGGAACACGCCGGTGTTCTGCATGTAGACGACGTCCTTGTTGCTGGGGTCGCCGAACACGTGCGTGTAATAAAACGCGCGTTGCCTGATGGCGCGTGAGGCATTGATCAACTTCCACGACGCGCCCGCATCGTCCGACACGAACAGGCCGCCGTTTTCGTTCTCCACCAGCGCATAAACGCGATTCGAATCTGCCGCCGTCAGGGCGACGCCGATGCGTCCGACCATACCGGAAGGCATGCCGGGGTTGCGTGTGATCTCGTTCCAGGTCTCGCCACCGTCGGTCGACTTGTAGAGGCCGCTTCCCGGGCCGCCGCTCGACATCTGGTACTCGATCCGATACGCCTCCCACATCGCCGCGTAGAGGACGTTGGGATTCTTCGTGTCGATCGCGATGTCAACCGCGCCGGTCTTGTTGTCCTTGAAGAGCGTGCGTTTCCAGGTCTTGCCGCCATCGGTCGTCTTGAAAACGCCGCGCTCGTCGCTCGGCCCGTAATACAGGCCGAACGCCGCGACGTAGACGACGTCGGGGTTGGTTGGGTGAATGCGAATCTTCGAGATCGCGTCGACGTTCTTGAAGCCGACGCTTGCCCACGTCTTGCCCGCGTCGGTGGACTTGTAGACGCCGTCGCCCGGCATGATGTTGCCGCGGATGCAGGACTCGCCCATGCCGATCCACACGATGTCCGGACTCGATTCGGAAACCGCGACCGCGCCGACCGAGGAGCTGGTAATCAGCCCGTCGGTCACCGGCGCCCAATTGTTGCCGGCGTCGCTGGTCTTCCAGAGGCCGCCGCCGACGGCGCCGAAGTAGGCTTCGCGGGGACGCCCTTTGACGCCGGCCACCGCGATCGAGCGGCCGCCACGATCGGGACCGATGCCGCGCCAGCGGTAGGCGTTCAGAAATGCCGGATCGATCGCTTGTTGCTGCGCATCGAGACGCGCGAACCGCGTGTCGCCAAGGGAGAAGAGGGTCAGGACGGCCAGCGCGGCCGCGCGCCAGGTGCGCGTCGAAACGGTCATTGCGAATCCTCCGAAGGGGAGAGTCTACCAACTAGAACGAAAAGCAGCGTAACCGCATGTATTGGATTCATTCCATGCCGTGGAACGGGGCCCAACGCGTCTGCCACTGATAAGTCATCTGTTACCCAGCCACGACACGCGGCTTACCCAACCGGCCCGGTTTAGGCCGGAAAAAGCTGGCACAGGCGTTGCTCTATAGGGGTCGGGAGGAGTCGCATGAAGAGGCTGAGCATCACCGCTGCTATCGCCAAGACGCTGCTGTCTGTGTTGCTGGCCGCTGCATGCACGCGCGCCGAAGCCGTCGAGAACATCCCCGCCGGCACCGAAGTCACCGTCGTCACGCAGGACGGCACGTTGGTCCGAGGCAAGATCGCCAAGGTCAATGACGATGTCGTCACGCTTACCGGTGAGCGCCCGAACACCTCCACCGAAATTACGCGGAGCAGCATCGCGGAAGTGAAGCGCGTCGAGGCCACGACCGAGACGGCGCGCACACCCGAGGCTGCACCGATCGTCCGCACCATCACCGTTCCGGACAACACCGTGCTCGACGTCACGCTCAATACTCCTCTCGCTTCCGATGCGAGCAGGGTCGAAGCGCCTGTGCGCGGCACGCTGGCGTCTCCAGTTGTGATTGACGGGACGACGGCCATTCCGTCCGGCGCCGCTCTGACCGGTCACGTCACGCATGTTGACGACTCCGACAAGATCAAGGGCCGCGCGGAGCTGTCGTTCCGCTTCACAAGACTGACGGCCGGCTCGGTGAGCTACGACATCGACACGAAGCCGCTCGCGTTTGTTGCCGAGAGCACCAAGAAAGATGACGCCGTGAAAATCGGCGCCGGCGCCGCTGCCGGCGCGGTGATCGGCGCGATTGCCGGCGGCAAGAAAGGCGCCGCCATCGGCACGGCCGTGGGAGCAGGGGCCGGCACCGGCGTCGTGCTTGCCACCGACGGCAAAGAAATTCGGCTTGCAGAAGGACGCAAGCTCAAGGTCTCGCTTACTAGTCCGCTAACTATCCGCACCAAATAACCCACCACCAGAGGCGGGGGCCGTCACAGGCCCTCGCCGCCTGCCTTTTGTAACGGGGACTGACCCCGCAACAGCGGCTTTTGATTCAGTTTTGTGCGTACGCCGACGTCGCATGTACGCAGGAACTGGAACATCATGTTGAAGACCGTGCGACCACCGCTCGAAGAATACGCCGTCCGCAAACGCGATCGTGAAGCCGCCGCCCAGGCGCGCGAACGAACGCATATTCATCTCGGTAACGCCAAGGTCGCGATTTTCGTCGCCGCGGTGATCTATTCGGCCTTCGTCCTCGCCGCGGATCCGTCGCCGGCGATCTTCGCAAGCGCGGCCGCGATCTTCATCGCGTTGTCGATCTGGCATGAATCGGTGATCCGGGCGCTGGCGCGCGCGCAGGCCGCGGTCACCTTCTACATCGACGGCATCGCGCGCATCGAGGATCGCTGGATGCGCGACGCGCCGAGCGGCGAGCGCTTTCGTGATCGCAATCATCCGTACGTCGACGATCTCGACGTCTTCGGACCCTCGAGCCTGTTCCAGTTGCTCTCGTCGTGCCGGACGCCGATGGGCGAGGCGCGGCTTGCGGGCTGGCTGCTGCATCCGTCGACAGTCCAGGAAATCCGCGAGCGCCAATCACGGGTGGCCGCGCTCTGCGACCATACCGACCTTCGCGAGCGGATCGCCGTCGTCAACGCCGGCCGCCGGCGCTCGATTCACGCCGAGCGGCTGATCGCGTGGGCGGAGGATCGGTCGTTGCTTCCGCCGTTGCGGATTCTCGTCGCCGCCTTCGCCCTGGCGTTTCTCGCGGCCTTGTTCATCTATCTGAACGGCGGTCCGGGGATTTACGTCGTGATGGTGTCGCTCGTCAACGTCGTGATGCTGGCGTGGCTGGGCAAGCGGGCCAACGCGCTCGTCGAGAGCCTGTCCTCGTCCACCGAAGCCGCGGCGCTCGATCTCTTGTCCAATGTCGTCAAGGCGATCGAAACGGAGGCCTTCGAAGCACCGGCGATCGTGGCCATGTCGCGACGGTTGAAAGGCGACACACACGTCCCATCCGCGTCGCGCGGCATCGCGCGCCTTGCGCGCATTTCCGACTGGGCCGATTCACGACACAACGCATTCCTGCGCTTATCCGAAATCCCGCTGCTGTTCACATTGCAACTCGCCTACGCCGCGGAATCCTGGCGCAGGGCTCACGGATCGCGTTTGCGCGATTGGGTTGAGACCGTCGGCGAAATGGAAGCGCTGCTCTCGCTCGCCGGATTCTCGTACGAACACCCGTCGTATCCGTTTCCCGATGTGATCGACGGCACTGAGCCGATTTACGACGCCACCGAAATCGCACATCCGCTGCTGCCGGCCACCGCGGTCAGCAATTCGTTGGTGTTGAACGTCCAAGCCCGCAGGTCCGCAAGCCCGCAAGCCCCGCAGGTGTTGATCGTCAGCGGTTCCAACATGTCCGGCAAGAGCACGCTGATGCGAACGGTCGGCATCAACGGCGTATTGGCGCTTGCCGGCGGGCCCGTTCGCGCCGAGAGTCTCCGGCTGACGGCGCTCTCGATCGGGACATGCCTCCGTCACACGGATTCGTTACAGGAGCATCGATCGGGCTTCTATACGGAGGCGCTGCGCATCCGCGCGATCTGCGATCTGCTGGACGCGCCGTTGCCGGTCCTGTTTTTGTTCGATGAACTGTTGAGTGGCACCAACTCCAAGGATCGCCGCGTCGCCGCCGAAGGCGTCGCGCGGACGATGATCGCGCGCGGAGCGATCGGGATGGTGACGACTCACGATTTATCCTTGACCGAGATCGCGGCGATCTTCCCAGGGCAGGTCAAGAACGTGCACCTGCAGGACAGGGTCGAGAACGGAGCGATGTCGTTCGATTACAAGGTCCGTGACGGTGTGATTACGCATAGCAACGCCCTGGAGCTGATGCGTATGATCGGCCTCGACGTATGAAGCTTGCCGGGACGGTTACTCTTTCGTGGAGTGTGGTTCTTGCCGTGAGCCTGCTGCTTGCAGGGACGGCTGCCGGTCAAAACAGTCCGCGTGTCGGCATGCTCGAGCAGGCCGGGTGGAGCGCCATCAGGAGCGGAGACTTCAAGGCCGCCGGCGAGGCTTTCGGCGAGGCGGCGAAGCTCGATCCGAAAAACGCGATGCTCCAGCTCGGCGCCGGCACCGCGGAGTTCCTGCTGCGGCACGATGATCTGGCCAAGTCGCATCTCGAGCGCGCGCTCGAGCTCGATCCGAAGTTGACGCGCGCGCGGGCGCAGCTGGCACAGGTCGTCAAGCGGCAGGGCGACCTGACCGAAGCGATTCGCCTCTACGAAATCGTTGCCACCGAAGCGCCTGAGGATACCGGTGTCCGCGACACGCTGGATCGATGGAAACGTGAAAAAGATTTGCACGAGCGGATGCGGCTCGAGGTCGGCGATCACTTTACCGTCTCGTTCGAGGGCCCCGAGGATGCGGCAATGGCGGCGCAGGCGCTCGAGTCGTTGAACAAGGCGTTCTGGCGCATCTGCGACGTGTTCGGCACCTTTCCGGCGAAATCGATTCCGGTCGTGCTGTACAGCGGCCAGCAGTTTTCCGACATCACCCGATCGCCGCAGTGGGCCGCCGCCGCGTTCGACGGCATCATCCGCGTCCCGATGCGCGGCGCCGGAGAAAAGGGCGAGGATCTCGATCGCGTCCTGGCGCACGAGTTTTCGCATGCGCTGATTCGGTCGCTCGCGGCGCGTGGAGTACCGACCTGGCTCAACGAAGGGCTCGCCTCCGTGCTCGAGAGTGACGACCTCGGTTGGGCGGCCAGCCGGGTGGAGACGCTGGCGAAACGCCCGTCGCTCTCGACCCTGTCGGGTCCCTTCGGAAAGTTCAGCGGCGCTGATGCGCAGATCGCCTATGCCGCCAGCGCCGTTGCCGCGAAGCGGCTGCTGGACGATGCTGGCGGCGCCGCGATTGCGAGCCTGCTGCGCGACCTGGGCGAGGGTGTCGAATTCGAAGCCGCGTTCTTGCATCGAATCCAGAAGCCGCTCAGCGAGTTCGAGGCTTCCCTGGCACAGTAGGTATAATCCGGTTCGAGGAGGGGGGCATGAACGTCCGTCCTGTGGTCGTCGGGTTGGTCGGCGTCTTGGTCCTTGGCTGGTCCTCAATGTCGTCGGCGCAAACGCCGACGTTCGCGAAAGACGTCGCGCCGATCCTCTACAAGAATTGCTCGCAGTGCCACCGGCCGAACGAAGTCGCGCCGATGCCGCTCATGACTTATGAGCAGGTGCGGCCATGGGCGCGATCGATCAAGTCCAAGGTCCTCAAGAAGGAAATGCCGCCGTGGGGCATCGGCGAGTCGTCGCTGAAATTCAGCAACGATCGCCAGATGAGCGAAAAGGAAATCTTCACGCTCGTCGCGTGGGTCGATGCCGGCGCGCCGAAAGGCAATGACGCCGATCTCCCCGCGCCGCCGTCCTATCCCGGCGGATGGAAATTCAACCGCGAGCCTGACGTCGTCCTCAAGATGCCCGTCGAATTCACGATCGAGCCGCGCTCGGAATATCCGATGCTCGATTTCTACGTGCCCGTGCCGTGGACCGACGGCATGAAGCTGATCCAGATGTCGGAAGCGCGGCCCTCGAACAAGGCCGTGGTTCATCACATCACCGTGAGCCTCGTGACATTCCCTCCGGGAACGGAAGTGATCGACGGGCAGCCGTACTCGACCGATGCCTCGGGCAAGAGGGTGCCGCTCGATCGCCGCACCGCTCGCATTACCGAGCAGAGGCTGCCGACCGATCTGCAGATTCCGCGCGAGCCAGGCGAGAAGCCGGATCGCCTGAGCTCGGTCGGCGGATTTACGACGCTGCTCGCCTACGTGGCCGGCCGCGGCTTCGACGATCACCCCGACGGCGTCGGCACGCCCGCACTGACGGGTCAATACGTGAACTTCAACATGCACTACACGCCGACCGGCCGCACGGAGGTCGATCGATCCGAAGTGGGGTTGTGGTTCGCGAAGGAGCCGCTGAAGAAGTTCCACTTCCGCACGCCGATCAACGAGCGGCAGCACGTCAATGGGAAACTGGTGCGCGGCGCGGTCCCCGATGCGGCCGACGTCGAGGCGGGCCGGGCATCACAAGGCGCGACGCCGACGAACATATCTTCGTTTAGCGGGCTGCCGCCGATTCCGCCGTTCGTGGCCGACTACACCGTGACGTCTGAGCTCGCCGTCACGCAGGACATCACCATCAACGGCTTCTATCCGCACATGCACGTGCGCGGCAAGTCGGCGGAATACAAGGTCGTCTACCCCGATGGCAAAGAGCAGCTCCTGTTCGACGTGCCGCACTATCGCTTCGACTGGCAGGAACGCTACGTGCTCGCCGAGCCGCTCAAGATCCCGAAGGGCAGCATGCTCAAATACCGCGCGGTGTTCGACAACTCGGCGAATAACCCGCTCAATCCGAACCCCGACAAAGAAGTGTATTGGTCCGAGCAGAGCTGGGACGAGATGAGCCTCGGCTGGATCGAATACACGCTCGACAAACAGAGGCTGCCGGCCCGCACCGAGAGGCGCGAGCAGTAGGGATGACGCTCGTCTTCTTCATGCTTGCGGCGGTCCTGCAGGCGCCGCAAGCGCAAGTCCCCACGGACGCACCGAAAGGGCTGATGCCGAATCTCGGCCGGCCCACGAAGCCCGAAGACGCCGTCCCGCTACTCGACTTCGATCGCTACTTCCTCGGCACGTGGACCTTCGAGGCCGATGCGCCGGACAGCGTGCTTGGTCCTGGCGGCCTGTCGAAGGGCACCGTCACCTATCGAAAGCTCGACGACGGGTTTTATGAAGCGGTAACGGAAGGAAAGGGCGAGAGCGGCGCCTTCACGATTCGCGAAACGATCGCATACCACCGTGAACAGAAAGTTGCATTCCGCCACGTCATCGACAGCCGCGGTTATGCCTACACGCAGACCGCTGAGGTCGGCGGCAACATCGGTGGCGATTACCGGCTGTTCTTCAAGAGCGCCCCCTTCACGTATCAGGGTAAGCAGGTCCGGCTCAATCACACGATCTATCTGGCGGCGCCGCTGACGTTCCGTATCGACGTCGAGGTTGCGGATGGCTCTGGTGCTTTCGTGCACATGAGCCCGTGGAGGTTTCGACGAGCGCCGTAATCACCGTCGCCGGCGTCCGCAAAACCTACCAGCAGACGGTCGCCGTCGATGACGTGTCGTTCGAAGTCCGGGACGGCGAGATCTTCGGGCTGATCGGGCCGAACGGCGCCGGAAAGACCACGACGATGGAATGCGTGGAGGGGATTAGGAGACCCGACCGCGGCAGCATTTCCGTCCTGGGACTCGATCCGTTTCGCGACGTCTATCAGTTGCAGGATCGCATCGGTGTCCAGCTCCAGCAGGCGCATCTCCAAAAGCGAATCAAGGTATGGGAAGCGATGCACTTATGGGCATCGCTCTACAAGAAGCCCGTCAGCCAGGGCGAGCGCCTTCTCGAGCAGCTCGGTCTTTCCGAAAAGCGCAACGCCTGGTTCATGACGTTGTCGGGCGGACAGCAGCAGCGGCTGTTCATCGCGCTGGCGCTCATCAACGATCCAGAAGTGGTGTTCCTCGATGAGCTGACGACCGGCCTCGACCCGCAGGCTCGCCGCGCCATCTGGGAACTGGTGCGGGGCATCCGTGCCCGCGGCAAGACGGTGTTCATGACGACGCATTTGATGGAGGAGGCGGAGCGGTTGTGCGATCGCGTCGCGATCATCGAGCACGGACGCATCATCGACATCGACTCGCCCCAGCGGCTCGTCGACAAGCATTGCCCCGATCGATCGGTCGTGCTCAGTACCGAGGATCCGGCGGCGGAGGAGCGCTTCAAATCGCTGCCGCACGCCGTCGACGTGAAGCGCGACGGGCTTCAATTCACCATTCATGGCCGCGGCGATGGCTTCATCACCGAGGTGATCCAGTGCCTGGCGGAACACCGTGTGCGGGTCAGTAGCTTCCGCGCCGAGCAGCCGAGCCTCGAGGACGTGTTCCTCAAGCTCACCGGCCATTCGATTCGAGACTAGGCCACCGATGACATCGACGATCCACCGATTGCTCCAACCATGATGCGCGGACTGTTCCAGTTGACCTGGCTTGAAATCAAGATTTTCCTGCGCGAGCCGCTGGGGGCGATCGGCACGCTGCTGGTTCCGGTGGCGGTGTTTCTCGTCGTGGGCCGCGCGATGAACCGCGGCGGCGGCGCGCCACGGACTCCAGGCGGCCTCGAGTTCCTGCAATCGGGACTGCCGGTGATGGCGTCGGTGTTCATGGCGATCAGCGCCGTCATCTCCCTCGTCACGATCATTTCGATCTACCGCGAAGGCGGCATCCTCAAACGCCTGCGAGCGACGCCGCTGCGCCCGCAGACGATCCTCTCCGCTCATGTGCTGGTGAAGTTGCTGTTCACGGCGTTGTCGGTGACGCTGATGATGCTGGCCGGCCGGCGCTACTATCCGGTTGGCCTGCAGGGGCCGGCCATCAGCTTCGCGATTGCGTTACTGGTGAGCACGCTGGCCATCCTCTCGATCGGTTTCGTCGTTGCGAGCGTGGTGCCGACGGCTCGATTCGCGCAACCGGTCGGCGCGCTGATCTTTTACCCGATGATGGCGCTGTCGGGGCTGTTCGTGCCGGTGGACGCGCTGCCGGCCGGACTGCAAATCGTCGCGAAGCTGTTGCCGATGACTTACGTCGTGTCGTTGTTGCACGGCGTGTGGGTCGGGCACTCTTGGCTCGCGCATCTCGGCGACGTTGCCGCCCTGGCGATATCGGGAGCTGTGTTCGTTGCGCTCTCGGCCAGGGTCTTTCGCTGGGAGTGATACCGACCGTCTGTACGCTTTGTCTTTGTCTGTCTCTCGATCGTCTTATTGGCGCCCGGGCGAGTTTTCGCCGCTCCGCGACCTGCAGAGCGGCTTCCGCGCCGACGGGCACCCAGATCCTAATGGTCAAATTTAACCACGGGCTCGGCCTGTAGCTGTTGCGCCTGCCCTGAGCGAAGTCGAAGGGCCGCGCTCGCGGCATTGACCTCGTTCCGCACCAGCCGCTCGGCGTCGAGCGCCTTCCGAGTCTCGAAGTAGTCGCCGGCGCGGTGGCCTTCTTTCTCGAACAGCTCTCTGACACTCTCGACATCATCGGCTTCCGATGCGGCGATTTCGCACGCGTGCTGCAATTCGTGACCGAGGATCGCCGTCCGTCCCGACTTCGAGAGATCGACGGCAATGGTGATTCGGACATACCGATAGCCGCCGCGGCTGGTCACGAAGCTGGTCGTGCCGCCGATGCCCAGCGGCAGGTCCCGCGACGACACGATGTGGACGATGACGTTCGACGATTCGAGCGTGGCAACGAGCGAGCGGACCAGGGCGGACTGCGCCTGGTAGGGGCCGGCTGCCGGGTCGACCCGGGTGGCGCGGGCGATCATCTGCTCCAGCCAGCCGCGCGAGCGGATATGGGTCAGCGCGGCGCAGACCGCGACCGAGGGCGCGTCCAGCCCCTCATACGCCATCGCACAGGTGACCAGGATTGAGGGCTCCGGCCGCAGGCGGAAGGCCGCCAGCGTCGCATGCGCATCCCGCTCGTC
>Ga0207701_10006653_pt1 | contig 11535 bp, 8 predicted proteins | sample KBSSwiSSwithPhiX_FD_184294 | JGI IMG/M metagenome (GOLD analysis project Ga0207701, IMG submission 184294) | Switchgrass rhizosphere bulk soil microbial communities from Kellogg Biological Station, Michigan, USA, with PhiX - S5 (SPAdes) (version 2) | ecosystem: Environmental > Terrestrial > Soil...
ACCGCGCGTGACACGCTTGCCTGGTTCAAATCCCGGCCGCAAGATCGACAGGCGCACATGAAAGCCGGCATTACACCCGAGCGCGAAGCGGAAGTGCTTGCCGCGTGGAAGAAACAAAAATCGTAGCCGCGTCGCTATGCGACGGGCGCGTGCGGCCCACAGGGCCGCGGCTACAGAATGAAAAAGTTCTTCACGAAAATCGTTGACGCAAAGCCCGACGAAATCCGCGCGCTACTGCTGGCATTTGTCTTCAACTTTGTCGTTCTCGGCGGCTATTACGTTATCAGGCCAATCCGCGATGAGATCGGCGCCGACCGGGGCGTTGAAAATCTGCCGTGGATGTACACCGGCACGCTGATTGGTATGTTGATCGCGAACGCGCTTTATGCCGCCATCGTCACGCGCATGTCGCGGCGACGATTTATTCCGATGGCGTACCGTTTCGCCATCGCGAACCTTTTTGTTTTCTTCCTGCTCATGCGCTGGATGCCGGCCGCCCAGGAACGCGTGATTCTCGCGCCCATATTTTTCATCTGGGTCAGCGTCTTCAATCTTTTCGCGACAACAATGTTTTGGTCGTTCATGGCTGACGTTTTCACACCAGAGCAAGGCAAACGACTTTTTGGGTTTATTGCCGTCGGCGGGTCGATCGGTGGAATCGTAGGTGGTCTTGTCACGAGTTCGCTCGCCGGAAAGCTCAGCACCGGCCTGTTTCTCCTCATCACAGCGGTCATGTTGGAGATTGCCGCGCAATGTGTGCGCCGGTTTCCCACCGATTTTCGGACGCACGACGAGCAAAGTGAGCAACCAATCGGCGGCAAATTCTGGGAAGGCGCGACGCACATTGCTCGATCTCCCTACTTACTTGGTCTAGCCGTGTTCCTTATGATCTACACGCTCACGAACACTTGGGCATATTTTCAGCAATCTGACCTCACAGGGCATCAACTGCAGGATCGCGCTGCGCGCACGTCGTTCCTAGCGAACATGGATATCGCGGTGAACACGATTACGGTGCTGATTCAGGTTTTTCTGACCGGCCGTCTAATGAAATGGTTTGGGGTTGGGATCACGCTGGTGCTCATGCCGCTTTTGAGCGCGGTTGGATTCGCTGCGATTGGTTTCGCACCGATTCTCACGGTCCTTGCGACATTCCAGATTTTGCGACGCGCGGCAGGCTTCGCGCTGCTTCGGCCAGCGCGCGAAGTTCTCTTCACCGTCTTGCGGCGAGAGGACAAATACAAAGCCAAAAGCCTGATCGACACGTTCGGCTACCGCTTCGGGGATCAAATCGGTGCATGGTCCTATCCATTAATGCGGTGGTTTGGCCTGGGGCTAGTCGGCATCTCCTGGGTAGCAGTTCCGATAGGGGCGATCTGGTGCGCCCTTAGCATCTGGCTGGGACGCAAACAACGCCAGCTCGCTGAAGCGAAGCGCAACCAGGGCTCGGCAGTGCCCGACACCGCCACGCCTGAAGCGGCGTGAGCTTCGCCGTCCAACGTTTTAAGGCTGAAAATCGATTGCGCCCGCTCGCGTCAGGCGCGAATCGTAATCAGTAACAAACAAAAGGAGATAAAACATGGCAACACGTACTGGATCGGCGGTTTGGGAAGGCACTTTGAAGGAAGGCAAGGGAACTATGAAACTCGGGAGTGGCGCATTCGAAGGCCCCTACTCTTTTTCATCGCGCTTCGAAGAAGGAAAAGGGACAAACCCCGAGGAACTAATCGGCGCGGCTGAGGCCGGTTGTTACACGATGGCTCTTTCCGCAAACTTGGAGAAAGCGGGGCATCCCGCGAAACGAGTCAGCACCACTGCGACAGTGAAACTCGAGATGGTCGGCGGTGGACCAAAGATCACCACCATCGACTTAAAGACCGAAGCTGAAGTCCCCGGAATCGACGAGGCAAAATTCAAGGAACAAGCCGAGCTGACGAAAAAAACTTGTCCGGTTTCAGTCGCCCTTGCCGGAACGCAGATCAATCTTGAAGCAAGGTTGCTGTAGCGCCAGGCGTGTCGCCTGCGAGACTGAAATTGCAACGCAGCCGACACAGCGGCCACTAAACCAGGTATCGTTACTTTCCTAGCTCGTAGAGATATTCCACGAACGACATCACAGCGCCGTCGAATCCCTGTATTTTCGGGTTCGTCGATTCGATAATGTAATATTCATCGGGCGCATGCGCGCCGCTGCCGTGACCGAGCCCGAAATGACCAGCGGCAAGTTTCAGTGGTTCACCGGTGAAAACATATCCTGGATACGAGCCCGCATTGCGCGGCCAGAGTAGCGCATCGATTCCGAACTTTTTGTAGGTTGCCAACTGCGCCTGGATCAATGCCGAATCTTTCGATGTAGCAGTCGGATCGTACCCGCCGGTCATGTTCACTTCGATGTCGCCGAAACCGCGCTTCGCCAAATGTGCTTTCAGTGCCGCGAGAGCATCGGCAGCTTTCATGTCTGGCACAAGGCGCATGTCGATCTTAGCGACAGCGCGGTGCGGCAAGATTGTTTTGCCGCCGGGGCCGGTGTAACCGCCCACCAAACCTTCGATGTTGACAGTCGGCTGCGATTCGAGCCGTTCATTCGCCTGGTCCCACGGCAGATCGTTGATCCAATGTTGGACACTGTATTGTTTCTTCGCCTGCGCTTCGCTCCGTCCTTTCGATACTTTTTCGATCATCGCTTTTTCTTCGGCGCTTAGTGGCAGCGGCTTCGGATAATTGTCGATCTTGATTTCGTTGCCGTCGTCCGAGACCAGTGTATCGAGCGCTTTGACCAAATGCCACGCCGGGCTGTCCACCATCGCCTTGAGCGACGAGTGAATATCTTTAGCCGGACCGCGTCCCCATTTTTCACCGCTCGATACAAGTTCCAGCTCGATCACACCTTTGGAGCCCAAATTCACAGTCACAATTCCATCCAAATCCTGCGTCGCCGACGGCATGAACACGCCGTCACATTTCTTTAGCGCAGCCAGCACCTCCGGTCGCCTAACGAGTTGTGGAATATGTGGCGAACCGATCTCTTCTTCGCCTTCCGCCACCATCACCAGGTTGACCGGCATCTTCTTACCCGCGCCGCGAATCGCGTGAAGCGCCGCGACGAACGCTGCTTCCGGTCCTTTTTGGTTCACCGCGCCGCGCCCGACGATCACCTTCCCCAGCGCCGGTTTGTCCACGATTCGCGCTTCCGTCGGGGGCGACGTCCATTCCGCCGGATCGAACTGTTTCACGTCGTACATGAAATAAAGCCCGATCGTTTTCGGTGCGCCGGCATCCAAGGTCGCGAATACGCCCGGTTTTCCGTCGGTGTTGATCACCGTCGCCTGCTGAAATCCCGCATCGCGCGCCAGTTTCGCCATGTACTCCGCGCCTTCGGGATATCCGCGATTTTCTGCCGCGATCGAGACTTGCCCGATCCAATCCTGTAGCCGCTTTACCGCTTCATCGTGGCGCTTCGTAATTTCCGTTTTGATAGCGGCAGCATCAGTCTCCGCTGAGTAACAACTTGAACTAGCCGTCCAAAGCAGCGTCAAAACAAGGACGGTCCGAGAGAAAAATCGCGTTCGTTTCATCGGTCACGAATGCGACACGGCTGTGAAGGTTTCAACTAAAATGTCGTTGGAGCCGCGGAGGATTGCGGCTAATGACACCTTACCTCAAAGTCATCGGACCAGGCAGCTGCACGTCTGGCGGACCAAGAGAAGATCACCGCGCGATTCTCACAAGCGCAGCCTCAAAGTTTCCGCTGAACATCGTGCTTCCAGCCGGCATTGCCGCTCCTGCACCAGGATCCACCGCGACGCCGGTGACATCGGCGAGTACACCTTCGACGACGTTAAGAGTGCCTCTCGGTGCCGATAGTTTCGCGGAAGCATCGAGCAGCGAGTATAGTGGCGCCGTCGTAGTCGTCGCAGCGAGCGCGAGTGTTCCTCCACTCACGGCCACACCAGCACCGGTCTCGAAGCCTGGTCCTCCCCACGTTAGGGCGTCCAGTAATTTCTTACCCGTTGGTTGCATGTGGAGAACAAAGGCGTCCTGGCCTCCGGCGCCGAATGTCGTGGTGGTCCCAGTGACATAGATCGTGTTATCCGGAGCGACCGCGACTCCGTCCCCGGTCTCGGTATCCCCGCCGTCGAACTGCTTGTCGAAGACCAGGGCGCCGTCCGAAGTGAGCTTGACAATCAGCGCGGCAATATCCGCGCTACGACGGGTGACCGTTTGGATGGCGCCCACCATAACAACCGACCCGTCGGGTCCTGCCGCCATTCGGCCGCGCGGATCCACGACTTCGCCGGCAGAATAGGTCCGTTGCCACACAAGGCTGCCGGCGGTCGTGATTTTCAGTACGACTATGTCGAAATTGCCGATTTGATCTGTCCGGGGAGTGGTGCCCGCGGCGTAAACGCTGCCATCAGGTCCAACGGCAACGGCATTACCTGCTGCTCCGTCCGAGATTCTCTGCCAGACGAGGTTACCGGCCGAATCAAACTTGACCACGAACAGGCCGGACGAGCTGGGTCCGAAGCTCGTCGCGGTACCGGCAATATATGCAGAACCATCAAGGGCTGTCGCCACGGCCAGGCCCTCATCCGACTCCGCCCCGCCCCATCCCCTCTCCCATAGCAACGTCCCGTTCGCGTCGAATTTCAGGAGCACCGCGTCATTCCCATTATCAGCGGTGACGCCGGTTACGTAGACGGAACCATCTGCGCTAACCGCGACGTCAGGACGGCCGAGCCCGCGGATCGTCGTCCCATTCCAGATCCTCTGCCAGCTCAGCGACCCATCCGGTGCGAACTTCACGATGAAGATTTTGGGACTTGGATTTCCAAATTGATCGGTTGTGAAGCTGTCGGTGATACCTACGACGTACGAGCTTCCGTCGGCTGCGCTGGCGACGCCCTCCGCGACATCGCTCCCGGCACCGCCCCATGTCGTTTCTGTGAGCAGCGTCTGGCCCTGAACGCTTACCGCCAGAAGCGCAAACGTGGCTGCGCAATTTAAAAAGAATAAATTGAGTTTATCCATGGCGATCAAGCTGGCCGGGAAATCCTCGGCGTCGAAAAGATAAAGGTTGCGCTGTTGTAACCTTTGAAGGGGGCCCCGTAGCAAAAAAGAGCCTGACGAGTAACTGTCGTTACGACGAGCTTGTTTCGAGCGCCAGTTGGTTGCGGACGAGCTCAAAATAGGTGCCTTCTTGCGCGACGAGTTCGCGGTGCGTTCCAAGTTCGACAATGTGACCGCGGTCGAGCACGACGATTTGGTCGGCATCTCGGACGGTGCTGAGCCGATGAGCGATGACGACGACGGTGCGACCTGCCGCGAATTCACGCAGTGCCCGGTAAACTGCTGTTTCTGTGCGCGCGTCGAGTGCACTAGTGGCTTCGTCGAGGAAAAGGAAGTCTGGCATTCGATAGATGGAGCGGGCGAGTAGAACACGTTGTTTTTGTCCTCCGGACAGACCCTGGCCTTCCGCGCCCACGGCTGTGTGCAGACCGTTTGGCAGTGCACCAATGTAATCTTGCAGACAGGCAAGTTGAATGGCGGCCCTAAGGCGAAGGGGATCGATCGAGTCAGAGCCGAGCGCAATGTTCCTCGCAATGGAGCCTGAAAAAATATGGCCATCCTGCATGACAACGCCGCAGCGGGCGCGCCAGGCTTGCGCGTCGACGGCGCTGAGAGGCACGCCGCCGAGTGCGATTTCGCCGCCGGTAGGCCGATAGAGAGCGAGCAGTAATTTCAGAAGTGTGGTCTTGCCGCTGCCGCTGGCACCGACAATGGCGGTCACTTTGCCAACCGGAATCTTGAGATTGACTCCGCGCAACACTTCCGGTTGGCCGGCGCCGGGATAACGGAACCCGAGGTCGACTAACTCCAGCGTCGGTGAAGCTGGGATTGGCGCGTGGAGTTGCATGACTGAATGCTCTTCCTCGTCGCGGTGCGTGTAGATTTCCTGCATTCTTTCAAGGCTGAGCCGCGCATCCTGAGCGGAATAAAGGAAATCGATGAGCCGGCTCAGCGGTGCGTTCAGCTGACCGACGATGTATTGCGTGGCGAGCATCATTCCGATGGTCATTTTGCCGTTGATCACTGCGGTAGCAGCTAGAAGCGTGATGACGATGTCGCGCAAGTTGGAGATGAGCAGAATGCCGAGACGTTGTGATTGGCGAAGGGCGAGGCCTTTGGCATCGATCTGATAGGCGCGCGCAGCGATCCGTTCCCAAGACCAGCGTCGATCGCGCTGGAGGCCGTAGGTCTTAATGTCGGGCATTGCCTGGAAAACCTCGAAGAGGATGTCGCGTTCCTTCGATTCGAGAGCGAACCGCTTGTAATCGAGCATGCGACGCCGTCTCAGGAAGAGCACCAGCCAACCGATCGCGCCGGCCGAGAGAAGCACAAACGCGGTGAAAATTTGCAAGCTGTAAAGCGCGAGCACGAAGCCGAAGACGACAAAGGTCAGAAGCGAGAAGACGATATCCAGCGAGGAACCCATGAGAAAATCCTTGACCCGCCGGTGATCGCTGACGCGCTGCATAATATCGCCAGTCGTGCGGTTATCGAAGAAAGGCAGCGGCAGGCGCAACAGCTTGCTCAGAAAATCGGCGATCATCGCCACGCTCACACGTGAGCCGATGTGTAGAAGAAGCCAGCTACGGATCATATCGGCAGCTGTCTGACTGAGTGTTAACATGAACTGCGCGCCGAGCAGGAGGTAGATGAAACCGAGATCGAGATTGCCGATGCCGCGGTCAACGATTGCCTGGGTAAAGAAGGGCACGATCAACTCCACCAAAAGACCGACAGCCATACCCAGCAGCACTTGGAAGAGAAGTCGCCGATGCGGGCGAAGGTAGTTGAAGAAGAATGTCAACCCACGTTGTGCCGACTCCTCCTCCGCCTCGCTGGGTAAATTTCGCTCTTGAAAAACCGGCGTGATTTCGACCAGGAGGTAAATGCCGGCGTTACTTTCCGTCGGCGCGGTATCCGGCGGAGAACTGGCGCGAAGAAATTCTTCGTGGGAGTATTCTATCAAGCCGGCCGCCGGATCGGCCACGCGCACTTTGTGACGCGTAATCTCGTACACCACGATGAAATGCTCGCCTTCCCAGTGCGCGATGCACGGCAGCGGTGCATCGTCTCTCAGACGTTTAAAGGAAAGCCGCACGGCGAGCGAGCGCAGCCCTACCCGCTCCGCCGCCTCCGAAATTCCCAGAAGGTTAACGCCGGCGCGGCCAACCTGGCAAAGATCGCGGATCGAACCCTGGGAGAATTCCCGGCCATAGTGGGAGCAGATCATCCGCAGGGCTGCGGCGCCGCAGTCCATGGCATCGAGCTGCGGATGAAATGGAAACCTTGCTTTCATAAACGCGAGTTCGATTCCTGTAACAGATCGGAGCAGCCGCATTTTGACAGGAGCGCCCTTGCCTTAGGATTGCGCTGACAGCGAAGCCGAGGGCAACGATGCCAGTTCATGATGGCGGTTGTAAAAAACAGGAGAGCTCTCTCGAGCTCTCCGTTTTTTTACATGCGATGCAAAATGCATCGCCGCTCCTAGCTGTGACGCGTACGAGTGCGAGTGCGACCGCGGCGGTTGGCAGCGATCATCGCGTTGGCGGCGTTGCCACGCGTGCGAGTGCGAGTCCCGCCGTGGCCTCGGCCCCGGCCTCGGCGACCACCTGTAACGGTTTCCGGCGCGTTGATCGCGTCGGCTGCGAACTGATCAAGGATTGATTTTCTCATATTTGTTTTTTGTTCTATTCAGGTTTTTGTCTTTCTCGCGGCAAGTAAGTTTGCTGCGTGAGGCAACATGTCCGTATAGCAATCCCTTCGTCTAATCGGAATTGGTTCGCAGTTTGTTACCTTTCGCCACGAGCTTCAGATAAATCAGAGATCCTGTGTGGAACTAGTTAACTAAGTGTCGTTAGCTACCAGACATCCATGGGTGAGCTAGGGCAGCGCCAGCCGTAATTCGTTGTGACGGGTCAATCGTCAGGCAACGCTTGAGAAAATCCATCGCGGTATCCAGCGCGCGTCCCCTAAGCTTACAACTTCGCCGCAGCAGGTTTCGTAGTGAGACCTGGCGAAGTGCCGGCCGAAAACGCGGCATACCATCTTCTTCAAAGTAAGAAGCTCGGAAGCGGCCAGCCTTTATCATCGCCGGCGGAAACGATCCGCGAAGCGCGACCATCAACAAAAGCTGCTCATAATTGAGCGCCAGATCCAGAAGATCGGCCGCGCCTTTGCTCTTTCGCCAACGGCGCGCGCCGCGTTGGCGTTCAGTTCGCGCGCGTTGCCGGGCGTTAACGTCCGGAACATTATTGCGCAAAATTTGGCCGGAAGTATCCAGCGATACATCGCTCAGAGTCTTTGCCAACCACACGGTGCTAAAGCGGCCGCAGCCCAAGGCACGCTCCAATCGATATTTGTTAGCGACAATGGTTCCGCACGGCAACTGTTCAGCTTCTTCATCGGCGCGATCCTGAACGACGGACGCTGCTAAAGGCAGATCTTTTCCGCCTGCTTGGTTGAACTCCCGATATTTTTTTGACGCGACCGCGCGCGGATCGAAGAGGACGCGAGCCGTCAGCATTTCGAAAACCGTGCAGCCGACACTCCACATGTCGAGCGATCGAGCCAGGGGCGCCCCCAGCAGCACCTCCGGTGGAGTGTATTCACGCGTCCCGTAAAGCGTGCCGTGCCGGAGGCGCTCAACTGCATCACCTAGATCAGCCAGACGCGCATCGCCTGTGCGAGGGCAGTAAAGAATGTTATCCGGCTTTACGTCAGTATGCGCGTATCCGGAGCGATGCAGCCGATCGAGCGCGATCAGAACCTGGCGGGTGGCCCGACGAGCTCGCGCGGGCGAGATTGCGTCGCGATCGAGCACGGCGGCAAGACTATTTCCATGTTTTTCAAAGGCCATGCAAAGATGTCCATCGTGCAAGAAGACCTCACGTAAATGGATGATCTCGGGGCAGGCTCCAGTTGCCTCTCGAAAACGCTGGTAGACGGCAACCTCACGCACCGCTTCGCCAAAGTAGCGCCGGCGCTGAATCTTCAACGCGACCTGATCCATCCGGCAATTATCCAGGCGTGTTATTTACAAACGCTCGCCGAATCTCATACAGGATCCGCCCAAGCAAACTGATGTCTTCGGTAACAATACGCCCCTCGCCTACCATGTCTTGTTTGAAAGAGAGCTGCTTGTGGAAACTACTTGCCAGCGGATAAGGCATGTCTACCAAGACCAGGTTTACGCCATCCCGTGCGACCTGAGAAATGGACTGCACCTTGCCTGACACGACGCCAAACTCCTTATAAGGAAAGTCATCGAAGCGAATCCGCACCGCTTGTCCCGGCTTAACCTTGCCGGAGCCACCTTGACTGACCGGCATCCTACCGAGCAGCCGGGTTGTTTCTGGGACAATGAGAAACACCTGCCGACCGGCACTGACAAATTGCTGGTCGCTCCAGAAATCGTAGAACGCGACCTTTCCGTCCCCCGGCGCACGCAGAACATAATCCGCCGCCCAAAGCTCGATCCCGCCAAGAAGCTTGTTCAGCCGCTCCCGCAAATCTTCACGCGCAGCGCGCAGGGCTTCACTCCGCTCATGGTCGAGATCGCGTACCTCCTTTTCCGATTTGGACGCTTCGACTTCAGCTTCACTCAGGGTGCGTTGCCCGGCCGTCTCGGCTCGCATGCGCTCGAACAAGGCGACTTGTTGCTCCTGTAACTCTGCCATGCTGATCGATTGCTTATCGTACAGCGACTTGAGCCTCTCGACCTTCTCCTTTCCTAACTCCAACTCGCTATGTAACATCGTCGCTTGCTCTTTTAGCGACACGATTTGAGTTTTCTTTGCTTCGACCTGCTTGCGCAGTAACTCCCCCGCCTTTTCCGCGTAATCATCGGCCAGCCTGCTTTGAACCACGTGATAGGCGTTAAGGAAATCGGCGTATTGGCTCTGCAAGTTCCCAAGGTCCTGCCTCGGTTCGAAAGAAATATCGATTACTAGTTTCTCTTGCGCGATTTTGGATTGGAGCTCACGCAGCTTGTCCGCCAGCGCAAAGACGGTCCCCGGCCGTGCCGCGCTCTGCATTACCGCCAGAACCTCACCCTGTCTCACTCGCTGGCCCTCGCGCACTCTCAGGCTCTCCAAGTGACCCCCTTGGCGTGCCACCACTTCCATGACTGGCTGCGTCCCCGTGACGTTCACGCGGCCGATAATCGTATCGGGATATTTGATAATCACCGAAAGCAACAACAACAGACCTAGCACCGCTGCTAAGACCGTCGTGCCCGAACGAAGCAGCCAGTGCGGCGGCCGGGTCATGAACTCGCGAACGTCGCCGCCGAGATCTATCTCTGCCGATCTCGGTGAGACCGATATGTTCCTCTCCAGCCGACGAGGCGATTCCTGTAGTTCGTTAGTCATTCTGGCTAGTAAGTGACGGCGCGCCCAGCGTCAGACGATCAAGTTGACCGGGAAATTGTCGGCGTCGAAAAGATAAAGGTTCCGCTGTTGTAACCTTTGAAACAGGGCAAAAGAATCATGCGTGCTGTTCAGAGATTCATGGCGACTCGCGGTTGCGCGGGTCCCAGCTGCTCGACTTCTTTAACTCGTTAAGCAACTTGCGGCAGTCGCACACGCATCTCTGTCCAACTACCATCGGAACGCACCAACTCAATATCTCCTCCATGCGCTCGAGCCAGCTCTCGCGCAATGCTTAAGCCCAGCCCATGTCCTGGTACGCGTTCGTCTCCACGCACCCGGTAGAAGCGCTCGAACAGGTGTCCAGTGCGATCTTTGGGGATGCCGTCACCGGTGTTGCCGATTATCATTTCCACTGCGCTGTTGACGGCCCGCGCCTCCACCCGAATGCGACCGCCAGGAATGTTGTATTTAGCTGCGTTTTCCACCAAATTCTGCGCGATCATCGCAACGAACGTGCGATCGGCGCTTAGCAGCAGATGCTTCGGGATATCCGCTTCCACTTTTAGATTGAGCGGCTCGGCCAGAATAAGCGCGTCATCAAGAACGCCTTCAAGCATCTCGCCTAAGTCGAACTCAGCCTTCGACAGCTCGAGCCGACCAGCGTCGGCGCGAGAGAGCAGAAGCAGATTGTCCACGACTGAACTAACATGATGAATGCGATGTAACAGCCCTTCGGCGCATGATTGTGTGCTCTCGCTGCAGTTGACATCGGCAAGAATTTCTTCAACGCCGGCGCGCAGGACAGCGATCGGCGTTTTCAAATGATGCGAAGCGTCAGCAGAAAAACGAACGGATTGTTCGAAACTGCGCTGCAACCGTTCGAAGGTCGCATTCAGCACTTCGATTAGTCCTGCGATCTCGTCGTTAGTCGGAGGCACAGGCAGCCGCTGGTCGAGCCGCTGCGCGGTGATCGTCTTCGCCGCCTGGCGGATTTCTTCGACCGGTGCGATCGCTTTACTCGCGACCCAGGTCGAACCGAACAGGGTTATTAAGAGTACGGTCGGAATCGCCCCTAGCATTGCCAGGAAAATATCGC
>Ga0207701_10006655_pt1 | contig 11533 bp, 16 predicted proteins | sample KBSSwiSSwithPhiX_FD_184294 | JGI IMG/M metagenome (GOLD analysis project Ga0207701, IMG submission 184294) | Switchgrass rhizosphere bulk soil microbial communities from Kellogg Biological Station, Michigan, USA, with PhiX - S5 (SPAdes) (version 2) | ecosystem: Environmental > Terrestrial >...
CCATGCGGTGCGCATTTCGGAATCCCCTGAGCGATCGCGCGATTTCTTTTGGACTTTTGTGCATTGGCTCGCCTTTGAGGCGGCATACCAAGTGGCTCCAGCAAGCTCATGGGCAAGCTAAAATTCAGGCTAACTGTTAGGGCTAATGCGCCGAAGACGATCCTCTGGCAATTGGCCTTTGGGGCATCAATATCAGCTTCTGGCCACTAGCGGACAGGCGAGTAATCTTTCTTTCGAGTATTGATCTACCTGAACAGCATCGCGCCAGGCATGGATCAATATTCGTCCATTTCGGAATAACCGAAAATGGCTGAACGCCTCTTAGCCCACGCGCGGATGCGCCGGGGAGGTGGTCGACGCGTGCGGGAACAAAGAGCTGGCGGCTGACTCCAACAAGCTTGCCCTGGAATGTATCCAAGCGGCCGCCGGCGCGGGCGAGCAGCGATGGTGGCGCTGAGACCGAGTGCCCCAGCCGCTTGAGATTGAATCAAATTGAGCCCGTCAACGTTAAGCACAGGTGTCAGCGCGCTACCACAGCGGGTGCGCATCGTGATGTATCGTTCAAGAACGGTGGGAGACCGAGGGAGAGCGGTCATGCCGAGATTTTACTTTCACTTGTCAAACTGCGACGAGTGTTTCCGAGATAACATCGGGAGCGATCTCGCCGACATTGCTGTCGCGCATACGAGAGCCAAGCGGCTCGCGCATCTGGTGATGATGACCTCCCGCTTGGCCAGCCACGAGCCCGACTGGCGTCGTTGGACCGTGACGGTCACGCATGATCCACAAGGCCCGATCCTGATCATCCCGTTCGGTGCCTTCGGGATTGTGCCGCCCGGCGGCAGCAAGTTGGTTCGGCAATAACACCCCGCGAGAGCATTGTCCGCGTTCCAGCCGATCATGTCGGCGGGAATTCTGTCCAGTTTGGGTCATTAGTGGAGATTTTGCGATGCGGGAGCGATGCCTGCTTTACGCCCAAAAGTGGACACTCATCGGCGGCTTCCAATGGCCGCTATGTGCCAATAGCGGACATTCGCGCTTGCTGCGTCGAAGCAGGGCACGACCTGTGCCGCGCGCGGTCGCGAAATGTTGATGATGTAGGACGTGGGGGGCAGCCGTAATATCGGGGCCGCTCTCGTCCCCTAGAGAGCGCGGCCCCGATCTCTTCCCCGTCCCAAATATCCCCGAGGTCGGGGCCGACATTCCTACAATGATTTGTGGCCGTTCGGTGGACACCAAGCAGTTCCGTTACGAATTCTCGTGAATTGTTGCTGCTAGGGCACATATGCACGCAAACAATGCAGCCATGAACACGAGAATTAGCAGGAGGAATGACCACGCCCAATCGCGATGTCTGTTACTCCAAAAGCGGACAAATGCGGCCACAGCTGAATTGTCTGCTTTGTGCCAACTGCGCAAACAGAAAGACAGCCTCGGGGCGGTCTCTCCGAAATTCGATCAAATGTTTTGATTGGCGGCTGCGTTCTTCCGCTTTCTGCACCAGCCGAGCAGACCTAACGCGCCGAGGCCGGTGGCGAAGAATTCCCGGCATTGGACGAAGCACGCCTGCATCATCTCGCCAGCAAGTGTGTGAGGGCCTTTTTCCCCTCCTTGGCTGCGGCCGCGGCACTATCAAAAAAGACGGGTGAGCGCTCTATCGGCACAGCCTTACACGCACAGTAAATTTCCCAACGCCAAGGCTTTGGTGGACTTCCTCGTCGCTTCACGACAACTGAAAAGTCGGCTGGTTTAAATTCTTCACGCACTGCACGCGCGAATGCGGCTCCGCCCAGATTTTCCGGCATGACAACTGCCCCCCATTCCCCGTTACAATGATCGTATTTATCCAGAGCGCTGTATAGGCCCGCGAAGTTATAGGTGTGCCCCGCCGTCCCGAAAGCAGAAAGACCGCCTTGGGGCGACCTCTCAGAAATCCAATTAGGGGGTTTGATCAGGCTGAGGTCGCCCTCCGCTTCCTCCGCCAGACGAGCAGGCCCAACGCACCGAGTCCGCTGGTGAAGAGCGGCAATGCAGCCGGCAGCGGCGTCTCCGCTCCTGCCGCGGCGAAAACATCGCCGTTGAGCGTAAAATTGTTGACCAACATGTGCTGGTCCACCCCTAACCAACCTCCATCGAGGTCGAGAAAAATAGATGCGACTACCGTGTCACCGACTGCGCTCAAAAGCTGTGACCACGTTTTACCGGTGTTGGGCGAATTGAGACCGCCAAACCCGTTGCTGTAAAACCGCAGGTCAGATGACGAGAGATTGGCGAAATTTCCAGTGCTAGCAAACGTACCGTTGGGATTCGGATTGCTGAAACTTCCACCCCCAAGCGGTGAACCCCAATAGGCCCAAACCTCGTGGCCGCTGCTGTCGGCGATGCCAAACCGCGGCGAGCCCCCGCCAAAGGACCCACCAAGCATGTTGTAGTCGGCCGATAGCAGAGTGATCCCTGCGAGGGTCAAGCTTCCGCTCGGAGTGATCTTCATGCCGCTGTAAGTGTAGGGTGAGGTATTTGAAGTCAGGTCGAAAGAAGCCCCGTTATTGAATGTACCGCCATAAGTTCCAAGTGTCGCTGCCTCGCAAGGCAACGACGTGAAGCTCATGGTGGCTACCGCGAGAATGCCGAAAAGAAGTTTATGCAGCATGTCTGTCCTCTAATTACGCCCCATATTCTTTCGTTTTGAACTGGGGCCACCTCTAACAATAAGATTTAGATTAAATGTCAGAAGACACACATCTGGTCTTGGCATTCCTAGACAATAATTTGTGGAGCTCTGCCACGGTCGTCAGATCCGAAATGAACCTTCAACCGATTGTACTGTTACAGAATTGCCAGAATGAAATTTGGGACCTGACTGACATCGCATGTCCGCTTTGGGTCATTAGCGGACATTTGCAGCGCACAAGCCGATGTCCGCTAAGTGCCAATAGCGGACATGGCACGCTCGGTTTGAAATGAAAGAGGCCGCCAACCGAGGCGGCCTCGCAAACCTAAAAGTGTTCACTCCGTCCATGCACTAGTTCGATAGATTGCGTACTTGTCGTCCCAGGCATTGGTTGGTGTTAGACCGGCCGACGTGTCCCCTGTACCGCCCGTACGATCCAGATCAGCAGGACCGCGCCGATGAACCCGGCAACCAGGTAGCCGATCCATCCCCCTAGGTGGACCCCAACGAAGCTCAAAATGGCGCTGGCAACCGCCGCCCCAATGACACCGAGCACGATATTCATCAGGATCCCCATTTCACTCTTCATGAATTGTTCTGCCAGCCAGCCTGCAACTCCGCCGATGATAATGGCTGCGATCCAGCCCACTGCTGTGTCGTCCATAGCTCGTCTCCTCGATAAGCGCCCGTCTATTGAATTTTAGACGGCTCGTAGTCTCCAAACTCTTTCAGGAAATCTGTGAATCGGGGTTGCAAAGGTCGCGCTTGCTCCTCTCTATAGTAAGCTTGGAGTTCGTCAGTGACGAGGTACCGGAGCAAGCGGAAGTAAGCTCGTTTTTCTTCCGATGCTTGAAGATCTTTTGTCTGCATGTGCTCGACTCCACTATTGCCCGCAATGAATCGAGATAGTGCACAATTATGATCTCGCGGATTGAGCGTCACAATTGAAGCGCGAGCCGTTTAACCTACCGAGCTACCGATCCCGGAGGATAATCCGACGCTGCGATGTATCCGCCACACCGCATCAAATTACCTAATAAAGCAGAAGGTCATTCGCCGATAATTTGCAGCGCAATCACGGCTCGGTGCAATGTTACTGCAATCGTTTGCTCCGACTCAGTCATAAGAGACACGGCGATGACGCTGGACGCGTCACTCCCTTCGGACGTAATGAGACTCCGGCAGCGTCTCATTAACTTCGCTCCACGTTCATCGCCACCATTTTACCGTCTGATCAACTCTAATTAGCCGCAACTCGCGAACGGTGTCGTGGTGTTGTTCTCGATGGCCGTCCGCGCGCACTAGATGGACACGCACTACAACACACCTCCACTTTCCGCGCCGTGGTGGGTCGGCCCCCATGGCACACTCGAACCAAACTGCGGCGCGGAAATCTTTTGCAAAGCCCGTGGAGGATGATGATGGAACATCATCCGAGGGGGTGATCTCGGCAGCGTTAATCACGCTGCCAGGAACATGCGGCGGTGATTGGTGTTCAAAGCCTTGGTTCGCCCAGAGCGGGAACCGGACGGCGGTCGTTGCGCGTAGTGCCACAACGTGCGGTGAATTCTTCGTTACAAATTATTGATAAGCGAGCTGTCGCCTCCAACTTATGAATCGGCCACTGCCACTCTTCGGGTCAGGAACGCCACAACGTCTCCCAACTCGACCCAGTGGCCAAGGGCCGCGTCTCGGTGGCAGAGGCGCGGCCACTAATCTATACACCCCGCCGCCCAGCGAGCGGATCAGCAGTCCAACAGGAGCGCTTTTGCGTTCCAGCAACGGACGCTTGCGTAGATCATCGCCGTCGAGGACGAGAAGACCTCCCATCTGGCAAGATTAGAAGGTGTTGCGTCGATCGGTTGAACTCACCGGCAATAGCGCACATTGCGCAGTGTTGCTTGTTCGATAACGTTTCAGAGGGACGGACAATCTGTCGGGCAAAGTCACTTTCCTGCGGCTTTGATCCGCCCAGTTCTTTTCGCGTGCTCCAGCGCTTCGTGATCCTGCTCGGTTTGCCGCGCGTAGCTCGTCGCGAACTTGGCGAACGCGTCATCAAGGGCGTCGCTCTTGCCGCAATAGCCTGCAATCATCGCCGCGTCGCCTGCCTTGGCGTGCGCCAGCGCCAATGCCCAGCCGCAAAGGCGGCAGTAATCTGGAAGCGTCTCAATATTGTCGATCGCATAGCCGCCCTTCATGTCCGCAAGCTGGCGGACGTAAAACTGCCTTCCTTCGACCTCGCCCCAACCGAGGAAGATATCGGGCGAACCCTGGGTGAGACGCTGGCCGAAGACCACCCTGTGTCCCTGGTGCTCGAACGGCAGCTTGAGGTCAACATACGGAGCCAAAACGGATGGGTTGGCTTCCTTGATCTGAAGGAAGAGCGGATCGTCGTCGTTGACACCCTGAAGCAGAACCATCCAGCACGAGGTACCGACACTCCCGACGCCCACCACTTTGCGGGCGACGTCGATGATGTGGTAGCGCGACAGCAAAACCTTACGGTCGTAGCTCAGCGAATCGATGTACGCGCGCAAAAGACGATCGAGGTCGACTTTAACCGGGGTACCACTCTCGGTGTGAGTCTCGCGCACGATCAACGGACGGTCTTCGACGAAGCGGTACCGTCCTTTCACGCGCTCGGTTAATTTGTCGAGCGTGGTGATATGCCCCCTGGCGCGCGCCCGTTTCATCATTTTTTTGGCAATTCGGCGCGATTTGGGCGTCAGACTGTCAAGTATGACGCGTTCGTCAATGCGGTCATACCAGACTTTCAAGTATCCCATCTCGGCGTAGCGGCGAATGTGCTTTCTGTAGGAGCGAACGCATTGACGCGCGACGTCTTCGGATTGCGCCTCGTCACCGTCCATAAATTTTGCCGCGACGGTGGCGCTGGCTGCCAGCCGCTTAAGATCCCACTCCCAAGGGCCGACGTAAACTTCGTCAAAATCGCTGATCGAGAATACTAAACTGCGTTCGGCCGTGCCGTAGACACCGAAATTGCTGACGTGCATGTCCCCGCATGCCCCAGCTCTAATACCGGATACGGGCGACGTCGATAGATCGCTCGCCATGACCGCAGCCGAGCCACGCAGGAAGGCAAATGGACTGGCGAGCATACGATTATAGCGAACCGGTACGAGTTTTTGCACGCGCGTAGCGTTTTGCCGTTCCAGAATTTCAATCGGATCAGGACGGTTTGGGTCCGCGTAATAGTTCGCGTGCGATTTGCGCGGTACCCGCTCGCGTAGCGCCTTGCCGGCAGCCATTCGTTCGGTGATGGAAGGGCGCCTGATTGTGAGGCTTTCAAGCAAAGCCAGGTCTTCTTTCGCCCCAAGCATCCGGAAAAAAGTGGGGTCGACACTAGATTGCAATTGAACCGTGCTCATGGCGCTCTCCGCTGGGTTACGGAGTCCTCGTCAGCCTCTGCTCTCGGCACCGATGAGGCTCACGCCCCCATTGCGTCGTCCTGGCGCACCTTGGCCGCAGCCCGGCGCAAGAGCTTGAGGAACTGGTCCTCCTCGTAGACCTTGCCGGTGTCGAACGACTCGTAATCGAAGCGCGGTAGGATCGCGAACAGACTCTTGGCCCGGCCGCCGAACGTAAGCCTGAGCGCCTCCATGTTCAGTCCCGGAATCCGGATCAGGCTCAATTCGCCGATGTTCTTGCGGCCCTGGGCCGCGTTTTTGAGCCGGCCGAGCGCGGTGTTCATCAGTTCGAAATACGCCGGGTCCCGGCTCATCTGCAAAAGCTCGGGGCGCTGCTCGTCAAGCGACAGGTCGTAGGAGGCGACCGGGGCGTCGTTCTTCATCTCCATCACCCTGAGCGCCGCCGGCGCGGTCGGCAGCTTGCCGCCCTTGGCCGCCACGTCGAGCGGCACATTAAAAACGTGATGGGGTACGCCGAAGTCACCCTCGCCGCCACCGGCCGCCAGTTCCTGCGCAATTGTCGGGTCGTAGGCCTGCAACAACGGCCGGATCTCGGGGATCGGCTTAAGCAGCACCGGATTGAAGACGAGGTCCTTGAACCACATGAAGTAGAAGTACTTCTTCGTGAAGTAGGTGTGCGTCCACGAGCCGCTGCCCTGATAGTTCGTGGCGAACTGCTGGTATGTCAACACGCTCTTGCCGTAGATCGGATCGTCGATATGCAGGTAGTTGGTGACGCCGATCGACGAGACGCCGTGTAGCACCATGAAATGTCCGCCGCCGCCGTTCCAGCCGATCCGGGCACCGACGACGAGGCCTTTTTCCAGCTCGGATTTGACGGAGTTCCAGGATACGGTGCTGCCCTGGAAGCTGACGAAGTTGTTGGTGCGGGTCAGCGCCTTGTCGAGATACCAGGAAACGTTGCACGCGCCGGGGACCGGCGTCGTGCAGCAGGTCTGTCCCAATTCTTCACTCGCGACCTTGCACTGCGTCCAGGGGCTGAAGATCGAGTAGTAGCGCGACACGCTAGTCGCGGTTGCAGCCCAGCACCAGTTCGACTGGGTCTGGGCCTTCATGTTGAAGGGCAGGACCAGATACGAGTAGAGCCATTTGAAGTAGGTGAACTCGTTCAATCGCGCCAGTGGCAGTTGGTTCTCGATTCTGAGATGGTCCAGGCTCATGGTCTTGCTCCACCTTTTGCTCCCGCTCGGCGAGGCCCGATGTGCACGCGTCGTCGCCGGGAGCCGTGACACAAAGGCCTCTCGGGCTGCAGGCGCTCGGCGACAATGCTAACGCCTGCCCTGAAATCGTTGTGTGCGGTTCCTCACGCGGCGCTCAGTCGCGAAGGCCCCATTTCCGACGACTCGCTGTTATTTTGAAACGGTGTAAGAGATTACGAAATTGGCCAAAGGGGAAATAATTACGTGGCGTCTAAGCTCCGCGATCAGCGTTGACGGTCGCCAGCGTCATCAGGACAGCGATGCTGACCTGACCGTCACCGCGCATCGTCCCACGGGATGCGCGGCAGCGACGGCGTCACCGTGCGAGGCTTGCCCAAACGTGCTTGCGCCGCCAACTGCCTGCACGCGACGGCATCAAGATCACGCCAGACATCGCTAAACCGGAAAGTGTTGATGCGGCGGCGCGATCCGGGTCCACGTGCGACGCTGACGAAGCCGAGCAGTTTTACCTGCCGCAAAGCGAAGCCGCAGGTGCCGTGGATCATGCCACACGACCGCTCGATGTCCCCGAAGCTGATCGCTGCCACACCGCCGCCGTGTGTGACCTTGCTGTCGATCAGGGCGAGGACGCGGCGACCGGAATGCGGACGCAATCTGTCCCATGCCGTGACGCTGACGGTCAACAATCAGAGGCCATCAGCATCACCGCGACCGCGATGCCCAAGACTTTGGCCTGAAATCACAAGACCGAGCCGGTCCAGTCGTTTTAAGCACGCCGCCAGTGCAGCGAAGCTCGCGGCAGGCGTTCCGCCGCTCACGAATGCGATCCCGCACCATTCAAGGGTAGACGACGCCCAAAAGGACAAAATGGAAATTCAGATCGCGTTTTTGGTGCTCGCCTTCTTCGCCGCCTTCATGGCCGCACGGTCACTGACGGCCTATTTCAAGAAAAAGTAACAGCGCAGTGAACGCGCTGAAGGGCGGCTTGGAGCTTGGCGACACGCTTGCCCCCTTTGTACGCCATCCACAAAGCACTCGAGGCCAACCATGCCGCTGGTGAACTGACCGACCAGCAATACACCGAGAAGGCCCAAGAGCTTTTGGAGATGCTCGGCAGTGCCGTTGTGTCGCTTTTCATCCAACAGAACATGAGCAGAACGCGACCGCCGAGATAAAGGTCGCCGCCGCGCTGCCGTTTCACAAAACTTTGGCTTGAAATCACAAGACCGAACGGTCCTGCCGTCTTAAACAGCAATCACAATAACAAAAGCAATTTGTGAGTGCTTTGCCACTGGCGGAGCCGTTGGCAGGCCACAACGGCGGCTCCGCAGCTTTTTAACCGCGTCTATACAGAAGGAGACAGCGGCATGATCAACGCAGAAGCAATGAATTCAGTCACTGAAAAAAAACGGCGGCAGCGTCGTTCTAATCTCACCAAGCACATAATGGCTGGCATCCCGACGCTGGTCCAGCAGGGCTTGAATGCCGAAGCTATCGCAGCCCGACTTGGCTGCAACGTCGGCACACTCAAGGTGCGCTGCTCACAGGCTGGCATCAGCCTGCGCGTACCTAAAGAGGTCAAGGTGGTGCCGATGATGCCAGCGTCATCGGCCAAGCCGTCACAATCAAATCGGTGCCTTGCCTTTGCCGTGCCAACAACACTGCAACTCAGCCGAGTTGCGATGGCCCGGCTGCGCCAGCGGGCGCAAGCAACCGGCATGACCGAAGCCGAGCTTGTCACGAAGCTGCTTGAGGTGATCGCGCAGGATGACCTCTACGATGCCGTGCTCGACCCGGCAAAAGGTGCTGCGTGACAACCGAACTCGACAAGGTTGCAGCTAACGAACCTGACAACGCCGAAACGGCTACGCTAAGGACGGCACGCAAGGCAATCAACGCCGCGCACGGCTCCGGCAACATCACGGACGAGCAACACGCAGAGGCAATCCGCAAACTGCTGATGAATGGCACCGCGCTCGCCGCAAGTCCCCAAGCGGAGCGCCAGCGCGGAGTTTATGCATGGTTGCGCCGGCTGCTTGTTGGCTTTGGAGTTTTGTTCCTGTTCACGGTCACCATCATCGTGATGGTATCGCTTGGGGTTCATTTCCTGCCTGCACAAGGGCGGACATCAGCGTGGAAGAACGCCGTTCAACAAAACTATGGCCTGAAATCACAAGACCGGGCCGGTCCTGTCGTGTTGTAAAGGCAGCATGACCAACGCACACGCGATCAAGCTGCTCTCACGAAGGACCAGGTCACTGCTGCGCCTGCACGCGGAAGCCATCGGCGTGGACGAGGCCAAACTCGCCAGCGACCTTTTTGACATGATGGTGCGTGACGGACAAAGCCTTCAACGCGCAAAACCTGCATCGAAAGTAGCGGGCAGATGAGCGCACGCGACGTGGCGACCGAACTCGACAGGAAAATTGCTGCCGCCCTCAAAGCGACTGCCGGCAGCCTCGGCCCATTGGGCGGCACAGTGAACCGCCTGAACAGCATTCACAAAACCTTCAAGGCACAGCTTGCCTCTGGTCAATTGACCGACGCGCAATTCGTGCAGAAGGCCCGCGAGCTTCTGAATATACTCGGTAACTTCGACGGCCTCATTGCGGATATCGCCTCAACAGGTGTCATCGGCTGGCAGGAATAAAACGCGGAATGCGTGGACTGAAATACGCTTGAAGCCCGCCGTCGCGCGGTCACGACACAAATTTATGCGCGGGAAGGACGCTGAATGGCCCACGGAACACAAACGACGGCCCAGAGCCAACGTCAGCGACGGCCAATGCCGTGGCTAGTTCAACTGGTCTCGTTCACAGCGGCAATCGGCATTATCGTGTTAACCCTTGGCGACCAGTTTAGTATCCCTTGGACAGTCCGTTCGTCGCTCTGACCTTCGGATTCTTATTTACAATCGCTTGGATTGCGACAGTTGCCTGTTTTCCAGTACAGCTCGTTACGTCGATAATCGGGAAAGTGTTCTCTGATATCGTTTAGTGAATAGGCCTTTTGATAGTGTCCCTCACCTACAACATCAAAGATGCCGCAGGGCGTTTAGGCGTCAGCAAATGGTGGCTGCAGAAATTTCTACGCCAACATCCCGTCGATAGGGCGGGCGTTCCTTTTTACGTCCCATTCGGTAACCGTAAAAGATTCACCGAGCGCGATCTGGAACGCATTCTGGAAATAAACCGAAACGCAGAAAAAGACAGGCTGCTGTCAGCGCTCGCTATTGATACGGATTGGCAACACAAAGTGCCTGAAGGATTTGGAAATAAGCCCGAACGTGTCCTAAGCGACCGGCTTGCGCGCGCTCTTGTGCAGCTAAAAAAATGAATTGGCTGAGCAGGATCCCGCGCCAGTTATGATGGTTCTTTTCCGCTCGCCTTCTCTTGCTCGTCGAACGGCACCAAACCTACGTAGGTCGCGCCCTTGCGCGTGAACACGGGCCGCGCCACAAAGCGGTCGCCTAGTTCGCGCTGCCGCTTTGTAAAGGCGTGCGTGCCCTGCCAGTAGAGCGCGAACTTGTGGTCTTGGGCGTAGTGGACGGCCTCGCTGGCGTCGCCGAAGTGGGCTGGGATCGGAGGGTCCTCCGTCTCTTGACGCTGGGCAAGCTCGCCCGATTCACGCCAACGTTGGGCCGCAATACGCGTCAAACGTTCGGCTTCCGGGTTGCCGGCGTCACCGGGGGCAAGCGGTGTCTGATTACGCATGACACAACTCCACAATGGCAAGCGTATAGGGTGTCCAGATCAAAACGTCCCGTCAAGAATGCCCACACACGCCACAACATGGCGGCGATATAGGCGAAACACCCACCAAACACTATGCTAGAGCAATCAGGGGTTTTGAGAGGCCCCCACGCATTCGTGGTGCGGACCGCACGGGGAGCAAACGCCCATGACTGACCCAGTAGTGGCACCCAAGACGACACCGAAGCCGATCACGATCAAGCATTTGGCCTATGAGCTGGCGGAGCAGCATCAACTCACCAAGAAGCAGTCCCTTGAAATATTGGAGGACCTGGTGGGCATGATCACCAAGCACTTGAAGAGGGGCGAGCGGGTAAAGTTCGTCGGGCTCGGGATCCTGCTGGTGCGCAGTCGTGCTGCCCGCGTGGGTCGCAATCCGATGACCGGTGAGCCGATCAACATCAAGGCCAGCAAAAAGGTCGCCTTCCGCGCCAGCAAGGATCTCAAGATGGCGATCTGATCGCCTTGGGTAGCCGATCATAAACGGATTGATAGCGGCTT
>Ga0207701_10006658_pt1 | contig 11529 bp, 5 predicted proteins | sample KBSSwiSSwithPhiX_FD_184294 | JGI IMG/M metagenome (GOLD analysis project Ga0207701, IMG submission 184294) | Switchgrass rhizosphere bulk soil microbial communities from Kellogg Biological Station, Michigan, USA, with PhiX - S5 (SPAdes) (version 2) | ecosystem: Environmental > Terrestrial > Soil...
CGCCCGCCGCGGGCGAGCAGGTGCTGCCGCCGCTCGGCCCGGACAAATTCATCAACAGCGATCTGGAAAAGACGCTCAAAGACAAGGGCATCAAGACCGTGGTGGCGATGGGCACGCAGGCGCAGACCTCGGTGCTGCACACCGGCGCCACCGCGGCGCTGAAGGGCTTCAAGGTGATCGTGCCGGTCGACGGCATGTCGGCCGACGAGGTGTTCCCCGAGCTCTACACCGCCTGGCATCTCGCCACCGCGGCGCGGATCAGCAGCAACGTGACGCTGACGAAGTTCGAGATGATCGGATTTTAGGGCGCGCACTCATGAGTGAGCAGCCATAGCCTGTGGATGCGAGTTGAATGACGACTAGGCCATTGGCCGAGCGTTTGTCGCAGCGCGTTGCAACACGCCACGGCCCTAGCGGCCTAGTCGTCTAGGACCCATCCGGACCAAATCCTTAACGTAGTTAACGTCGCCTTAAGCCCATGCCGTCAGTCTGTCGCGGACTTTACGAGCTTCTTCGCCATGTCGGAGCGTCGTCGCTTTGTCGTCGCAATTGTTAGGGGGGATTAACTTCCGAGTGTGAAGGTCCCCGGCGTTGAGCGTCCAACCGCCATAAGTCGACTCGGAAGGGCAAATGTCCATTATCATTTCTGCACTGAGCCCAAGACAGATCGCGGGACTTTCCACCACCGCCATCGCCAGTCTCTCGACCACGTCGGTTGGCGCTCTCAGCACCTCGCAGGTCGCAGCGTTGGCCGCGACCCAGGTCAACGCCCTGGTGTCCACCGACCTGCAGTATCTGGTGACGACGCAGATCCAAGCGCTTTCGCCAAGCGTCATAAGCCACCTGCTCACGCTCCAGATTCAGAACTTCCTCGACACCCAGATTGCAGAGCTCACAGCCACGCAGGTCGGCGTTTTGACAGCGACTGAGCTCGGCGCCCTCTCTTCGACCGAGCTTCAGGCGTTCACGACCACGCAGGCCAATGCGCTGACCTCAACGCAGCTCCGCGGCCTCACCACCACCGTGCTCGGCAACTTTACGACCACGCAGATTGGCGCGCTCAGCACTGCTCAGGTCCAGGGCCTCACCACGACCCAGCTCAATGCGGTGTCTGCCACCGTACTTGATGCCATCGACGTGACCAAGCTGTCCACCACGCAGCTCAAGGGACTGACAACGACGTCGATCGGTCAACTGACCGAGACACAGGTCGGCGCGTTGACCTCCGCCGAGGTCGCGCTGCTCTCAACCAACCAGATCGGTGTGTTGACCTCGACCGAGGTGCAGGCGTTCACGACCACGCAGGCCAATGCGCTGACCGCCACACAGCTTGGTGGCCTCACCACCGCGCTCGGTAACTTTTCAACCGCGCAGATCGGTGCGCTCAGCACCACCCAGCTTCAGGGCCTAACCACGTCGGGGCTCAACGCGCTGTCCGCTGGCGCCCTCGATGCCATCGACGTGACCAAGCTATCCGCCACGCAGCTCAAGGGGCTGACGACGACGACGATCAGCCAACTGACCGAGACGCAGGTCGGTGCGCTGACCTCCACCCAGGTCGGCCTGCTGAGCACGGCGCAGATCGGCACGTTGACCTCGACTGAAGTGCAGGCGTTCACCACTACGCAAGCGAACGCTCTGACTTCGACGCAGCTTCGCGGCCTCACCACCACGGCGCTCGGCAAATTCTCGACAACGCAAATTACCGCTCTCAGCACCACCCAGCAGCAGGGCCTGACGACCACCCAGCTCAACGCGGTCAGCACCGACGTGCTCGACGCCATCGACCTCACCAAGTTGTCATCGACCCAGCTGACCGGGCTGTCCACGACAAGCATCGGAAACCTTACCGAGACCCAGGTTGGCACGCTGTCCTCGACCCAAGTTGGATTGCTCCGCACCGACCAGATCGGCGCGTTGACCTCGACCGAGATTCAGGCGTTCACGACCACGCAGGCGAATGGGCTGAGCGCCAAGCAGCTTGGCGGGCTCACGGCGACGGCGCTCGGCAAATTCTCGACAACGCAAATTACCGCGCTCAGCACCACCCAGCAGCAGGGCCTGACCACGTCGCAACTCAACGCGCTGTCCGCCAACGCCCTCGACGCGATCGAGCTGCCCGAGCTGTCCGGCATCCAGCTCAAGGGACTGACCACGACGTCGATTGGCAACCTCACCGAGACCCAGGTCACGACGCTGACCTCGACCGAGGTGAGCCTCCTGAATACCGCGCAGATTGGCGCGCTCACCTCGACCGAGCTCCAAGCGTTCACGACCACGCAAGCGAACGCTCTAACCTCGACGCAACTTCGCGGCCTCACCACCACGGCCCTCGGCAACTTTTCAACCACTCAGATCGGTGCGCTCAGCAGCACCCAGCTGCAGGGCCTGACGACCACCCAGCTCAACGCAGTCAGCACCGACCTGCTCGATGCCGTCGATCTGACCAAACTGTCGACCACCCAACTCAGGGGTCTGACGACGACGTCGATCGTCAACCTCACCGAGACCCAGGTCGGCACACTGAGCTCAACCGGGGTGGGCGCCCTGACCGCCGCGCAGATCGGCGCGCTCACTTCGACCGAAATCCAGGCGTTCACCACCACGCAGGCCAACGCGCTGACCGCCACGCAGCTCGGCGGCCTGACCAGCACGGCGCTCAGCAAATTCTCGACGACGGAAATCAGCGCGCTCAGCACCACCCAGCTGCGCGGCCTGACCACGACCAACCTGAATGCGATCGCCACCGATCTGCTCGACGCCATCGACCTGACCAAGGTGTCGACCACCCAGCTCAAGGGTCTGACCACGACGTCGATCGCCAACCTCACCGAAACCCAGGTCGGCACGCTGAGCTCCACCCAGGTCGGCCTGCTGGGCACCGCGCAGATCGGCGCGCTCACCTCAACCGAAATCCAGGCCTTCACCACCACGCAGGCGGATGCGCTGACCGCCACGCAGCTCGGCGGTCTGACCAGCACGGCGCTCGGCAAATTCTCGACGACGCAAATTACCGCGCTCAGCACCACCCAGCAGCTGGGTCTGACAACCACCCAGCTCAACGCAGTCAGCACCAACGTGCTTGATGCGATCGAGGTGAACGACCTGTCCAGCACCCAGCTCAAGGGTCTGAGCACGACGTCGATCGTCAACCTGACCGAGACCCAAGTCAGCACACTGACCTCGACCGAAGTGAGCCTCCTGAGCACCGCGCAGATCGGCGCGCTCACCTCCACCGAAATCCAAGCCTTCACCACCACGCAGGCCAATGCGCTGACCGCTACTCAGCTCGGCGGCCTGACCAGCACAGCGCTCGGCAAATTCTCGACAACGGAGATCGGCGCACTCAGCACCACCCAACTGCGGAGCTTGACCACAAACAACCTGAATGCGCTGGCCAGCGATCTGCTCGACGCCATCGACCTGACCAAGACCACCACGACCCAGATTGTCGGCCTTTCGACCACCGCAGTCAGTCAATTGACCGATGGCCAGGTTGCCACGCTGACCTCGACCCAGGTCCGCCTGCTTGGCACCGCCCAGATCGGCGCGCTGAGCTCAACCCAAATCCAGGCCTTCACCACCACGCAGGCCGACGCGTTGACGTCGACGCAGCTCCACGGCCTTACCACCACGGCGCTGAACCTGTTCTCGAGCACGGAGATCGGCGCGTTCTCCACCACGCAGGCGCAAAGCCTGACCACCACCCAGCTCAACGCGCTTTCAACCCCCGCGCTCGACGCCGTGGATGTGACCAAGGCGACCACGGCGCAGATTGCCGGCCTGACCACAACCTCGATCAGTCTCTTGACCGAAACCCAGGTTGCGGCGTTCTCCACATCGCAGGTCGCCAGTCTTTCGACCAATCAGATCGGAGCGCTCACTTCGACCGAAGTTCAGGCGTTCACCACCACGCAAGCCGACGCGTTGACGACCGCGCAACTCGGCGGGCTCACGACCACAGCGCTCGGTTTGTTCTCGAGCGACCAGATCGGCGCGCTGGCCGTCACCCAATTGCGGAGCCTGACCACCACGCAACTCAACGCGCTTTCAGTCGATTCGCTCGATGCTCTGGATTTGAGCAATGCCACCACGACGCAGGTGGCTGGCCTCACCACGACCGCAATCACTCAGTTGACCGAACTGCAGATTGGCGGGTTGTCCGCAGCCCATATCTCCCGTCTTTCGACCAATCAGATCGCGGTGATCTCGGCGACCGAGATCCAGGCGTTCACCACCACGCAGCTTAATGCGCTGACGACGACGCAGCTGAGCGGTCTCACCACCACCGCGTTGGAGCTGTTCTCAGCTGACCAGATTGGTGCGCTGACCACCACCCAGGTGCAGGGCCTGACCACGACCCAGCTCAACGGGGTCAGCACCGACGTACTGCAATCGGTCGATCTGGCGAAGCTGACCTGGAACCAGACTCGCGGGCTGACCACGACGGCAATCGGTAATCTGACCGAAGCTCAAGTTGGAGCACTGAATACAAATCAGATCTCGCTTCTCTACACGACGCAGATCGGGGCGATGACCTCGACCGAGATCCAGGCGTTCTCCACCACCCAGGCCAATGCGCTCACGGCGGCGCAGCTCGGCGGGCTCACCACCACCGCGCTGGGACTGTTCTCAAGCGACCAGATCGCCGCGCTCACCACCACCCAGGTGCAGGGCCTGACCATCACCCAGCTCAACGCCGTCAGCACCGACGTGCTCGACGCCATTGATCTCACCAAGCTGGCACCGAGCCGGCTGATTGGTTTGACCACGACAAGCATCGGGAACCTGACCGAGACCCAGGTCGGCACGCTGACCTCGACCCAGGTTGGCCTCCTGAGCACCGCGCAGATCGGCGCGCTCACTTCGACCGAAGTCCAGGCCTTCACCACCACGCAGGCCAATGCGTTGACGTCGGCGCAACTGGGCGGCCTCACTACCACGGCGCTCGGGCTATTCTCGAGCGATCAGATCGGCGCGCTCACCACCACCCAGGTGCGGGGCCTGACCACCACCCAGCTCAATGCGCTATCCACCGACGCGCTCGATGCGCTGGATGTGAGCAGGGTCACCACGACGCAGATCGCCGGCCTGACAACGACGGCGATCGGTCAATTGAGCGACAGCCAGGTTGGGGCGTTCTCCGCAGCGCAGATCGCGGCCCTTTCGACCAATCAGATCGGGACGCTCACTTCGACCGAAGTCCAGGCCTTCACCACCACACAGACGAATGCGCTGACGGCGGCGCAGCTCGGCGGTCTGACCACCACCGCTCTGGGACTGTTCGCGAGCGAACAGATCGGCGTGCTCACCGCCACCCAGGTGCAGAGCCTGACCACCACCCAACTCAACGCGCTGTCGACCCCCGTGCTCGATGCCCTCGACGTGAGCAAGGCCACCACGACACAGATTGCCGGCCTGACAACGACCGCGATCAGCCAATTGGGCGAAGACCAGGTTGCGGCGCTCTCCGCCGCGCAAGTCGCCAATCTTTCGACCAATCAGATCGGGGCGCTGACTTCGACCGAAGTCCAGGCGTTCACGACCACGCAGGCCAATGCGCTGACGGCGGCGCAGCTCGGCGGCCTGACCACGACGGCGTTCGGCTTGTTCTCGAGCGACCAGATCGGCGCGCTCACCACCACCCAGTTCCAGGGCGTGTCCACAACGCAGCTTAACGCGCTGTCCACCGACGCGCTCGATGCGCTGGATCTGGCCAAGGCCAGTACAACGCAGATCGGCGGCCTCACCACGACCGCAATCAGTCAGTTGACCGAAACACAGGTCGGGGCGCTCTCCGGGCCGCAGGTCGCCAATCTTTCGGCCGATCAGATCGGGGCGCTTACTTCGACCGAAGTCCAGGCGTTCAGCACCACGCAAGCCAATGCGCTGACCGCGACGCAGCTCGGCGGCCTCACCACCACCGCGCTGGGGCTGTTCTCGAGCGACCAGATCGGCGCGCTCACCACCACACAGGTGCCAGGCCTGACCACGACCCAGTTGAACGCGCTGTCCGTCGAGGTGCTCAACGTGTTGGACGTGAGCAAGGCCACCGCGACGCAGATCGGCGGCCTGACCACGACCGCGATCGCCGCGCTGACCGACACCCAGCTTGGCGCGCTGACCGGAGCACAGGTCGCGAATCTGTCGACCGATCAGATCGGGGCGCTCACTTCGACCGAAGTCCAGGCCTTCACCACCACACAGGCCAACGCGCTGACCGCGACGCAACTCGGCGGGCTCACGACCACCGAGCTCGGGCTGTTCGCAACCGGGCAGATCAACGCACTCTCCACCACCCAGGTTCAGGGGCTGACAACCGACCAGCTCAATGCGGTCAGCATCGACCTGCTCGACGCGCTCGACCTCAGCAAATTCGGCAATGCACAGGTCAGCGGGCTGAGCACCACGGCGATCACCAACCTTACCGAGACCCAGGTCGGGACGCTGACCGCAACCCAGGTGCCGGCGCTCTCCGCAGCTCAGATTGGAGCGCTCACCACGACCGAGATCAGCAATCTGAACACCGATCAGGCCGGCGCGCTGACGTCCACGCAAGTCGCAGGCCTGACCACCACGTACTTCGCGGCACTTTCGGCAACAACCGGTATTCCGTCGTTGAGCACCGCCGCGATTGCCGGGATCAGTACGGAAGACATTTATGCCTTGACCGCGACACAGGGCAACGCCTTTGCACAGACTCAGATCGACGCCATGACACTCGCTCAGACCCAAGCGCTGATCGAGCTCGTGACCTAAGTAAAATAACCAACCCGGCCCGCGGGGGCATTACCTTCTAAGCAACGGCAGACCGATGCGCCCGGAGGAAGGATCGGATCTGGCGGACCGCCAGTGGAATCCGCTCCTTCGGTTCTTTCCACGGAAACATGCTGACTTCGCCTTTCGGCGCCAGCATCGCAGACTCCATGGCGACAGCGTAGGGATGCGACGGCACGTCGTCCGGCAGGATGAGCACCGGCGTCTGGCAGTTGCGCACGAAGTCGCGCGTCACGGTGAAGACGAAATCCGGATCGGTGCGGTACATCCTGGTCAGAAACTTATCGACGGTCTCCATGGTGATCTCGGGGCGCTTGGCGGTCAGCGGCGGGCCCCAGCTCTTCATGTTGTTGTTGTAGAAATGGTCGCGCATCTCCGGACGCGAGCCGCTGGGCTGTGCCAGCACGGCGGCGACAATCCGATTGGGCGCGCGCTTCAGCAGGTTCCAGATGAAGGGGCCGCCGATGCAGAAGCCCAGCACCATGAACTTGTCGATGCGAAGGTGATCCATCAGCCCGATGTGATCATCGGTGTAGGCGTCCCAGGGCCGGTCGATCTCGAGCGGACCGGTGGACTGGCCGCCGTTGGCGTTGCGCAGGTCGGCTGCGATGCAGCGGTACTCGGCCTTGAACTCCTCCATCGGGTTGAACGGCGAGCTCGGACCTCTAAGGCCGGCCATTGTCGAGTTCAATCCGCCGCCGGCGATGACCAGCAGCGGGAAGCCGGAGCCGGTCTCTTCGTAACAGATGCGAACGGGACCTTTTTCGTAGAACGACATGGCGGCTCCTTGCTGGGCGAAGGCGTGCGGCGCGACCGCGACCGCAGTCGCCGCCGCGCCGGTTGCCAGAATGTTGCGTCTGACCGTGTCCATGGTACCCCCCTTGAGATGTTCAGGCACGAACCGCGACGCCCTTTTTTAGCATAAGCGCGCGTTGGTGCCGATGGGTCCAGCGCCTTTCTGTGGCGTCTTTCGAACTAGCCCGTCTATTCAATCTTGACGTTCGCCGCCTTGATGATCGGTGACCAACGCGCGATCTCGCTCTTGACCAGCGCGAGAAACGGCTGCGGGCCGCGATTGGGCTTTTCGGGAATATCGCCGCCGAGAACGCCGAGGCGCTTTCGCGTGGCCTCGTCATCGAGCGCCTTGTCGAGCGCGTCAACCAGGCTGTCGAGAATTGGCTGCGGAGTCGACTTCGGTGCGAACAGTCCGTTCCAGGCAGACGCCTGGAACGCGGGCAGTCCGGCCTCATTGGTGGTGGGCACGTTCGGCATGGCCGGATTGCGCGCGGCCGATGCGATCGCATAGACCTTGATCTTGCCGGGCTCAAGCTGCGGACCACCGGTTACGATATCGGCGCACATGTAGTCGACTTGCCCGGCGACCAGCGCGTTCATGGCCGGAGCGCCGCCATTGAAGGGCACGAGCGTCGGCTTTGCACCCAGGATCGAGTTGAGCAGCAGGCAACTGGTGAAAAAAATCGAACCAACTCCGGCATGCGCCTGGTTGAGCTTAGTGTCGTTCGCTTTCACATAGGCGATGAATTCCTTGAAGTCCTGGGCCGGAAAGTCCTTCCTTGCCGCGACGATCAACGGAAACGCGGTGACCATGCCGATCGGCTCGAAATCGACATCGGGCCGGTACGCGAGGTTGGGATAGAGCGCGACCGCGGCGGCGTGCGTCCCCATCTGGCCCATCAGAAGGGTGTAGCCGTCTGGATCGGACCGCATCGCGCGGGTCGAGCCGGTGGTGCCGCCGGCGCCGGAGACGTTCTGCACGACGACTTGCTGGCCCAGCGTGCGCGACATGTGGTCGGCAACGATACGGGCGCCGACGTCGGTGCTGCCGCCGGGTGGGAACGGCACGATGAGCGTGATCGGGCGGGCCGGATAAGCTTGCGCCCTTGCGGTTCGCGATATGACGGGGAGCGTGGCGGCCCCCGCTGCCAGATGCAGAAAAGTTCTGCGTGGTAGTTTCATGGCCGCCCCCTTATTCGTTCTGGAGACAAGGTAGCAAATTTAACTGCCAACGTGATGTCGCCAATTGACGCAAAGCGGCCATGGAAAGAGACTTGAAGTCGTGAGGGGTCCATGACGGGACGGCTGAAGGGCAAGGTGGCGCTGGTCACGGCCGCGGGCCAGGGCATCGGCCGCGCCATTGCAACGGCCTTCATCGACGAAGACGCCACCGTCATCGCGACCGATGTCGACGACGGCAAGCTCCAGGGGCTGAAGGCCGAGCAACGCATCGCGCTCGACGTCCTCTCGGCCGAGAAAATCGACGCGCTGGCGAATGTTGTCGTCAAGGAATTCGGCGGGCTGAATGTGCTCGTCAATGTCGCGGGCTATGTCCACCACGGCAACGTGCTTGACGCGACGGAACAGGACATCGACTTCTCGTTCGACCTCAACGTGAAGTCGATGCATCGAACGATGCAAGCTTTCATCCCGGGGATGCTCAAGAAGGGCGGCGGCTCGATCATCAATATGTCGTCGGCAGCCTCTTCAATCCGGGGTGTGCCCAACCGCTACGTGTACAGTCTCACCAAGGCCGCCGTGATCGGGCTGACCAAGGCGACCGCAATGGATTTCATCAAGCAGGGTGTGCGTGTCAACGCGATATGCCCCGGCACAATTGAATCGCCGTCATTCCGCGACCGCGTCGCGGCGCACGCCAAGCGTGCCGGTATTTCGCTGCAGGCGGCGGAAAGAGACTTTATCGATCGCCAACCGATGGGGCGGATCGGCACCGCCGAGGAGGTCGCCATGCTGGCCACCTATCTGGCCTCCGACGAATCCGCATTCATCAGCGGCCACACCCACCTGATCGACGGCGGCTGGGCGCTGTAGCTGGGCGAATCCGCGGTGATTGAGTGTGCGCGAGAGGTGAGTGTATGGCAAAAAAGCTGCTTTTGACCGGCGACGTCAATCTGATGAATGTCGCCGAGGCCGCGGAGCCGTTCCGGAAAATTGTCGACGAACTCCATGCGGCTAACGTGGTGTTCGGCAATATGGAATGTTGTCTGCATCTGCCGGCGTCCCGTCATTCGCACGCCAACGAGGGGTTCTTTGCCGATCCGGTGGTGGGCGGTGAGGCGCTGAAGTTCGCCGGCATTCATGCCGTTGGAATCGCCAACAATGTGAACTACGGCGCCGCCAATATCGCGGCGTCGATCGCGCGTCTCGACGAGATCGGCGTCCACCACACCGGAGCGGGCGCCAATCTCGCAGCCGCACGCGCGCCCGCAATCGTGGAATGCAATGGCCTGCGCGTCGGCATCCTGCAGCGCAGTTCGGTTTACTGGCCGACCGACCACGAGGCCAGCGATGACGCGCCGGGCATCGCGGTCCTGCGCGGCCATACCGCCTATCAGGTGCCGATGGGCCGGGCGCACGCGGGAATTCCGCCGCCCAATCGGCCGGGCGTTCCGCCTACGATCATCACCTGGGCCGACCCGGCTTATGTTGCCGAGTTTCGCAAGGATATTTTAGCGCTCCGACCGCAGGTCGACATTCTCGTTGCCTCTTGTCACTGGGGCCTCGGACGCGAGCCGATGCAGTACATGACCGAGATCGGCCACGCTGCGATCGACGCCGGCGCCGACGTGGTCATGGGCCACGGGCCGCACTATTCGTTGCCGGTCGAACTCTACAAGGGCCGGCCGATCTACTACGGTCTCGGCAACCTCTGCTTCAAGACCGGCCATGGTGGACGTGCGCACGCCGACTGGATCGGCATGGTCGCCGAGGTGACGTTCGAGAACGGCAAATGCGAGGCCGACAGCTTTCGCTTCGTGCGCCACAACGCCGGTTATGAAACCATATTCCGCCGGCCGGCGGACGAGACCGAGGTGCTTGGCGACCTGGCCGCGCGCAGCAAGACGCGCGGCGCCACGCTCACCGCCAACGGCGATCGGGTCCGGGTTGCGCCGTGACGCGCGATGCTCACTATGACGCTTTACAATTCAAATCGGCTTGGAACGGACTATTCCGCCTTGATATTGGCGGCACGGACCACCTTGGCCCACTTCTCGGTTTCGTCGGCGATCAGACTCCCGAAATCGGCCGGCGAGCCCCCGATGGCAATGCCGCCGAGTTCGGTGAACCGCGCCATCATCTTGGGGTCGGCAAGGGCTGCGTTGATCTCTTTGTTGATCTTGTTGATGACCTCGGCAGGCGTTCCCTTCGGCAGGCCGACGCCGAACCACGCGCTCATCTCGTAGCCTGGGATAAACTCCCCGATGGTCGGAAGGTCCGGCAGCGCCTCCGAGCGCTTCGCGCTGGTGACCGCGAGGCCGCGCAGCCTTCCCGCTTTGATGTACTCGATCGATGAGGGGAGTGAGGGAAACGAGACCTCGACTTGCCCCCCGAGCAAATCCGTCAACGCCGGCCCGTTGCCGCGATACGGCACGTGGACCAGGTTGACACCAGCCATCATCTTGAACAGTTCACCGCAGAGATGGCCCGCGCTCGCGTTGCCGGCCGAGGCCATGTTGACCTTGCCTGGACGGGCTTTGGCGTAGGCGATGAATTCGGGGACGGTTTTGGCCGGGACGGACGGATTGAGCACGAGCACATTGGGGATGTGGATGATGCCGGCGGCCGGCGCGATGTCGCGGATGAAATTGAAATTGAGCTTGGCGAACAGAGTTGCGTTGCTCGCGTTCGGCAGACCCACAAGCAGAAGCGTATAGCCGTCGGGGGCCGCATTCACGACGGCTTCGGTCGCGATGTTGGTGCCGCCACCCGGCCGGT
>Ga0207701_10006659_pt1 | contig 11526 bp, 6 predicted proteins | sample KBSSwiSSwithPhiX_FD_184294 | JGI IMG/M metagenome (GOLD analysis project Ga0207701, IMG submission 184294) | Switchgrass rhizosphere bulk soil microbial communities from Kellogg Biological Station, Michigan, USA, with PhiX - S5 (SPAdes) (version 2) | ecosystem: Environmental > Terrestrial > Soil...
CTCCTTGCGCGTGGCGCTACTCGGGTAAAGGAGATTGGCATTCGCCTCGCGTTGGGTGCCGGCCGCCTCCAGATCGTGCGTCAACTTCTCGCCGAAAGTTTAGTGGTTGGCCTGGCCGGCAGCGCGCTTGGTTTGCTTCTGGCCGTCTGGGGTGTGGACTTGATGTTGACCGCACTTCCCAACGAAGTGCCTTTTTGGATCCAATTTGATTTCGACTGGAGAGTCTTTTCCTTTGCGCTCGTTATTGGCGCGGCTTCGAGCATTGCGTTTGGATTGTTTCCGGCGTTACAAGTCTCGCATCCCAACTTAGTTGATACACTCAAAGAAGGTGGCCGCTCCGGCGCCGGTGCAAAGGGCCAACGAATCCGCAATTCGCTCGTTGTGGCAGAAGTCGCCCTTGCCTTAGTTTTGCTGATCGGAGCTGGTCTGACGATGCGGAGTTTCATGAAGCTCCAGAAGATTGAGATCGGGGCGGATCCTTCCAACACTCTTACCTTTAGAGTCGGCTTGCCCGAAAGCCAGTTTCCTGAAGTAGAAGCGCCCGCACGCTTCTTCACTCAACTGATTCCGAAACTGGCCGTTCTCCCGGGGGTCGAATCAGCCGGGGCAACATCATCGTTGCCGGCATCGGGCGACATTGGAGTCACCGCCTTTGTTTTGGAAGGCGAGCCTGAACCCAAACAGCTTCAAGATGCTCGGATGATGCGTCAGTTAACAATTACGCCCGGCTATCTCCAGACGGCGCGGATTACTCTCGTCCGGGGCAGGGACATAAGTTCGACTGACACCAGGGACGCGCCTCGCGTCGCTCTGATCGATGAAGAAGGGGCGCGCACTTGGTTTCCCAATCAGGATCCGATTGGACGCCAGTTCCGGACGCTAGATAAGCCCGGTGAACCACCGAGATGGACTACGATCATCGGAATCGTTAGGCCAGTCATCTATGATGTCTTAATCAAGCGGCGTCCCATTCCAGCAATCTATTTCGCAGAGGATCAGACCCCGGAACGTTTTCTTTCCGTCATGATTCGGACGAAAAGCGATCCGGCCAAATATGCCGACCTCGCTCGGAACACCGTCTTGGCTGTGAACAAGGACTTGCCCATCTATCGGGTTTTAACAATGGATGAGGTGGTCGCGCAATCGACCTGGAGTCGCAAGTTCTTTGGCTCGCTCTTTACCGTCTTCGCGGGTCTAGCGCTTTTCCTCGCTTCCCTCGGGATTTACGGAGTGATGGCTTACTCAGTTCGGCAACGCACCCAGGAGATCGGAGTCAGAATGGCGCTCGGCGCTCAGACCGGCGACGTGTTTCGCTTGGTCACCGGTCAGGGCCTCCGGCTCATTATGGCCGGGCTAGGGATCGGTTTTGTCAGCGCCTACTTCCTAACGAAACTATTAACGGGAACCCTGCACGGAATTTCGGCCCACGATCCGCCGAGCTTCGCGCTCGTGCCAATCATATTGGTTGTTGTTGGTCTGGCCGCCTGTTACCTGCCCGCGCGATCTGCCATGCGTTTGGATCCGATGGAGGCCCTTCGGTATGAATGAAATATTTTAGATAGAACCCTCGCGTCCGTCCTCTCCATAAGAATATGATCCAAGCGATACGTCTAGCTTTGCGGAGTCTTATTAAGACCCCAGGCCTAACCATTGTAGCGATAATCACTATTGCGTTGGCGATCGGTGCTAACACCGCCGTGTTTAGTCTGGTTAACGCCCTCCTCATTCGGCCGCTCCCTTACAAAGCTTCGGATGAGTTGGTCTTGCTTTGGGAAAAATTTCCAGCCCAAGGACTGGAGCGGATTCCAGTTTCTGCGCCCGAATATCTCGATTACGTAAAAGAACTGCGGACGCTCGAGATTGCTGCCTTCGATTATCTCGACCTGAACCTTACTGGTGGAGATATGCCGGAACGCATTTCCGGCGCAGTTGTCGCGCCGAGCTTATTTCCAGTTCTTGGAATTGAGCCAATCAAGGGTCGAGTATTTGCACCTAACGAATTTGGGGAGGGAAATGACAATACGGTTGTTATCAGTGAACGGCTTTGGCAACGACGCTTCAATCGAGATCCTGAGCTGGTTGGCAAGCAGATCTCACTTAATGGAACCAGCTTTTCCGTCATTGGTATCATGCCGGCGAAATTTGAATTTCCACTCCCACTCTTCAACGTGCAGGGCGGCACCTTCGGGCAGCGGGTCGATATCTGGAAGCCGATTGCGTTTACCAAGAACGAGCTCGAATCGCGCGGCTCACGGAGCTACGGGATCGTAGCTCGATTGAAGCCTGGATTCACTCTGGCGCAGGCCCGGGCAGAACTCGAGACCGTCATCTCCAATTGGCGAACCCGTTTTCCAGACAACTACAATTCGGCGAGTCCGTTCGGAGCGACACTCTATGGCTTTCATGAACAAGTTGTCGGCGGGATGCGGCCTGCGCTTCTGATTCTTTCAGGTGCTGTTGCACTCGTTTTGCTGATTGCGTGCGCGAATCTCACGACCATGTTGCTGGCGCGAGCCGGAGCGCGAGAACGGGAGTTTGCGATTCGCGTCGCTCTCGGTGCGGGTCCCGGGCGTTTGCTTCAGCAGACTTTAACTGAAAGCGTTCTGCTTGCGCTTCTTGGCGGACTTGCGGGAACAGTCCTCGCGATTTGGGGACTCGATCTTTTGCGGACGCTAGGGGCTTCAACCGTTCCCCGCCTTGCTGAAGCTAATCTCGATGCGCGGTCTTGATCGTTACCTTGGTCGTGTCGATTGGAACTGGAATTTTATTCGGACTAATTCCAGCCCTCTCAAGCCTGAAGCCTGAGCTAACCGAAGCATTAAAGGAAGGTGGGCGTGGATCAACCACCGGTTTGCGTCGAAACAGGCTCCGGAATGCGCTTGTGATTTCTGAAATCGCTCTCGCTTTGGTCTTGTTGGTCGGCTCGGGCTTGTTGCTCAAGAGTTTCGTTCGCTTACAAAATGTGAATCCTGGTTTCGAGCCGCGAAACGTATTGACGATGGAAATCTCTTTGCCAACGGCGAAGTACGCGCGTGGTCAACCGGTAGCGGATTTTTTTGCAGAACTAGTCCGACGGGCCAAAGGATTACCGGGAGTCGAAGCCGTTGGCCTAACTAGCATTCTGCCGCTAAGCGGGACAAACAGCGATAGTTCGTTCGCTATCGAAGGCCGAGATCCGATGAAGGAATCGGTCTATCCTGATGAGGAACTTCGCACGGTTACGGCGGATTACTTCAAGGCGCTCAGGGTCCCCTTGTTAAATGGACGGTTTTTTGATGACCGCGACACTTTGGAGGCGCCCGCGACAACAATCGTGAATCAAGCTTTCGCACGGAAATGGTTTCCGAATGTCGATCCAGTCGGCAAACGCATCACTTTCAGCGATCCCCGCAAGCCGGATAATAAATGGATTACGATTGTCGGTGTAGTCGGCGACATGAGGCATCGCGGTCTCGATGTAGAAGCCAAACCAGAATATTATCTGCCACATCCGCAAAGGGCGTTTCGCTCGATGATTCTCACTCTTCGTTCTGCCAAGGATCCGCGCGCCCTGACTGCATCGGTGCGAAACGAGATTCGTCGGCTCGATCCGGAACTGCCGGCGGCGAATGTGCGCACCTTGGAGGATGTAACCTCTGAATCGATCGCGCCGCGGCGTCTATCCGTGACACTATTGGGAGTTTTCGCGGGGATGGCGCTGGTGCTTGCGTCAGTTGGGATCTACGGAGTGATGTCCTTCTTAGTTGTGCAGCGGACGCATGAGATTGGTGTTCGGATGGCGCTGGGAGCGCAGCGCGCGGATGTGTTGCGGCTAGTGATTGTTCGAGCGGCAAAACTTGTCGCAATTGGTGTTTGCGCCGGTTTGTTGCTGGGGATTCTCAGCAGCGGTGTCCTCCGGGGAATGCTCTACAATGTCGGCGCATTCGACCTAACTACATTTATCACTGTAACGATAGCGCTTTGTCTCGTTTCGTTGTTCGCTAGTTATATCCCAGCTCTCCGTGCGACTCGCGCTGACCCAATGATTGCTCTTGGCCACGGATAAACTCAGATGGACGTCCTCCTGCAAGATATTCGCTTTGGAGCTAGAATGCTTTTCAAAAGCCCGGGTTTCACCGCGGTGGCGATCATGTCGCTCGCGCTTGGGATTGGGGCCAACACCGCGGTCTTTAGCGTCATCAATGCGGCTTTGTTCACGGCATTACCGTATCGAGATTCGCAATCAATTGTCTTGGTTTGGAGCGAAGAAAAGGCGACCGCGATTTCGCGTGGTCAGGTGTCTGCGACCGATGTAGCGGACTATCGCGCGCGCAATCATGTTTTTGCGGAAATCAGCACGTATTCGGATTTCCGACCTGTCTTCACCGGTAATGGTGATCCCGAACGTATTCCCGGTGCGCAGGTGGGCGATGGGTTCTTCACGGTAATGCAGACCCAGCCGTTGTTGGGTCGCGTTTTCACCGCGGAGGAACAGGAAGAAGGAAAGGATTTGGTCATCGTCCTTGGCTACGGATTGTGGCAACGACGGTTTGCGGGCGATCCGAATATCGTGGGCAAGAGCATCCAGTTAAGTGGTCGTTCCTATACCGTTGTGGGCGTAATGCCGGAAGAATTCCATTCGCTGCCGACGGGGTTGTTGAATGCGCCAGCGCAGTTTTATCGACCGGTGGCAGAAAGGCCTAACGAAAATGAGCGTGCCAGTCGTCACCTCCGTGCGATCGCGCGCTTGAAGCCAAATGTGACGTTAGAACAGGCGCAAACCGAGATGAATCTGATCGCGCAACAACTCGCGCAAGATCATCCGAGTCAAAATGCAAGAACTGGCGTCTGTCTCGTGTTGTTGCGCGAGGATTTGATTGGGAAACTGCGGGCCCCTCTTCTGATGCTTTTTGGAGCAGTTGCTTTCGTCCTTTTGATTGCTTGTGCAAATGTAGGCAACCTTCTCCTAGCGAGATCGACCGGGCGCCATAAAGAAATTGCGATTCGAGCGGCCCTTGGTGCGGGGCGCGATAGGCTCGTGCGCCAATTTTTGACCGAGAGCTTGCTTTTATCAATTGCAGGCGGCGCGTTCGGTATTCTGGCTGCGATTTGGGGAACGACATTTATCGAAATCGCCAGCGCTAAATTGTTGCCTTTGTTAGGCCGAATTGAGATCGACCGCACCGTGCTCATATTCACAGCGGTGATTTCTGTAATAACGGGAATCACCTTTGGAATCCTGCCCGCCTGGCGGGCAGCTCGGCCCGATTTGAACGCAACCTTGTCGGATGGTAACCGATACAGCGGCGGAGCCTCGACCCGCAGTCCATTGCGAAGTGGATTGGTGGTGGGAGAAGTCGCTCTCGCGCTCATTCTCCTGATCTCTGCAGGATTATTGATCAAGAGCGTTATGCGCCTCGGTGGCGTTGATCCGGGATTCAAGCCTGATCGCATCGTGACCATGAATGTCTGGCTTCCGAGCGCGAAGTATCCAAAGGCGCCCGATTGGAATGGATTCTTCAATCGGATGCTGGAACGACTGGAAAAAATTCCGGGAGTTGAAGCGGCTGGTATTACCAGCGTCTTGCCCGTGAGCGCGAATTTCGATCGGCGAACAATTGAACTGGACGGTCAACCGAAAACACCGGGCGAAAATCCTGATGTGGATAACTACATGGTGTCACCGAACTATTTGCGAACCATGTCCATCCCTTTGCTGAAGGGGCGCGCATTAACGCCGCAGGATACCGAGAATGCGCCACTCGTTGTTCTGGTGAGCGAAACCATGGCGCAGAAGCTTTGGCCTGGTCTTGATCCAATCGGAAAGCGCGTCCGTTTCGATAATTCGGACCCGGTCGATCAACGGCCATGGCGAACAGTCGTGGGGGTTGTTGGTGACGTGAAACAGTATGGTCTCGATACGGACGGGCCCATGGCGATGTATGAAACCGTGATGCAGTTTCCGACGACTACAGTCACACTGGTGGTACGGAGCGCGACCAATCCTTCAACTCTAGTTCCTGCAATCCGGCGTGAAATTCTCGCCCTCGATAAGGATCAGGCTGTTTTCAACATCGAAACAATGGAGCAGATCTTATCTGATTCCATTGCGCTGCGCCGTTTTTCGATGTTCCTGCTCGGCTTGTTTGCGTCGCTTGCTCTGGTTCTGGCTGCAATCGGGATTTATGGAGTTCTGGCCCAAGCGGTGTCACAGCGTACCCACGAGATTGGTATTCGGATGGCTTTGGGAGCCCAGGCTCGCGATGTTCTGAAACTAATTGTTAGGCAAGGTTTGTCACTTACTTGTCTTGGTGTTGCCGTCGGTTTGTTAGGGGCCTTTGCCTTGACGCGTCTCTTGGCCAGTCTCCTCTTTGGGGTTGGAACTACTGATCCCGCTACCTTCCTTTGGATTTCGATCCTTCTCGTCTCAGTCGCTTTCCTTGCCTGCTATTTACCTGCCCGGCGCGCCGCTCGACTCGATCCAGTGAAAGCCCTTGCTGAACCTTAGTTAACGATGATTTCTTTTCATTCAATCGCTCTCGCTCAGAGCTAATCCACAAAATCCATGATCCAACTCAAACACCTCGAACGTTTTTATCCCCTCGCGAAGGGAAAGTTTTTTTACGTGCTACGCGACATCAATCTGGAAGTGAAGGAAGGGGACTTCGTTTCTATCATGGGTCCTTCCGGGGCCGGCAAATCATCTCTCCTGCATGTCCTAGGGATGCATGATCATGCCTGGACCGGTGAGTACTTCTTCGCGGACGCTCCGGTCCATACGTTGAAACCGAAGGAGCGAGCGGCTCTCCGAAACGAAAAGGTTGGTTTTGTGTTCCAGAATTACCATCTCCTCGATGACCTCACTGTTTACGAGAACCTGGATATTCCGCTTTCTTATCGCCATGTCGGTAAGGCGGAACGGGCCTCAATTGTCTGCGACACGCTTGATCGGTTTCAGATCGTCGGGAAAAAGGATTTGTACCCACGCCAGCTCTCGGGTGGACAACAACAACTCGTTAGCATTGCTCGGGCGATGATTGCGAACCCGAAGGTGATCCTGGCCGACGAACCAACCGGTAACCTGCACTCCAGTCAGGGCCAAGAAATTATGGAGATGTTCAAGACCTTGAATGCGAAAGGGACGACGATCGTTCAGGTCACGCACTCGGATGTTAATGCCGCTTACGGGAATCGGATCATTCAACTCCGTGACGGATTTATCGTCTAGAGGTTCAAATCCGATTCTACAGCTTAAACCATAAGGAGTTCCCCATGTTAACTGACCTGAAATATGCCTTGCGAATGCTGATCAAAGCTCCGGCATTCACCGTGATTGCAATTCTTACCCTTGCTCTCGGTATTGGAGCTAACAGCGCTATTTTTAGTGTAATAGATGTTCTGTTGCTTCGGCCGCTGCCATTCAAAAATCCGGACGAAATCGTGATGATCTGGGGTCGTTATGCGAATGACAGCGGTCCTGTCCACGGCAACGTCCACTCGTTTCTAGACTACGTTGATCTGCGTGATCAGAGCCAGAGTATCGCCAGTATGGCCTCCTACACTCGGACTGCCGGAGCGTTCAGCTTCGCTGAGGATTCCAAATTCTTGGAAGGCGTTGCTATTACTCCAGAGATTTTCGATGTGCTGGGAGTGCAGCCGCTTCTTGGTCGTAGTTTCACTCAAGAGGACGCGAAGAACGAAGCCGATCGGGTTGTTGTTCTAACTTATCCGATTTGGCGAACAGCTTTCGGCGGTAACCCGAACGTTATCGGACAACAAATCAATATTTCGGCCAAAAGTCATACGGTGATTGGAGTAATGCCGCCGGGGTGGAAGTTTCCGATCGAAGACGAACATATCGAGTATGTGCTTCCGCTCCAGTACATAGGCGCACAAACTTTGAACAACCGGGGTTCGCATTTTCTAAGCGTTGTAGGGCGACTAAAGTCGGGAGTTCAGATTGAAAAAGCAGAAGCGGAGTTAACCGCGATTGCTGGCCGCCTCTCGAAGCAATATCCCGACAGCAACATGAATTTTATCGGCGTTGCAATGTCGACGCTTCATGCGGATGTCGTCGGGGACGTACGGCCGGCTTTGTTGGTTCTTCTCGGGGCAGTGGCGCTCGTGTTACTTATCGCCTGTGCAAATGTCGCGAATTTGCTTCTGGCTCGAGCGGCCTCGCGCAGTCGTGAAATAGCAATCAGATCGGCATTGGGTGCTAGCCGCATTCTGGTTGTTCGACAGCTCCTTTGTGAAAGCTTTTTGCTCGCGCTCCTTGGAGGAGTTGGTGGACTGCTCCTCGCCTGGTGGGGTGTCGATCTCCTCGGGTCAGCTGGTCCGCAAGGACTTCCTCATCTAGGCCAGATAAAGGTTAACGTCACTGTCTGCGTATTTACTTTTCTCCTCTCGATTGGCAGCACACTCCTTTTTGGCCTCATCCCAGCGTTGCAAGTTTCGCGACCGAATGTGAATGAATCGCTCCAACAAGGTGCGAAGGGAACAACTGGTGGATGGCATACCAACCGGTTACGCGCGATTCTTGTCGTCTCACAAGTCTCACTTTCATTGTTGTTACTCGCTGGCGCTGGCCTGCTGATTAAGAGCTTCTTTAACCTTCGCGCAACAAATCCCGGATTTGATCCCAAGCGCCTCATGACGGTGCAAGTGAATTTACCACGTGTTCGTTATCCGGAAGCGGATCAACAGATTCGAGCGCACGACGCAATCATGGAAAAACTCGCGGTGATTCCCGGAGTGGAATCTGCAGGCGGCGTAAATCCACTCCCGTTCGGAGGGAATGCCCGATCAAATAGTTTCATGGTGAGCGGAGCGGCGCCGCTGCCGCGTGGGAATCATCCCGGCGGTAGTTATCTCATCGTAAAACCTGATTATTTCAAGGCGATGAGGATCCCGGTGCTGGAAGGGCGTGCTTTCATGGACACGGACACAAAAGATTCGCCATTAGTAGTTATCATCAATGAAGCGTTTGCTCGAAAACATTTTCCGGATCGTAATCCGATAGGTCAACAAGTGATGATCGATCGCGGCGACGGCAAGGCGCCGCCGTGCGAGGTTGTTGGTGTGGTAGGAAATTCCCTCCATGACTCTCTGACCTTGCAACCTGGACCCGAATTCTATGTCCCATTCTCCCAGGATCCCGGCCGAAGTCTTGACTTCGTCCTGCGGGTCGCCTCCACAAATCTGGTTGGACTAAATTCCGAAGTGAAGCGCGCGGTGCACGAAGTCGACAAAGACCTCTTCGTCCCAACCCTGGAACCAATGACTACGCTGCTTTCAAGCCAACTAGCCCAGCCGCGTTTCAATATGATGCTACTTGGCGTATTCGCTGGCGTGGCGATGATTCTCGCAGCGATTGGTATCTATGGAGTAATCGCATACAGCGTTACCCAGCGCACAAGAGAAATCGGAATTCGGATGGCACTTGGTGCGCAAAAGGCGCAGATGCTTCGAATGGTGCTTCGCCAAAGTCTGATACTTGTCTTGATTGGAATCGGAATTGGATTTCTCGCCGCGCTCGGTGTCACTCGGGTAATGGCGACATTACTCTACGGGGTTGGCGTAAATGATTTCTCGACTTATGCCGTGGTCGTTTGCCTCCTCGGCGCAGCGGCGCTTCTGGCGAGTTACATTCCCGCCCGTCGAGCTATGAAGGTCGATCCGATGGTTGCGCTCAGATATGAATAGGAACGGGGCACGGCTTAAGCCGACTGCCCTGATAATTCTGTCGTTAGTTCTGGCGCATCGCGCAATCGCGGTCGAAGTGCTCGAGGATGTTGTCGAGCAACGCCATAGTCTCGCCCCCGATGGCACCCTGAGTATTCAGAATATAGACGGCTCAATTCAGATCTACGGCGGGGCTGCCTCCGAGATTTCCATCAAGGCGATCAAGAAGGCTTATAGCCGGGAAAGATTAAAGGAAATCAAAGTCGAGATTCGTGCGACTCCAACAACCGTAGCGATCAAGACGATATTCCCTTCAAAAAAAGGGACGTTAAATCTGAGCGATCGCTCTGGAACCGTTAAGTACATCATAACGGTACCGGAGAACATTCAGATCACAGAGCTGGATCTGATTAACGGCGAGATATTGGTTGAAAGTTTGCAAGGAGGAAGCGCCCACGCCCGTTTGATTAATGGGCTAATGACGGCCCACAATTGTTTTGGCGATCTAGATTTCTCTATCGTGAACGGTCGTCTTGAGGCTGTTTATGATTGGTGGAACAAGAGAAAGTTCCTGGTCAAGCTCTCGAGCGCTAACGGGAATATCCGAGCCGTCGTTCCGAGTGATGCGTCGGCTAGTATTACAGCCCGAACAGTAGCCGGTGGAATCGTAACTGGGTTCGACAAAACAAAAGAAATTAAACACGATGTCGGGCAATCATTGGATTTCACGACCGAACCGCTGCCAGAAGCATCCTTCAAACTAGATTCGGTTAACGGAAATATTCGGATAGACAGGGCCTACTGAACGGAGCTTCGGTCGTTCTCACTTCGCTGTTTGGGTGTTCAGTTCTTCCAGTGCACGACGATCCTCCTCTGCTTTCACAAGAAGACCTAATCGCCGGTAGCATGCTTCGCGCTTTTGTAGCGCTGTGATTGTCTGATTCCTCTCCAAGGCATGAGTAAATGAATCTATTGCAGACAAGGTCTCCCCTCGTTCCATTTCCAATTCACCTCGATATTGCCAGGCGGTAGCGGAATTCACATCAAGTTCGGTTGCGTGCATGATCTGTTGCAACGCATCTACTGCGCGGCCGAGCTTCATCAGCGCGAAACCATATTCAGCACAGGCTCCAGCGGATTTTGGATCAAGACGGACCGCGTTTTCCGCATCGTCGGCTGCGAGCCAAGGCTGGTTTATTTCGTTAAGCTGCCAAGCTCGTGCGACATAAAGCTCGGCGTTGCTACGCTCCACCGAAATTTCGGAATCGAGGCGACTAATTGTTTCGAGGAATTCCGGTGTGAGCGAGGCAAGGCGAATGAAGTCCCCAACTGCCAACGGGGCACATTCATCCGCACGCCCAAGGGCTATCAAGGCGATGGCTTGAAACAATTTCGGCCGCACTCCCCACGGTCCCACCCTGGTGGCTTCCTTACTGTCCTCGAGCGCCCGCTCATAGTCTTCAGTGCGTAGGAATAATAGAGCGCGATCGGCGAGCAAGCCGGGATCGTTTGGCGTCACAGCAAGCGCTGCATCTATTGCTCGAATCTCAGATAAAACTGTCCGCATCCGCTCGAAAAGTTTGTTGGCGCGCTGAACGTCCGGGTTGCCCGGTGCCAGTTCCTGCGCTCGTTTCAGGTCGTCAAAGGCACCCTCCCACTGACTAAGTCGCCGTCGGCACAAAGCGCGTTGGACCCGTGCCATCGCGTTATCCTGCAAATTGATGTAGTCGCTCCAGCGAGCGTTTTCTTCGTTCCAATGTTGTTGAGCTTTCTCTGCGCGGGCTGTCTTTTCGAGAACCCGACTGTTTTTTGGTTCGACACTCAGTACTTTCGTCCACGCCTCGACCGCGTGAGCCGGATTGT
>Ga0207701_10006660_pt1 | contig 11525 bp, 5 predicted proteins | sample KBSSwiSSwithPhiX_FD_184294 | JGI IMG/M metagenome (GOLD analysis project Ga0207701, IMG submission 184294) | Switchgrass rhizosphere bulk soil microbial communities from Kellogg Biological Station, Michigan, USA, with PhiX - S5 (SPAdes) (version 2) | ecosystem: Environmental > Terrestrial > Soil...
GGTGTTGTTGAGACAATCACGATCCCGGTCACACTTCAACCTGGAACACAGTATTTCTGGCGCATTGTCGGCAAGACAATGGCAAACGTCAGCGCCAATGGACCAACTTGGACCTTCACAACGTCCGGCAACCCCCCGTCCCCGACGCCAACTCCAACACCAGGCGAGGAGTCGCCGAATAACACGCGTGTTCCGCCCGCTACTCAGATCGTCGATAGCACTGGCGCCGTGTGGACTCGTGCGGCGAACGGCGCGATTTTGCGTAACGGTGTCAGCGCGCAGGGCGGCGCAGGGTCTCAAATTCTGTATTGCAATCACATCGTCTATGTGCTCGGCACAGATTCCCAGTGGTACAGGTGGAATGGTGGATGGTCGGCGATAGGATCCGTCGATCCCTGTTCCGGCAGCCCCACGCCAAGTCCGACACCCACACCCAGTCCGACGCCAACGCCGACACCGACTCCGACGCCAACACCGAGCGGCGAGTCGCCGAACAACACGCGCGTTCCACCAGGGACTCAGATTGTCGATAGCATTGGCGCTGTCTGGACTCGTATTGCTAACGGAGCGATCTTGCGCAACGGTGTCAGCGCGCAGGGCGGCGCAGGGTCTCAAATTCTGTATTGCAATCACATCGTCTATGCGCTCGGCACCGATAACCAATGGTGGCGGTGGAACAATGGTTGGACGCCCGTAGGTTCTGTTGATCCTTGCGGCGGCGGACCTACTCCCACACCTACGCCAACACCGACGCCGAGCCCGGAGTCTCCGAATAACACGCGCGTTCCACCAGGTACTCAGATTGTCGATAGCAACGGTGATGTCTGGACTCGTTCTACTAATGGAGCGATCTTGCGCAACGGCGCAGGCACGGCTGGCGCTGGTCCTCAAGTTCTTTACTGCAATCACATCGTGTATGCGCTAGGTACCGACTCGCAGTGGTGGCGCTGGAACAACGGCTGGTCGCCAACAGGACCCATTGACCCTTGTGGGAGCCCCACGCCGCCCGCTCCTGTTGTGAACACCGTCACCCCGAATTCAGGGTCTTCCGCCGGCGGAACGTCGATAACGATCTCGGGCAGTAATTTCCAGACTAACGCGACGGTATCACTCGGTAGCAGCTTCGCATCAAGTGTTTCGGTAATAAACAGCAGCACGATTACAGCGCTAACACCGGCTCATGCAGCCGGAACGGTCAATCTTGTGGTTACGAATCCTGACGGACAGAACGGAACGCTAACAAACGGATTTACCTACAACGCGCCGCCCGGCGGGGAAACGGTGCTCGTCGCTGACGATTTCAATAATGGAGTGCTAGACACTAGCAAGTGGGCGGCCAATAACCTGTTCAGCGGCTTTACGGATGCGAGCGTTGGGTGGCAAGAGACGACGATCTTCAGTATTGGACCACTGAAGCAGAACGTCGACGGATCGCATTACAACGGAATCAGAACATCCAACGGTTTCGATTTTAGAAACGCCTATAGTTATGTTGAGCTGGTTCAAGGCCCGTCGACTTCAACCAAAGCCGACGCGATGTTTACAGTCGGCAGAGATGCTCAGAACTATTACCGCGTATACGTTGAAGAGGGCAGTTTTATTTGCCAGGCTCGGATAGGAGGCACGAAGAGAAATTTATTTACTACTGCTTACAATGCAGTGGCCCACAGGTACTGGCGCATTCGACATGAGCTTGCTACTGGGAATGTCGTTTTTGAGACAGCACCGGATGACGGGGGGCTGCCCGGGCCGTGGACATTTTGGTACAGCGAACAATGGGACAACGTTTCGGTGCCCCTCGCGAGTGTGATGTTCGAGATTAAAGGAGGGACATGGCAACCCGAGTCTTCGCCGCCAGGGACTGTTGTTTTTGACAACTTCAAAGTTGCCAGGCCTTGAGGTTTTCACTGTTGCAGTTTGGTTTGTCCCCTGCGGAACCTCGGCGTCCACCGCGTCTCATTGGTGAATTTAAAGAATTACTGCGAGACGCTTAGAACGCTGAGATTTGCGTAGAGCCTTCAAACTGATAAGTCCGCCGCCTCACGCCCGAAAACCGCCAGTGGCTACGGGCGCCAGCGCACGTTAAAAACCAGCCCGAGTTAAAAAATCGTTCCGAAAAACCTAATTAACCGGCGCGTTTGTACTTGCGACGAACGAATACGGAAGTGGTGCCGAGTCCAGTGGCAAAGAGCAACATAGATACAGGTTCAGGGACAGCCGAAGTAGCGAAAGTGGCGCTTCGCAGTTGATACCTCGTTTCGCCATTGAAGTCGAAGCTCGTGAAATGTAAGGCGACAGGTCCGCTGAATGTGCCTGAGAAACTGAACAACGGCGTCTCGACTAAACAGTTAGTAGGACAGACGGTACCCGAAAATTGTATTGTGCCGAATCCGATTAGGTCGAGGGTCGGTGCGTTGGTATTCGGGATTACTGGACCGGTGCCGCTGAAGAGCAGATTTATCGCGGCATTGCCCTGGTCAGCGTCTCCTGCTATTCCTGCTTGAAAGACTACCGGCGTACCTGGAGCCCCGAAAAAGTCCAACGGCCCGCCCTGGCTCGCGAATCCAACAACGACTGGAATGCCATTCTGGTCTAAAGTCTGGAGGGTCCCGGTAATGGCTTGCAGAGGGTTACTCGACGCGACGATGGTTCCCCCTAAAACGGTTCCGACCGGGACAACTGGATCAGCTTTCGCCCCATGACACACGACAACTAGAAGAAAAAGAGAGACTACGACTCGTGAGACAGCTATTTTCCACATTCGATTTCCACCCTCCTCGTTGATTCCGGGGAAGCCCGGTTCCTGGATCATCTTGCTCAAATTCTTAACGTTTATTTCGGGAGATTATTCCTGATCTTTTCGGGGTGTCACGGCGCTTTGGTCAACTATTGAAACCCTCGCAAGTGCTGACATTCCAAGCCCCCGACGGGTTTGCAGATCTGATCGTAAATCTCCGTGACAGGGGGTGAAACGAGGGGTGAAAGGGTCGATTGCGTGTAGCTTAATGCCTGAAACATTCGTTAGTCAATCTGTATCTTCGTGAGATGTTTGCACTCTAATCGCGAGCGGGCGAAGATCCAGCGCCGGTAAATTTGCGTGAGGCTTTGAAGCTTGTAGGCATTACTTAGACATTGGCGGTGGAACCGATTTCGGATACTTAGTAAGGAGTTGCTCTAACTCACAAGTAATAAGGCTGTAGTTAGCTATCAGTCCGTTCTACGGAACGATGCAGTCTTCCAATAAGACAAATACTTTGGCGCGGTCATAACCGTCTTCCCATCCACGGACGGTTCCTTCAACTGTAGTTTCCTGATGGGTATTGATTGCGGCAACACGCGAACTCTGTGACTTGTTGAAATAGCAGCGCCCATTGCCGTAAGTCCCCATCGAGGACTTGAAAGTCAAACGGATCCGGCCGTCATTGGCGATCGCGATTGAATTGACTGTGCCGAAAACGCGCACTCGCTTTCCGATATATAACTGATTGGCTCGGACTTCATTGTTCTCAAATTCCTTCACCAGTGTGGCTATATGCATCTGTCCAGCATTCGCGGCTACGGTTGACACTGGAACTTCACGAAGGGGAGCCGAGTTCGCTGCGGCTGTCGCGGAGGCATCCGGGTCGAGTCGGATCTTCTCGGGCGACATTCCGCTTATATTCTGCAAAACCTTTCCTGCAAGCTCACGATACGTTGCAGCCTCGGCTGCATCTCCGTTTTGTTTCGCCTCGTTTGATCCGGCCTGGACCAGCATAGTGAAAATGACCATGCTTTCGTACATCTCTTGTTTCTGTTTGTCAGTAATTCCACCGAACACGTTATCTTCCGCCATCAATTCGCCGATAGCATCGCCAAGCTCGAGAAGCCGTGCTTCTTCGGGTTCCGGCCGTCCGTTATAAACGTTGCTATTGACGGCGAGAGCTACAGCGAGGGCGAGGGCGAAGTCGTTCGGCCTGCCAAGCCGGCGCGCTTCCGTTTCATATAACGTCAGAGCTGTGCTCATGAGTTTGAACATTTGCGCTTTCTCCTCAGGTGTATTGCCAGAGGCGTTGGCGAGCTCCCGGGTAGTAAGCTGGGTTCCAGTCGAACGAAAGCGCGTTGCCGCCGCGATTTCCGCGGCTGATTGTTTTGTCACCGGTTGGACGTCTGTAGATGACGCACCAGAATCAGCCGATGCAGCGGTTCCGATCTTTCTTCGAGCCCGGGCTTTCGCGCGCATCCTGTTCCAAATGCGATCATTGATGATGTTTCCGATAGACGCGCTGACCGGATTGTTCCAATTGCCGCCCATCATATCTTTGTGTTGGCCGGTAACAATGTCAGTGGCAAGAAAGCACGCCACGACCAGAACAAAACAGCTCTTCACCAAATAGTTATTGATTTTCATTCTTATCCTTTTATTCGGGAGCGAGACTTCGTTAAGACACGGCCAACAATTCTGCAATCGGGGGCCGGGCAATTAACGGCCAATCTTTGGACGCGGCTTGAGGGGTTTCTTTGTGATCTCAGGCGCACGCTCCATTGGTGTTGGCTCGGGTTTATGAATTAACTTGAATTCGGTCGAATCCGTTGCTGACGTGCGACTTTCGATGTTCTGGTCCGCGTAGATGAAATCAAAAATCACCGGATAGACTCCCCTATTGTTACGTTCGACCTTGTATATCGGCGCGTTTCCCACACGGTCTTTCTTGTGCGCGATTGCGAAGGCGGTCCCTCCCGCTTCGACCGGAATCGTGATACCGCCGCCACCATGAAATTGTATTACCGCTTGAGTCATCATTAGGCCGCCATGGAATTCGAGCGACAGTTTGTTTTCGCCCACTGTACGCTGGTTCGATATTCCATTTGGGTCGACGTAAAAGTCGGTATGCTGCAATTCCATTGCAAGAACGTTGATCTTGAACGGATTCGACGGGGTCCCTCCTGGGCCACAAGTTGGGCGGTCGGGTGGGAAGTCGCATTTGACTGAAACAAGGAAAGGATTCGAACCGCCTTTTGTTTCGCCCTTTAACAAATCTCGAAGCTTCGTGCCCCCTAACAGAGCGTTCAAAATGCCACCCTCTGGAGGTTCAAACTTGAGCATGATCTTGACGTCAACTACCGAGTCGATTTTCGTCTTGCCGTTAAAATTTGCCGTGGAGACAAAGTGCAGTTCATAAATCGCACATTGCTTGAAAGCAGCGTCAACCCACTTATCACTGTCGTCGATCCCACTCAGCGGCATAACAGCATGGTCGCGCTGTAAACCGACCTCGGTTTGGATGATCTGATCAAAGCGACCAGTCGCAACACACTCGTCCAGTGCCTCCTCGCGACAGCGTTTAGCCAGCTTTGTCCTGACGGTATCGAACGTCTCTTGAAACTCCGTTTCCAGACCAACCATCTGCCGTTGTCGCATCATAGTTAGTAGCTGCTGAACTGCGACCTTAGCTTCCTCGCATGACGCTGCCGGGTTTCCGGCAATAGCCTCTGCAGGCCCCATCACGTCTTTAAGCCACCATTCGTAAACCTTCTCCGTCAACTGGTCGACTCTGATGACAACTCCTTTGGATGGTCCAAGAATCTGCCTTTGCCTTTCCGCAAGGAGGGGACGCTGGACAGCTCCATCAATCTGCTTGCGCGCCCTCATCAGGGCGACTTGATCCACAACGAGTCGCGCTGCGTCACCCGCGTCGGCGCGTCCTCTCTCGATACCCCAACCGCTGCCGAGCGTGTTTAGCGGCGTGAACAAACCACACGACAAACCTAGAAGCATTAAAGTTCTTAAGATTTTCTCCCTCACAGAATTTCTCCTTTGGAATTTCTACTCAAGAACTCCAGAGCGCAGCCTCGAGCTAGGTTGCGTCTTCGATCATTTGAGACTTTTGCAAGGGGACAGGCTTGCAGTTCTTGAGGGCACTCGCCAACAATTCTGGGTACCAACTTTTGGTTCTTCTGAGTTTTGAACTTCGGTAGACAACAGCACGTTAGGTTAAAACAAGCGAGCCGTCTGTGCGGTAGACCGCTTATGGCTCAATTCCAGATTGTTAATGACGCAGACTGCCGAGTCGTTTAATTAGTTGCAGCCTAACGACCCGTTAACGTTTACAAAAAGGCACATAAGGTACGTAAAGGCACACATATGTTTCGAGATTTACGATATACCCTTCGAAGTCTATTGAAACGACCGGGCTTCACCGTGGTTGTTGTCGCGACGCTCGCGCTTGGGATTGGTGTGAACGCTGCAATCTTCAGTGTCTTCAACATCCTGCTGCGTCCCTTGCCGGTCAAGGAGCCGGAGTCGATTGCGCGACTCTTCCTCGAAGAAGGCTCCAGGCGATCGGACTCGTTTTCATTTCCCAACTACTCTTACATTCGTGATCACAACCAATCGTTCTCCGATGTAATCGCGGTATACGAAGAGGAACGTTTTCTTCTCGGAGAAAACAGACCCAACAGCGACCCGGAGGAGATTCTCGGGAACTTCGTTTCAGAGAACTACTTCGCTATGCTTGGTGGTAGTACTCATCTCGGGCGCTATTTCACAGCCGAAGAAAACAGTGTTCCGGGTCGCGATGCAGTCGTCGTGTTGAGTCATCGCTTCTGGCAGCGCCGCTTTGGGAGTGATGCACAGCTTGTTGGTCGCAGCATAAAGTTAAATGGAAAACCGTTCACGGTCATCGGGATAACTCATCCAGAGTTCGTTGGTCTCAGGAATGAGATGCCACACATCTGGCTGCCACTCGCCATGCGTGGTGTGATGGCGACGACCCGTTTTGACGGCATCCCTCCTGAAAAGCGAGACTGGTACGGCGGACGCGACCTTCCCTGGCTCAGCTTGTATGCACGTCTCAAGCCAGGCAGGACCGCGCGCGATGCACGCACCGAGATGAATGTTCTGTTGGGCCAACTTGATACTCAATCGAGCACTGGCCCAAAGAGAACAATCGCCGTCGACCTGCTCAACGAGATCAAGCTCCCAATCGAAGCGTGGATGTTTATTGGAATGGTCCTCGGAGCCACTGCTCTCATCCTTCTGATCGCCTGCCTCAATATCGCGAACATGCAACTCGCGCGAGCGATCGCGCGACAGAAGGAAATCGGTGTTCGACTGTGCCTCGGCGCAAGTCGTTGGCAATTAATTAGACAGTTACTGACTGAGAGTTTGGTGTTGAGCGTTGGGGGAGGCGTCGCTGGAGTGATACTCGCATGGTGGAGTCTCAATCTGTTTCTATCCATGGTCATGGCCAGCTACGCTGGTGAAGACATGGTGCGAGTCGCTATCGATCTCACGCCGGATTGGCGCGTCCTCACTTATTCTTTTGGGCTTGCGCTATTGAGCGGAATCGCGTTTGGTCTTGTTCCAGCGTTGCGTGCCACTCGCTCCGATTTGATTGGAGTGGTGAAATCGGAGGGCGCAACCGCGACTGGGCGCTCAGCAGGATCACGACTGAGCGGCGCGCTTGTTGTCGCTCAAGTGTCGATCTGTTTTGTGCTGCTGATTCCAGCCGGACTGTTACTGCGCAGCGTCCAACTCAATCTGGCAACTGATCCGGGATATGAAGCAAAGAACCTTCTCTCAGTGGGTTATAGCCTGGAATTGAGTGGTTATGACCCGGAACGCGCGAAGATCTTTCAACAGCAATTGATGGCGCGGCTCGGCGCCCTGCCGGGCGTAAAGAGTGTCAGCCTCGATCATGTGCATGTCGGTCCCGGCATGATCACGTTGTTGGACCAGGGCGGGACTGGTCCAAAGCAGTTCTCCAACGTACCGATTGAAGAAATTCCCTCCACATTCCTGGACACGATCGGTACGCCGCTCGCCCTCGGACGTTCGTTCACCGAGGATGAGGTAAACGCACACACGGCAGTACTCATCGTCAGTGAATCGACCGCGCGAAGCCTCTGGCCTGGCGAGAGTGCGCTAGGCAAGTTGTTACGTATCGAAAAACCGTTGCGTGACGGCGGAAGCAAAATGATCTTTTCTTCGGCACAAGTCGTCGGCGTTGCGCGTGACAATCAGATCTTTCAATCCGGAGAAACACCTCCGCTCATCGTCTATCTTCCCGGCGCTGCGCCTGGCGAAATGGATACAACCGTGCTGGTGCGTACCACTACGGACGCTGCGGCCCTGAAAGAGCTTGCGCGACGTGAGGCCTTTGCTGTCGAGCCTGTGCTTCGACTGTTCGTGAACACGTTCGAAGAGAGAATCGCCAGAGAACAGACCATTATGTCTGCCGCGTCACACGGAGCGACCGCGCTCGGCACTTTGGCTCTCATGCTGGCAGTCATTGGGCTCTATGGCGTGATGGCGTGGTTGGTGGTCCAACGCACACGAGAAATCGGAATTCGCATGGCGCTTGGGGCACAGGCACACAACGTTCTGGCTCTCGTGCTGAAACAGGGCATGAAGCTGGTTCTGATTGGCGCCGTCATTGGTATTCCAGCGGCACTCGCTGTGGTCCAACTGTTATCGAGTATGTTGATTGGATTGACGACAAGTGATGCGCTCACTATTGGAGTCGTTACAGCGCTACTGATGGGAGTGGCTCTGCTTGCCTGTTACTTACCAGCGCGACGCGCAACGAGAGTCGATCCGTTGAAGACACTTAGATACGAGTAAATTACAAAAGCACGTTGTGCCCAACGTCAAGACTACTCGGGTTCACGTGAGGTGACAGCTGACTCGATCATCTTTCTGAGCGTGGGATCGGGTTCGCGAGGTAGGTGTTCGATTACAATGGCACGCCCGTCGGCGCCACCCTCCATGATCAGCGCAGAAACTGCGTCAAACCGCAATAGTTGTGACTCTTCTTTCAGCATACTGCGCATCACGCCGAAGCTTTCTTGCTTCCAGAGAGACACTGCAATATACGCCGCGAGGCCTCTCTTACGTAAGTCTTTGTCGTTCAGCAGTGCTCTAAGCGTTTCGTCAAACGATCTATCAGCCTTCTCTTTGATTATCTGAGTGGCATACGACCGTATTCCACCGTCATCGTGCCCCATGAGGTCGAGTAATAGCTTCAGGTAAGCCGGATCCCACTTCGCTGACATCTCTTCAACAGCAAGGTAGACCACGCCGGGATTAGGATCTTCTAATATTTTCGTTAGCGGCACGCCGCTTTTACGTTGCTGCTCGTAATCAGCTTTAGCCAGAAGCGCGTTTATTTTTGGAATGCGGGATTCTACATACTCCGTCTCGTAAGCATGTGGATCAAGTAAGTAGGCGTTTAAGTAATAATCCAACGCACGCCGATCGTCTTTCTTGACTTTATAGAAGAACCGTCCGACCCAGGCCTGGATGTTTACAGAGTCGGGAGACATTTGAGCCGCTCTAACGAAATGCTTCTCTGCCTCCTGCAATTTGCCTTCGCGCTGGTGGATGGCACCCAACTCGAAAACAATGCCGCCTTCCTGCGGGAACTTCTTACTGGCTTCTGCGAGGAGCAACTTCGCTTTGGCGGGATCCTTCTCCGACACCTCTGCTATTCTCAGCTGGTATCCGTTCAGAGTCTCCGGGTACTTGTGCGAATACTCTCGGAGTAAACGATTACCTTCCTCCGGCTTGCCTTCGTGGCGGAACACTTGTGCCAGAGCATCTGTGTTCTCGAATTCCTCCGGCTGCAGTCGAATGGCTTTTGAGATATATTCCTTCGCCTTGGCCCAATCCTCCCGAAAGATGTAGAGGTTCCCCAGCTTAACGATGGTCTCGACTTTGTTAGGGTCGCCGGCGTGAGCATTCAGCAGCGAAACTTCAGCAGCTTGGCTGTAGTCGGGAGGCGGTGACCCTCTGAACGCCAACGCAAATGCCTTATTGAACTCATCCTCTTCGAAGCGAGTGCGCCGCGCAGTCTCGAGGATGTAAAACGCCTGGAGGCGATTACCTTTGTCGCAGAAATATTTAGCAAGGGCCATGTGTGGGGCGGGCTCAAGGAAACGCTTCGCGTATTCTGCGCGTAGCTCACTTACTGTTGGACTCTGGCTCTGTAAAGCACTCCCCTCACTACGCATTGCCCATGCAGGGGCGACCAGAAGCGACCACATCAGTATGGCGGCTTGATGGGTCTGAAAGTGTTTAGAATGGAGCATCAAGGTTAACCCTTATATTGCCGCCTGTAATAAGTGACAGTTAGCTTGGCGTCCCGACGTAACTCGAACCCCGACTCGTCGGCGTCGCCGTGAAAGAGAGGTGGCCCTTGCTCGATCGACTGTCTTATCGCTGAGGTTGAGTGGGTTCGGGTTTTAAAGTCATAACGAGAGTCACTTCCGCATCCGCTCCCACTCCGACCATCACAGTTTGTCTCACAATCGGCATCCGATTCATCATGCGGCTTCCTCTCTCACCAGAGACTTCTACACTCATCGGTCCAATCACTAACTCATACTCGCCGGGAGTCAGACCTTTGATCACAAAATGTCGACGCGCATCGAGTTCTGCGCGATAGAACCTTTGTGGGTCACTGTTAGTTGGTCGATACATTACATACAGATTTACGCCTTCAAGTGGGCCGCCTTCGATCTTTACATCTCCTCGCAGAACGCTGCTGCCGACACCCACCACTAACCTCAGTCCGTTTATGTCTTCACCGGGGCGAACGTCTACACCGTCGCGCAATTCCATGCCATTGCGCTCAATACGTAGGATCCGCAGTGCCGTAAGCCCCGGACGCTGCATGACAAAGAACAGACTTACCTTGCCAGGGCGAATTCCGGTAATGCGAAAGCCACCATCCGCGTTGATAGGCGAAGCCACTAGTGAACTCAGCGGGCTGTCAGACAAAGTGCGGACGGCAATCATTACCTTGGACAGCGCGTCCGCAATAGGAGGATCGACATTACCCTCGATTGTGACGATACCCGTCAGGGTCGAGGCGGAGTGCATGGGAATCTTCAACCCGGTGACATCCTCATCCTTAACGTCGAATGAGATTGGGTCTCCATACGTGTTGCTCACTCGATCATTCTCAGGCGCAATAACATAGTGGCCTGCCAACGCGTTCGGAATTCTGAACTCTCCGTTGGCGTTGCTCCTGAAAGCACCACCGAGTTGACTGGAACCCCTGCCATTTGCGCTCGTGGTAATTACCTCTAACCCAACATTCGCTACAGGAGCACCTGTCTGGACAGCGACAAGTTGGCCCGCGATCTCGTAGAGCTTCAGCGGCCTGCCGACTGTTATGTCAACGTCGGTTGTTTCGCGTCCAGTCGCGACCTCAACCATCGTGGCTTTGGATGCTTCGTCGGCGCTTGGGTGGAAAGTCTCAGGATAGTAAACGCGGCTCTTGTCGCTCGCTCCATAGGCGGTGAGGCCATAAGCTGTTCCCACTTTTACAAAATAGCGACCGGGAGGCACGCCCGAAATTCGGTAAACACCTTCGTCATTAGTTATGTGGTCGCCTGACACAGACGAGGAGAAGGGGCGCAAGTAATTGTCTTCACCTCGAAGAATCAATTCAACCTCCTGACCCTTTACAGGTTCCCCCCTAACATCACGGACCTGACCACTGATGCTTCCCTTGCTTACCAGATCGAAATCAATTCCTTCA
>Ga0207701_10006662_pt1 | contig 11525 bp, 8 predicted proteins | sample KBSSwiSSwithPhiX_FD_184294 | JGI IMG/M metagenome (GOLD analysis project Ga0207701, IMG submission 184294) | Switchgrass rhizosphere bulk soil microbial communities from Kellogg Biological Station, Michigan, USA, with PhiX - S5 (SPAdes) (version 2) | ecosystem: Environmental > Terrestrial > Soil...
TAGTTGGCGAACTTCAAGTCGTCAAGCGTCTGCGGCTTGCCGGCGAGCGCGGGGTTCCAGCCCGCTTTGCCCACGGCTTCGCGGCTGCGCACGAAGCCTTCCAGCCGCGTGTCGTCGCGCAGGAAATGCGTGTGCATGTCCATGACGAATTCGCCCGACAGCGCCTTCGCGCGTTCGTTGGCAAGCTCGGGCGTGGCGGCCTCGGCCAGGCTTGCGCCAAAAAGCGGACCGTACACGTCGTTCATCGCGACGAACGCGCTCGCCATGCCCGCCGCGGTACCGAAGAACCGACGACGCGACACACCCTGCTGGCGAGCGAGCATGGTGCCGAGGTCCGTAAGCCGCGCTTGGACCTCGCGCTGTTTCGGCGTCTGCGGCGACGGCAGGAACTCGTCGCTGGATACGAAGCGCGTCGGGATGGGAGTGCGTGGTGAAGTGCGTTCGGCGGGCTCGAGCGAGGCGAGGTCGAGCGGATCGAGCAAGGACATGGAGCCACCTGCGGCGTCGACGGCGAACGGACATTCTGGACCCGTGGTCGTGGACGGTCAATTCAGTACCTACACTGCGTCCGGTGCGATTTTCGCGTGGCACCCGCGCACGGTGCATTGCGCGCGCCCGTTGCTCACTGACGCAGTGCCGCGATCTGCGACTGAATCGCCGGGTCGTCCCAATCGACTTCGCCCACGCCCACGAGGGCGACGCGGCCATCCGGTGCAATGACGAACGTCGACGGGAACAGGTTCACGTGCCATGCGGCGCGAAGGCTGCCGTCGTGGTCGCGCACGACGGGCAGCGCGATGCCGTTCCGTTGGAGAAACGAATGAATCCGCGCAGCGTTCTCCTGGAAGTTGATCGCGATCACTTGAACGCCGAGCTTGTCGCGCAGCCGCTGCAGGCTCGGCATCTCGGCCACGCAAGGCGCGCACCATGTCGCCCAGAAGTTCACGATGACGACGCTTCCCTTCCGCGCATCGAGGTCGAAGGGCTGGTCGGCAAGCGTATTGGCGCGGAGCGGCGGCGACGGTCCCCCGCTCCAGGGCGCAAGCGTTGCCGCTCGCAGCGAGAACGCGGCGACGAGGATCGCAAGGCCCATCGTCGTTTGCAATCGCGGTAAGCGCGGCATCACGTCCCACTATAGCGCTGTGAGACCATGCGTCCATCCATTCGAACTTGGACATTGGCATGCATCGTCGCAGCTTTCTCTCGGCCGCTGGACTCCTCTCCGTGATATCGGGCTTGCCGCGCGTCGCCCGCGCGCAAGCCCGGGCGTTCGCCCCCGCGCTCGGTCCCTGGCGGACGTTCGAAGTCGTGACCAGGCTGGACGTGATCGGCGCCGGACCTGATACGCGCGCGTGGGTCCCCGTCCCGAACGTGAACACCGACTGGCAACAGTCGATGAGCTCCGAATGGAGCGGTAACGCATCGAGCACGGTCACGTACACCGACCCCGCAAGCGACGCGCGCATGGTCTGCGCGCAGTGGGCGCAGGGCGAAGGCGCGCCGAAGCTCGAAGTCGTATCCACGATCAGGACGAGAGACCGCGTCGCCGATTGGAAAACCAACTCGAGGCCCACTGGCAGCGACCTCGACAGGATGCTGAAGCCGACCGCGCTCATCCCCACCGACGGCATCGTGCGCGCCACCGCGCAGACGGCCATTCGAGGCATGACTTCGGACGTCGACAAAGTGCGCGCGATTTACGACTGGGTCGTCGAGAACACGTACCGTGAGCCCACGGTGCGAGGCTGCGGCATCGGCGACATCAAGGCCATGCTCGAATCGAAGAACATGGGCGGCAAGTGCGCGGACCTCAACGCGCTCTTCGTAGGTCTTTGCCGATCGGTCGGCGTGCCGGCACGCGACATTTACGGCATACGCGTGGCGAAGTCGAAGTTCCCGTACAGGGAGCTCGGCGCGGGCGCCGCGGACATCACGAAAGCGCAGCACTGCCGCGCCGACGTCTGGCTGCAGGCGCAGGGCTGGGTTGCCGTCGACCCCGCCGACGTCGCGAAGGTCATGCGGCAGGAAACGCCCGACTGGATCAAGAGCACGAGGCACGAAGTAGTGTCGCCCGTGTATGAAGGACTCTTCGGCAACTGGGAAGGCAACTGGATGGCCTACAACTCCGCGCATGACGTCGCCCTGCCGGGCTCGCGCGCGACCGTGCTGCCCTTTCTCATGTATCCGCAGGCCGAGGTCAGGGGCGAGCGGGTCGACAGCAACGACCCGGACACCTTCAAGTACACGATCACCGTACGCGAGCTCACGACGTAAGCGGCTGACGCATCAGGGCGTCGGCGTCGCCCACGGCGATGCACTTGCCCTCCGAAAGCAGCACGACGGTATCGGCCAGCCGCTTGACCTCGGCCGCCGAGTGGCTCACGTAGATGATGGGAATGCGAAGGTCGTCGCGCAGGCGCTCGATGTAGTCCAGGATCTCCACCTTGCGCGGCGCGTCGAGCGATGCGAGGGGCTCGTCCATGAGCAGGATGCGCGGCTGTGCGAGCAATGCGCGGCCGATCGCCACGCGCTGCTTCTCCCCGCCGCTCAGCGTGCGGGGCCTGCGGCCTAGCAGCGATTGCAGGCCCAGCAGCTCGACGACGTGCTGCTCGTCGATGACGCGTTGCGACGGCGGCCGCAGCCGTTGCCCATACGTGAGGTTCGCCTTCACGTCGAGGTGAGGAAAGAGCAGCGCGTCCTGGAAGACGTAGCCGACCCTGCGGTGCTGGGGCCGGACGTCGATGCCGCTCGCCGAGTCGAACAGCAATTCACCGTTGATGCGGATCATCCCGCGATCCGGCTTTGCCACACCCGCGAGCATGTTGACGATGCTCGTCTTGCCCGAACCCGACGGGCCGAAGAGGCCTGCGACAGGCGCGTCAACGGAAAACTTCACGTCGAGCGCGAAGCTGCCGATGCGCCGCGCGACGTCAACGTCGATCATCGCGGTGCGCTTGGGAAGCACGGCGCGTGAGCCACTCCGACCCGGCGAGCGCCGCGATCGACAGCACGACGGCAATGACCGAAAGGCGGATCGCCTGTGCGTCGCCGCCTGGCACCTGCGTGAACGTGTAGATCGCAAGCGGCAGCGTCTGCGTCTCGCCCGGGATGTTGGATACGAAGGTGATCGTGGCGCCGAACTCGCCGAGTCCGCGCGCGAACGACAAGAGCGTGCCCGTGATGATTCCCGGTAACGCTAGCGGCAGCGTGATCGATGCGAACACCCACAACGGCGACCCGCCGAGCGTACGCGCGGCAACTTCGTAACGGTGGTCGATGGCCTCGATCGACAATCGGATCGCGCGAACCATCAACGGAAAGCCCATCAGCGCGGAAGCCACGGCGGCGCCGGTCCACCGGAACGCGAAGACGATGCCGCAACATTGGTCGAGCACGCTGCCAATCGGGCCGCGCTTGCCCAGCAATATCAAGAGGCCGAACCCGACCACGACGGGCGGCAACACGAGTGGAAGGTGCACGAGCGCGTCGACGAGCGTCTTGCCGGGGAAATCGACGCGCGCGAGCAACAGCGCAATGAGAATGGCGATCGGCAAGCTTGCTACGACACTGACCGCCGCGACGCGAAGACTCAGCGTGAGGATCTGTACTTCGTCGGGGGTCAGCTCGAACATGCGCCTAGCGAGCGACCGAGAAGCCGTACCGTTCCCACACCGGCCGCGCCGCGGGCGATTGCAGGTAGTCGAGGAACGCCTTTGCCCCGGGCGACTTGCCCGTCGTGGTAAGGGCCGCGGGATACACGATCGGCGGATGGCTAGCCGCGGGAAACGCGTCGACGATGCGGACGCCTCGGTCCGCCAGCGCATCCGTCGCATACACGATGCCAAGCGGCGCTTCGCCGCGCGCCACGAGAACTAGCGCGGCGCGCACGTTTTCCGCGCGCGCGACCTGCTTCTCGACGCGGGTCCACACGCCGAGCGACTCGAGCGCGGCCTTGCCATACTTGCCGGCGGGCACACTATCCGGATTGGCCATCGCAAGCTTTTCCGTGCCGAGCGCGGCGGCCAGATCGAATCCGGGACCGATCTTGAGCGTCGATTGGCTCGTCGCCGGCGCGACGAGCACCAGCGTGTTGCGCAGGAGGTCGACTCTCGTCCCTGGCGTCACCAAGCCTTTCTTGTCGACGTAGTCCATCCAATCGAGGTCCGCAGAAATGAAGAGGTCCGCAGGCGCACCCGCTTCGATCTGTTTGGCGAGTGCGTTGCTCGCGCCGTACGACACTACGACCTTTTCTGCTGTCACGGACGTGAACGCGGCTACCTGCGCGTCGAGCGCGTCCTTGAGGCTCGCGGCGCCGAAAGCGAGCATGTCCGCAGCAGCTGCGACATGGACGACCAGACCGAGCAGGCATGCGCCGAGGAGTGTCTTGCCGAACATTTGCGCAATATACCGAAAAATATAACGCCGCGTCGGGCGATCGCGTTTGGAGCGTTCCACTACAATGACGGCGAAGCGCGAGGCACATCGCCTCGAGAGCACGAGGAGAGCAACGGGGATGTCCACTGCCGCGGACGTTCGCATGCAGGGATTCCGCCGGCGCAGCGAAGTCCCCGCGGTGCTTGCATGGATCGATCAGCACGCGAGCCAACTGGCCGGTGAGTCCGTGCCGATCGAAGACGCGATGGGCCGCGTGCTCGCGTCGGACGTCGTCGCGCCGATCGACGTGCCGGGATTCGATCGCTCGGCGATGGACGGCTATGGCGTGCGCGGCGACGACACCTCGGGCGCGAGCGAGTACAACCCCATTGCGCTGCCCGTCGAAGGCCAGGTGCTTCCCGCGCAGCCGCTCGGTCGCAGCGTCGCGCCGAGGACCGCCGTTCGCATCATGACCGGCGCTCCGATTCCGCAAGGAGTGGACGCCGTCGTTCCTGCGGAATTCGCGTCCGAATCGTCGGGCAGCATCGAGATCACGCGGCCGATTGCGCCCGGGCAGCACGTCGCGCATCGCGGAGAGGACGTCGCCGCAGGGAGCGTCGTGTTGCGTGCCGGCAGGCGCTTGCGTGCCCAGGATGTCGCGCTCGTCGCTTCGCTCGGCCACGCCCGCGTCGACGCGGTGCAGCGCCCGCGCGTGCGCATCGTCGCCACGGGCAACGAGGTGGTCGCACCCGGCGCACCGAAGGACCTGTATCAGGTCTACGACGCGAATTCGTACATGCTTCGAGGTCTTCTGTCGCGCGACGGGGGCGTGCTCGAGCGCGCGCTTCGTCTGGGCGACGATCCTGCCGTCATTCGCGAGGCCATGACCGCGCCCGGCGCGGACGTGATCCTCGTTTCGGGAGGCTCGAGCGTCGGGTCGGAAGATCACGCGCCGAACCTCGTCGCGGAGTGCGGCGAGTTGCCGATTCATGGCGTCGCAATGCGTCCGTCGAGTCCCGCCGGCGCGGGACGCATCGGCGCTGCCCTGGTCTTCCTGCTGCCGGGCAATCCCGTGTCGTGCCTGTGCGCGTACGACTTCTTCGCGGGACGCGCGATCCGGGTCATGAGTGGGCTTGCCCCGGACTTTCCGCATCGAGCGGTGCGCGCGACGGTCGCGCGCAAGATCGTGTCCGCGATCGGACGCGTCGATTACTGTCGCGTTCGCCTCGCCAACGGGGAGGTCGATCCGATCGCGTTGAGCGGTGCATCGATCCTGTCGTCGACAACTCGCGCGGACGGTTTCGTCATCGTTCCGGCCCAGAGCGAAGGTTACGCGCCCGGAAGCGAGATCACGGTGTATCTCTACGACTGATGGCGCCACCCGGTCCCAAAGCGCCCGAAGGCGTCGCGCAAACGCAGTTCCTCGACGTCATCTCGCGCGATGAAGCGACGGCGCGTTTCCGCCGGCATCTCAACCTCGGACCGCTAGGCAGCGAGACGATTCCGCTCGACAGCGCCCTCGGCCGCGTGCTCGCGCGCGACATCGTCGCGAGCGTCGACGTGCCGAGCTTCGATCGCTCGAACGTCGACGGCTTCGCGATCGTGGCCGAGGATTCGTTCACGGCCATGGAGGAGCGGCCCCGAAGCGTGCAACTCAACGACCAGGTGCTCGCACCCGGCATCGTCCCCATCGACACTGTAGCTCCCGGCCGGGCGACGCCCATCGCGACCGGCGGCATGCTGCCGCGCGGCGCCGACGCCGTGCTTATGATCGAGCATTCCGAAGTCACCGACGCGACGCTCGAGATCCGCAGACCCGTTACCGCCGGCGAGAACGTGAGCTACGCCGGCACCGACATCGCGCGCGGCGAGACCGCGTTGCGAGCGGGTACCGTGTTGACCTCGCGGGAGATCGGCGTCATCGCCGCCCTCGGGGTCGCCCACATCGACGTGTACCGGCGACCGCGCGTGGCGATCTTTTCGACAGGCAACGAGATCGTGGCGCCGGGCGCGCCCGCTCGGCCAGGGACTGTGTACGACTCGAATGCGGCAACCATCGGTGCCGCCGTGGCCGAGTTGGGATGCGAGCCCGTGCACCTCGGCGTCGTGCCCGACGACGACGCCGCGCTCACCGATGCGCTCGCGCGCGGGCTCGAAGCGGATGCTGTGATCTTTTCGGGCGGCACGTCCAAAGGCGCCGGGGACATTTCTTACCGCACCGTGAGCCGCCTGGAGAATCCCGGCATCGTGGCGCACGGCGTGGCGCTGAAGCCCGGGAAGCCGATCTGCCTCGCGGTGACCGACGCCAAGCCCGTCGTCATCCTTCCTGGATTTCCAACGTCGGCGATCTTCACCTTTCACGAATTCGTAGCACCCGTGCTCCGCGCGTACGCCGGACTGCCCGTCGAGCGACGGCACAGCGTGGAGGCGCGCCTGCCTATGCGCGTGAATTCCGAACGCGGCCGGACCGAGTACCTGCTCGTCGGCCTCGTGCAATCGGGCAATGGCCTTGTGGCGTACCCGATGGGAAAAGGATCCGGATCGGTCACGACGTTCAGCAACGCCGACGGCTTCATCACGATCGACCAGCACACCGAAATACTGGACACGGACAGTGCGGTCACCGTGCAACTCCTGGGCCGCGATGTCGAGCCTGCCGATCTCGTGATCATCGGCAGCCATTGCGTGGGGCTCGATCTTCTCGCGGGCATGCTCGTGCGCCAGGGCATTCGCGCCAAGTCGCTCTACGTCGGCAGCATGGGCGGCGTCGCCGCGGCGCGACGCGGCGAGTGCGACATTGCCGGCGTTCACTTGCTCGACCCTGCGACCGGCAATTACAACCGGCATCTCGTGACGGATGGACTGACGCTGCTGCCGGGCTATGGACGCTTGCAGGGGTTCGTGTTCCGGCCCGGCGACGCGCGATTCGAGCGTCGATCGCTCGAGCACGCAACGAGCGCTGCGCTGGACGATTCCGCATGCGTGATGGTGAATCGCAACGCCGGCAGCGGCACGCGCATCCTGATCGACAAGCTGTTGGGCCAATCGCGGCCGCCCGGATACGGCGTGCAGACTAAGTCGCACAATGCCGTCGCTGCAGCGGTCGCGCAGGGTCGCGCCGACTGGGGCATAGCGATCGACACGGTCGCGCGCCAGTACGGCCTCGGCTTCATCCCATTGCAGGAAGAACGCTACGATTTCATCGTGCCGACGGCGCGCCTCGATCGGCCGGCGGTCCACGCATTCCGCTCGGTTCTTGCCGATGAGGCGGTCCGCGATCGGTTGCGCGCGGCTGGATTCAACGTGGCCGCTCACTCGCAAGGCGCGTCCTGAAAGTCAGCGCACGCGACGTGGCAGGTACCCCTGTTCGCGTCGTGCGACTCAAGTACGAACTACTGCTGGTGACCATCCTGTGGGCCATCGTGTTCGTCACGATCTGGACGGGCCACAGGATGATCCCGTTCGACAGCGTCGAATTCTATTATCCGGCCGCTTACTTCAGCGCCACGGGGTTGCGCAGCGGGGACTGGCCTTGGTGGAACCCGTATGTGTACTCGGGATTTCCGCAGGTGGCGGATCCACAGAGCATGATGTTCTCGCCGCTGTTGATGGCGCTGATGATGATCTCCGAACGTCCCAGCGTTGTCTGGTTCGACATCTGCGTCGTTCTGCACCTTCTGTTCGGAGCGTGGGGCGTCGTCTTCCTGGCGAAAGCTTACAAATTTGCGCCTGTAGGAACGATCCTCGCGGCTCTCGTGTTCATGGTCGGCGGAGCGGTCGCGGCGCGCCTGCAGCACACGACGATGATACTGGCGTACGCCTACCTTCCGTGGGTACTGCTGTGCTGCCACCGCTTCGCCGAGCGCCCGACGTTCGGATTCGCCGCGGCGCTTGGCCTGAGCATCGGCGCATTGATCACAAGCCTCGTGCAACCCACGCTTCTGTTCGTCCTGTTCGCGGGGTGCTACTTCCTCGTTCGCGTGAGCGTATCCAAACCGCCTGCACGCAGAATCCTTCTCGGTCTGGGCGTCGCCGTGCTGATTGCGATTGCGATCGCCGGGCTGCAAGTCGCAACGACGCTCGCGGTTCTTCCGCTCTCGACGCGTGGAGCGTTCTCGTTCGACGACATCGCGAAGTATTCCGTATCGCCTGGCGCCTTCCTTACATTTGTTTGGCCGAACGCGCTTGGGTCGCTTCGTGGCGACTACACAGGCTCGCAGGATGTGAGCGAAACGTACTTTTACTTCGGCGCGATTCCGCTCTTCATCATGATGTTGTTCCTGGGACGATCGATCAAGGAGCGAGCCTATCGTATCGACAAGATCTGTTTCATCGCTGGAGCGTTATTTGCCGTTGTCTATGTCCTTGGCGCAAATACTCCGATCTTCCGACTGCTATATGAGTTCCTACCCGGCGTGCGGCTGTTCAAGAGGCCGTCCGATGCCGCCTTCCTGCTGAACTTTTGCCTCGCCATGTTGGTTGGCTTTTGTGCGACCACGGCGTTCGGGACGGGCGAAGAGCGCTTCGCCAAGCGATTCGCCATCGCCTGTCTGATGCTGACCGCGGTCTGGTTGGTAGTTATCGGTGGACTCGAGTCTTTGCGGGGACAGCAGGCAGGGTTCATTTTCCTGCTTGCGCTCCTCGCGGGAGTCGTTGCCTTTGGAGCGATGTTCGCGCCGTCGATTTGGCGCGGCCCGATTGCAGTGATCGGCCTGGTCGTTATCAGCGTCGCGGATTATCGCCTCTTCAATTTACCGAACCAATTGAACGGCCATGGGATGAACCCGGCTCGCGAGATCGAATCGCCGGGCCGCCTGGTCCAGGCTGTCCGTGACGAGCTGCGCCGCGCTCCTGGCCTACTACCGTTTCGAATCGAGGCAACAGGAGCGGGAGAGTTCGCGTCCACGATATTGGCGATCCATGGGATTGGCTCGACACAAGGCTACAACCCGCTGCGCATTCGCGACTATGGCGAGGTCTTCGGTTCTCAGGAGAGCGGCAACCAGATACGGCCCTTCACCGCGTCGCTGCCGTCCTTGTCGAGTCCCCTGTTCAACCTGAGCGGCACCCGCTACGTCCTGACGGCGGAACCCATCGCGCGCTTGACGAACGGCAACTTGAACGGCCAATTCGAGCTAGTGGCGTCCGAAGGCAAGCTGAGTCTTTGGCGTAACCGCAATGCCCTCGCGCGATTGCTGACCCCTACGGAAGCTCGCGTCATGGATGTCGGCCAGCGATCGGATGTGTCGCAGTTCGTCGACATGGATTTCGCGAAGCAGGTCTTGCTTTATCCGCGCGATGCGGAGGAGGAAGCGCAAGCGAAGCAGCTGGCGTCCACATGCAAGGGTCGCGCGGACGTGGATCGCGTCTCGTACGAAAACAGCAGCGTGAAGTTTCGTGTACGCGCCACCGAGCCCGCGTGGATATTCATCAGCGACCTCGCCTTTCCCGGCTGGCGCGCGACTGCGGACGGGCAACCGCTGAAGATCTGGCGGGCGAACGGAATCTACCGAGCGATCTGCGTGCCAGCGGGCGAGCAGGAAATTCGGATGGCGTTCAGCCCGCTGACATTCCTGAGCGACACGCTCGGACGGAAAGTCTTCGGGGGGACCTAAGCCGTCAAACTGGAGTTTGGGGAGACGCAGTTCGTCGGCTCGCGCTCGCGCCTTTCGCCCACCAGAGCGGTGACGAGCGTTGGTGCACTCCAAGGCAAATTCGGCCGCTGTATCGATGGCGCCGCACCGTCCATCGGCGGCGATTCAACTCGCCGGTTTGGCACGGTCGTTGCAAGGGGCTGGTATTCGAGGCATTAGAGGGCCGCAATCCAGATGGCGTCACAGCGTTCTTCGTCGCGCGATCCTGATCGGTGGATGCCGTGAGGAACACGCTGCTGTGGATTCTCGGCATCTGCGTCACGTTCGGCATCGGCTGCATCGTGGCGAATGCGGTGCTGTGGTGGCGCAACGACGTTAAGCGCCGCCCGGGCGCCGCATGGTGGACGCGCATATGAGCGACGACATCGGTTGGCCACGTTCCGTGCGGTTTGCGGCGTAGCGCGCGCCAGTTCCTTGAGCAGTCACCGGTGCGCCGCTCGTCACTAGCTGCCGGGAAAAACACCTTTGGGTAACTGACCGGATAACAGCGCCAGACAAGGCGCCATGTCCTCGCAATTAGTTTAATTCAATCAACTAGTTGCAACCATTACCTTGGCGGAGACGCAGGGATTCGAACCCTGGATACAGGTTTTGGCCCGTATGCTCCCTTAGCAGGGGAGTGCCTTCGACCACTCGGCCACGTCTCCGTGGGCGTAATTGTACCGGAAGGCCCCTCCCCGGCCCATCGCCTACACGCCGGTCCGATCGAGTCCCTCGTCGCGATACGAGATCGGGTCCTCGAGCGGTTCGAGATGGGTGAAAACGGAAGTCCCGGGCGCGGTCGTGGACACCTCCTGCTCGATCTTCTCGACGAGGTCGTGACCTTGCTGGATTGTCCACGCACCCGGCACGAGGACGTGCATCGAGACGAACGAGCGACCCGCTGCGGCGCGTGTGCGGATCGCGTGGAATTCGATCCCCTCCGCCCGGTAGCGATCCAGGACCTGCTCGATCCTCGCCACACGGTCGGCGGGCAGCGCCTCGTCCATCAGGCCAAACGCGGATCGCCGGAGCAGCGAGACGCCGGTGAACACGATGTTGGCGGCGACCGCCAGGGCGATGACGGGGTCCAGCACGTTCCAGCCCGTGACGCTCACCGCGAAGACCGCGAGCACGACCCCGATCGAGGTCCACACGTCGGTCATCAGGTGATGCGCGTCGGCTTCGAGCGCGATCGAGTGGTGGCGCAGTGCCGCCCTCAACAGTACGCGCGCCACGCCGAAGTTGATCGCCGTGGCGACGAGCGACACGACGACGCCGAGCCCCACCTGCTCGATCGCCTGCGGGTGGCGCAGCCTTTCGATCGCCGACCATGCGATCAGTAACGCGGCAACGAGAATCAGCGCGCCCTCGAATGCGCTCGCGAAATACTCGGCTTTCGAATAGCCGTAGGTGTGACGGTCGTCGGGCGGTCGCGCGGACAGATACAGGAGCCACAGGGTCGCAGCTGCGGCCACGACATTGACGATCGACTCCAGCGCGTCTGAGAGCATGCCG
>Ga0207701_10006669_pt1 | contig 11519 bp, 15 predicted proteins | sample KBSSwiSSwithPhiX_FD_184294 | JGI IMG/M metagenome (GOLD analysis project Ga0207701, IMG submission 184294) | Switchgrass rhizosphere bulk soil microbial communities from Kellogg Biological Station, Michigan, USA, with PhiX - S5 (SPAdes) (version 2) | ecosystem: Environmental > Terrestrial >...
CCTGCACTTACATTTTCGCGGAAAATGGGAGTTCGTCCCTGGGGAACCCGACATCCCCCGGCGTTTCTGCATAAATATTCAGGGATTTGGCACGGTTTTAGGCATGGCGGGCAACTCGAACAGCGGGCGCCGCCCGCAACCGACGCAACTCCGGATCCTGCGCGGGAACCCGGGCAAGCGGCGGATCAATCCGGCCGAACCGACGCCGCCGCCGGTCGGCCAGGCGTTCGACACGCCGCCGGCGGAGCTCGAGGCGGACGCCGTCGCCGCGACGGAATGGCGCCGGCTCGCGCCGCTCCTGCGACACTGCCGGGTGATTACGGAAGCGGAACGGTCCGCACTCATCGCGCTCTGTCAGGAGTGGTCCAAGTACCAACAGGCGAACAAGGTCATCAGCGAGTCGGGCGCGATCCTGAAAACGCCCAAGGGCATGCCGATGCTGAATCCGGCCCTGGGGATCGCGGACAAGGCGCTCGCGCAATTGCGCCCGCTCTGGGACATGTTCGGGTTGTCGCCGAGTGGCCGCGCGAAGATCACGGCGTTACCGGAACCTGGCGGCCCGGATCGATCCAAGTGGGACGGGTTACTGTCCGGGGTGACGGACGCGCGCCACCTGTGACGCGTCCGCCCATTGATAGGAACAGACATCACAGACGAAGCGCCGTAAAATCGCGTCCCATTGCACGAGGCGATCGTCCCGGCATTTCGGGCAGGCGGGCGGCGGCGCGGGTCGCATGGCGGCCACGATACGCCGGACGCCGGTAGCAAGGCGGCGCCAGAACATAAAGCCATGGTCGCAAACTGCCGGCCGAGTCGGTATCAGGAAATCGCCGGATGACCGCCCGCCGCGGCGATCCCGGGCCGGCGCGCGCGGTCCGGTTCATCAACAATCTGACGCACACGAAAGGCGACTGGGCCGGCCGGCCGTTCGCGCTGCGCCCCTGGCAGGCGCGGATCGTGCGCGAGATGTTCCGGACCCGGCGCGACGGGACGCGCCCGTACCGCACGGTGCTGCTCGAGATTCCCCGCAAGAACGGCAAGACGGAGCTCGCCGCGGCGGTCGCGCTGTACTGCCTCTTCGGGGACGGCGAGCTCGGCGCCGAAGTCTACAGCGCGGCGGCCGACAAGGATCAGGCGTCGATCTGTTTCCAGGTCGCCGCGCAAATGGTCCGCAACGATCCGGAGCTCGAGGCGCAGTGCGACCTCGTCGACAGTCAGAAGCGGATCGTGCACCGGCCGTCCGGGTCGTTCTACCGGGCCATCTCGAGCGAGGCGTACAGCAAGCACGGGTTCAACGCGTCGGCGGTCGTCTATGACGAGCTCCACGCGGCGCCGACGCGCGACCTGTGGGACGTCCTCTCGACGTCGATGGGCGCCCGGCGGAACCCGCTGATGTTCGTCACGACGACGGCCGGCTACGACCGGCATTCGATTCTGTGGGAACTGCACGCGCACGCGCTGCGCGTGCTCGAGAACCCGGCGCTCGATCCGTCGTTTCTGCCGGTGATTTACGCGGCGCCGCCAGAGGCGAACTGGCAAGCGGCGGCGACCTGGCGCCAGACCAATCCGGCGCTGGGCGATTTCCGATCGCTCGAGGACATGCGGATCCATGCGGCGCGCGCCGCGTCGATCCCGGCGTACGAGAACACGTTTCGACGGCTCTATCTCAACCAATGGACCGAACAGGCGTCGCGCTGGCTGCAGATGACGACCTGGGATGCCTGCCAGGTGCCGATCGATCGGGCGGCGCTGCGCGCCCGGCGCTGCTTTGTCGGGATGGACCTGTCGGCGACGACCGACCTGACGGCGCTGGTCGCCGTGTTCCCGGACGACGACGGCGGCGGGTTCGACGTCCTGATGCAGCCGTTTCTCCCGAAAGAGAGTCTGGACGATCGCATGCGGCGCGACCGTGTCCCCTATGACGTCTGGGCCCGCGACGGCGACCTCACGCTCACGCCGGGCACGTCGGTGGACTATGAGGCGGTCCGCGCGACGCTGCAGGGCTGGGCGGCGGAATTCGACGTCATCGCGATCGGGTTCGATCCGTGGAACGCGACCGACCTCGTCGAACGGTTGAAGGCGCAAGACGGCTTTCAGTGCATGCCCGTCCGCCAGGGGTTCGCGGCGCTGTCGGCGCCGTCGAAGGCGCTCGAGCGGGCGGTCCTGGCGCGGACGCTGCGCCACACCGGGCACCCGGTGCTGCGCTGGAACGTGTCGAACGTGTCGGTCGAGTCGGACGCGAGCGGGAATATCAAACCGTCGAAGACGGCGTCGACGGCGCGCATTGACGGCGTCGTCGCGCTGATTCTCGCGATCGAGATGATGGACCGCCACGCGGCGCCGGCCGGCGGCGGGAGCTATTATTTTTTCCCGGAGGCGACGCCATGACGCCGGATCCGCCCAGCAAACCGGGTCGCCCGCGGGTCGATCCCGCGGACCGGTCCGTCGCGGTCCATCTGACGGTCCCGGCGCGGCTCTACGATCGGAGCTATGCGGCGGCGCGCGCCGCCCGGCAAACCGTCAACGACTGGATCCGCGATCGGTTGCGTGAGGCAATCGCGCGCCCGCCGCGTTGACAATTCCGCGGCCCGGTCGGGTTCCGTTGACAAACGAATTGACAACGGCGCCGCCCCAGGGAAACACGCGCATGACCGACGACGAACATCTCAAGGCGCACTTTGACCGCATCTCGCAGCAGAACCGCGACAACAGGGCGCTGGAAATCGATAAACTTCGTCGTCTCGCGGGATCGCACGCCGCGCTCGTGGAGGCGCTGAGAACGTTGACGGATGGTATGGACCGCGCTGGTTGTGACGGCTACGGGATGCCAGAGTGTCCGTGGTGCCGGTCGCAGGCCAGCAAGCGCGACGAAGCCGACGACTGGGACCATGTGCCCACTTGTGAACTTGTTCAGGCTCGCGCCCTGCTCGCCCAACTGGAGACAACGCGCTGAAGCCTCCGAGGCCGAGTCTCGTCAGACGAAACGAAAACTCGGCCGGCTGACCGGTCCGCCCTACGCTACCGGGCGCGATGGACGAACGCACGACCGCCTGGTTTGAACTCCACGTCGCCTCGATCGACGACGACCAGCGGCGGATTACCGGGATCGCGACGACGCCGGAACCGGACCGCCGCGGCGACATCATCGATCCCTTGGGCGCGACCTACGCCGCCGAAATTCCCCTGTTGTTGTTTCATGACAAGGAACGCCCGGTCGGCGTCGCGCAGTTGGGTAGCGCGACGCCGGCCGGGATCCCGTTCACGGCCTGGTTGAAGCCGGTCGCCGATCCGCCGGCGCTCCGGGACCGGATCGCGGAAGCCTGGTCGTCGATCAAAGCGGGCCTGCTCAAAGGCGTGTCGATCGGCTACCGCAGTCAACCGGAGTGGATGACGCCGCTCAAATCCGGCGGGTTCCTGTTCCGCCAATCCGAAATCTGTGAGCTCTCGCTGGTCACGGTCCCGGCCAACCCGGCCGCGGGCATCACCGGGATCAAGGCGATCGACCTGGCCGCGTCCGGCCTTCCGCCCGCCGCTGTCGCGGCTGTTCCTGTCCCTACGCCCATGCAGACACAAACCCTCTCCGAACAGATCACCCACTGGCAATCGCTGCGCGCGCCGCTCGTGCAGAAAATGACGGAGCTCGTCACGGACCGCACGACGACCCTCAACGACACCGAACAGAAGACGTACGACGGCTACGCCGAAAAGGTCGGCGCCATTGACGGGACGCTCGCGCGGCTGGCCGTCCTCGATCGGGCCAACCAGGCGGCGGCGACGCCGATCAGCGCGACGCCCGCGGCGCCGACCATGCGCCAGGCGTCGATCCAGGTCCGCTCGGCGGAACTGCCGAAAGGCGGCCTATTCGTCCGCACGGCCATGTGCGTCGCGCGCGCCAAGGGATCGGCGGATCTGGCGCTGCAGTACGCGCGCGCGTTCGAGTCCACACCGGAAGTGGAACTGATGGTCAAGGCGGCGGTCGCGCCCGGCACGACGACGGATCCGGCCTGGGCCGGCGTCCTCGTCGCCGTCCAGAATGCGACGGCGGAATTCATCGAACTGCTGCGGCCGGCGACCATTCTCGGCAAGCTCACCGGCCTGCGCGAGATCCCGTTCAATACCAATGTACCGTCGCAGACGGCCGGCGGCAGCTACGGGTGGGTCGGCCAGGCGAAGCCGAAACCGGTCACGAAACTCGCGTTCGGGACACAGAACCTGCCGATCGCGAAGGCGGCCGGGATCATCGTGATCACCGAGGAGCTCGCGCGCCTCTCGACGCCGAAGGCGGAAACGCTGGTCCGCGCCGACATGATCGGCGGGATCGCGCAATTTCTCGATCAGCAACTGATCGATCCGGCCGTCGCCGCGGTCGCGAACATCTCGCCGGCGAGTCTCACGAACGGCGTCGCGTCGATCGCGGCGACCACCAACGCGCTCGCCGATCTGCACGCGATTCTCGTGGCGTTCGCGGCGGATAACATTCCGCTCGGCTCCGTCAATATCATCATGTCGGAAACGAACGCGTTTTCGCTCGGCTGGGTCCGCGACGCCAGCGGCAATCGCGTCTTTCCCGGCCTCAGCGTCAACGGCGGGAACGCGGAGGGGTTCAACGTCATCACGTCGAACACGGCCGGCGACATGGTCATCGGCGTGTCGACGCCGCTCGTGCTGCTCGCCGATGATGGCGGCGTGACGATCGACGTGTCGCGCGAAGCGACGATCCAAATGAGCGACGCGCCGGATGATCCAGTGGTCCCGGCGACGAGCGTGTTCACGTCGCTCTGGCAGAACAATCTGGTCGGCCTGCGCGCGGAACGCTGGATCAACTGGCTGCGCTTGACGCCGAAGGCGGTGCACTGGGTCGACGGCGCGGCGTATGCGCCGATGATCGTCGCGCCGACCAGCGGCGCGCCCGCGGCGACCGCGGCGAAGAACAACAAGCACTGAGGCGCCCGGCGCGCGCGGATGAAACTGCCGTTCGGGTATGAACTTCGGTTGGCGCGGAACGTCGGGGCTGGGGCAGCACCGCTGCTCCAGAACCGCTACGCCAACTGGCCCGTCGTCCGCGAACCGTATACCGGCGCCTGGCAGAAGAACGACGAACTGGCGCTGACGACGACGGCCGCCAATCCGACCGTCTTTGCCTGTACGACGCTCATCGCGGAAACGATCGCGAAATGCCGGTTGCGGCTGGTGATGGGCGAGGACACGGATCTGGGGATCGTCTGGACGGAAACGATCAATCCGGCGTACTCGCCCGTGCTGCGGAAACCGAACCGCTACCAGTCGATTCAGAAATTCATTGAGCTCTGGGTCGCGTCGAAGCTGCTGTTCGGGAACGCCTACATTCTGAAACAGCGCGACGGCCGCGGCGTCGTCGGCGCGATGTACGTCCTCGATCCGCAACGCGTCACGCCGCTCCTGGCGCCGGACGGCGCCGTCTACTATCAGCTCGAGCTCGATCCGTTGAACGGGTTGACGCCGGCGCGGTTCTACGATGCCAGCCGGCCGGCGCTGCCGGCGTCGGAACTGATTCACGATCCGATGGTCCCGCTGTTTCATCCGCTCTGCGGCGTCAGTCCGCTGTACGCGTGCGGCCTGGCGGCGCTGCAGGGACTCAAGATCCAAGAGGGGTCGACGTCGTTTTTCGCGAACGGGTCGCAACCGTCCGGCGTAATTACGCATCCGCTCAAACTCACGGCGGCCGCGGCGAAGGAGATTGTCGACAACTGGCAAGCGGGGCATAGCGGCGTCAATGCCGGGAAGGTCGGCATCCTCGATGCCGGCATGAAGTACGAAGCGACGACGCAATCCGCCGCCGACGCGCAACTGATCGAGCAACTGAACTGGAGCGACGAAACGATCTGTGGCTGCTTCCATGTGCCGATTCCGCTGATCGACACGTCGAAGGCGACGCCGGCGACCACCCCGGAACAGACGACGCAACAGTTTTACAGCCAGTGTCTGCAGGCGCATATGACGGCGATCGAGCTCGCGCTCGACGACGGCCTGGCGCTCGCGTCGCCGTACGGGACCGAGTTTGACGTGTACGATCTGTTCTGGCTGGATCCGAACGCGCGGACGCGGGCGGCGACCGAAGCGATCGGATCGGGCGGCATGACCGTCAACGAGGCGCGGTTCCGCTACTACGGCCTCGGCCCGGTCCGCGGCGGCGATACCGTGTACATGCAACAGCAGAATTACAGCCTGGCGGCGCTCGCCGAACGCGACGCCAACGCCCCATTCGCGACACCGCCGGCGCCGCCGCCGCCCGACCCGCCGCCGCCGCCCGTCGTCGACCAGGGCAAGGACGCATCCCCGCTCATGGTCTACCGCGGCGTGCATGTCGCCGGCCGGCTGTACGCGCCCGGCGATACCGTGACGGCGAGTGGGAACCTGTGGTACTGCAATCAGGCGACGGAAACGAAACCGGGCACGGACGGCGCGGCGTGGACGCTGGCGGTCCGCCGCGGCCGCGACGGGAAGGCGACGCCATGACCGCGCGTCCGCTGCTGGCCGCCGGCCGGGTCGTCGTCACGGAACCCTACCTCACGTTGCAGGAGGCGAAGGATCAACTCGACATTTCGCACGACGCGCGCGACGCGTTCATCCAGGCGAAGATCACGGCCGCGTCGGCGATCGTCATCGGGTATCTGAATTTCAATTTGCCGGACACGCCGTGGACGGCGGCGACGATTCCCGAAGACATCAAGACGGCGACGCTGCTGGTCGTCGCCGACCTGTACGCCGAACGCGGGACGACGGAGGGACGCGAGGATCGGCCGTCGTTGTCGACGCGCGTGCAATGGCTGTTGTCGCCGTGGGTCGTCCTGACGGTCGCGTAGCCATGGCGACGACCACGACCCGCCGCCGCCCGTCCGCTGCCCGGCATCCGATCGGCCGGCTGACGGAACCGCTGACGCTGCTGTCGGCCGATCCGCCGGCCGCCGTGATCACGACGCTCGCGCGGATCGGGTTCCAGGCGACCGCGACGACGGCGACGCCGCACCATCTGACGGACGGCGACTATGTCGCAATCGCCGGCGCCGTCCCGGACGGCTACAACGGCGGCGCGGTCCAGGTCGTGGTGGTCGACGACACGCATTTCTGGTACGCCGTCGCCGACGATACGCTGACGACGCCGGCGACGGGCGCGATGACCGTCGATTTCCGATCGGACGCGCAAGGCGGGACCGGATCGGGCTGGTGGCCGATCGCGTCGCTGTTCGGCCAGGTCCAGGCGCTGACCGCGGCCGAACGCCTGGTCATCAAGGCGGTCGCGTCGCTGGTCAGCTACCGCGTCACGATCCATTACCAGCCGGGCGTCGCGCCGACGATGCATTTGCTGTGGCAGCAGTACCTCGAACCGGCGACGACCCGCCTGGAAATCGCCGGCGTGTTACCGCACCCGGATCCGGACCTGTCCCACCGGTACCTGATTCTCGAGTGCAGTGAAGTGCAAGGGACGTAACCCGAAAGGATCACGACGATGGGCGACACAGAGCAACCGACGCCGCCGGAACCGAAACCGCCGGCGCCGAAACCGCCGGTCCCGAAACCCCCGGCGCCGAAACCCCCGGTCACGCCACCGCCGCCGGTCCCGGATCACGAACCGGACGACGGCTTTGCCTGAAGGCGAGCGATGGACTCCGCGCTCGAACCGGTCGGCAACGCGCTGTACAAGGTGCTGAATGTCCCGTCGCTGGTCGGGACGTATGCGGCCGGCGTGTGCGCGGGCGTCAAAAAGGTCTGGCCGAAACCGCCGACCAACGTGCAGCCGGGCGATTTTCCGCTCGTCTGGTTCGAGCTCGCGAGCGAAGACACCCGATCCGGCCTGGGCCGCGGGCCGTGGCTGCTCGAGCTCGACGTCCGCGTCCATACGTTCGTCGTCAGCGACATGAACGACGCGCAACGGATTACGCGCGAAGTGGTCCGCCTGCTCCGCGCGCACGAAACGGACACGTTGCCGGTCGCCGGCTGGTCGCCGTGGTACCAGCCGCACGATCGCAACGTGCTCCTGCCGTTCGAACAACTCGCCGGCCTGCCCGTCACCGAACTGGTCACGATGGGCCGGCTGTATGTGGAGGAACCCGCCGCATGACCGACCGGCCCGATCCGCCGCCGATCCTGGACGCCGACGGCCGCCTGGCGCGGGCGCGCGACTCGCGGACCTGTCCGCAGTGCGGCGCCGGCCCGGAGCGGCGCGTCCTGTCGGGCGGGTTCGGCGCGGTGCACGACGTGTGCGGCCAGTGCGGCTACGGGTTCGCGGAGCGCACGGTCGAGAGGAAGGGATAGACCATGGGCTATGCCGGATCGGGGCAATTCTCAGTCTTCACGATCGACGGGTTCGACCTGATCCCGGCGAAACTGCAGGCGGCGACGTGGAAAACCGGCGCCCGCCAGGAACAGACGACCGGCCTGGGCGATCGCTGGGAGGATCACACGCCGACCGGGCTGCGGTTCGTCGACATTACGCAGAGCGGCGCCTACTTCGACACGCGCCAGAACGGGATCCACGAGGCATTCAAGGACACGCCGCTGACGTACCGGACGCTCGTGCTGGCGCCGGCCGGCGATCTGCCGGGCTCGCCGCTCGTGGTCGCCGCCGGGACGCTGTCGACGACCTACGACGTCCAGGCGTCGAACGGCAAACTCACGAAGGCGAACGTCACGTACGTGATCAGCGGCGCGGTCACGGAAGGCGCGATCGTCCAACCGCCCGCCGCGCACACGGCGAATTGGACGTCCGCGACCGTCGACAACGGGAAGGCGACGACGACCGGCGGGACGGCGGTCGAACGCGTGTCGGCGCTGACCGCGGCCGGGTTCGTCGGGACGCTGCGCCATAGTCCGGACGGCGTCACGTTTGTCGACCTGGTCGCGTTCGCGAACGTCACGACGGCCGGGCCGCCGGCGACCGTCGCGATCAGCGGGACCATCGAACGGTACGTCCAGTTTGTCGGCACGCTGACCGGCGCCGGGTCGGTCACGGTCGTCTGTAGTCTCACGCGGAACCCGTAGGGGAGGGATCGATGCCAGGGAAATATGGATCCGCTGACGTCACCGTCAGCTATGACAACGCACCCGGCGCCGCGGCGACGCCCGTCGTGCTGACCAACTTCGTGATGGAGCTCGGCGGCGCGAAGATCGAAGTGCGGCATCAGACCAGCCACGCGTTCGGCGATCGCTGGGAGGAACACACGCCGACCGGGCTGCGCGGCTGTCCGGCGATCAAAGTGAGCGGCCTGTTCGATACGACGACGGGCGGCCCGCATGACACGTTGAAAGTCACCGACGCGGACGCCGATCCGAACGCCGGGACGCGCACGCTGACGCTCGGGTTCGGCGACGGCAAGACCTTTACCGTCGAAACGCGCCTCGTCGATTACGAAGTGGCGGCGAAGAACGCCGCGCTGACCGCCTTCAACGCGACCGTGCAACCGACCGGCGCGGCGGTCTGGACGTAGAATCCGGCGGTATGTCGATTTTCGCGTCGCGGAGTCAGCAGACGATCGACGTCCCGTTCGACCCGCCGCACACGGTCACGATCCAAAAGCTGGCCGGGCGGCACGTCGAACTGGCGCGGCAGGAGCAACAATTCGCCTCGATGGCCTACGTCAAACGGGTCGGCGGGATTGCCGAATTCCGCAAGGAGCTGGCGACGGTCGGGGACGCCGACGCCGTCGCCGAACAGGTCCAGGCGGTCGCCCGGGATCCGGCGCGGCGGTACGCGCGGTCGGTCGTGCTCGAGAAGGGGATCAAAGCGTGGAGCTACGACGACCCGCCGACGCCGGAGACAATCGCCGATCTCGACGAGCCGGCGGCCGACTGGCTGTTCCACGCGATCCTCGATCTGACGTTTCCCAACGGCGCCGAAAAAAAAACTTCTACGTAGCGATCCATCGCGCGATCGACGACGCCGGCCCGCCGCCGCTGGAGCTCGAGCTCGCCGTCCTCTGTGATGCCTTCCACTGTCTCCCGTCCGACGCCTGGCGCGAACTGCAACGGTTGCCGGGCGGCATGCTCTGGCGGATTCTCGAGGCGCGCGCGTACTGGCAGGCCAAGATCCGGTACGACGCGCGCGGGCGCGGGACCGCCGACCCGCCGATCGTGGCGACCGTGAAGGCGATCGACCTCGAGCTCGTCCAGGACGCGCGCGCCGCACGAGAGGAAGGGTCATGAATCCAAAACTCATCGTCACGTACTCGCCGCCGCCGGCGTTCTCGTCACTGCTCGAGGATGTTCGCATCCGGACGAAGGCGGCGGCGGCGCTGTCGGCGGACAACACCGTCCGCGAAGCGCAAGCGCGCGTCGCCCGGCGGACCGGCGAAACGATGCGATCGATCCACAAGGAAGAAACGCACGACGGCGCCGGCTACGTCGTCCTGGTCACGCGGAACCCGCTGCGGAATCTGCCGTACTGGCTGGAATACGGCACCAAGTACATGGACAAGCGGGAGTTTTTCTTTGCGTCCGTGGCGCTCGAGGCGGGGCCGCATGAGGAACGGATGGCCGCCGCCGTGCGCGACGGGCTGACCGCCGCCGGGTACGGAGCCTAACGTCATGGCGGGGTCTGATCCCGGCATGGTCGTCCGCGTCGCGGCCGACATTACGGATTTTCAGCGCACGTTACAGGAAGCGACCGCAGTCGCGGACGCAACGTTTCACGAGATCAGCGCGGCGGCCGAAGGGACCGCGACCGATCAGCGGGACGTCAACGCGGCCGTCACCGCCGGCGTGACGGCCTACGGCAACCTGCAAGCCGAAGGCGTCCCGACGATGCATGCCCTGGCGACCGAAACGTCCGGCGCCGAACAGGAAACGCTGAGCCTCGAAACCTCGTTGCTGGCGGCCGGCGTCGCGGTCGGCGTCCTGGGCGCGGCACTCATTGGCGCCGGGATCCGCCAGGCGGCCGAATGGATGAAAGATTTTTCGGAGTTTGTGCTGACGAGCGCCGGCGTCACCCAGGATCTCACGGACAACTGGAAGGAGTTCAAGGCGGAGCTCGCGACGTCGATCCAGCAAACCGGCGTCATCAAGGCGGGGTATGACTCGCTGAAGGCGTCGATCCTGCAGGCGTTCGGCGGCGACACGCAAGGCGTCATCGCCGGGACTACGTCGGCGGTCAACGCGATCGGGATCAAGGCGGTGGACGTCGGGATGGTGCTGGTCGACTGGGCCGGCACGGCGATCCGGCTGTTCGGGATGGTCAAGGGACCGATCGATGCGCTGACCGTCGCGTTTAATTACGTCGTCACCGGGTTCCTGGACGGCGTCGCGCTGATGGCCGGCGCCGCCAGTCATCTGCCGTTTGTCGGGGCCGAGTGGGCAGAAGTGCAGACCAAGATCGGCGCCTACGCCGACAGCTGGCGCGAAGTGCGCGATCGCACGCTCGAAACCATGCGCGCGGATGACGAGATGGTGAAGGGCCAGGGCCCAGTACATACCGCGCTGGCGACCACGAAGGGCTGGTTGACCGACATGAAGGTCGCCATGCAGGAGCAGGAAGCGGCGGCCGCGGC
>Ga0207701_10006673_pt1 | contig 11516 bp, 11 predicted proteins | sample KBSSwiSSwithPhiX_FD_184294 | JGI IMG/M metagenome (GOLD analysis project Ga0207701, IMG submission 184294) | Switchgrass rhizosphere bulk soil microbial communities from Kellogg Biological Station, Michigan, USA, with PhiX - S5 (SPAdes) (version 2) | ecosystem: Environmental > Terrestrial >...
CTAGAGGCGATGTGTTCACCCAGGCCATTCATTTACTCCGATGAGGAAAAAGCTGGGAGAAGTATAGCTGGTGCGGGGCAGAAAGTAATGAGGGAGTAAGTAAGATCATTTTCCATATATCATTTGACATTTCTCAGTTTTCATTTGGAAAGCGTTATCTAACGACTGGCCCACCAAGTCTGAGCCCCAAAGGCAAAGGGTCGTAAGAGGTCTTTAACAAATGCCATATGGAAAATGATCAGATCATCCACACCGGTCTACTCGCATAATAGCTCGGCGACCGATCCGGATAACGTTTCTTGTATTCGTGATATCGAGCCAGCAGCTTTTGGTAACGCTTGTCGGACGAACTGATCTTCCGGTGAGGAATTGCGCGTAGGTGATCTTCGATCTTTGTCATCTTGCGCGCGGAAAATCTCCAGTCGTAGTTAGCAAGATCGTACAGACTCGTCACCCCATAACCTTTGATTCGACCGGTAAAGTCCACATAAGGATCGAAGTAGCTCCAAACAAGATCCCGAATTGATCGGAAAACCGGTTTCCTGCCGTGCAAACCAATGTCGCGTGACCGCGCAATCGAGCCCCACCGCCCCTTTAACTGGAAAACAAAAAGCACGTGATCGAGGAGATCCTGCGACTCGAGATCAAGCAGCAACGGAGGATAGCCGTGTTGTTCCAAAATTACCGCAGCGCTAACCGCGCCTTCGAGGCAGTGGACTTCGTTGTGCTTGAGCATCTCCCGAAAGGACCGCATGGTGCCGCCGTTTCGCTCCCAGTTGTAAGGCATCTCACTGAGAAATCGTTGGACCTTTGCGGGCGTGTTGAGTCGTTGCACAAAATCCCATTCGTGTTTAGTAAATTGGTTTTTCTCCGGTTTCGACAATTACCGCTCCTTGATGATAGTGCTGCTGGCCAAAAGTTCTGGGGCCGCACTTGCCTGAATTACCTCGTAGATGTCAGACTTACAACTCCCAACAAATAAATTTTGATGTTGGTAATCATTACTTCTTTTTACAAAGTGAGACAGTCTTTCGTTATGAACCAGCAGGCAGCCGTTCCACAGAAGACCCGCTCTGAACAGGAAACCGAAAATGAGGCAAATCGTTTGAAGGCGCAAGTCGAAGCAGCCCTTGCCGCAGTGGCGGTGCGTTCCCCAGGCGAAGATGATTTGCTTGAGCTCGAGTCTGCGGCTGATCGAATTGAACGCGTCGCTCGAGACTTGACTACTGCTTTAAGAGGTCTCGCGCAGGAACGCAAAGCTAACGACGATGAGTCGTAACTTAAACCTTTTCTTACCAAGATTCTAACTGTCCTTCTTTGATTGGAGACAATCGCATGGCTTCCATCCGCGCTGAACGAGAAACGGAACACCTGGGCCGCAAGAATACGGCATTCGACCTTGAAAGTTACGGCATCAAAGCGCCCGCTCGCGTTTATTGGAATCTCACTTCACCAGAGCTTTACGAAGAGATCGCGCGGCGCAACGAGGGGATCCTTTCGAACTATGGCGCACTGATCGTTGATACGGGCGAGCATACCGGACGCGCCGCCAAGGACAAGGCAATTGTTCGTGAACCAGGTAGTGAAGACAAAGTGTTCTGGGGTGACGTCAACAAGGATTTTCCCCAGGACAAGTTCAATGCTCTTCGAGACCGGATGATGGCGCATGCAACTGGGCGCGACCTGTTTGTGCAGGATACTTATGTTGGCGCTGACGCGAAATATCGTCTACCGATTCGAGTCATCAATGAGCTTGCCTGGCACTCTCTTTTTGCCAGGACCATGTTTATCAGCAACTCGCAGAACGCGGAACCTCATCAGCCAGAGTTCACAATCATTAACTTCCCGAGTTTTCAGGCAGACCCACAACGCGATGGCACTCGCTCTCCAACGTTCATCCTGATGGACTTTAGTCAGCATCTCGTTTTGATCGGCGGTACATCGTACGCCGGCGAAACGAAGAAGAGCGGGTTCACACTGATGAACTACCTATTGCCGCAAAAGGGCGTCATGAGCATGCATTGCTCCGCCAATATAGGAGCAGATGGCGACGTTGCAATCTTCTTTGGACTATCAGGCACGGGCAAGACAACTCTTTCGGCTGACCCGGAGCGTCGGCTGATTGGCGACGATGAACATGGCTGGTCAGACGATGGAGTGTTCAACTTCGAAGGCGGCTGCTATGCGAAGGTGATCAAGTTGTCTGAGGAAGCCGAGCCCGACATCTATCGAACGACAAAGATGTTTGGGACGATTCTCGAAAACGTCGTGTACGATCCGTCAACACGAGTGATTGATCTCGACGATGCGCGGAAGACTGAAAATACTCGTGCTTCCTATCCGCTCACCAGCATCAACAATATCGTCCCCGAAGGTCGGGCCGGCAATCCACGAAACATCATCATGCTTACGGCGGATGCCTTTGGCGTCTTGCCTCCTGTGTCGAGGTTAAGTCCAGAACAAGCTATGTATCACTTCCTTTCCGGTTACACAGCAAAAGTCGCCGGCACTGAGCGTGGAATCAAAGAGCCGGAGGCGACGTTCTCCACCTGCTTTGGTGCGCCATTCATGGTTTTGCATCCGGGTGTCTATGCGGATCTGCTCGGCAAGAAGATGGCGCAACACAATGCGGCGTGCTGGCTGATTAACACCGGATGGAGTGGTGGACCTTATGGTGTGGGCCAGCGAATGAAAATCTCCTACACGCGCGCCATGATTCGCGCGATTCTCAATGGCGAACTCGCTACAGTTGACACGACTCCCGACTCGACGTTTGGCGTTGGTGTTCCAGTGTCGTGTCCTGGCGTCCCTACTGAAGTTTTACAACCACGAAATACGTGGGCTGACAAGGAAGCGTACGACCGCCAGGCTGCTGATCTCGCGCGAAGATTCAACAAGAACTTTGAAAAGTATCAAGCGGGTGTTTCAGAAGCGGTGCGTGCAGTAGCGCCGAAGATGTAGCTTTTTGGAGTGCGGTGGCCTGGCACCGCTTTGGTAAAAACAGTCAATCCAGAACCCTGATGACAAAGCGGTGCCAGGCCACCGCACTCCAAGGAGTCGCGCTTTTCTCGCAGGACTTTCTAGAACCGCCAGCCAACTCCCAAGCTAATCTGCAGGTTATTCTTCGTGGCAGCCGGCACCAATACTGGTGCGCTGAGGGTCTGAAACGTGTGGCTGGGATAGCGAACAATCGTGTCACCAATGTCTGCTCTAAGAATGAAACGATCAGCCGGATAGAATTCGAAAACACCGCCTACGTCCATCGCAAAATCTTTTTCATGCGACACTCCGCATACTGAACCAAACGAAGTTGAGGAGCAGCCACCTCGCGATGAGAACTCACCGAACCACATCACGCCAGGTCGTGCCTTTGCAAACACGCCAACACGTTTCTTGCGCACTCCGGCTTTGATGCCAGCGAAGCCCTGCATCTTCTGGCCAAACTCTTCGTTCAATAAATGTGCTTCGGGAAAGAAGTTTGCTTCAGCATCGAGCGCAATATGCTTGTTGAAGTTGTATGCGAAGCGGCCTCCAAGCCCACTTACGGTGTTACTGCCACGACCCACAACGGGAAAGAGGCGCGTTTGAAAGTCAGTCAGTGAAATCACTGTATAGAGCGCCCCGACTTCCGCCGGGTGTTCGTCGATTTGAGCGTTAACACTGACACTGGTTGCGATGAGACACACTACTGCCAGCAATCCTGCGAAGATAACTCTGCGCATAGGACCTCCTGAGATTTGGCTGTCGATTCTTACGAAACGAGCCAAAACAAATTGACACGTTTAGTTGCTAGTTAGTTGAGCAATGACTGTGCCTTGTCTGTTTGCGTTGAAAAAAGCCCTTGAGTCAGGAGAGGTGCGTGGAAAATGATTTCAGTTGAAAGATATTTTTGCAGGTGTCCGATAAGAGTCTCTTGCAAAAGTCTGAAATCGTCACGTTCGCAGCCAGAGTGCGCGACCCCCTCTCATTCTCCCCAAGCTTTAGCTTGGGGTTATGGTGGCCGCCCATTACCTAAGTAACCGTTTCAACGGTTTTGCCTGGTGTGCGAATGAATCCGACGCCAATGAAACTTTTGGCAGGGAGCTTGGTTGGATCGAAACTCGTAAACCGTTAAAACGGTTCCACAGAATTGGGCCCTACTGTAACCCCAGGCTGAAGCCTGGGGAGAATGAGACTTTTGCAAGAGCCTCTTTAGCTTGTCGTGAACTAAATTAGGGATCCCTGAGCGTAACAGCGACAAGCTGAAGCATATCGGACATTGCTTGTCACTGGGCATTCAATCCAGCAACCAACTTCTGAAAGCGGGGTTCTTCAGTTAGTGAACTGAAGGCATCGTCAGCTTTGAGTCGAGTTGAATCTTTAAAGCCAAGCGTGACTGCTTCCTCCAGGTATTGAAGTGCGGGCTTCTTCTGCCGTTTCAAAGCGTAGATCCGCGCAATTTCGTAATGAACGTTTGCGTTCTTCGGATCGATCTCTTTGACCAGTTCATAGTTGGCAAGGGCTGTTGAGTAGTCGTTGTTTCTAAGACTCGATTGTGCTGTCTCAAAGGATTCTATAGTCAGGTGAGAAAAAATCCGACGGGCGAGACGGCGATCTTTTGAGTCCGTAGGTTGTTCTTTCTTCTTTTTTAGATCTGCCAATCTAACCGCAGCTTCGGCGCGTGAAGTTTGCGTTGAGTCAGGCTCAGGAGTCTTCATCCAGAGCATTCGGATCTCACCAGCTTCGCGAAGTTGTCGTCGATACAACTCTTCTTCACCACTGGCTTCCTTCTTCACTTCATCTGACTTGCCCAACTCTTCCGCTTTTCTGGTCACGGCAGCGAGGTCGTGTAGACCTTGGAAGTCGCGAACGATAGAAGCGAAAGCCCTCGATGCGTCGACAAATTGTTTACTGTTCAATAACTGCTCGGCTTCCGTCGACCGAAGTCGGAATTGCTCGTCAATAAAACTACGATCGGTTTGCGCTGTGCCCGCTCTGAGAGACTGAAGACTCAACCACGCTAACGCTCGTTCGATGCTGTCTTTGGTCGGCCACTCGTGACCACCACTAAAAGTCTCAAAGTGATAAGGGGTAGTGAGCTTGCTCAGTTTCTTTTCGAGTTGCCACATCTCGCCGAAGTTGAAGTCATCGACACCTACAATCCCAAAGTAAGCAAACGTTGTCTTTGAATCCGGCAGGATGTCTCCTGGAAACCCAGCACCACATCCGATAACTCCAGCAATACACCCTCGACACCGACTGGCGTAAGTGGCTGCGAGGCGAGAGCCGCCGGAGAAACCCGCTGCATATGTTCTCTTTTCGTCGATGTTGAATCGTGTGTGCGCGTCGTCCCAGAAGTTGGTAAAGATTTCGGCGATAGTTGGCCAGTTCAAACCATTTCTCGAGTTGTTTGAGCAGACGACAACGTAGCCGTACTTCTCAGCACCTTGAACAAATCGTTCTATTGCTGACTTGCCACGTGCACGGGGATCAAGGCAGAAGACTGTTGGCCAAGCTTTGTCTGGTGTGTAATTGCCAGGAAGAAAGACAGCGTACGACTGATCTGGATGTGACTGGACAACGAGGTTCTCGGTGACTTTGCCGACTTGAAGTGCTTGGCCGGTTGGCGCTTGAGAGAAGGCTATTGAGAACCAGAGTAGTAGCGCCGCAACAAGGAAGACAGCGTTGGTGAGTTGCCGCGTGCTCATCGATTTTCGTGTAACCTGCTGCCTTAGCCTGGCGGCCAGTTCATTTGTCGCCCAGCAAGTAAATGAACGTGGAGATGAAACACTGACTGGCCTGCGCCCGCACCAGTGTTGATAACAGTTCGATAACCACCTTCTCCGTGTCCTTGTTCATTCGCCATCCTGGCGGCGATCCGAAGCAGGTGACCCAGCAGCGCTTCATCTCGTTGAGACGCATCATCGAGTGACTCGAGATGCTCGCGTGGGATTACCAAAAGGTGCATTGGTGCTTGCGGGTTGATGTCGCCAATGACCACACATCGTTCGTCGTTGTGGACCAAGTCGCCCGGAATCTCGCCATTGATGATTTTGCAAAACAAGCAATTTACTTCAGACATTTGTGCTCCTTGGTACCCTCGTTAGACTACCGATTCATTCGCCGATTCAATCGCCGACTGCCCTTCATTATGCAGCGGCGCTGTCACCGAGGCTCTGACTCGCTGAATGTTAGCGCCTACTGCGCGTAGCTTCGCCTCTATCTTTTCGTAACCACGATCGATGTGATACACGCGATCGATGATTGTTTCGTCCGGGGCGATCAAGCCGGCGATAACCAATGACGCCGACGCGCGCAAGTCAGACGCAATTACTCGAGCGCCAGTCAGCGGTGTTGGGCCATCAACGGTTGCCGTCCGCCCGTCAATTTGGATATGCGCACCCATTCGCTGTAGCTCCGAGGCATGCATGAAACGATTCTCGAAAACCGTTTCCACTATCTCTGAGCGGCCCACAGCCTGTGTCATCAACACCATGTACTGAGCCTGCATATCTGTTGGAAACTCTGGGTAAGGCACAGTTGAAACATCACTGGCGGTCAACCCGTTGGGGCAAGTAACTTCCAGGGTGCTGGGATTTGCTTCATGGATTTTTACGCCGACCTCGCGGAGTTTTGCGATCACAGCAGACAAGTGGTCGGGGCGGCAATCCTTGATTTCAAGTTCCCCTTTCGTGAGCGCAGCCGCAACTATAAAGGTCCCTGTTTCAATTCTATCGGGAATGATTGTGTGCTCGGCTCCCCCCAATGCTTCGACGCCCTCGATGTGAAGTGTTTCCGAGCCCGCGCCATTTATTCGGGCGCCCATCTTGTTGAGCAACTCGGCGAGGTCAACTATTTCGGGTTCACGGGCGGCGTTGTGAAGCACTGTTGTGCCGCGCGCCAACGCCGCAGCCATCATGAGGTTTTCAGTTCCAGTCACCGTGACTTTCGCGAAGTTAACGGTGGCTGCATGTAAGCGACCATCTTGTGGTGCTCGCGCGACGACATTTCCGCCTTCCAGTTTCACCTCCGCGCCAAACTGCTCGAATCCTGCAAGATGCAGATCGATAGGTCTCGTACCGATCGCACAGCCGCCAGGAAGCGAGACCTTTGCTTTACCAAAGCGCGCGAGCAATGGTCCCAAAGCAAGAACCGACGCACGCATGGTCTTAACTAACTCGTAAGGCGCTTCGAAGACTTCGATATGTGAAGCTGTGATCTTGTGAGTTCGCAGTTCGGGAGTGAGAACTGTAGCACCCAGATCTTCAAGGAGGCGTCGCTGGGTGATGATGTCGCGAACATAAGGAATGTTGTGCAGAGTAACGGTCTCGGACGTTAGCAACGCCGCAGCCATGCAGGGAAGAGCAGAATTCTTAGCCCCGCTTATAGAAAGTCGTCCCCGAAGTGGTCGACCACCGACAATCCGAAATTTATCCACGATGGAGAGAGATTAATTGAAAACTGCGGAACGGGAAAGCGGCAAGGCGAGAAGGAATGAGGAACAGATGTCGTGACGGTTATCGTGCCGGAAACGAGTAACGGGGCGCCAAGGTCCTGATCACCCCGTCGCCCCGTCCCGTCTTCTTCCGCCGCTCTCTCAACTACTCCATCGAAGTTCGTTTGATTCTCACGCCACCGTTGGTCGTCATGGCTTTGACGGTGGCACCGCCTGAACCAAGATTTACGGCGAGTTCTTTGGTGAGACTACCTTGAACAGTGATCGGAAAGTCGACACTGATGCTGCCGTTCACTGTGCCGGTTTGCAGGTGTGCCGAATAATTCTCCGGAACAGCCATCGACACTCCGCCGTTTGTAGTGCGAACGTCGAGGGTCTCGCCATCCCAATGATCACCGGCTAGTTCTACGACGAGTCCGCCATTCGTAGTTGTGCCGTGTACAGAGCCCCCACATTTCCTTAAAACTACTCCGCCGTTCAGAGCGTTGAAATCAATCCGGCCATTAACTTCAGAGATTGAAATACCACCGTTATGCGTCTCAAGCGAGAGATCGGATCGACGTGGCACAAACACTTCATAACTAACGGACCAGTGATAGTCTTTCTGATTCTCTGGCCCACTCGCGTAAATCTTGTTTCCGCCAGTTTCAATTTTCACTTGTCTCGCCAGTTGCTCAGCCTCACCGGCATTGGGCGCGCCCGTTTGTATTTGGGCGCGAATCAGAATCTGACCGTTGTCCCAACCCTTCACAGCCACGCCGCCATTCTGGCGACCATCGATGGAAATTGGGCCGCCACTTGGTGCGAGTGTTTGTTCTCTGATTTCGCAGTTTCCAACAAGTCGATTCCCGTACCAATTGTTGTCGCGACAAGTTAGAGACCCTTTGGCCTTTTCCTGGGCCAGGATACCTACGCTTGCGAGGGCCAAAAACGTTGCAACAAGCACACTTCTTCCAACAAACCTATACATGGCTTTCAATCTCCTTCATTCGTCTGCGGTTGTTCTTTTCTTACTGGTCTCTTTGTGGCTCTGAAGGATAGACACCACTGTCCAGGAGGTTGTGGCAGGAAATGTTTGGAGGGAGGGTCAGAAAGGATTGGTGCAGGAGCCCGACTGTGAAGGAGCGCTTAGTTGGGTACTGGTTCATTTTGAACAGGAGTAGTGTCTCGCGAACTTCCTCTCATTTTCACCGTGGCTTTAGCCCGGTGGTCTGGCAGCGGTTTTCAACCGTTTACCTCTGCGGGCACTAGATAAACCGTTGAAACGGTTTCCATGGTGGTTGGCAGCGCGTTTCACCGGGCTAAAGCCACGGTGAGAATGAGAAGTAGGATTCAGCTGACGCTATGCCCTGCTCAAAATGAACCAGTACCCTTAGTTGCAGTGTAAGAGCCCTCTTTCACAGTCGGGCTACTGCACCGCTAGCCGACACTCTTCCGCAGGATCACAATTCGAGGTATCCCTTGCAGGTCAGGTCGAATCTCAACCAAATCAAAACTAGAGCTAACAACCAGTGCCTTCACCGCCTCACTTTGATCGAATCCAATTTCCAGTAGCAGATGTCCGTCTTTTCGAAGAAACGCTGGCGACTCATCAATCAAGCGCCGAATGATGGCGAGCCCGTCAGAGCCTGGACTCAACGCAACGATTGGTTCGTGGTCTTTTACTTCGCGCTGAAGATCCGGAATTACATCTGCGGAGATGTAGGGCGGGTTTGAAACGATCAGGTCGAAAGGCTCCAAGTCGGCCGGCAGCGATTCGAAGCAATCTGAAACAATGAATCTCAACCGATCATTCACTCCGTTGTCGAGTGAATTCTGTTTTGCGATCTTCAGTGCCGCTTCCGACACGTCGAGGGCGACGCAAGAAGCGTCCGTCCGTTCGCATAACAACGTCACTGCTATGCACCCTGAACCTGTCCCCACGTCACAAATGTTTGAGGCTTCACCAGTCAATTCCAACGCTGACTCTACAAGCAATTCTGTTTCAGGACGGGGAATCAAAACTGCCGGAGTAACTATGAACTCTCGACCATAGAAGTCTTGCCGTCCGGTGATGTACTGGAGCGGTTCGCCCAGTGCTCTTCGCCGAATCCAGTTGCTAAACCTTTGAAACTCTTCGACAGCGAGGTGATCTTCAGCGTGACTGATCAGAAAGGTTCGATCCTTATCGATCACATGAGCGAGAAGAGACCCAGCTTCACGACGCGGCTCGGGAATTCCAGCCTTCCGCAATATCTGCGACGCTTCAAGTATCGCTTGCGCGATGGAAAGTGTGTTGACAGCTTTTGAGTTCATACAACTGAGCCTATAATGGCGCCGACAACGATAACCGAATAGATGAATCGAATCGACTAAACCTTCCCCCATTTTCCGGAAGCAGGTGTCGATTGAATATATCTCTAAGATACTTAGAACGAGTCTCGTTCCTCCCGTGAACGTCATGAACCTCCGAACATCAGTTCGGGGGTTCTGGCGTTATTAGGGGCCAGAGTTTAACAACGTTGGCAGAGGGGTGATCATCGTGGGAACGCTATCCAAGAGTTTATTGTTATTTTCGTTGAACTGGCTTGACGCTCAATTGACTCTCGTTTGGATCAAGGCGAACGTCGCCACTGAAGGCAACGCCCTGATGGCTCGCGTTCTCGAACATGGCGAAATTCCCTTTATCGGCGTGAAGCTCCTCATCGGCGCGTTTGCTGCTTACATCCTTTATCGTTGCGCTCATTTGCCAATTGCCAAACATGGTATGACGCTGGTGCTCACTATCTACTGTGGTTTGATGTTAGTTCACGCTGCGACTGGCTGTGCTGCGCTCGGTTGGCGTGGTCCTGAAGTTGTGGTTGGTTACGTTGGTCATCTGCCCCAGGTCTTGTTCGGTCTTTTTTCCTGAGTTTTCAGAAAAACGAAACTCTCAGGCCTTCCCAAGCGAAGTATTAATAGCTCCGTCGCTAAATAGAACTTGGTCTTTGTCCCTTGCGGGGCGAAGGCGTTCAGTTCTAAATTTGTCGTTGCCAAGACCCGCTAAAAGTTGTTTAGGCACAACGAACATTTGTGGCTGAGGCATCTTAGAACCAGGCATTAAATTGCCGTACATCATTGTCAGAGAGGGAAGAGGTTTTATGTATAGACTTTCCGCACGCCAAATTTTATTGATCGCCATCATTTCGGGTTTGTGCGCGGCTGGAGCGGTCGCGGTTTTCGACCGATTCTCAAATCGCCTACAGCCTTCGCAGGCAGCACTCTCCGAAGCAGCACCGGCCGGAATTACTGATCCAGCGGTGGCAACCGATGAACAGAACAACATCGAGGTCTACAAAACGTTGAGCCCCGGAGTCGTGTTTATTCACTCGACATCATACTCCCGCGACTGGCTCGGCTTTGTTGAACCTCAGGAAGGTTCCGGTTCTGGTTCGATACTTGACCAACAAGGAAACATACTGACCAACTATCACGTGATTGAAGGCGCCCAGAAGCTCTCGGTAAGTATGGGCGGACAGAAAGACTACGCTGCTACAATCGTTGGTGGCGATCCGGATACGGATCTAGCCGTGATTCGTTTGATTGAAAAGCCGGCAGGTCCGCTTACTGTCTTACCATTGGGTGATTCCGACAAACTGGTGGTCGGCCAAAAGGTTTTGGCAATTGGAAATCCATTCGGCCTGGACCGAACCTTGACCACTGGAGTCATCAGTGGATTGCAGCGGCCGATTAGAGCGCGCAACAATCGCCTCATCGAAGGTGCCATTCAGACCGATGCTTCAATTAACCCGGGCAATTCAGGTGGGCCATTACTTGATTCGCATGGCCGAATGATTGGAATTAACTCTCAGATACTTTCACCCTCTGGTAGTTCAGCCGGTGTTGGTTTCGCGGTTCCAGTGAGCATTGCCAAACGAATCGTTCCGCAACTCCTCGAAGCCGGTAAAGTTCGTCGTCCGAAACTCGGCATCAGTACACGTGATGTGGAAGGAATCAAGAGCCAGGTTGAGTTGCCCGTATCAGATGGAGTGCTCATCGTCCAGGTGGCGCGCGGTACTGGAGCTGCGAATGCGGGTCTCCGTGGTTTGCAGCAAATGGAGAA